>Ga0070670_100005353_pt1 | contig 10829 bp, 10 predicted proteins | sample KBSS63metaG_FD_64665 | JGI IMG/M metagenome (GOLD analysis project Ga0070670, IMG submission 64665) | Switchgrass rhizosphere microbial communities from Kellogg Biological Station, Michigan, USA - KBS S6-3 metaG | ecosystem: Host-associated > Plants > Roots > Rhizosphere > Soil ... | reverse complement strand
CATGGAGATGCTGCAGCAGATCGAAGTGCTCAACGGCCTCGGGGGCGCGCTCTATGGCCCAGCCAACCCGTCGGGCATGTTCAATTTCGTGCCGAAGCGGCCCACCGAGCGCCCGGTCCGCCAGATCAGCGTGAGCTACGACGGCCGTTCGGTGGGCCAGGTCCACACCGACGTGGGCGGCCGCGTGGGCCCGCACAACATGTTCGGCTACCGGCTGAATGCGCTCGGCGGACAAGGCGAGGCGTTTCGCAGCGACAGCGAGTTGACGCGCCGGCTGTTCAGCCTGGCCGGCGACGTGCGCCCCTTCTCGCGCACGACGATCGAGGGGCTCGTCAGCTACTACCGGGTCGAGCAGCGCGGCTTCCCCGGCTGGTTCACGTTCGGCCGCGCGAACGCCTCGGCGGCGTTCGTGATGCTGCCGGTCGACACGCCCGACGCCACGACGCCAGGCTTCGGCCAACCGGAGTCGGGTCTCAATCTGCGGACGCGCCTCACGCAGGGCCGGCTGAAACACGACTTCAGCAACAGCTGGCACCTGACCTCGGGGCTGCAGTTTCAACGCGCGGACCGCGATATCAGCACCCAGATCATGGCGCTGACCGACAGCGCCGGCAGCTATAACGCCTCCCTCGCGTCGGGATTTGCCCCCCGCTTCACCGTGCTCGGCAACCTCACCTCGCTCAATGGGCGCTTCGCCACCGGACGTCTCGGCCACACGGTGGCCTTCGGCGTCACCGGTTACCAGTTCAAGACGTATTCGGACTTCGTCAATCCGCCGGCCGCGAGCGTCCGTCTCGGCTCGGCGAGCATTGCCAATCCGGTCGTCTTCGCCCTGCCGCCGGCCGGTCTCCCCACGCACACCAACCTCTTCAACTCCAGCGTCATCAATCAGCAGGGCTTCAACATGGTCGATTCGATCGCGCTGTCGCGCCGCTGGTCCACGCGCATCGCGATCAGCCAGGACTGGATCTGGACCCACAACTACAACAATGCCGGCGTCCGCACCGGCGGCTACAAGGACAGCGGCCTCAGCCCGCTCGCGAGCCTGCTGTTCAAACCCACCAGCCGCACGACGCTCTACGGCACCTTCGGCAACAGCCTGCAGCAAGGCGACCTCGCGCCGACGACGGCCAGGAACGCCAGTGAGGCGCTGGCGCCCTATCGAAGCACGCAAACGGAAGTCGGCTACAAGATCGCGTTTCCGCTCATCGACCTGGCCACCGCCGTTTTCCGCATCAACCGGCCGTTTGCCATGACCGACCCGGCCGACAACGTCTTCAAGATCTCCGGCGACCAGGTCAACACGGGGTTTGAAGCCATCGTCACCGGGCGGGTGACGCCGCGGCTGCTGATGTTCGGTGGTTTCACGGTGGTCGACCCGACGCTGACCAAGACCAACAACCCGCTCACCGACGGACGGCAATTCGTGAACATTCCGAAGTTCAAGTCGAACCTGCTGACGGAGTACCGGATCTACGGCGCTGGCACCTACGCCAGCGTCAACTGGCAGTATGTCGGCCGCCGGCCGATCGACGACATCAACTCGACGTACACGCACGCGTACAACGTCGTCGACCTCGGCATGCGGCACTCGCGCACCGTCGGGCAGGCGGTGAGCACGTGGAAGTTCCAGGTGAACAACGTGGCGGATGTACACTACTGGTCGACCATCGGCCCGGGGAACATCACGGGCACCAACGTCGGCAGCTACACCGCGCATTTCGGGACGCCCCGCACGGTGCAGGCGTCGGTCGACGTCGGGTTCTGACCTCACACGCCGGCGCGTCGCATGCGCTCCATTCACCTTGCCGTCGTCGCTGGCCTGATCGGCCTGGCGTCCTTCCAGCTGGCGCTGCTCCAGGCGACGGCGCAGTCTCGCGCGACAGTCGCGTCCTCGCCAACGCGTCAGCTCACGGACATCACCGGCCGTACGCTCACCCTCCCGGCGCGCGTCGCTCGCGTCGCTGATCCATGGCATGCCAACAACGGGATGGTGTTGATGATGGGCGCCGCGGACAAGATCGTCGCGACGACGCTGCAGGCCAAGCGGCAGCCGTGGTTTCGCCAGCTGTTTCCCGCCATCGAGCAGGTGCCCGCGGCCTTCGACGAGGCCGGCGACGTCAACATCGAGACGCTGATCGGCGCCAGACCCGACGTGGTGCTGATGGCCTACGGCGGCACGCTGCCGCGATGGAAACCGACGGCCGACGCCTACGGGATTCCGGTGTTCATGATGCCGAATGCGTCGCTGACGGACCTGAAGACGACGGCGCGCATGACCGGCGAGGTGCTGGGGCCGCGGGAGTCGGCCAGGGCGGCCGAGTGGATCCGCTACTTCGACGACAACATCCGGCGGGTGACGGCGGTCACCTCGCGTATCCCGGCGAGCGAACGTCCCAAGGTGCTGCACACGGCGACGGGAACTATCCTGACGATCGATGGGGTGAAGACGGTGATCGACGATTGGATCACCGTCGCCGGCGGCGTCAACGCGGCGACAGTCACTTCGAATGCGCGGCCGGTCAGCATGGAGCAGATCGCGGCGTGGAATCCCGACGTCATCATCGTCGGCACCGCGCCGAACGAGGCCAACCGGCGCGCCATCCTCGACGATCCGCGCTGGCGCCAGATCGAGGCGGTGCGTACCGGGCGGGTGTTCGTCAACCCGGCAGGCGTGTACTTGTGGGATCGGCACAGCGCCGAGGCCGCGCTGCAGGTACTGTGGGCGGCCAAGACGCTGCACCCCGCACGTTTTCCAGATCTCGACCTCAGAAAAGAGACCAAGACGTTCTACGCGAAGTTCTTCGACCACACGCTGACCGATACCGAATACGACACGATCATGAGAGCCGTCGCGCCTTGATCCGGCGCGCCATCCTCCTCGTTCTTCCCTTCCTGCTGCTGTTCGTCTCGCTGTTCGTCGGCCGACTGCACGTCGGGCCGGGAGAGGTGCTGCGGATTCTCGCCGCGCAGGTTGTGCCGCTGCCACGGTCGTGGCCCGAATCGGTCGAAATCATCGTCATGCAGATTCGACTGCCCCGGGCCCTGATGGCGATGTGTGTCGGCGCCGGCCTGTCGATCAGCGGAGCGGCGTTCCAGGGTATGTTTCGCAATCCGCTCGTGAGCCCCGACGTGCTCGGCGTCTCCGCCGCGTCGGGCTTCGGCGCGGCGCTGGCGATCCTGCTGTCGCGGAGCCCGTTCGAGCTGCAGCTGCTCGCGTTCGCCTTCGGGCTGGGAGGCGTGGCGCTCACCTACCTGCTCGCGCGGGTGTATCAGACGACGCCGGTCCTGATGCTGGTCCTGTCGGGCGTGGTCGTCGCCGCCTTCTTCAGCGCGCTGCTGAGCGGTGCAAAGTTCGTCGCGGATCCGGAGAACCAGCTGCCCGCCATCACCTTCTGGCTGCTGGGCAGCTTCAACGCCGCGACCTTGCGCTCGGTGGCGATCGTCCTGCCCGCGATCGCCGCCGGCACCGTCGGCCTGCTGTTCGTCAGCTGGAAACTCGACCTGCTGTCCATGGGAGACGAAGAGGCACGCGCCCTGGGCGTGCGAACCGAGCGGCTGAAGGCCGCGATCGTGGTGTATACGACGCTGATTACCGCGGCGGCGGTGGCGGCGTGTGGCGTCATCGGCTGGGTCGGCCTCGTCATGCCGCACGTGGCGCGCACCATCGTCGGCCCGAACCACCGGTCTCTCCTGCCGGCGGCGCTCAGCGTCGGGGCCAGCTACCTGCTGGTGATCGACGGCGTCGCCCGGACGGCGGCGGCGGTGGAAATCCCCATCGGCATCCTCACCGCAATCGTCGGGGCGCCGTATTTTGCTTATCTCCTCCGCCGTACGAGCGGCACGTGGCAATGACCGACCCCGTGGTCCGCGTTCGCAACGTCAGCTTCCGTTACGCTCAGCGCGAGGTCCTGCGCGACCTCACGTTGGACGTGCGACGGGGCGAGATCCTGTCGGTGCTGGGCCGGAACGGATGCGGCAAGACGACGCTGCTGCGCTGCATCGCGGGGGCGCTGACGCCGAGCGGTGGATCGGTCCAGGTCGGCGGTGAGGATATCCACAGGCTGGCGCCACCAGCCCGTGCCCGCCGCATCGGCTTCCTCCTTCAGGATCACGTCCCGTCGTTTCCCTTTGCCGTTCGCGACGTGGTGCTCATGGGACGGGCGCCGCACCTGGGCTTCTTCGGCTTTCCGGGTGCGCGCGATCACGCGCTCGCGGATGCGGCGCTCGAGCGCATCGGCATTCGGGAGTTGAAGGACCGGCCCTACACCAGGCTGAGCGGGGGCGAGCGCCAGCTGGTCCTGCTCGCGCGGATACTGGCGCAGGAACCGGACGTGATTCTGCTGGACGAGCCGACTACGCATCTCGATCTCCGCAATCAGGTGCTGACGCTGCGGATCGTCCGCGCGCTGGCGACCGACGGGCTGAGCCTGATCATGACCACGCACGATCCGAATCACGCGCTGTGGTTTGGTGGCACAGCGGCCCTCATGAAGGACGGCCGTTTCGTGGCCGTCGGACCGGCGCCGGAGGTCATGACCGAGGCGGCGCTCGCGGCGACCTATGACGTCGACGTGGCGGTCTTCTCGCCGCCGTCAGCCGCTGGCGGACATCGGCTGCGAGTCGATTACCTCGTCGAGCGCGATCGATAGCGCGAGACAGCCGGAGGCTCGACGACGTGGGCGCAGTCGAAGGCGGCGAGAACCAACGGAGACATCGGATCGCGATCGACGGCGACGAGGCCGACGCCGTGCTCGACGATCGGATCGCACAGCGGAATCGCGCAGACGTCGGAGATGGGCCCGATCACCTCGAGGAAGTACTCCGGAATGATGCTGACGAGGCCCATCAGATGCACATTCGCACACAGGTTGATGACCGAGTTGGTTTCGAGCGCCGGAATCGGCGAACAGCCCACGTTGCGGAACGCGCGATCGATGATGCGGCGGTTCTGATTGTCTGGCGTCAGCAGGCACAGAGATTCGCGAGCGGCATCGGCCCAGGGCACCGTCGCGGACGACGATAGCGGATGATCCGCTCGGACGAGCACGCAGTAACGCTCCATGTAAATCGCCTCCGACCTCATGCCTTCGATCGGCTCGTTGTCGAGGTAGGTCAGACCGACGTCGATGGCGAAATCTTCAAGGTTGCGCAGAATATCGATGGAGCTCTGCGACAACACCACCAGATCGACGTCCGGATGCCGGTCGTGAATGGCCTTTGTGATCAGCCCGGCCATCGGCAGCGCCGATGGAATCACCCCGACCGACAGCCGCCCGGACAGCGCGCCGCTGGCGTTCCGCACGGTCTCGATGTCCTGCTGCAGCGCTTCCCAGTTGTCCAGGATGGCGTGGGCCCATTTCAGAACCCTCTCGCCTTCGCGCGTGAGCCCGTGGAAGCGCTGGCCGCGCTCGACGATGGGCACGCCGAGCTCCTGTTCCAGTTGCCGGATACGCCCCGATAGCGTCGGCTGCGTCACATGACAGGCCTGCGCCGCACGGGTGAAGTGCTTCTCGCGCGCCAGCGCAACCAGATACTGGAGTTGACGAATGTCCATGCCAGCGCGTGAAAAGTGGAGGGAACTGGCGCGCCCGGAAGGACTCGAACCTTCGACCCCCGGCTTAGAAGGCCGGTGCTCTATCCAGCTGAGCTACGAGCGCGTGAGACCGTAGGGTACCAGAGGTAAGAATGACTCTCCTTACCAACGAGCCATTTCCTGAATTTGCAGGCACGAGCCGAGGTGTCTTGCGGTAATGCAGGTTCGACCGTCTGGCGCTAAACGCCGCCGGAGCGCCGCGATCAAATTCGTTCGCTTCTCGTGACATTCGTTCGATTTCAGTACACAACACATGCCTGCTGTGCTTGAAAACATCAAGGGAACTCCCCGACACTAGCCGGCACATCGTTTGAAGTGGAGGAGCAGCACAGACTTGTCTCCCACTAGGTGAACCCAGGGTGCCCAACACGCGATCGCACAAGGCCGAACCTCTCCCCGCGGTAAATCCGCCTGAGACGATCAGCGACCTCCGTCACTGGATCAAGGACCAGCTCTCGCTCACAGCGGCCCAACAGGACTCGCTGCTGCAGGCGGTGGATGCCGTCATCGCGCGTCACGAAGTGATGTGGCAGGCGTCGAAGCAGGAGGCGCTGCAGGCGATGTCCACCGGCTTCTCCGATCGCATGCGGCGGATGCGCGAGGAGCTGGCCGCGCGTGAGACCACCGTCAGCAGCATTACCAAATACTTCGAGCAGCTGGTGGCGGATCTGACCGACCGCGCGCATCGCGATCCCAAGACGCGGCTGATGAACTTCCGGCGCTTCATCGAGCGCCTCGAGCAGTTCCTCGAAATCGAGCAGCGCGGGCATTGGTGCGCGGTGGGCCTGGTGGACATCCGCTCGTTCAAGAGCTTCAACGACACCTACGGGCACGCCCTGGGCGATCGAATCATCGAGCGGGTGGCGCGCCTGCTGTGCGAGCAGATCCGCGCCCAGGACATCGTGGCAGGGGACGGCGCCAGCGACGAGAGCCACGAGCTGCACGCGCGGTTCGGCGGCGACGAGTTCTGCTTCCTCATCCCGGATCTGACCAACGCGCACGACGGCTGGATCATCGCCGAGCGGTTCCGTACCGCCGTCGAACGCTACGACTGGACCCGCGAGGACGACCGCCTCACGCCCGGCTGCGTGTCGGTGGACGTCGGCGTCGTCAGCCTGCAGCTCGGACCGGTCGAACAGCGGCGGCTGGCAGCGCGCCAGCTCGCGCACGATCTGCTGTCGCGGGCCGATCGGGCCATGTACCTCGCCAAGATGGAGCGGGCGCAGCACGTCGAGCCGGTGCGGGTCCGCATCGATGACGGCGTGCTGGCCGAACTGGCCGCCGAAGGCGTCGCCTAGGTCCAATCCGCCCCGTTCCGGGCTCCTGAGCGGCCGTGTTAGCATTGGAAGTTCTAACCGGCACGGTGGGTGTAGCTCAGGGGTAGAGCGCCGGATTGTGGATCCGGATGTCGCGGGTTCGAGACCCGTCACCCACCCCACTTACCTTCGTCGTCTTGGCGACAGCACTTCGCCATTTCCCGCCTGAATCCTCAACGCTCAAGGCTCCGGGGCACCCGCGTTGGGTGTAGGATGCCACCAGGTCGTCCAACCGGAGCAATCGCATGAATATCCGCCACCTCGTGCCGTCCGTGAGCCGCCGGCTTCTGGCCATGGGATTCTTCATGCTGGTGGCCGGCCTGCCGCCGGTTCACGCGTCAGGCGTGGACTTCTCGAAGTTCAGGCGCATCGAGCCGCAGTACATCGCGGCGCTTGGAGACCCCGGGGCCACCTCCGGCAGCGGGGCGCAATCCTGGGGCCTCTGGAGCCAGGACCCCGGCCCGCGCGGTTGCAAACTGGACCGCTACCCTGAATTGAAGGCGACCGGCGTGGCGCCGTCACAATGGAAATTCGACGAGAAGGACTGGTGGCTCGAGGAACACGGCTTGATCATGGAGAAGCCGACCTTTCCGCTGCCGGCAGGAAAGTACCTCGTCACGGGCGACCGCGCGGTGACGACCGTGCTGACCATTCATCCCAAGGACAAGGACGGCAATCAGCGGTGGGAGCTCGCCGACGGCGCGACCATCTACGACGTCACCCACCTCGGATGCCGCTCCGCACGCTACACGCCGATGGCGTCTCACGACTCGTGCTCGCCCGAAAACGCTCGGAAGACGGGTTATCCGGTCGTTCCAGGAGTGGCCATGCCTGACGTGAAGGGCTGCCACAAGCAGGATTACGCGGTTCTCATCGTCGTTGGGCTGCCCGCCACTCGCTGAGTGGCAGCACGCAGGCGCGACCACCCCAACTCCCTCACTCACGGTATCCAACCAGCCGCCCAGGTGCTGCTACCCTGGGCTCGCCCAACACGCGCCCATGTATACCCGCCGCGAGTTTCTCGTCACCAGTGCGTCGGCCAGCCTGCTCGCGGCCCGGGCCGCAGCGCAGACTCCAGACCAGACGCCCGCCATCGGCTACATGTCGGTGCGCCGCGACAACCGCATCGCCATCTTCTCGATGGATCCAGCCAGCGGCAAGGTGACGTGGCGACAGCAGGTGCCGGTTGAAGGTGGTCCCGACCCGCTCGCCTTCGATCCACGGCACCGCTTCCTCTACGTGGCCTGCCGCGATCGGCGGCAGCTCTCGAGCTACCGCATCGATCCGGTCACGGGTGGTCTGTCGCTGATTGGCACCGTGCCGATCGAGGGCGAGCCGATCCAGATCGTGATCGACCGCACCGGCCGCTTTCTGCTCTCGGTGTACTTCTACCAGAGCACCATCGGCGTGCACGCGATCAACGAACAAGGCGAGATTGCCCCCACGCCGGTTGAATGGCGCGTGACGTCCTACGGGTGCCACGGTATCGAAGTGGACCCGTCGAATCGCTACGTGTTCGTGCCGCACGTCACGCGCAGCGGCGGTCCAAACGCCGTGGCCCAGTTCCGGTTCGACGAGAAGACCGGGCACCTGGCATGGAATGCCCCGGCGTTCCTCACGCTGACCGGGCACGAGGGACCACGTCATCTGCTGGTGCATCCCACGTTGAACATGGCCTACTCGGCCGACGAGCAGGGCGCGAGCGCCACGGCATATCGCCTCGATCGGGCAACGGGCCTGCTGACGAAGCTCCAGAGCATCTCCACGGTGCCGGCCGACTACAGGGTGAAGAGCGAGATCACCTGCTCGGAGGTGCTGATCCACCCGAACGGGAAGCTGCTGTTCGTCGTCACTCGCGAGCACGACAGCATCGCCAGCTTCACCATCGACCAGACCACGGGTCGATTGATGGCCGCGGACCGCGTGAAAACGGAACCGGGTGTGCGGCCGCTCTGCCTCGATCCGGACGGGCGATTCATGGCGGCGGCCGGAAGCGGCGGCACGGCGGGCCGCATGGTCACCTATCGAATCGACGCGCCGACCGGCAAGATGACGCCGCTCGATGCCTACGACGCCGGCAACGGACCGATGTGGATCCTGATGATGAGGGGCGCGCGATGAAGGCCCCCCTCACCGGCGCGCGATTCTGACGCCGCCGTTCACGGTGCGGACTCGCAGCGGAGCGCCCCCGCTGCCGATCGTGGTGTCGATGCGCCGACGGATGTCTGCCAGCCGGCCGCGCACGGTGATCGGAAAGTCGATGTCGATTCCGCCGTTGTTCGTCTCGGTGTGCAGCTCGGCGTTGTAGCCGGCCGGCAGTTCCACGCGAACACCACCGTTGGTCGTCTCGACGTCAAGGCCGTCGCCCTGCCACCGTCTGCCCTCGAGAGCGATGATCACGCCGCCGTTCACCGTGCGGCCGCGCACGTCGCCTGACACATCGACGAGGGACACGCCGCCGTTCGTGGTGTCGAACCGGGTACGGCCCGACACGCCTTCGAGGCCGATGCCCCCGTTCCTCGTGGTCAGCGTCATCGGCAGATCGCGCGGGGCTTCGATCTCGACCTCGACGTTCCACCACTCGTCGTCGCGCGTGCGCGCGCCAGCGACGCGAATCCGCCCGCCGTCGGTCGTAATCCGGACACTCTCGACGAGCTCACGGGCATCACGGTCGTTCCGTGCATGGCCAGTGACGCGAAAGCGAAGCCGGGTGGTGGATCCGGACGCGCCTCGAACACGGATGCCGCCGTTGCCGCCGGGGTCCACGTCGAGTGAGTCGATTCTGCTCAGCGACTCTTCGCGAACGTCGCACGACGTCGCGTAGCGGTTGCCGCGGTCGGCGTCGCGGCACCAGACGTCGGCCGACAAACCGAAGCTGTCGGCGCGCGCTGCGCGCCGGCCCTGCGCCGGCAATTCCACGCTTCCCATGACCAGCGCTGCCACCATCACGATCCGAAACATCATGGTGTCCTCCGTTGGCCGTGATTACTTGCCAGCGTCAGGAAGGTTACCGCTGGCCGGGAGCGGTCGGGCTTAACAAATATTTAGCGAATTAACGTGAACGCCTCCCCCGGTCGATACGTCTTAGAGACAGGAGGAACGAAAAGACCATGAATCTCGTACTACTCGTCCTGGGCGTGGTGCTCACCCAGGTTGGTTTCATCACTCTGGTCCGCAAGGTCCACGACCGCTCGATCCAGCAGGCGTACGCCCGGTGGTTCGTCCGTTAATTCCCTAAGCCCTGGAGCGGCGCCGGAATCCGGCCGCCGCGTCCCACGAACGCCGCGCTCGACCACGGGTGAAGCGCCATCACCGGCGCCCGGCCCAGCAGCCCCCCGAACTCCACGACGTCTCCCACCTTCCGGCCTGGGGCCGGAATGGTCCGGACGGCCGTCGTCTTGGCGTTGATCATCCCGATGGCGGCCTCGTCGGCGATGATGGCCGCAATGGTCGAGGCGGGCGTGTCGCCGGGGACGGCAATCATGTCCAGCCCCACCGAGCACACGCAGGTCATCGCCTCGAGCTTGTCGATGCCGATGGCGCCCATCGTCGCGGCTTCGATCATCCCCTCGTCTTCGGACACCGGGATGAACGCGCCCGACAACCCGCCGACGTAGCTCGACGCCATCGCGCCGCCCTTTTTCACCGCGTCGTTCAACAGCGCGAGCGCGGCGGTGGATCCGTGCGTGCCGACGCGCTCGAGCCCCATTGCTTCGAGGATACGCGCCACGCTGTCGCCCTGCGCCGGTGTCGGCGCCAGCGACAGGTCGACGATACCGAAGGGCACCGCCAGCTTCTCCGAAGCCGCGCCCCACCAGCTCGCCCATCCGCGTCACCTTGAAGGCCGTGCGCTTGATGATGCTGCGGTCAACGTGGGCACGACAATGATGCCTACCTGATCGCGGCCGATGACGGTG
>Ga0070670_100005351_pt1 | contig 10829 bp, 8 predicted proteins | sample KBSS63metaG_FD_64665 | JGI IMG/M metagenome (GOLD analysis project Ga0070670, IMG submission 64665) | Switchgrass rhizosphere microbial communities from Kellogg Biological Station, Michigan, USA - KBS S6-3 metaG | ecosystem: Host-associated > Plants > Roots > Rhizosphere > Soil ... | reverse complement strand
CACATGCCCAGGCCCCGCAGCCGCCGCAGCCCCCGCCGCCGCTGCCGGGCCTGATCAACGAAGTCAAGACGATCTACACGAACGTCCAGACCAACATCGTCAAGGCGGCCGAACAGTTTCCGGCGGATAAGCTGACGTGGCAACCCACGCCGGCGGTGCGATCGTGGGCCCGCCTCATCGGGCACATCACGGACGACAACAACGGGGCCTGCTGGGGACTCGCGGGCGACGCGCAGGCGCCCCCGCGCGTGGATACGCAGGACAATCAGGACTCGCCGGCGAACAAGCTGGCGAAGGATGACCTGGTGAACGGGCTGAAGGCGTCCGTGGAGCGCTGCAACAAGGCGTTCGCCGCGGTCAGCGACGCCAATATGGCGGAGCGCAACGGCGCCACTGGCCGCCGTTCCAAGCTCGGTGCGCTGATCTACAACACCAGTCACACCAACGAACACTACGGCAACATCGTCACCTACATGCGGCTGAACAACCTGGTGCCGCCGTCCACCGCCGCACGCTAGGCGGTACGGTCAGCGCCGGTTGTAGACGACCAGCTTGAGCTCCGTCATTTCCTCGATGGCGTAACGGACGCCCTCGCGTCCGAAGCCGGACTGCTTCACGCCGCCGTATGGCATGTGATCGACGCGGAACGTGGACGTGTCATTGATCATGATCCCGCCCGCGTCGATCCCGTCCACCGCCGCGTCGATGACGCGCGTGTCGTTGGTGAAGACGCCAGCCTGCAGCCCGAAGTCGCCGCTGTTTGCTGCGCCGATCGCTTGTCGCACGTCGGTGTAGGGAATCAGCGACACGACGGGACCGAAAATCTCCGCACAATTGACGCGCACGTCCTCGGGCGCGCCGGCCACGACGGTCGGCTGCCAGACGGCCCCGTCGCGGGTGCCGCCGGCGAGCGTCTTCGCGCCCGCGCGGGCCGCCTCGTCGAGCCACTCGCCGATGCGGTCGGCTGAGGCCTCGTCAATCACGGGACCGACGTCGGTGTCCTCGCGCATGGGGTCGCCAGCTTTGAGCGCCTTGACGCGCGGCACGAGCTGTTCCACGAAGGCGTCATAGATGGCCGCGTGGACGTAGATGCGCTGTGCCGAGATGCACGACTGGCCGGCATAGCTGTAACCGGCAAGCGCGACGCGCTCCGCCGCGTAGGCGACGTCGGCATCGGCGTGGACGATCACCGCGGCGTTGCCGCCCAGCTCCAGCGTGACGCGCTTGCGTCCGGCGCGCGACTTCAGACTCCAGCCCACGGCGGCGCTGCCGGTGAACGTGAGCAGCTTGATCCGCTCGTCTTCCACCAGTCGCGCCGTGTCCTCGAGGCTGCACGGAAAAACCGACAGCGCGTTCTCCGGCCAGCCCGCGTCGAGGATGATGCGGCCGAGGACCAGCGCCGAAATCGGCGTGCGCGGCGCCGGCCGGATGATGATCGGATCGCCCGCGGCGATCGCCGGCACCACTTTGTGCGCGACGAGCAGGATGGGGAAGTTGAACGGCGTAATCCCCGCGATCGGGCCGAGCGGGACGCGGCGCACGTGCCCCTCGCGCCCTTCGGTCCCGGGCAGCCAGTCGAGGGGAAGGATTTCGCCGGTGATCCGTTTCGCTTCCTCGGCGCCGACCCTGAACACGAACGCGGCGCGATCGACCTCGAGCCGCGCCGTGCGGATCGGTTTTCCCGCTTCGAGCGCCACGATCGCCGCGAGCTCGTCGCGCCGCTGGGCGATGGCCGCGGCGACGTTCTCGAGAATCAGCGCGCGGCGCCACGACGGCAGAACGCGCGTCTTCGCGAAGGCGGCCGCGGCACTGGCAATCGCGCGCTCGACGTCCGCGCTGCCGGCATTTCGCGCGAGGGCAACCGTGCTGCCGTCGTAGGGACTGCGCACTGCCAACGGTGCTCCCGTATTGACCACGGCACCCGCGACGAGTGCCCCAAACTCTCCCAATCGTGTCGCTGTCTGCGTCTCCATCCCGGCATTTTAGTCCGCCGCGACCGCAGCGCCAGAACACCTTTTTATGACCCCAATATGCCGGTCACTCCCGCCGCATCCTGGTGCCAGGCATGGTCCAGCCGTAGTCGCGGAGCAGCTCGAAGTTTTGCGGGCTCAACCCGGTGCGCCAGCACCGCACGAACTGCGGATCGGACCAGTCCCACAGGCGCGAGTGTTTGCGGTTCACCTCAACCGGTGACGTGTTCCATGCGTCGTGGGGATAGCAGAACGCACCAGTGGCCGCGAGCGTGATCGACCATGCCAGCGCGGCCGTGCACGCCGCCAGCAGGAGAGGACGGAACTGCATGCGTGCCATCGCCGCCGCCGCGAGCGGCGCCAGCAGCGGCAGCACGTCCAGCATGTAGCGAGGACCGTAGGTATGGCCCGCCCACCACACCGCGTAACCACCGTAGACGATGAACTGAACGGCCGCGGCGATTGCGCACCATCGCAGCGGCGACGACCAGCTGGCGCGGGCCGCATCGCGATAACCCGCGAGCGCGACCAGAACGACGGGGCTGAACACGAGTAGGCCGCGGCTCGGTGAAATCAGAAGTCCTGCGAAGCCCTCGAACCCGCTGCCGAGAAATCCCCTCGTTCCATGCACGGAATCGGCGTCGGCCTGCATGACGATCGCTGCTCCAAGCGGGTGGCCGAACCACCGCCAGTAGGTCAGCATCAGCAGTCCGCCGGCGATCGTCACGACGGCGATCGCGGCAATCGCCGCACGCCGCGGTGCCCGGACGGCGACGCCCGCGAGAATGACGGCGATGATGGGGGCGAGTTGCGGCCGTGCCAGTCCGGCGAGCGCGAGACCCGCGGCGGTGCCAAGCGCGTCCGGCATTTGCAACGTGCCCTCTTCGCAGAAGAACACCATGGCGATGGCGAGCCCGAGGATTGCCGTCTCGTGCTCCCACAGCGTACGGCTGACAATCGACCACAGACCCGTGCCGAGCCCCAGCGCGACCGCGATGGCCAGCGCCCGCCCGCGCGACGTGAGCCGGCGCGCCGCGAGAAAGAGCAGGGCGACCGCGATCGACGTGAAGGTTGACGCGGCGAGGACGGCGATCAGTCCCGGCGCAGACGGAGACCGCAGATCGATGACGCCGGTCACTGCTGCCGGATAGAGGAGCGCCGCCGCGGCAATTGCCGGGACCGGCGAGTAGCCCGAGCGGTACTGGCCGTCGCGGCTGAGAATGAAGGGTGTACGTGCGGCGTACTGCGGCACAGCGCCGACCACGTGATTGAGGGTGAGCGTCCCGCGCAGGAGAAGCTCGCGCGCGGCGAACTTTGTGGGCTGCGAGTCGTAGCTGCCGATCTCGCGTCCGTCTGCGTTATAGACGAGGAACAGTACGGCCACGACCCCGGCCGCAATGGTGAGGTCGCCGCGGGTCAGACGCATGGCCGGATCCCGGGTTGCAGACCCCTGGCGCCGGAGGTGGATGCCTGATGCCGACGAAAACCTGGGAAGACCCCCGCGTACAACAGGATCAGCACCGTCAGCAGGTTGCGCGCGACACGGATCAGCCGCGTAGTTTTGACGCGCCCGCAAGAGTTGATGACGTGAATGCCGACACCTCTCCGAGAACCGACCCAGGCGACGACATCAATACTCACGGCAGCGAGCGATAAGCCCTGGAGGATGGAGCTTACTCCATCCTCTCTTCCGGCTCTGCGTCGTCCAGCGCGCGAAACCACTTACGTCGTGCGTAACGAAAGTCGCTGTAAGTTGTTGAAAGAACGATAAAAACATCGGCAGAGTCGTTGCTCACTCTCCACCATCCAGTACCAGTGGAGGTGAGGCAACGATGGTCAGAACACGAACGATCGCGATGCTGATGGCGGCGGCGGCCATCGCGGCGAGCTGCGGTGGCGGGGGAGGTGGCTACGGCGCGCCCACGTCCCCCTCGACCCCCTCGGGCGGCAGCAGCGGAACGAACAACGGCGCCACTGTCACGATCAACATTACCGGCCAGGGTGGGAAGCTCGCCTTCAACCCGAACCCGGCGACGGTCAACCCCGGCCAGCTCGTCGTCTTCAAGAACAACGACGTCGTGGCGCATCACGTGATCCTGGATGACGGGAGCGTGCAGACGGCCGACATCGCGCCCGGCGCCACGAGTGCCGCGGTGGCGATGGGCACGAGCGGTTCGAAGAGCTATCACTGCTCGATCCACCCGGGCATGGTCGGCGGATTCAACGGGCAGGAAGTCGAGCCTCCGCCGAACTGCAGCCAGGCCTACTGCGGCGGCGACTGATCTATTTCCGGGGGATCGGCGCGATCGCGTCGGTCAGCGGTCCGGCGAGCTCGTCGTAGACGCGGTGCATGTACCAGTCGACCAGGTAGACCTGGAACTGCTGGTTCATCTTCGGATCGTCCCTGGTCATCCCCACCATCACATCGTGCAGGCGGGGGAGGACTTCTTCCTTCGCCTGGTCGGCGTCGAGTCCGCGCGCTTTCGCGTCCTTGCCCGCCTTCAACAGCTGGCGCATGACGTCGATATGCGCGCGCAGCAATGCCTTGTCGTGCAGCGGCGTGCCGTGACCGGGGACGATGACGTTCGCGTCGAGCGCGTCGATCTTCTCCAGCGTGTTCAGCCAGCCCGTGGGGTAGCTGCTCAGTGCGAACGAGATCGGGTTGATCAGCAGGTCGCCGGTGATGAGGACCTTCTCGTCTGGCAGATAGATGAAGGTGTCGCCCGGCGTCACCGCGCGGTCGTAGTGCAGGACTTCGATCGTGCGCTCGCCCAGGGTCATCGGCAAGCGGTCCTTGTAGGTCACCGTCGGCAGCACCAGCTGGGCGTTCTTCTTCTGATCAAGGAAGAAGCGCGCTTCCTCGAGCGCGGGCTGGACGGCCGGATCCGTGGCGGCGCGCTTCTCGAGCATTCCGATGTAGCCAGGCAGCTGTGATTCGACGCCCGGACGATTGAACTCGATCGCCGGTCCGGCCATCATCTCGCGCGTCTTCTCGTGCGCGATGACCTTCACGTCGGGAAACGCCTTCGTGTACGTCTCGGTTCCGTACCAGTGATCCCAGTGCCAGTGCGAATTCACCACGTAGCGCACCGGCTTGTCGGTCAGCTTGCGGATTTCGGCCAGCACCAGCGCGGACGAGGCGGGAGTGGCGTTGGTGTCGAACACGAGTACGCCATCGCGCGAAAGAATCGCGACGGAGTTGCCGTCCATGCCGACGTCGCCATAGGGCTTCGAGACGAACAGATAGATGCCCCTGGCGACTTCGATCTGCTCGGGCGCGGGCCGGACGTAATCGGTCCTGAGGAGGGGAAGGATGGCCAATACCACGAGCGCGGTAGCGAGACGCATTCCAAACTTATAATCGACGGATGCCGTCGCTCGTCCTCGCGTTCCTGCTGTTCGTCACAAATCAGGCCACCACGACGCAGGTTGACGCCTCCTCGAAGGCGCGCGCCGTAGTCGCCGCCCTCACCACCGGGGACTTCGCCGCAATCGAGGCGCAGTTTACCGACCAGATGAAAGCGGCGCTTCCGCCCGGGCGCCTTGCCGCATCGTGGGCAACGCTCGTGACGCAGGTGGGCGCGTTCAAGGTCTGCACCTCGCAGCGTCCGGTCCGCGCGATCGCCGACAAGCAGATGGTGATCACCCCCTGCGAGTTCGAGCGCGCAAAGATCGATCTCCAGGTCGCGTTCGACAGCAACGGCAGGATCTCCGGTCTCGCCCTGCGCCCTGCCGCCGCTCCGGCGGAGCCTTACACCCCCCCGTCCTACGTCAACGCGAGCACGTTCAAGGAGGAAGAACTCACCATCGGCTCCTCGGAGTGGCCGTTACCAGCAACCTTGACGATGCCAGTCGGGCCCGGTCCGCTCCCAGTCGTGATTCTGGTCCACGGATCGGGACCGAACGATCGCGACGAGACCATTGGGCCCAACCGGCCCTTCAAAGATCTGGCACTCGGCCTTGCGTCCCGCGGCATTGCCGTGCTGCGCTACGACAAGCGCACGAAGGTGCACGGCACGAAAACCGCCGCCCTGACGTCGCTGACTGTGAAGGACGAAGTGGTGGACGACGTTGGCGAAGCCATCAAGAGCGTCCGCGCGAATGCGCGGATCGATCCGGCGCGCGTCTTCGTGCTTGGACACAGCCTGGGCGGGATGCTGATCCCGCGCATCGCGGCGGCCAACCCGTCCATCGCCGGGGTTGTCGTCATGGCCGGCGCCGCGCGGCCGCTCGAGCAGGCGATTGTCGAGCAAACCCGATATATCGCGAACGCCGACGGGACGATTTCACCTCAAGAGCAGGAGCAGATCGACACATCGGCGAAGCATGCCGAGGCCATCAAAGCGCTGACCGCCGCCGATGCGGCGGCAGGGAAAATGGTGATGGGCGCGCCTGCGTCCTACTGGCTCGATCTGCGCGGCTACGATCCGCCTGCCGCGGCCGCAGCCTTGAAGACGCGGATGCTGGTGCTGCAGGGCGAGCGCGACTATCAGGTCACGATGGAGGAATTCGCGCGCTGGAAGGCGGCGCTCGGCACTCGTCCGGACGTCACCTGGCGTTCCTATCCTGCGCTGAACCATCTGTTCATCGCGGGATCCGGGCCGATCACGCCGGCGGAGTACAGCGTTCCCGGCGCCGTCGCTGAGGAAGTGGTTCGCGACATCGCAGACTATGTCCTTGCACGTCACTGATACAGTCGTCCTCGCCGACACGGAGATCGACGAGCGATTCGTCCGCGCGTCGGGACCTGGCGGTCAAAACGTCAATAAGGTTGCGACCGCCGTCCAGCTGCGTTTCGATGTGGCGGGTTCGACATCACTCGATGAGGGTACGAAGCAGCGGTTGCGCGCAATCGCCGGTAGCCGCATGACCGATGACGGGGTGCTCGTGATCGATGCGCGTTCGCATCGCACGCAGGTGCAGAATCGCGAGGAGGCCCGAACCCGCCTCGTCGAGCTGATTCGCCGCGCCCTCGTGCGGCCGAAGCGCCGCAAGAAGACCCGACCCGGCGCCGCGTCCGTCCAGCGCCGCCTGGACTCGAAAAAGCGCCGCTCGGACACCAAACGAAACCGGCGCGCTGTCGACGACTAGCCGACGTTCCTCATCCCGGCGGCGATCCCGTTCACGGTCACCATGAACGCCTGCCAGAGTTGCTGGTCGACCACCGAACCCGCGCGCAGGCGTTTCAGCAGTGCGATCTGGACGATATTGATCGGATCCACATAGGGATTGCGGACGTCGATGGATCGGCGCAGCACCGGGTTATCGGCGAGCAGGGACGACTGGTCGAGCGCGTCGAGCACCGCGCGCCGTGCGGTGTCGAGGCGGCCGCGCAGGTCCTCGCCTTTCTGCTGCAGCGATGCCGGCACGAGCTCGCGGTCGTAGGCTTCGGCGACGACCGGATCGGCTTCGGCAACCGCCATTTCGATCAGCCGCAGCGTCGCGCCAAAGAAGGGCCAGTCGCGCATCATGGCGCGGATGGCGTCGCGCTCGCCGCGCGCGAAGGCCTCCGACAGGGCTTCGCCGGCGCCCAGCCACGACGGGAGGATCAGGCGTGTCTGCGTCCACGCGAAGACCCATGGGATGGCGCGCAGCGCCTCGACGCCGCCGTCCGCGCCGCGCCGCGCCGGACGGCTGCCGATCGGCACGAGGCCGACTTCGCGCTCCGGTGTGGCGCTGCGGAAGTAGGCGATGAAATCCGGGTCGTCGTAGACGATGCGGCGATAGACGTCATGCGCGGTAGTCGCGAGACGATCCATGGCATGGCGCCACTCCGGTAGCGGAGCTGCGGCGGGGGCAAGCGTGGCCTCGAGCACCGAGGTCGCGTAGACCTCGAGCGTGCGCAGCGCGACGTCGACGAGGCCAAACTGCGCCTGGATCATTTCTCCCTGAACGGTGACGCGCAAACGTCCATCGACGGAGCCCGGTGGCTGTGACTGCATCGCCAGGTGCGTCGGTCCACCGCCGCGTCCGATGCTGCCGCCACGCCCGTGAAACAGCGTCAGCGGCACGCCGGCGTCCCGGGCGGCCCGCACGACCGCCTCCTGCGCCTTGTACAGCTGCCAGTTCGCAGCAAGACGTCCGCCGTCCTTCGCGGAGTCCGAGTACCCGATCATCACCTCTATTCCCGCGGCCGTTGCCACGCCGGCCCCGCCGACACGCCCGCTCGCATCGATGGTTCGTGCTGAGGCGAGAATCGCGCGCATCGTGTCACCCGCGCGCTCGAGCGTCGCGACCTCTTCGAAGAGCGGCACCACGCGCAGCTGCGAGCCGTGGGCCTGCTGTAGATACTCCACGGCCAGGATGTCGGACGGCGCCTGTGTCATCGAGACGACGTAAGCGCCGAGCGCGTCCGCGGGCAGCTGCGCGAGCATGACGAACGTATCGAGATCGGATCGAACGTCGGCGTCGGCTTCCGGGAGACTGGGGATCGGCCGGTGCTCCCGGAGCGCACGGGTGAGGAACTGCTGCCGTTCGGCTTCCGGCCAGGACAGATACGAGCCGGCGCCGGACGCCCGCGCAATCGCGTCCATCACCGCGGCATGCCGCTTCGCGTGCTGACGGATGTCGAGCCGCGCCAGCGTCGTGCCGAATGCGGCCACCCGCCGCAGCAGGTCGGTGAGCCGTCCCTCGGCAATGAGCTGCTGCCCGGTCTCGACGAGCGAGCGATGACAGAGGAGCAGCGGCGTTCGTAGATCGACAGGCGCACCCGAGCCCTTCGCGTCGCGCAACGAATGCCGGAGATCGGCGAGCAGCGCGCGATACGGCTCCCGGGCGTTTTGCGTGCGTTCGCGCAGCTCGGCGGTGGCAACCGTCGAAGAGAGCTCCGCGTGCAGCGCCGCCAGCTCGCGCGTGTAGAGCGCCAGCGCGAGATATCGCGCGGCCTCGCAGGCCTGCCGTGTCACGTCGGCGGTGATCGATGGATTGCCGTCCCGATCCCCTCCGATCCACGAGCCGAACACGATCGGCGCCGCGTCCACCGGTAGCGCCCGTCCGGTGACGCGGCGGAGCACGCGCTCCAGATCGCGGGCGTGGCGGGGGACGGCGTTCCACAGCGTCTGCTCGAAGATGAACAGGCCGCTGCGCACCTCCTCCATCGGCGTCGGGCGCTGCGGCCGCAGATCGTCGGTTTCCCACATCGTGAGCACTTCGCGTCGCAGATCCTCGTCGACAGACTCCCGTTCGACGGCCGTGAGATCGGGGCGATCCTGACGGTCGAGCGCCCGCGCGATGCGCACCTGCAGCGCCGCCAGCGTGCGCCGCGTGATTGCGGTGGGATGCGCGGTGAGCACCAGCTCGATGCGCATACGGTTGACGGTGTCCCACAAGAGGTCCGGCGCCACTCCCTGCTGCACGAGGCGCGGCAGCACGGCGTCCAGCGAGCCGGGCTGCGGTTCGGCGTCGGCGTCGAGCAGATACTCGCGCCGCCGCCGCACGCGGTGGTGTTGTTCGGCGATGTTGGCGAGCGTCAGGAAGTGTGCGAACGCGCGGGCGACGGGAACCGCGAGGTCGAGCGGCAACTCGCGCAGCGGCTGCTCCAGCGCGTGCAGCTCGTGCCCGCGTCCGCGAGCCTCTTTGGCGATGCGGCGGATGCGCTCGACCGTGGCAAACAGCGCCGGCGCGCCGCGGGCGCGCAGCGTCTCGCCGAGCATCCCGCCCAGCATCGACACGTCGTCGCGCAGCGGCTTGTGCGGATCGCTCACGGCAGCAGGCGCTGCGCGCGGAGGAACGTGCCGATCGCCGGGAAGAAGCGGGGATCCTTCTCGCTCGCGTAGATGTGGCCGCCCGATACTTCGACGAACTGCTTCGGCGGCGGCGCGGCCTCGAACAGCCGGCGTCCCTCCGCAATCGGGATCACGGCATCTTCCGGGCTATGCAGAAACAGCAGCGGCGATCCCGCGGCGCCGATGCGTGCGATCGACTCGAATGGGTTTCTGATCAGCAGACGGACCGGAAAGTACGGGTAGCGCTGCTGGCCGATGCCGACCACCGACGCAGGCGCGCCTTCGAGAATGACGGCGGCTTCATCCACGCGCGATGCGAGCGTCACGGCGACGGCGGATCCCAGCGACCAGCCGTAGATGACGATGCGTCGGGGATCGACGTGTTCGTGCTCGCGCAGATACTGGTAGGCACGGCCGGCATCCTCGGCCAGCCCGGCTTCGCTCGGCGCGCCGTCGATGCCGCCGTACCCCCGGTACTCCGGCGCCATGACGTTGAGTCCGAGCGCGCGAAGGTGCTCGTAGTGCAGGATGTTCATCCGGCTCGCGATGGTCGAGGCGTTGCCGTGCAGGAAGATGACCCATGGACGGGTGTCCGGCGTGTCCGCCGTGCGCATCAGCCAGGACTGACCGGCGATCTCGAGCGGGGCCGCCTGCCGGCGCTCGCCCAGCGTTGGCTGCGCTTCGAACACCAGCCGGGTCTCGTTCGCCACCAGCCAGATCATGGCGCCGGCGTAGGCGACGACCGCGAGCAGGAGCACGGCGGCGAGCGCGCGCGGCACGGTGATGCGGGGGGCGTTCATCCTTGCGAATAATGGTACCATCCCCCTCCCGTGGAGGATCGCATGAAGACGATGAAACCGGTGCTCGCGGTGTGCGCCGCGGCCGCCCTGATCGCCACCGCGTTCGCGGGAAGGCCGTCGGCCAACGGCGCGCCAACCAAGCTGCTGCGGATGCCCACCGTCAGCGCCGCACAGATCGCGTTCGCCTACGCCAACAACATCTGGACCGTCGAGCGGGCCGGAGGCATCGCCCGTCGCCTGACGAGCTTTCAGGGCCAGACGACCAATCCGCACTTCTCACCCGACGGCAAGTGGATCGCGTTCAGCGGCGAATACGCCGGCAACGTCGACGTCTA
>Ga0070670_100005350_pt1 | contig 10831 bp, 7 predicted proteins | sample KBSS63metaG_FD_64665 | JGI IMG/M metagenome (GOLD analysis project Ga0070670, IMG submission 64665) | Switchgrass rhizosphere microbial communities from Kellogg Biological Station, Michigan, USA - KBS S6-3 metaG | ecosystem: Host-associated > Plants > Roots > Rhizosphere > Soil ... | reverse complement strand
GCGACCTTGACGATCGCCTTGGCCTTGCCGTCGCCGTCGATGTTGGGCCTCAACGCGCCGTTGATCGCCAGCGCTTCGATCAGCGCCGGATCATATTTGCGCGGCGCATAGCGCATCAGGGTCCGCAGGCGCCGCGAATGGTCGACCAGACTACGCAAATCCTGGCCCGAACGCGGACCGTCCTTCGTTTCCAGGATGACGCCCTCGAGTCCCGCGTCGACCAGATACTGGTCCAGCGCGGCATCGTCCTTCAGATAAACCTCCGACCGGCCGCGCGCGACTTTGTAGAGCGGCGGCTGGGCGATGTAGAGGTGGCCCGCCTCGATCAGCTCAGGCATTTGCCGATAGAAAAGCGTCAGCAGGAGCGTGCGGATGTGCGCCCCGTCGACGTCGGCGTCGGTCATGATCACAATCTTGTGATAGCGCAGCTTCTCGAGGTTGAATTCCTCGCGGCCGATCCCGGTGCCGAGAGCCTGGATGATCGTCCCGATTTCCTTGGACGAAAGCATCCGGTCGAAGCGAGCGCGCTCGACGTTGAGGATCTTGCCTTTCAGCGGAAGAATCGCCTGGAACTTGCTGTCGCGGCCCTGTTTGGCGGAGCCGCCGGCGCTGTCACCCTCGACCAGGAACAGTTCCGATTTGGCCGGATCGCGTTCCGAACAGTCATGCAGCTTGCCCGGTAGCGATGCGATGCCCATCACAGACTTGCGGCTGGCTTCGCGCGCCTTGCGGGCAGCTTCCCGGGCAGCGGCGGCGTCGATGATCTTCTGGATGATCGTCCGCGCATGAGCCGGATTCTCCTCGAGCCATTCCGCGAGCTTGTCCGCCATCAGGCTTTCGAGCGGCTGGCGGACTTCGGACGAAACGAGCTTGTCCTTGGTCTGGGAGCCGAACTTCGGATCGGGCAGCTTCACTGAGACGATCGCGCTCAATCCTTCGCGCATGTCCTCGCCGGTGAGGTTGATCTTCTCCCTCTTCAGGATGCCCGATTTCTCAGCGTAATTGTTGAGCGTACGGGTCAGCGCCGCGCGGAACGCCGCAAGGTGCGTGCCGCCATCGCGCTGCGGGATGTTGTTGGTGAAACAGAGGACCTGCTCGTAATAGCTGTCGTTCCACTCCAGCGCGACTTCGATGCCGATGTCGTCGCGCTGCCCGGCGACCGAGATCGGATCGGGGATGAGCGGCGTTTTGGCGCGGTCGAGATATTTGACGAAGGCCGCAATGCCGCCCTCATAATGCATCTCGACTTCCTTCGGCTCGTCATGCCGCGCGTCCTGGAGGACCAGGCGGACGCCCGAGTTTAGGAAGGCGAGCTCCCGGAAGCGATGCTCAAGCCGCTCAAAATCGAAATCCACTATCTTGAACGTCTCGGGACTGGGCAGGAACGTGACCTTGGTGCCGCGCTTCTCAGTCTTTCCGACGACTTTGAGCGGCGCTTCCGCATCGCCGTGACGGAAGCGCATGTAGTGCTCTTCGCCGTCCCGCCAGATGGTGAGATCGAGGAACTCGCTGAGCGCGTTCACGACCGAAACGCCGACGCCGTGGAGACCGCCCGACACCTTGTAGGCATTGTCGTCCGACGTGTTCTCGAACTTACCGCCCGCGTGCAACTGGGTCATGATGACCTCCGCGGCGGAGACACCTTCTTCCGCATGAATGCCGGTCGGAATCCCGCGCCCATTGTCTTCCACCGATACCGAGCCGTCCGGGTTCAGAGTGATCAGGACCTTGTCGCAATGCCCGGCAAGCGCCTCGTCGATCGCATTGTCGCTGACTTCGAACACCATGTGGTGGAGACCGGAACCGTCGTCCGTATCGCCGATGTACATGCCAGGACGCTTGCGCACCGCGTCGAGGCCCTTCAGGACCTTGATGCTGTCGGCGCCATACGAGTTCTGATTGGGGTCGGTTGCCATAGTCGAGATATAGGGTTTCCGAAGGGAAAGTCACGCGTGCGCGCGCGTGCGCACGCGTGAGTCACGATGGTTTGGCCGGACTAGCCCTCAGCGCGCCGGGGACCGCCCGGACGGCCTCCGCGGCGACCGCGGAACGGACGCTTCGGCTGGCCGCCTTCGGGACGATGGGCGGCATGGCCATCCGCACGATGCGGATGGCGCTGCTGCTGCTGCCCCCGGTCAGTGCGCTGCTGGCCCTGCGACGATCGGTCATTGCGGTTCTCGCGGCGCTGACCTTCGAAGCGGCGGTCCGACTTGAACGCGCGCGACGGCTGCCGGCGCGGCTGCTCCTGCTTTGCAGGGGCCGGCTTGAGACGCTTCAATGCTTCCGCCGTCTGGACGAAATTGTCCGGAAGCGGAGCAACGTCGATCTTCTGGCGGGTCAGCCGCTCGATATCGCGCAGAAGGCCGCGCTCATCATGCGAGCAGAAGGCAAGGGCCTGGCCCTCGGCCCCGGCGCGCGCCGTGCGGCCGATGCGGTGGACATACTGCTCTGGCACTTCGGGAAGATCGTAGTTGATCACATGGCTGACGCCGGGGATGTCGATCCCGCGCGCCGCAATGTCGGTCGCAATGAGCACCGGCACTTCGCCAGAACGGAACTGGGCGAGCGCCCGCTCGCGCTGGGCCTGGCTCTTGTTGCCGTGGATGGCGCTGGCCTGGACTCCCGCCGCGCCGAGCATCCGCACGATCTTGTCCGCGCCATGCTTGGTGCGACTGAAGACGAGGGTCCGCTCAGTCTGCTCCGACTGAAGGAACATGGTGAGCAGCGCCGTCTTTTCCGGCTGGTTGACGAGCACGACCTTCTGCTGAACGCGGTCAGCAGTCTTGGCTACCGGCGTAACCGCAACCTCGGCGGGGTTGGTCAGATATTTGTCGGCCAACTCCTTGATCGCCTTCGGCATCGTCGCCGAGAAGAACAGGGTCTGACGCTTGGAAGGAACCAGGGCAACGATCCGCTTGAGTGCATGAATGAAACCGAGATCGAGCATCTGGTCGGCCTCGTCGAGAACAAGGATCTCGAGATCGCGGAGGCTCAGCGCGCGCTGATCGATCAGGTCGAGCAGGCGGCCGGGGGTCGCGACGAGCACATCGAGCCCGCGTGCAACGGTACGCACGCTCTTGGAATTCGGAACGCCGCCGAAGATGACTCCGACGGAAAGGCGCATGAAGCGCCCATAGGTTTCAGCGCTCGCCGCAATTTGCGATGCGAGTTCGCGGGTCGGCGCAAGCACCAGCATCCGGATCTGCCCGGGTCGCGGGATGTTGCGGTTAGCGGCCAGGCGATCGAGCGAAGGCAGCATGAACGCCGCCGTCTTGCCGGTGCCGGTCTGCGCAATGCCCAGCAGATCGCGACCGGTTAGGACCGTCGGGATCGCCTGGTGCTGAATCGGCGTCGCCTGCGAATAATTTTTCGCCGCGAGCGCGTCGAGAAGGGGCTTGGACAGCCCAAGATTATGAAAAGACATGGAAAATCCAATATGAAACGGCCGCGCAAATCGCGCGGTCCGAAGGGGTCAAAAAAGCGCCCCGCGTGAATTGGAGAGCAAAATCGATCGAGACGCGGGCCGGGTCCTCGAATGATCGAGACCGTTCACGCCGCTTGGAAAGCGCCTCGTGCTGCAGTGCAATATAGAGAGAACGTAAAGAAAGTCTAGGTTTGCCGGATGGTGCCGCCTTCGACGCGGAAACGGCTGGCATCCCGGATGCCGTCGAACAGCTCGGCTTCGGTGGCGGTCATCCACACCTGCCCGCGCCCCTCGAGGCGAGCGAAGAGCGCGGCGCGGCGTTTCGGATCGAGATGGGCGGCCACTTCGTCGAGAAGCAGGATCGGAGGCTCGCCACGACGCTGGGAGACCAGCTCCGCATGCGCAAGCACGAGGCCGAGCAGCAGCGCTTTCTGCTCCCCGGTGGAAGACCGGCCGGCAGCCATTTGCTTGGCGCGATGGGTGACGATGAGATCCTGCCGGTGCGGACCGACCGTTGCTCTGGCGGCAGCAGCGTCGCGAGACCGAGTGTCCCGAAGCTGGGCCGCGAGGTCCGCCTGATCCCAGCCCACGATTTGGATCGTCGCGCGCGCGAATTCGTCTTCGGGGGCGCTCTCCAAGCGCTGGCCAAGCTCGGCGACGGTCCGCGACCTGGCGCCTGCGATTGCCGTACCATGCTCTGCCATTTGCTCTTCAAGCGCGGCGAGCCAGGACGGGTCGGCCGGCACGTCATCGGACAGCAGCTTGTTCCGCGCGCGCATCGCCGCTTCATATCGGGAGCTATGGTGCGCATGGCTCGGCTCCAGCGCGAGCACCAGCCGATCGAGGAAGCGACGGCGGTCGCCGGCCGAGCCGACGAACAACCTATCCATGGCGGGTGTCAGCCAAAGTACGGAAAGCCACTCGCTCAAGGAATTCACCGAAGCCGGCGCGGCATTGATCCGGACCTGTCGGCGCTCCGGGGCGAGCGGCTGCGTACCGGTGCCGATCTCGACATCGCCGAGCCTCGCCGCGACGGCGAACCCGCCTCCGCCGCGGATCCGAGCCATCTCCGACAGGGCCGCTCCCCGGAGGCCACGACCTGGACTGAGAAGCGAAACGGCCTCGAGCAGGTTGGTCTTGCCGGCCCCATTCTCTCCGGACAGCAGGACGAAGCCCCGGCCGGGCTCAATCAGCGCCGCTTCGTAAGAGCGGAAATCGGTGAGGGCGAGACGGCTGACCGGCACTTTTGCGGCTTAGCCGTTATTGCGCGCGACGGTCGAGAACCTCGAAATGGGCCGCTCGCGCATCAAATCGCGAGAGCACGGCCTGGGCGGCCGCAGGCACGTGGCTGACGCTGTAGTCCTCGCCCGTGAACGCCTTGATGGATTCGATGCTGTCGAACCACATGCAGGTCATGAACTCGACCTCATTGCCGAGGTCGCGCTTCATCAAATCGATGTGGCGAAAGCCTGGAATTGCGCGCGCCTCAATACCCGGGATCACCTCATTCCGGACGACGCGCTCATAAATTTCAGCATTTTCGGGTGTCGTCCACCCGCGCCACAACCGACAGACCGTCACACCCGCATCGGCATGAGGACATAAAGCGCCGGGCTCTTGTCGTTCTCGCGAAGGAGGGTCGGAGCCGCCGCGTCGGCGAGATGGACCTCGACCGTGTCGCCGTCGATCTCGCTAAGAATGTCGAGCAGATAGCGCGCGTTGAATCCGATCTCGATGCCGTCTGATCCGTAGTCGGCGGCGATCTCTTCCGTCGCCGTGCCGCTTTCGGGCGAGGTCACCGACAGGGTCACCTTGTCGCGGTCGACGTTCATCTTCACCGCCCGCGTCTTCTCGCTCGCGATGGTCGAGACGCGGTCGACGCCCTGAGCGAAGCTCTTCGGGTCGAGCTTAAGCAGCTTGTCGTTCCCGGTCGGGATGACGCGATTGTAATCCGGGAACGTGCCGTCGATCAGCTTGCTGGTGAGGACCGCGCTGCCAAGACCGAAACGAATCTTGGTCGGCGACATGGACACTTCGACCGTGCCTTCCAGCTCATCCAGCAGCTTGCGCAGCTCCGCCACGCACTTCCGCGGGACGATGACGTCCGGCATTCCGTCGGCGCCGTCGGGCTTGGCGACGGTAACACGCGCCAGACGGTGACCGTCGGTCGCGGCCGCCTTCAGCGCGTCGTCCGCGACATGAAGGAAGATGCCCATCAGATAGTAGCGCGTCTCTTCGGTCGAGATGGCAAAGCGCGTCTTGTCGATGATCTGGCGAAGCGTCGCGGCCGGAAGCTCGAAGCGGGTCGGAAGGTCCCCCTCCGCAATCACCGGGAAGTCGTCGCGCGGAAGCGTCGACAGGTTGAAGCGCGCACGGCCGGCGGAAAGCTGCATCTTCCCTTCGGCGGCGTTGATCTCGACCTGGCTTCCGTCGGGCAGCTTGCGGACGATGTCGAACAAGGTGTGCGCCGACACGGTCGTCGCGCCAGCCGTCGCCACGTTCGCCTGGATGCTCTCGTCGACCTGCAGGTCGAGGTCGGTCGCCATCAGGCGGATCGATCCGTCGTCGCGCGCCTCGATCAACACGTTCGACAGGATAGGAATGGTGTTTCGGCGCTCCACGACCGACTGGACGTGGCTCAGGCTCTTGAGGAGTGTCGCCCGTTCAATCGTCGCCTTCATGCGTCGCCCCTGCCCCCAAACATGCCGATTTCACCCCGTTTATAGCGAGCGTTCGGCTGCTTGGAAGCAGGAAAGGCGGGCCTTCTACTGCTGACGAGCCGGCGGGGCCCCGGCGGACGGCGTCAGGATGGTGTCGACATATTGGACGACACCGTTCGAACGCTTCTGGTCGCCCTCTACGATTGTGGCCTTATTGCCCGCGGCGTCGGTCAGGACGACCTTCCCGCCGTCTTTCGTCACGGTCAGCGTCTGGCCGTTCATCGTCTGCACGAGCGCCTTGCCCTTTCCGTTGTCGACGGCTTTGCCGAGGTCCTCGATCAGGACCGTGCCCGGCAGGATGTGCAGTGTGAGAATACGAGTCAGTTCCGCGCGATTCTGCGGATTGGCAGGATCCTTGAGCGCCCCTTCGACCTTCGCGAAGGCTTCGTCGCGCGGGACGAGGACCGTGTAGGGATCGGACCCTGCAAGCGTCGAATCCAGGCCCGCGGCTTTGGCCGCCTGGGCAAAACGGCTGTTCTTGTCGAGCGCGGCCGCAATCGTCTGATTGCCCGCATCCTTTCCGGCTTCTGCGGTCTGCCCGGGCGTCGCGCCATTTCCGCCGTCGCTCTGGTTGCAGCCTGCGGCCAGCAGCGCCAGGGGCGCCGCGGCCACGGCAAGCAGTCTGAAGCTCATCGCATCTTCCTTTATCATTCTGTGAGCGAAACGGCCCCGCAACGCATGCGGGGCCGTAAGCGATCCGTACCGATGAATCAGACGATCGCGCGAACGATCGCGGTGATCAGCTGGGTCGTCGGATCGACCTGGTAGATGTAGCCATTGCTATACCGGTACCAGTTGTCCGGCGTGTCGTAGTAGGTGTCGCGATAGCTGATCGGGACGTTGTACACGCCGTAGGCCGGTGGAAGCGGCTGACCGACCGACAGGCCACCCGTAAGCAGCGAAGCGATCCCCGTGATCAGCTGAGAATCGCGGTCGACCTGGTAAATCGCGCCCGGCGCATAGCGGTACGAATAATCGTCCGTGTCGTAATAGGCATCGCGATACTGGTACGGCACGTTGTAGTAGCTGTACCCGGCAGGCAGCATCTGGCCGACGCCGTAGCCGCGATCCAGCAGCGGGATCACGTCCTCGATGTAGCCGCTGTCGCCATCGATCTCGTACACATAGCCGTTCGCATAGCGGTAATAATCGTCGTCATAGCCGTAATCCGGGTAGAACGACTGATAGGATGACGGGACGTAGTAGTTCGATCCCTGATAGGGGAAGGGCATGCCGACGCCGAGGCCAGCGCCCACCAGCGGCAGGAGAGCCGAGATCAGCTGGTCGCCACGGTCCACGCGATAGGCGTAGCCATCGCCCCATCGGTAATAATAGTCGTCCGTGTCGTAATAGATGTCGCGCAGTCCGACGGGGAAGGAATTCGACGCATAATAGTTCGGCAGCGCTGCACCGACGAAAGCGTTTCGAGCCAGCCCCGGCGGGACGCAGGCCGGCGACTTCTTGGCCAAGCCCGGAGGACAGCCGACGAACGAGGCCGGGATTCCGCGGTTGGCGAAATGCCGATCCCAATCGCCGTCGTTCCAGTCGCGCCATTCCGCAACGCGGCGGAAATCGTCGCGATCGCGCACAGCGAACTGGCGCACGTCCTCGAAGTTGCGGACGCGGTCGTTGCGCCCGCGGAACTGCTCGTCGCTGGCGAAGCGCCGCTGGACATTGCGGACCTCATGCCGATCGCCGCCATGCCCACGATTCTCTACGCGAGCGAAATCGCGATTGCCGCGCGACTGCTTCTCTACGCGTTGCTGGGCCTTGCGCTCGTTACGGTCGGACTGGAAGTTGGCGAAGCGGTGATCGCCGCCGCCGCGCCGATCGACGCGCTGGGCCTGACGATCGGGGCCGCGACGCTCCATGCGCTGCGCCTGGCGCTCACCACCGCCGCCGCGACGCTCCATGCGCTGGGCCTGACGGTCACCGCCGCCGCCACGACGTTCGGCGCGCTGTGCTTGCTGGCCGCCACCGCCGCCATGGCGTTCGGCCTTCTGGCCGCCTCCACCGCCACCGCGCTGGCCTTGGGCTTGGCCCCCATGGCCGCCGCCCTCTCCACCGCCCTTGTCGGGCTTCGCTGATGCCGGCGCGGTAATTGCAAGTGCCGCGACGCCGGCTGCGAGAATGAGCTTCCTCATCTCGAATCTCCTCTTGGTTCCCTGCAAGAACGGCTTGGTTACAGTGCCGTTCCGCCTGTGATGACCCTTTGGGAGCGGTCTACCGCACTCGGCTGAACCCCAGATTTCAGCCGTCTGCAGGTTAGGTTAGGACTTGATGTCCCGCTTCAGGCGCGCTGCGGCGAACAGGTAGAAGACGGCGGCGAGCAGATAGAATGCGAGGCCGTAGAGGATCGAATATTTGAGCGAATCCTCGCCGCGTGCAGCCTTCATCGCGTCCGACATCCAGCCGAGGAAATAAATCCCGAAGGCAATCCCGATGAGGTTGTTGATGAACAGAAAACTCGCCGAAGCGGTCGCTCGCATGGACGGAAGAACGATGTGCTGGACTGCGGTGATGACCGGTCCCAGCCAGGCGAGCGCCAGCATCTGGCCGACCGTGAACAGCAGCCAGGCCACCCAGAGGTTCGGCGCAAAAAGCCCGAGCGCGAAGGTCGGCGCGGTGATGATGAAGCAGACGGCCGGAATCAGCGCGTAGCCGCCCGGCCGGGTCGATCCAATGCGATCCCCCACCCAGCCGCCCAGCCAGGTGCCGAGTGCGCCTCCGACCAGGACGATCGACCCGTAGAACCAGCCCACGTCCGCGACCTCGAGGCCAAAACTGCGGTTGAAGAAGCTTGGAAGCCAGAAGATGAGGCCGTAACCCAGGATTGAGCCCGACGCAGCGCCGAACGACAGCAGCCAGAAACTGGGCGTGCCGAACAGCGCCCGCGCAACCTCACCGGCCGGCGGCGCGCTAGCGCTCGCAGGCCTGGCGTCGAAGCGGCCGCGCTCGGGCTCGGGGATTAGCAGCCTGATCAGCAAGGCCGCCGGCAGTCCGAGCAGGCCGACGATGACGAAGGCGCTGCGCCAGGACAGGTTCGCCGCCAGCCAGCCTCCGAAGAAGACGCCGAGCGCCGAGCCAATGGGGATTCCGAGCGAATAGAAGGCCAGCGCCCGCGAGCGCTTCTCGCGCGGGAAATAGTCGGAAATGAGTGAATATGACGGAGCGATTCCGCCCGCCTCGCCGACCGCCACGCCCATGCGCGCGATTACCAGTTGCGAATAGTTCTGCACGAGACCGCAGGCGGCCGTGAACAGGCTCCATAGCGCCACTGCGCCGGCGATGATTTTGACCCGGCTCCTGCGGTCCGCAGCCCAGGCGATGGGGATGGCGATGATCGCGTAGAAAATTCCGAAGGCGACGCCGAGATGGCTCAGGGCCGTGTCGGAAAGGCCGAACTCCGTGCGGATCGGCACTGCGAGGACGCCGATGATGTTCCGGTCGATGAAGTTGAAGATGTAGGCGAAGAGAAGGAGAAGGAGCACGCGCGTCCGAAGCGCGCGTGCCCCCTGATCTTCTTCCGCCGGCCGTTGGCTCAGAACCTCGCTCCGAACGACAGAAACACCTGGCGCGGATTGCCGTAGAATGCGGTCAGCACGCCCTCGCGGCCCAATGTCGGGTCGAAGCCGGGCTGCCCGGGCGGCACGGTCAACGGAGCCGTCAGATTTCCCACGAACTCACCCTGCAGGTTCTGGCTGAGGAAATTGTAGCCCGACACGACATATTTCTTGTTTGCCAGATTCTTTCCATGGAGGCCGACCGTGAAGCGGTTGCCCGGAGCGCGCCACACGATGTTGGCGTCCCACAAGGCAAAGCCCTCCTGGTCGAGTCCGGGGATCGGAAACTCAAACTGCTGGCTCTTGCTGCGATAAGACAAGGTTGAGTTGACATTCAACCGACCGCTGGCGACCGGCACGTCGTAATCGAGCGAACCGCTGAGCGTCCATTTCGGAGTGTTCTGGATGGCGGCGAAGTCGGCCACGTCGAACTGAACGGGGCGCGCAAGAGGCTGCCCGGTCACCGGATCGAACGCGATGTTCGCAAGGAATTCGCGGTACTTGGCATCTAGATAGCCCACCGAACCCGCGAAGTTCAGCCGATCGCCAGAAGTTGCCAAGTCTTCCGCAAGAGCCATGTTGGTTTCGAGCTCGACGCCCTGGAAGCGCGCCTTGCCGGCATTCGTCGTCACGCCGATGAATGTCGGAATGCCGTTGATCACACGACCTTCCGAACCAGGAACCTGGACGTCCTCGTAGTCGGCACGGAACGCCGCGAGCGCCCAGCGCAGCCTCCGGTTCATCGCCGAGCCCTTCCAGCCCACTTCGTAGCTTGTCACGGTTTCGGGGTCGAAACCCATGAAGTCGTAAACCTCATCCGGTGAGACGACTCCGTTGCCATCGAGATCCGGGGCCGACTTGGACTGGCCGCGAGGATCGAAGCCGCCGCCTTTGAAGCCGCGCGAGTAGCTCGCGTAGATGTTGTGATCGTCATTCGGCTTGTAACTGATCGAGAAACGCGGAGTCCAAGCCGTGTCCTTGCGGCTATCTTCGAAGTCCGACGTAATCGACGAGGCGAGCGTTCCGAAAGGCACGCCGGTCTGGTCGAACGGCGGTGCTCCGCCGAGTTCGGGCGAGCCGCCGAGGATAAGGCTCTGGCGGAAGACGTCCGCATGCCGCTTGTC
>Ga0070670_100005348_pt1 | contig 10831 bp, 11 predicted proteins | sample KBSS63metaG_FD_64665 | JGI IMG/M metagenome (GOLD analysis project Ga0070670, IMG submission 64665) | Switchgrass rhizosphere microbial communities from Kellogg Biological Station, Michigan, USA - KBS S6-3 metaG | ecosystem: Host-associated > Plants > Roots > Rhizosphere > Soil ... | reverse complement strand
TCACGCTGTTTCCCAGAGCCTTTGAAAGGTTTCGTAGCAATTTTCCGGGGAAAGCCCCAAGCCGAAATTTTTGCACCGTCAACGGGGATTTCGGCGTGAAAATATTCTCGCAAATGTGGTCGGCAGCGGCGGCCTTGCACAGCCCCTAACACGTCGCTAACTCGTCGGCGGCGACTGCCTTTTCATGCGGACGGCGTGCGCCGCCGCAGGAGTTCCGGGACGAGTTCGACGATAAGCATGGCGCCGAACATCAGGGCACAGCCGAGATAACCGATCGGCGAAATCGTCTCGCCCAGGATCAGCGCGCCGAGGGACGCGCCGAACAACGCTTCCGAGGAGAGGAAGATCGCCGCCTGCGACGAGGTGGTATAACGCTGGCCGATAACCTGCAGTGCGAAGGCAAGGCCCGAGGAGAAGATGCCGACATAGAGAATCTCGCCGAGCGTGGCGCGAATGACGTCAAAGCTGATCGGCTCGAGCACGGCTGCAACGACGACGCCGATAATGCCCGTGACCGCGAACTGCACGGCAGAAAGGGTGAGTGGCCGGCCGCTTTCGGTGACCGCTGCGCCGGCAAGGGTGATCTGGATGGCCCAGAAGACGGCGCAGACGACGGTCCACATGTCGCCGACAGTCAGCTTCGACAGGGCACCCCCCGACAACAGGAAGATGCCGGCAAAGGCCATCAGCGCGCCGGGCCAGACGATCCAGTGCGGCGGGCGGCGCAGAATGCCAACGGCAATCAGCGGTACGAAGACGACGTAGAGGCCGGTAATGAAGCTTGAATTGGTGACTGTCGTCGTGAGAAGGCCGACCTGCTGGGTCGCCGCACCTCCGAAGAGGGCAAGGCCGATGAGAATGAAGGCGCGCCAGTGCCTCATGTTCACGGGTGCCGTTGCCTTGCGGTTCTCCAGCCAGGCAAAGGGCAGGATGACGACTGTCGCTACGACGAAGCGCAATCCGATAAACCAGAAGGGACCGATCGCCTGCATGGCGGTCGACTGGGCAACGAAGCCGCCGCCCCAGATGGCCGCTGCCAGCAACAGTAGGAGATTCGCCTGTACGCGCGTCATGGCTACACTGGAAGTTGGAAGAGAGAGATGGCGCCAACCGGCACAATGAAGGGCCGCCTGTTAGCAGTTGCTCCCAAGCGCGACAAGGCCATTATGCCCGCGCGCTGTCAGCCTGGGAACGGTGGGCCTCATCGGACGGCGCGGGAGACCCTCAGCAGCGCTCCATCCGTGGCATCCGTGGTGATCAAAAGAGCGCCATCAGGTGCGACGACAACATCGCGCAGACGGCCGAAATCGCCGGTGAACATCCGTTCGCGCTCGATGATCTTACCGGTGGCATCCTTCTCCAGCCGCGAGATCAGCTTGAATTTGAGGGCCGCGACAAGGAAATCGCCATCCCACTCAGGGAACATCTTGCCGCGATAGACCGCAAGCCCGCCGGGCGCAATCGAGGGATCCCAGTAGAACAGCGGCTGCTCCATTCCAGCTTTTTCGGTGCCGACACCGATCTTCTCGCCCGAGTAGTCGCGCCCATAGGTGATGACAGGCCATCCGTAGTTCTTTCCGGCCTCGGGATGGTTGATCTCGTCGCCGCCCTTGGCGCCGTGCTCGACGGTGTAGAGCGTGCCATCGGCGCTGTCGAAGGTGATGCCTTCCGGATTGCGGTGACCCTTCGACCAGATTTCCGGCAGCGCCTTGGCGCCGTCCCTGAACGGATTGTCGACGGGTATGCTGCCATCCGCGTTGATATGGATAATCGAGCCGGCGTCGTCCCTGAAGTCCTGGGCGCGGTCCATCTCGCCGCGGTCGCCGAGCCCGACGAACAGGCTGCCATCCCGCGCTATGGCGATGCGGGCCCCGAATTGCAGGCCGCCGCCGCTGAGCTTGTTCATCAGGAAAAGGCGCTTGACGTCATCGAGCTGCTTTTCGTCCTTGGACAGGACGGCGCGGTAGATGGCGGTGCCGATGCCGCCTTGTCCGGAAACCGTTGCAGTGAAGTAGAGGGTACGGTTGGTTGGGAACTGCGGATCGAGGGCGACATCGAGCAAGCCGCCCTGGCCGCTGGCCGAAATCTTCGGCAGACCTGACACCGGACTACCCACCTTGCCGTCCCGCACGATGCGCAGTGCACCCGGCCGCTCGGTGACGATGTAGGCGCCATCCGGAAGCACCTGGACTGCCCAGGGATGATCCAGTCCGCTGGCGACCGTCTCCACTTGGACCCGGACCTTGTCCGTCTCGATCACCTTGGTTTCCTCGTCGGCGAAGGACGGGAGGGCGGCTAGAAGTGTGGCGGACAGGGCGAAAACTCGTTTGACGGTCTGCAGGCGCATATCATCTCCCCGGATCGATCTCTGGCTGATCTGGGAAAGGATAGCACCGCTTCAAGCCATCGGCTGTGTCGCTCACGCCATCGTGTCACGGGCGAGCGTGGGAAGGCTCACAAATAACGTCCCGGTGACGCCTTTCCCCTTGAAACGTTGTCGTACATTCGACATAGACCTTACCGCAGAAAACTGGTCCCACAGCGTTTCTGTTGTCTCAACCGAATAGGACCGATCATCATGGCCTTTCTTGCCGACGCTCTTTCCCGTGTGAAGCCTTCCGCCACCATCGCCGTTTCCCAGAAAGCGCGCGAGCTGAAAGCCAAAGGACGCGACGTGATCGGGCTTGGTGCCGGTGAACCGGATTTCGATACGCCTGACAATATCAAGCAGGCCGCCATCGACGCGATCAACCGCGGCGAAACCAAGTACACCCCGGTTTCGGGCATCCCGGAACTGCGCAAGGCGATCGCTGCGAAGTTCAAGCGCGAAAACGGCCTCGATTACAGCTGGGAGCAGACCATCGTCGGCACCGGTGGAAAGCAGATTCTTTTCAACGCCTTCATGGCGACGATGAACACGGGCGATGAAGTCATCATCCCGGCGCCTTATTGGGTATCCTACCCGGAGATGGTGGCCTTGTGCGGCGGTACGCCTGTTTTCGTGGCGGCCACGCAGGAGAACAATTTCAAGCTGACGGCTGCCGATCTCGAAAAGGCGATCACGCCGAAGACGAAATGGTTCCTGTTCAACTCGCCGTCCAACCCGACGGGCGCGGCCTATACCCATGCCGAGTTGAAGGCGCTGACGGACGTGCTGGTCAAGCACCCGCATGTCTGGGTGCTGACCGACGACATGTACGAGCACCTGACCTTCGGCGACTTCAAGTTCGTCACGCCGGTCGAGGTCGAACCGACCCTTTATGATCGGACGCTGACCATGAACGGCGTCTCCAAGGCCTATGCCATGACCGGCTGGCGCATCGGCTATGCGGCCGGTCCGCTGGCGCTCATCAAGGCGATGGACATGATCCAGGGCCAGCAGACCTCGGGCGCGTCGTCGATCGCACAGTGGGCGGCCGTCGAGGCACTCAACGGACCGCAGGACTTCATCGCCGCCAACAAGAAGATCTTCGAAGGTCGTCGCGATCTGGTCGTCGGCATGCTCAACCAGGCGAAGGGCCTTTCCTGCCCGGTGCCGGAAGGCGCGTTCTACGTTTACCCGTCCTGCGCAGGCCTGATCGGCAAGACCGCACCATCGGGCAAGGTCATCACCAACGATGAGGACTTCGTCACGGAACTGCTGGAATCGGAAGGCGTCGCCGTCGTCCACGGCTCGGCCTTCGGCCTCGGCCCCAACTTCCGCATTTCCTATGCGACGTCGGAAGAGCTGCTCGAGGAAGCCTGCCGCCGCATCCAGCGCTTCTGCGGCGCCTGCAAGTAGGTTTTCGATCGATCGAGTTTTTGGAGGCCCGTCAGCAATGGCGGGCCTTTTGCGTATCCATCGTCGAATTGACGATATCTCAGCGTGTGGATACACTCTGCCAAAGAAAACCGTGTCGCTCAGAGATGCCCGAAATCGTCTGACGGAACTCGCCTGCGAAGTCGAGGAGGGGCAGGTTCCAGCTATCGCATCCTCGCTGTCTGAGAAGACGGCGCTCAATTTTGCGAGCGTCGCCAGCCTTTGGGAGATCGCGATCAAGACGAGGTTGGGCAAACTGGCGTCGAGAATACCTTTGGATGTGATCCCGACTTACCTTCAGGCGCTGGGACTGGAGATACTGCCGATAAACATAGCGCATGTGATGACCGTTGCCGATCCTGAACCGCAAACTCGCGATCCTTTCGACCGGCTTCTGGTTGCTGAATGCCAGGTCGAAGGAATGAAGCTCGTAACGGTTGATCGCGCTGTGGTCGGGCATCCGATGGCTTTTCGGCTAACCCTCGACCTGCCAACCCGCTTTAACTGGTTACCAGCTTGAATCCGCACGCTCACCTATCCCCTTGATAACAGACTCAAAGCCCGAGCCCGGTCAGCATGACGAAGGTGGCGAACAGGATGAAGTGGGTCATGCCTTCGATGGCATTGGTCTCGCCGTCGTTGAGGTTGATCGCGGCGGCAATCAGGGTGATGGTTACCATCACCGTCTGTACGGGGGACATTGCCATGACGAACGGCTGGCCGGTGTAGAGGGCTATCCCCTCCATGACAGGCACAGTCAGAATGACGGTTGATAGCGAGGCGCCCATGGCGATGTTGACGGTGGCCTGCATGCGGTTGCGGAGCGCCGCGCGAAGGGCGGTGAGGATTTCGGGCGCGGCCGAGATCGAGGCGACCACGACTGCGGCGATGGCCGGCGGCGCGCCACTGTCTTTCAATCCAACGGCCATGAAGGCCGACATGAACTCGGCGAGAACGCCGATGATGACCACACCGACGATGATCGTGACGATCGACACGACAGTCGAGTCCTCGGTGTGCTCGGCTTCCGAGGTGCTGCGCTTCTTCTCGTTGCGCGGATAGCTGTAGCTGAAGAAATAGCTGTGCTGGCCGACCTGCATGCGCAGGAACAGGCCATAGAGCGCAATCATCGCGCAGATGGTGAAGGCCGAGTAATAGTGCCACTTGGCTTCCGGGATGAACTCCGGAACGATCATCGAAATGCCCATGGCGGTCAGGATCATGACGCCATAGGTCTTGCCTGAGTCATCGTTATAGGATTGCTCGCCGTGCTTGAGTCCACCCAAGAGAGCGGCAAGGCCGAGGATGCCGTTGATGTCGAGCATGACCGCGGAATAGATCGTGTCGCGCACCAGCGTCGGCGAGCTTTCGCCTGTCATCAGGATGGCGAGGATGATGACTTCGACGGCCACGGCGGCCAGTGTCAGGATCATGGTCCCGTAGGGGTCTCCGACCTTGGTCGCCAGAACCTCGGCGTGGTGGGCGACGCGGATCGAGGCAAGGACGATGGTGGCGATCAGGGCTGCCGCACCGATCAAGGCAGCAGTCCGCCCCATCTCCAGCACGGCGTGCTCGCAGAGATAGGCGCCCACGGCGACGGCGACGGCGACCAGCAACAGTCGCTCTTCCTTCAGAATAGTCGTTATGGTCAACGGCCCCGGTCCCCTTGATTACCCCGCTCTATCTAAAGCAATGATCCGCTACATCAAGCGCCGTGGGAAGCTCAAGTTGATGTCGGCGTCGTTTGGTGGAATACTCTCTGCTGGCGCAGCGATAGTGGTGCAGGCCTGACGGTGAGCATGCTCCTGAATGATCCCGCCGCGGGATCCGCGCTGTAGCCGCAGGCTTGCAGGAAGAAGGGGAGGCAATGCGAATGGTCAAGGTCACCTACGAAGTCGTGCCGCATGATGGCGGCTGGGCCTACAAGCTTGCTGGTGTCTACTCCGAGACATTTCCCACCCATTCCGACGCCCTGCAGGCCGCACGCATCGTCGCTGCAGAACAACAGGTCGGGGGCGAGCCGGCCGAAATCAGCTACCAGGACGAAAAAGGCAAGTGGCACGAGGAATATACCGACGGCGGCGATCGCCCGGAGACCGAGGTCGTCGACGTCGACTGGACCACCCGTGCCGATGGCGCCGCGCCGAAAGCCTGATTGGCGTGGTCCAGGCTGGGCCTCTCTTCGTTATCCGTCATTCCGGACCCGGGCCTGCTGTAGGGTCCATGTAGCCGAGTAGCCCGGCTACAAGTGCGTCGAAAGTGACGCGGCAGCGGGGCGAGGTCCTAAGATTTTCGTGCATCGCAACCCAAGTGCCAAGCGGCAGGGAGATGTCGGGGAGCAGATGTTCCAGGTCGGAACTGGCCCGGCCGAGAGGGTGCTGGCAGAGACCTATGCCGAGGCCGGCGCGGATGGCGGCCAGTTGTGCCAGGCTGCTGTCGGCCTTGAAGGTGAAACGCTCGGGATCGACAATCGGGAAGCGCCGCATCATCGTCCTGATGTAGGCGCTCTCGCGATCGAAGCCGACGAGGCGATGCTGCGACAGATCGGCCAGCGCCAAAGGGCGGCCATGGCGCTCGATGTAGCGACGGTGGGCGAAGAAGCCGAGCGGGATGTCGCCGATCCGGCGGACGACAAGGGCAGCCTGCGACGGCTCGGCCATCCGGACGGCAATGTCAGACTGCCTCTGCAGCAGATCCTCCAGGGCGTCCGAGACCGATAGCTCAATCGTCAGGCCAGGGTAACTGTCCTGCAACTTCGCCAGGATCGGCGGCAGTACTTCGACGCCGATGACTTCGCTGGCACTGATGCGGACGGTGCCCGAGACCTCGCCCCGCCGTCCCGAGGCGCTGCGCAGCAAGGCAGCGGCGGTCGCAGCCAGCGTCTCGGCGTAGGGTCGCAAATCGGTCGCGGCATCGGTGGGAAGCAGACCCGTCTGCGAGCGGGTAAACAGCTCGGCACCGATTGCCTGTTCCAGCGCATCGATGTGACGCCCGATCGTCGGTTGTGTCAGTCCCAGCTCCCGTGCAGCGGCCGAGAGCGACCCCTGCTGCAGCACAGCCAGAAAGCTCCGATAGAGGTCCCAGCCGGGCTCATACTTTTCCATACATTTTTGTATAGATCATCAACGGGTTTCGTCAATTCCGTTTATTCCAGTTAAAGCGCATCCTGCCTTCATCGAGCCAATGGAGATGACGATGAAGAATGATGCGGCAAGGCAGGAGAAGGCGCTGATACTCGGTGCTTCAGGCGGGATCGGCGGCGCGGTCGCCCGCGGTCTCAAGGCGCGTGGCTGGGAGGTCGTGGCGCTCAATCGTGATCCGGACAAAGCCGCGTTGAAGGCCCCGGACTTCCGATGGATCAAGGGCGATGCCATGACGCCGGGCGACGTCCTGCGCGCAGCCCAAGGCGTCAGCCTGATCGTCCACGCCGTCAATCCGCCCGGCTACAGCAACTGGGGCCAACTGGTGCTGCCGATGATCGACAATACGATTGCTGCGGCGAAGGCTGTCGGCGCGCGCATCGTGCTGCCGGGAACGGTTTACAATTTCGGGCCTGATACCTTTCCGCTTCTGCGCGAGGACAGTCCGCAGCATCCCACAACAAGGAAGGGAGCAATAAGGGTCGAGATGGAGCGGCGTCTGGAGGCGGCAGCAGGCCAGGGTGTGCCCGTCATCATCGTCCGGGCAGGCGATTTTTTTGGCCCGCAGGCCGGGTCCAGTTGGTTTTCTCAAGGTCTGGTCAGCGCAGGCAAGCCGGTGACCTCGGTGACTTATCCAAGCAGGGCGGGGACCGGCCACCAGTGGGCCTATGTCCCCGACGTTGCGGAAACGATGATCCGACTTGTCGAGCGCGGCGATCGGCTACCGGCCTTTGCAGTCTATCACATGCAAGGGTTCTTCGATGGCGACGGTCGCGGGATGATCTCGGCGGTCGAGCGCGTGGTTGGACGACGCGTCAAGGTTCGCAAATTTCCTTGGTGGATCCTGCCGCTGGCAGCCCCGTTCGTCACCGTCATGCGCGAGATGCGCGAGATGCGCTACCTCTGGCAAGTGCCCCTGCAGATGCCAAACGACAGGCTGGTGGCCGCGCTTGGTGAAGAACCTCACACGCCGATCGACATCGCGGTGCGGGAGACACTGGAGTCCATGGGCAGTCTCTGAAGGGGAAACTTTGCAACGGGAACGGCCCCCGGAGGCTGTGCCAGCTTTCCGGGGGCCGTTCGTGGTGCGGCATATCTTTTCGTCAGTTCCGATCAGGCGGCGCTGTCGAGTGTCGGATAGTCCGTATAGCCTTCCTCGCCGTTGACGGCACCGTAGAGCTTGGAGGGGTCCATCGGGGTCAGCGTCGCATCCAGCTTCAGGCGCTCCACCAGGTCGGGATTGGAGATGAACGGACGACCGAAGGCGACGACATCGGCCTTGCCACTTTCGACGGCCTCGATCGCCATCTGGCGGTCATAGCCGTTGTTGACCATCCAGGCTGCCTTGCCGCCGGCTGCCTGGTAGGCAGCGCGCAGCGCCTGGTAATCGAATGGCGCGTCGCCCTGCTTGAAGTCACGCGGGCCGCCGGTCTGACCCTCAATGACGTGGATGTAGGACAGGCCGAATTTCGCCAGTCCTTCGACCACGTAGGTGAACAGAGGCTGCGGCTGCGGATCGCTGGAATCGCCTGCGGCGGTGACCGGGGACAGGCGGATGCCGGTCACTCCGGCGCCGATTTCCTTGGTGATCGCTTCCACCACTTCGAACAGGAAGCGGGCGCGGTTCTCGATCGAGCCGCCATACTGGTCCGTGCGGTCGTTGACGCCGGAGCGCAGGAACTGGTCGATCAGGTAGCCGTTGGCCGCATGGATCTCGACGCCGTCGAAGCCGGCGTCGATGGCTGCGCGGGCGGCCTTGCGGTAGTCTTCGACGATGCCCGGAAGTTCGGCGGTCTCAAGCGCCCGCGGCTCCGAGGTGGGCACGAAAGCGCCCTTGCCGTCCTCGATGATAAAGGTCTTGGCGTCCGCCTGCTTGTTGGTCGAGGAGACCGGCTTGCCGCCATCGGGCTGCAGGCTCGTATGGGAGATGCGCCCGACATGCCAAAGCTGAACGACCATCTTGCCGCCAGCCTGGTGGACGGCATCGTTGACCTTGCGCCAGCCGTCCAAGGCCTCCTGGGTGTAGAGACCCGGTACGTCGGCATAGCCCTGGCCCTGGTGGCTGATGGCGGTAGCCTCGGTGATGATCAGCCCGGCGCTGGCGCGCTGGACGTAATAGGTGACGTTCAGCGCGTTCGGCACGGCGCGGGGCGAGTGGTTGCGCGTCAGCGGTGCCATGACAATGCGGTTGGCAATGGCGATATCGCCGAGCTTGGTGGGTTCGAACAATTTGGTCATGGGAGGTCCTTGTTGTTGGTGGCTGGGAGGTAGGGGGTTATTCGGCGGCGGCAAGGGTCTTGCGCCGGGCGCCGGGGGAGGCAAATGTGAGGGCGACAATACCGAGCCCGATCAGTGCCAGGGCGGCTGCGGCGAGCGGTACGCGGGTGAGCGCGAAGCCGTGATCGATGACCACACCGCCTGCCCAGGCACCCAGCGCGTTGCCGACATTGAAGGCGCCGATGTTGATGGTGGAAACGAGATTCGGCGCATCCTTGCCGTAGCGGACCACACCGATCTGCAGGGCAGGGACCGCGGCAAAGGTGACAAGGGCCCAGAGAAACAGGGTGATCTCGGCAGGGATCAGGCTGCTGCTTGTGAAGCCGAAGGCCGCCGAGGTCACTGCGATCGCCGCGAAGCTCAGGGCGAGACTGGTGCCGAGCCGCCAATCTGCGAGCTTGCCGCCGACGAGATTGCCGACGGTCAGCCCGAGACCGATCAGGAACAGCGTCCAGGTAACGCCACCAGGCGATACGCCGGTCACATCGCGAAGGATCGGCGCCACATAGGTGAACAAGGCAAACATGGCCGCTGAGAAAAAGACCGTCATCAGCAGCGACAGCCAGAGACCAATGCCGCGCAATGCAGAAATTTCGCTCAGAATGTCGCTTTTCGCTGCGGTTTCGGATTTCGGCAGTACCAGCATCAGGCCGGCGATCGATGCTGCGCCCATGACGGCAACGGCCCAGAAGGGGGCGCGCCAGCCGAAAGATTGGCCGAGAGCCGTACCGAGCGGCACACCCAGGACATTGGCGAGCGTCAGGCCAGTAAACATCAGCGCCACTGCGCTCGCCTTGCGGTCGCTGGCGACGAGGCTTGCCGCGACGACCGAGCCGATGCCGAAGAAGGCGCCATGGCAGAGGGCTGTGACGATGCGGGCGATCATCAGCACCCAGTAGCTCGGGGCAAGCGCGCACATCAGGTTGCCGAGGATAAAGATGCCCATGAGAAGGATCAACGTCGAGCGCCGGCGCAGGTGGGCAGTGGAGATAGCCATGATCGGGGCGCCTATGGCAACGGCCAGCGCGTAGCCGGTGACCAGCCAACCGGCCTCGGGAATGGTGGCGGCAAGGTCGCCGGCGACGTCCGGCAGCAGGCCGAGCACGACGAATTCGGTCGTGCCGATCGCAAAAGCGCTCAGCGCAAGGACGAAAAGGGCGATGGGCAATTTACAGTTCCTTGTGCAATTGAGCTAGGAATTCGGCGATGACCGGTTCGTTGCGCTTGTAGAATACCCACTGACCAATCCGCTTGGTCGTGACCAGGTCGGCGCGCAGAAGGGTTCCGAGATGGGCGGACACGGTGGATTGCGACAGGCCGCACAATTCGAACTGACCGGCGCAGACGCCGAACTCCAGCGACTGGTGCTGCTCCGAAAAGTGCTTTTCCGGCTCCTTCAGCCAGTTCAGGATTTCCAGCCTAGCCGGATGAGCCAGGGCCTTGAGGATTTCGTCGCGATCCATGGTGTCACCTGTATCGTGTATCATCGATATGAATATCGAGCAAAAGCGATACAAGGGAAGTGGTGATCACGAAAACGTTATGGATTGGCAGATGAAAAATTAGGCAAAAAAAGAGGGCCACCGGTAAACCGGGGCCCTATAGGTATGAAGGT
>Ga0070670_100005347_pt1 | contig 10831 bp, 10 predicted proteins | sample KBSS63metaG_FD_64665 | JGI IMG/M metagenome (GOLD analysis project Ga0070670, IMG submission 64665) | Switchgrass rhizosphere microbial communities from Kellogg Biological Station, Michigan, USA - KBS S6-3 metaG | ecosystem: Host-associated > Plants > Roots > Rhizosphere > Soil ... | reverse complement strand
CACGCCGGCCAGATGGTCTCAGGGCAGGATCTTGTTGTACATGGCGTAATGCACATGGCCGCCGGCGAAGGTGCGGTACTCGTGGGCGGCGCATCGGTAGTTGGAGGCAAACCGCACCTTGGCGAGATTGCCCATGACTTCGGCGCGCTTGCGCTTGTCGATGAATCCTGTCGAGGCAAAGCCTGTCATATGCTCCAACGCCACCGGCGCTGCCACCTTCAGCCGCTCCGCCTCGCCGCTCGGCCGCCGCAGCCAGGCGCCTGATCCCTTTTCCGCCATCACCCAATCGTCGCCCATAGGATCGAAGATGATGCCGGCGACGGTCTCGCCGCGCACTACCACCGAGGCCATGACGCCGAAGGCAGGCACGCCGGCCGCAAAGTTGAAGGTACCGTCGACCGGATCGACGATGATGGCGAGATCGGCACCCTCGAGCTTGCCGAGGAGATCGGGATGGGCCGCGACCGATTCCTCGCCGATGAATACGGCGTCAGGCCAAAGCCTCTCGACCTCGCGCTTGATCATCCGTTCGGCCTGCTCGTCGGCCTCCGTCACCAGATCGGTGGCCTCGGACTTGATGCGGATATCGCCCGCCGCGAGGCGGCGGAAGCGCGGCAGGATTTCGGCCTGTGCCGCGTCCCGCAGCAGGTTGGCAAGGAGTGTGATGTCGACGGCGGCGGTCATGGCATTGTTCCTTGATTGGATATCAGAGACCGATGATCTCCCGGCGGACGGTCTCCCAGCTCTCCCGATCCGCAGCGGCGATGATGCCGCCGGTCATTTCTCCGGGCCGGTGGGCTGAACCGTCATAGTGCGCGCTGTAGCCACCTGCTTCCCGGTGGATCAGCAGGCCGGCCAGGTGATCCCAGGGATTGAGCGTCTGGTGCGAGACGAAATCGATCTTGCCGCAGGCCAGCATCCAATACTCATAAGCCGAGCAATTGTAATAGAAACTCATCCGGAGCTTGGCCATGTTGCCGGCGATGCGCGAGCGCTCCGGCTCGCCCATATGGGCCCAGGCGACGATGCCAGTCATGGCGGAAATGGGTTTCGGCGCGGCGACCTTCAGGCGTTTCGAGCTGCCGTTTCGCCGCGTCAGGTGGGCGCCGCCACCTGCAACGGCGGTGATGGTGTCGCCAAGTATGGGATCATGGATAATGCCCGCCACGGTCTCGCCATTGGCGACGACGGCCAGGATCGTTCCGAACATCGGCAGGCCAGCGGCAAAATTGAAGGTGCCGTCGACGGGGTCGATGACGAAGGCAAGCTCGGCATGATTCAGCGCCGGCACCACCGAGCGATCGGCATCATAGGCCTCTTCACCAACGATCAGCGCCTGCGGAAAACGCTGCCGCAGGGCTTTCGTGATGCGCTCCTCGGCCAAGAGATCGGCCTGGGTGACGAGATCGATGGCCGATGTCTTCTCGGCGATATCCCCGTCCACCAGATTGCGGAAACGCGGCATGATTTCTATCTCACCGGCCTGCCGGACCTGTTCGATCAGAAAGGCGATGTCGTTGTCGTTGATAGCCATGGATGCGGTTCCCTCACAGTATGCTGCGCTGCGGCATAACCGCTATGTCATGACGGTTTTGTGACGGAGAGGCCGGAAAAATCGAACAGGGCGGGGTCGAGGAGATGCGACGGGTTCACATGCGCGAGCGCCCGCAGCATGGTGTCCTTGCGGCCCGGCATGCGGCGCTCGATATCGGCGAGCATGTCCTTCATCGCATTGCGCTGCAACCCGTCCTGCGAGCCGCAGAGGTCGCAGGGAATGATAGGGAACTGCATGGCGACGGCGAACTTCGCCAGATCGTCCTCGGCGGCATAGGCAAGCGGCCGCAGCACCATCAGGTCGCCCTCGTCGTTGAGAAGCTTGGCCGGCATCGAGGCCAGCCGGCCGCCGTGGAAGAAGTTCATGAAGAAGGTCTCGAGGATGTCCTCGCGGTGATGACCGAGCACCAGCGCCTCGCAGCCCTCCTCGCGGGCGATGCGATAGAGGTTGCCGCGGCGCAGCCTGGAACACAGCGAACAATAGGTGCCGCCTGCCGGCACCTTTTCCTTCACGATGGAATAGGTGTCGCGGTACTCGATCCGGTGCGCCACGCCGATCTTCGCCAGATACTCCGGCAGCACGTGCTTGGGAAAATTGGGCTGCCCCTGGTCGAGGTTGCAGGCGATCAGCTCCACCGGCAGCAGGCCGCGCCATTTCAGATCCATGAGGATCGACAGCAGGCCATAGGAATCCTTGCCTCCGGACAGGCCGACCAACCAGCGCTTCTGGCCCTTCAGCATGTCGAAATCGTCGAAGGCCTGGCGGACCTGGCGCAACAGGCGCTTGCGCAGCTTGTTGAACGACACCGAGCGCGGCGCATCGGCAAACAGCGGATGAGCGCCAACCGCATCCTCGATCTCGCCATCGAGTTCATCGACCACAGGCATCGCTATGTTCATCTCAATGTCCCATCCATGCCCGCATGCAAATCGTTGTCAGCCCCATAGCAGACCCGCCCTTAGATGGCACGCCTCTCAATCGCCAAACACCGACCAGCCGGTGCGGGCGGCAAGCATTTCAAGCGCCACCGCCCCCAGCAGCGAGTTGCCGACCTTGTTCAGCCCGGGCGACCAGACGGCGATGGAGGCCACCCCCGGCGCAATGGCGAGGATGCCGCCGCCGACGCCGCTCTTGCCGGGCAGGCCGACATGATAGGCAAAGTCGCCGGAGCCATCGTAATGGCCGCACATCAGCATCAGCGCGTTGATACGCCGCGCCCGCTTCGGAGAGACGACGGAATGGCCGGTGACCGGATTGCTGCCGCGTGCGGCAAGATAGAGCCCCGCCTTCGACAACTGGCTGCAGCTCATGGCCAGCGCGCACTGGTGAAAATAGACGCCCAGCACGTTTTCGACCGGGCTTTCGATATTGCGGTAAGCCCGCATGAAATTGGCGAGTGCGAAATTGCGAAATCCGGTCTGAACCTCCGAGCGGGCGACCCTGTCGTCGATGAGGATCGATTCGTCGTCAGCGAGGTAGCGCATGAAGCGCAGGAATTCGCCGATCGCCTCTTTCGGCTCGTGGCCTGAAAGCACCACGTCGGTCACAGCGATGGCGCCGGCGTTGATGAAAGGGTTGCGCGGAATGCCGGCTTCCTGCTCGAGCTGGACGATCGAATTGAAGGCCGAGCCCGATGGCTCGCGGCCGACCCGCTTCCAAAGCTGTTCGCCGATCTTGCCGAGCGCCAGCGTCAGCATGAAGACCTTGGAGATGCTCTGGATCGAAAAGGCGACGTCGGCATCACCGACGCGGTAGACGCGGCCATCGACCGTGGTGATCGCCATGCCGAGCTGGCGAGCGTCGACCTTGGCAAGCTCTGGAATGTAATCGGCAACCTTGCCCTCGCCAAGCCTTGGCAAGAGCTCTGCATGAATACTGTCGAGGATCGCCTGCACGTCGGTCATCGTTGCCTCCGAATAGAAAAAAGCCGCCCCCTGAAGGAGCGGCTTTCCAATAGCATGAGTCCGCGTCGATTAACGCGAGTAGAATTCGACGACCAGCTGCGGTTCCATGACGACGGCGTAAGGAACGTCGGTCAGGGTCGGAACGCGGGCGAAAGTCGCAACCATCTTGTTGTGGTCGACTTCGATGTAGTCAGGAACGTCGCGCTCGGCGAGGCTAACGGCTTCGAGAACCGTAACCAGCTGCTTCGACTTCTGACGCACTTCGATGACATCGCCAGCCTTGCAACGGTAGGAACCGATGTTGACGCGGATGCCGTTGACCGTGACGTGACCGTGGTTCACGAACTGACGGGCAGCGAAAACGGTCGGAACGAACTTGGCGCGATAGACGATCGCGTCGAGACGCGATTCCAGCAGGCCGATCAGGTTTTCCGAGGTATCGCCCTTGCGACGGTCGGCTTCAGCGAAGATGGCGCGGAACTGCTTTTCGCGCAGGTCGCCGTAGTAGCCCTTGAGCTTCTGCTTGGCGCGCAGCTGCACGCCGAAATCCGAAAGCTTGCCCTTGCGGCGCTGACCGTGCTGGCCAGGACCGTATTCGCGACGGTTGACCGGCGACTTCGGGCGGCCCCAGATGTTCTCGCCCATACGGCGATCGATTTTATACTTGGATGATGCGCGCTTGCTCATCGTATTTCCTTATCAAGATGTTCGACCGGTTTGTTGCCAAACCAAATCAAGGAAACACGCCCTCCTCTGAACCCGGTTTTTCCGGGTTCCGACAGGTTCCTCACATTCGCGAACGGAGGAGCCACGGGACATGTCAATTAAAACACCGGACATTTCTGCCCGGCGTTGGGCGGTCTTTAGGCAGAAGTCATGGAATTGTCAACAAGGGATGACGCTGCAAGCTGCCTGTCCCGTCAAAAGCCTTGTAAGCCGGGCCTCCGACCTCAAAGGACCGCCGGAATCACTCGGCAGCCGTCTGGGATTCCACGACCTCGTCAGCGGCATTGGCATCGCCCGGCGCCGTCTGGCAATCTATATCGGGAAAGGCGACGACCCGCCTGCCGGAAAAATCGGTGTGGACGACGACGCTGCCCTGCTCCTCGAAATAGCTGAGCAGACGCCTTGCGCGCCGGGCCGAATGGGTCCCGTAGGCACGCGCGATCCGCGCATCCGACGGGCACGGCTCGCCGCAGATGGCGGCCTTGGCGAGCATCAGGAAAACGCCCTGGAGGTCGTCGGTGACGCCCTTCGACAGCGTCATCGCCGTCGCCCAGTTTTCGGTTTCCGCCGTCACGGGATCGACCCCGGAGCGCGAGATCGCAACGCGGTGGCGGAAATCCGGCATCGACAGCGGCGGTCCGGGAATGCGGCGCATCCGCACCCGCACGAGGAACTCCTGATAGAGAACAGAATCGGTTCGGAAGCCAGAGGCGGGATCGTCGAGGATTTCCGCAAGCACGGCGGCTAGCCGCTCCTGCCGCTCCTCGGGGCTGACCTCGGCCTGCTTGGGCCTCGCATCCTCGATCGGCGCCATCGCCGGGGGTACGAAACGCGACAGTTCCGCCAGGATATCCGTGGTCGGGCGCGGCGTCGGCGCCACGCGGCGGACGCTCGCGCGCTGGAATTCCTGCGGATCGGGCGTGAAGATCAGATCCTCGACATCCATCGGCGCATCCGGCAGCGGCATCAGCTTCGGGCTCGACGAGCGGGCGGAGGTTTCCACCGTGCCGATGGTGATCGGCAGCGGACGCCGCGACAGCGCCGGGCCGAGGGCGACAAAGTGGCCGCGCTGCAGATCGCGGAACATTTCCGCCTGGCGCCTGTCCATGCCGAGCAGGTCGGCGGCGCGCGCCATGTCGATATCGAGGAAGGTACGTCCCATCAGGAAGTTCGAGGCTTCCGCCGCGACGTTCTTGGCAAGCTTCGCCAGCCGCTGCGTGGCGATCACGCCGGCAAGCCCGCGCTTACGACCACGGCACATCAGGTTGGTCATCGCGCCGAGCGACATTTTTCGCGCATCGTCCGAGACTTCGCCGGCGACAGCAGGCGCAAACATCTGCGCCTCGTCGACGACAACGAGAACCGGGTACCAGTATTCGCGGTCGGCATCGAACATGCCGTTGAGGAAGGCGGCGGCAGCGCGCATCTGCTGCTCGACATCGAGCCCCTCGAGCGTCAGCACGCAGGAGACGCGATGCTGGCGGATACGGGTGGCGATGCCGGTCAGCTCCGCCTCGCTGCGTTCACCATCGACGATCACATGGCCGAACTTGTCGGCCAGGGTGACGAAATCACCCTCGGGATCGATGATGCACTGCTGTACCCACTGTGCGGACTGCTCCAGCAGGCGCCGCAGCAGATGCGACTTGCCGGAGCCGGAATTGCCCTGCACCAGCAGGCGCGTCGCCAACAGCTCCTCGATATCGAGCTGGGCGCTGGTCCCGCCGGACGCCGTCCCCATGTCGATGCCGACCTGCAATGCACTACCTCGTTCAGTCTAGACTCAGGAAATGTGAAGCTGCCATTGTCCAGCAACGGCGCGCCTCCGTCTATCAGAGAATTCCCCGGCATTCGCCGCCGCGTTTAGGAAACCCACAAGGGATTTGATGGGTGGATGCTGAGCGCGCCCTACGCAGCTTTATCATCCAAGGGCCTTACATCCGGATGATCACGCTTCAGGGCTTGAGCGAGGTCGTAGTTCGACTGCAGACCCAGCCAGAACCGCGCCGTGCTGACGCCTGCCATTTCCAATCTGATAGCCAGATCCGGACTTATGGCTGCCCTACCGTTCAGAACGCGCGACAACGATACGCGTGAAATTTTCAAGCGCTCGGCAGCCTCCGTGACCAGAAGCCCCAGTGGCACAAGCACATCCTGTCGCAGCAGTTCTCCGGGATGAGGAGGAAATCTCATCATTTCAGCCACCTATAGTGATAGTCGAGAGTGAACTTCGTTCCACTATAGTTCTCGCACACTAAGCCCTCAGCCCAAACCCCTGCATCAGCCGCCGTGTCGCAAAATCGGGATTGCCCGAGGTGAACACCGCGAAATCGTCCGCTTCCGGGTGGACGGCATCGGCGAGGACAGGCACGAGGCTGCGGGCGCGCCGCGCGATCGCCTCGGCGGGGTCGAGCCAGTCGACCGGCCAGGGTGCCAGCCGGCGGAAGAGGTTTGCCATGAACGGATAGTGGGTGCAGGCGAGCACGACGATGTCGGTCTTGCGGCCGTCCTTTTCCACGAAGCATTGGCCGATCTCCTGCAGCACGGCTTCGTCGGAGACCGGTTCGCCCCGGATATAGGCTTCCGCCATCCGCGCCAGGTTTTCCGAGCCGACGAGGCGGACATGGCATTGTCCGGCGAAGGACTGGATCAGGTCGCGGGTATAGGCACGCTTGACGGTTCCGGGCGTCGCCAGCACCGAGACGAGGCCGGAGCGGGTCCGCTCGGCCGCCGGCTTGATGGCCGGCACCGTGCCGACGAAGGTCATGTCCGAAAAGGCGGCGCGCAGATCGGCGCCGGCGAGCGTGAAGGCGGTGTTGCAGGCAATGATGCAGATTTCGGGGTCGTAGTCCGCCAGCAGCCGGGCGAACAGCGAGATAATGCGGTCTTTCAGCGGCTGCTCTTCCCAGCCGCCATAGGGAAAGCCGGCATCGTCGGCGACATAGACGAAGCCGCGCTCCGGCATCAGCACCCGCGCCTCGCGCAGCACGGTCAGGCCGCCGATGCCGGAATCGAAGACCAGGATCGGCTTGGGCTCAGTCGTCGGCGCTGTCATCGACGGGTTTTTCCTTGACGGCATTGCGCGGTTCGGCGCGGGACACGTTGCGCGGAAAGCGATCCAGCGACGAGATCACGCCACGCATGACGCTGATCTCCTGCTCGGTAAACCCCTGCCGCGAAAACACCGCCCGGAGATTGTCGACCATCTTCGGCTTTTTTTCGATCGGATGGAAATAATTCCGTGCGCTCAAGGCCTCCTCGACATGGTCGAACAGCCCTTGCAGCTGCGACTTCGTCGACGGCCGCTGCGGATTGGCGGCAAAGGAAGTGACGCTCAGATCCTCCATGCCCGACTTCATCCATTCATAGGACATCAGCAACACCGCCTGGGCGATGTTCAGCGACGCAAAAGCGGGATTGACCGGGAAGGTGACGATCTCATCTGCCAGCGCCACCTCCTCGTTGCTGAGCCCCCAGCGCTCGCGCCCGAACAAAATGCCGCAGCGTTCGCCTGACACAAAGCGTCCGCGCAGCGTCTCGGCCGCCACGACAGGCGAGCGGACAGGCTTGTAGCCATAGCGCTCGCGCGCCGTGGTGGCATAGAGGAAATGGAGATCGGCAATGGCTTCCTCGAGGGTCGGGAAAACGCGCGTCGCCTCGATGACATGGCTGGCGTTGGAAGCAGCCGCCGTCGCCTTCTCGTTCGGCCAGCCATCGCGCGGATTGACCAGACGCAGTTCGGCAAGGCCGAAATTCGCCATGGCGCGCGCCACCATGCCGATATTCTCGCCCATCTGCGGCTCGACCAGAATGATGACCGGCCCTTCGGCCAGAAGCGGCTTCTCGCTGTTTGTTCCAGACATGACTATCCTCGGTTCGCCGCAACGGCGAATTTGCTGCCGGAAATACCTGCGCAGGCCCGCAACGGCAAGCCCCGGCTTAGGGATAAAGCCGATCCAGCATCGATCCGACCATCTCGATGCCCAGCCGCGTCCCGCCCCGCGACAACGGCAGGTGACGCCCAGCGGACCGCGACGCCTTGCGATCGACGAAGAAGCAGCCCGAGCCCCTGGCCGCGACCACCTTAAGTCGTTCCAGGTTCTCGGCGACGTTGCGGGCGATCTCGCCATCCGGATCGTCCCGGGAAAAAGCGACGTTGCGGGCAAAGATGCGCGCCCAGTAGGTGCAGGCCATGAAGATCGCCAGCGTCTGGCGGATATGGCCCGGCTTGCGCACCAGGTTCCAGGAGGACCCCAGTGGCTTTGCCGCCGTGGTCACGTCGCGGTAGGCGGCATCGAGGCTTTGCGAGAGCCGGATCAATTCCAGTCCAGGCCCGCTGCTGCCGGCAGCATCGAGCAGGGCGCCCAGCGCGTCGAACCATCTGCCCAACGCCACGTCGAGGGCGCCCCGCGTCTTGGCCGGAAAGACCAGGAAGGCGACCAGCGCGCCGATGGTCGCCCCGATGATCGTCTCGCCGACCCGAAGCTTGAGCACCTCCAGCGTCAGGGCTCCGGTCATGCCGTAGACCAGACAAAGCACGATCGAGATGAAGAAGGTCATGGTCCCGTAGGACACCTGGATGAAATAAAAGCCGAGGAAGATCGCCACCACCGACAGGCTGATGGCGACAGCCGTATGACCGGCCACGAGCACGGCCAGGGCCATTCCGACCGCGATGCCGAGCACCGTCCCCATCGAGCGCTGCACGGCCTTGACCACGGTATCGCCGCGCGAGTTGGTGTTGGTGAACACCAGAAAGGCGGTCAGCACTGCCCAGAACCAACGCTCCCGCGACAACAGCAGCCCGAAGACCATGGCAATGCCGGTGGCAAGCGTGATCTGCAGCGCCGACCGCATGGCCGGGTCATCCAGCGAAAGCTTCGGCCACTTGATCTTGGTTCGGGCGGCCCCTGCGCCCTCGACATCGCTGAAGCCGGTCGTGCGCCCCTCCGCCAGTGTCGCCCCGAGCGCGTCGCGCGCATCGCGCAGCCAGATCATCGCGCGGATGGTCTCGACGCTGCGGTTGTTCGCCTTGGTCTCGAAGCCCGCCGTTTCCCGTGCGAGCAGCGCATCGTCGTGCGCGATAACGGCGTGCACCAGCGCGAAGCTCGGCGGGGCGTTCTGGCTGAGCACGATCATGCTTTCGGCCGCCAGATGCACTTCGAACAGCCGCATGGCGATTTCGGCTGCCGGCGTGTCGCTGGATTCGGCATCGTCCGAGGGCTTCGGAATGAAGCTCTCGGCCATCAGCACCACTTCTTTCAACCTTTCCTCAGCCTGCAGAAGCGCACGATGCTCGCGCTCGGAAAGCTCTCCATCGCGGACGCAGACCGCGAGCTCGACCAGCATCTGGTTGACGCGCCCCATGACGCTTTCAAGCGCCCGCAGCAGGTCCTTTCGCCAATTGTCCGGCAGCAGGAAGATGCGGACGCCATGGGCGACCAGCACCGATACGACGGAGCCGAGCGCCACCAGCGGCATCTCTCCCAGCTGCGGCCGGAAATAGGCGCCCATGAAATAGGACATGAAGGCGAACATCCCGACCGCGTTCCAGCGCACGCCGAGCGCCCTCACCCAGCTCGCCGCAAAGATGATCGCCAGGAAGGCAAAGTCGCTGAAGTAGCGCTGATCGGCCAGCACTGCGGCAAGGCTCACCGCCAGAACACTGGCGAGGCAGCCGATCAGCCGCGTCACCAGCTGCTCAGACGCGCGCTTGTCGCGCACCGTGAAGCCGCCCTGGATCGACAACAGGATGCCGAGGGCATAGGCGACCTCGGGCAGCGGCACGATCGCTACATGGATCGCGAAAAGGATGATGAAGGACAGCGCAATGGTCAGCGTCACGCGCGAGGCCTGGCGCAGCCGCGAAAAGGCGGGGTCGTTTGCCGCCAACCAATCGCGACACTGATGGGCGAAGTGCATCCAAATCCTTCGGCGTTGGTCGCTGGCATCAGCGACAGGCATGGCTACTGCTGCTTGACGATATCCTGCATGGCGGCCTTCAGCGAGCTGGGCTTGCCGGCGTCATCGGTGGTGAGGATGTCGTCAACCACGGGTTTGCCTGCTTCCGTCACCACTTCAAACCGCACCTCGGTAAAGGCCTGCGACGCCGCATCTGTTCCCATGCAGCGCGACTTCTGGAAACGCACCAGCACCTCGGTCCTGCCACCCGCGGCCGGCGCCGGGGCAATGGTCAGGTTTTCGAGCGGACAGGCATCCTGGCCGCCGACGATGACGTCGTAGTCGAACGGCGAAATGCCATCCTCCGTCGCTGGATAGTTCTGGGCCGTCTGATAGCCGCGGATGAACTCGGCACTGAACAGTTTGCGCAGGTGGGCGGCGTCGAAGAGATCCTGCCAATCGCTGTCGCCACCGGCCCAGTTGGCCACTGTCGCGTCCATGATCACCTTGACCGGAGCGACCGCCGGCTCGGCCGCGGACGCGGGCAGCGCCTGGACGGATAGAAGAGCAAGGAACAGAAGTGCAGGCGTGTTTCGGTTCATGGCAATGTCCGTCAACAATCAAAAAAATACCGCTGAAAACTTGGCCTCATTCAGCTGCTCGCGCCCGCATTTGGCTGGAGCAGAGCATGCCCTGCAGCGCGGGATGGGACTGCAAAAACGCCGATTCCGCCACCTTCTTGTCT
>Ga0070670_100005346_pt1 | contig 10832 bp, 12 predicted proteins | sample KBSS63metaG_FD_64665 | JGI IMG/M metagenome (GOLD analysis project Ga0070670, IMG submission 64665) | Switchgrass rhizosphere microbial communities from Kellogg Biological Station, Michigan, USA - KBS S6-3 metaG | ecosystem: Host-associated > Plants > Roots > Rhizosphere > Soil ... | reverse complement strand
AAATGTCTCAAGCAACCGATCGGATTGAATTCCTACGATCAGTCAAGATGAATGGCGTCGGACAACGGTGATGACTTGGCAAGGACGTCAAATCGGATGGCTTGAACGGCAGGGTCTTGAAGGTTTCATCCACCGGGGTCGGACCAGCCAAAGACAGGCTTTTGACGTGGCCGCCGCCGTCGCGAATGACGATGCTCTTAAGGATGTCATCAACTTGGTCCAGCGGCACGTCGATGTCGATCTCGGCATTCCGGTCGACGGTGGCCGACGAACAATCTCCGCCAAGCCGCCGGTTGACAGAGTTACAGACTTGACCGGACCATTCACCCCGGCGAAGGCCGTTGAGGTCGTGAGGGAAAGGAAAACGACGAAAATAGTTGCCTTCGAAACGGACATCAACTCTCCCCACAAATTCACCTGAAGCGCCCTGCGGCAATCCACGGGCGTAACTGCAGATAATATCAACCGCCAGGTTCACGGCAAATTGAAGCAAATTTGGGGTGGGCTGCCCGGGTTTGACCTATGTTAGCGACGGAGTCGAGGCTGCCGCAGAGCGGCGTTACAAAAGGACGCAGGGGCGCACAGTCATCGGCGGAACTCCCGGGCGCACGCGGCCGTTCGACCCAGTCCGTCCAATTCCAGAAACTAGCTAGGAAATCTCAATGACAAAAGACAAGAAAACAGTCGCCATCCTCGGCACCGGCATTATGGGCGCAGCTGTCGCCCGCAACCTCGCAAAGAAAGGCTTCACTGTCCATGCGTGGAACCGGTCTTTCGATAAGGCTAAAAAGCTGGAGCCGGAAGGCATCAAAGCCTTCAACACCGTCGCCGACGCAGTTCGGGACGCCTCCATCCTCATCACAGTCCTGAAGGATGGCAAAGCTGTCGAAGATGCCATCGACCAAGCCGCCGGACGACTGAAGGATGGGACCATTTGGCTTCAGCTCAGCACGGTGGGCGTCGATGCTACAGATCGGCTGGCCTCGCTTGCGAAAAAGCATGGCCTGTCGTTTTACGATGCGCCCATGGTTGGTACCCGCAAGCCAGCTGAGGACGCTAAGTTGGTCATGCTGGCATCAGGAGATGAGAGCAATCGCTCCGCCGCCCAATCCGTCTTCGATGCTATCGGACAGCGCACGATCTGGGTACCCGGCGAGGCAGGCGGCGCAAGCCGTCTTAAACTCGCGTTGAACGCCTATGTACTTGCTCTGACCAACGCAACCGCTGAGACACTGGGTATCGCGAAAGTTTTGCGCATCGACCCTGCCCTAGTCAGCGAAGCCGTCACAGGCGGCCCGCTGGACAGCATCTATTTTCAAACCAAAGGCGCTTCCATGCTCAAGGGCGATTTCTCCACCAGCTTTTCGGTCGAAAACGGCCTTAAGGACGTCAAGCTGGTAAAAGACGCCGTTGCAGCCACGGGTTTTCGGGTCGACTTAGTTGAAGCGAGCATCGACAAACTCGAGCGTGCCAAGCAAGCAGGCTATGGCGATCAAGATATATCGGCAACATTTCTGGTGTAGGGATTAAGCGAACACTTGAGGTCTCCGGTCGGGGCTCAGGCCTCCGGCCGGTTCTCCATAGTCTCATGACAAAGGCCGGACGTCCGGTTGCTTGTCACTCAGTCGAGGAGCGAGAGCAGCAGCCACGCCGCAGGGAAGCCTTCGAGATCTTAAGAATCGATGATGCTTTGACGTCGGAAAATGCTCTAACATGATTGCCAAAACGAGATCACGGCCGCACTGCCCCATAGCATAGCAGCGAGTGATAATTCCTCGCTTTTACCTTCAGCGTTTTGAGGTTGAGATCGCGGACGTAGATGTCTCTAGAGATAAAGGGCAACGGTGACGGCTATCCAGCCCGCTGGCGAACCGTGGGCGAACTCTTCACTCGTAACCGACTGCGCGTAAAGTGATCCTCGCTATCGCTGCGGTCTTGGCACACTTTGGGCAGCATCCAATAATGTTGAACGGGAGAGATATCGCCTTGTGCGCTCCTAATCTCTCCTCCCACCGCGCGACTTTTTCCTGCCGCGTCCAAGTCCTATTTCCCGCGCTAGAATTGACCGCGCCTCCGCATATGCGGGAGCGACCATGGGGTATTCAGCCGAAAGACGCCATTTTGCTCGATAAACTTCTGGAGAGAGATCGTGAAAAACCATCAGATGCCTTTTCATCGATTTGTAATCTCCGCCGCATTCCAAACATGTGATGCTATTGTCTCGAAGGGACTTGCGAATGGAAACGGCTGGCTTCTGCTTTTCTATCTTAACCGGCTTTTGCCCGACCGCTTCATCGGGTATGGCGATTACAAGAAGGTTATTTTGGATCGTTGAAATCAAACCCGCAAGATCCGAACGAGAAACAATGTGATTGCTCACGTACGCAGCAACAATCTTCGCTGCGAGTTTTACTCGATCGGCGTTAGGCCGAGAAAAGCCAGTCTCGCTCATTCAAATTCCTTCTTCAAACACGACAGCGCCTGCGCGGCATTTCGACCGCACCGCATTCATGAAGATGGTCTTCGATTCCCTCCAGAGAGCCAGTCAGGGCTTGGCTAACAGCAGGTTAACTTCCACAGGTAGCGTATCATAAGAGTCCGGCGTACCGCTGCATATCGCATTCTGCGACGGCGACCTGGATTGCCACTGATCACACTTGTGCAACGAATTCTCTCTCACAGATGACGCTGTGCGTAACTGTCACTCGCCGTTTGCCGGTATAGCCATGGATAGGTCGAGATTGCTTGACGGGGTAGCGGGATGTGGAGCCAGCGCTCACCCGCTGCACCACGCGGGTTAAGATGCCTTACGACGGCGAGCCTGCCCTAGCCCCATCTCTTTGGCCAAACGCGATCGGGCTTCGGCATAAACTGGCGCGACCATTGGGTAGTCAACGGACAACTCCCACTTTTCACGGTACTCATCAGGTGTCAGCGAATGGTGGGTCATCAGATGACGCTTCAAGGATTTGAAGCCATTGCCGCATTCGAGGCAAGTCAACTGATCGTCTTGGAGGCTTTTTCGGAGTGAAACCGCAGGCTTCTGCTTCTCTGCAATCACCTCAACCGCTGCTGGAACCGAAGTCGAACTAAGAGCCGCATGCACGTCAGCGATCAAGGTGTGTAGTTCGCTCATCGGAACCACATGATTTCCGACATAGGCTGCAACGATGTCGGATGTCAGCCTCACGAAGAGATGGCCGCTCTCACTTGTTGATGTCTTGTCCATTTATTGGTCTCGCAAATTAATGACTCGCTCGTTGTACAGAGCCAATCGGGACAAATTTTGCGCTCTAGTCCCATACAAAATCAATACAATCAATAGTAATAGGCGATCGATTGAAGCAAACCAGCCCTGCGCGGGATGCGCATCTCAAAAGTGAAAAGTATTCAGAGCGGGCTAAGACGGAAACTGCCGAGTTTAATTTCCAACCTCACATTCGAGGAGTAGGGTCTTCCAATACTTCTCAGCAAGCAAGGGTGGTTCCAATTCTGAAACCACGATCAGCAGCTGAGGATAACGCCGCCAGAAATGGCCACTAACGTTCCACGATCTAACCCTTCAACCCGGTGACTAAGCCAGTGGGCGCCTGATCAGAAAATAGCAATGAGGGCCTAAACAATGGCTGTGCGATGCCCGAACGGGGTGTTATCGTCGAAATCGACAGTTCCAATCAGATCACTTTCCCCTGACAGCTTCTGCTGCTCGTCATGCTCATCGGTTTGATGCCCTTCACCCTCGCCACCGCTTCCACCACCGCGGGAATGATGATCGGGAGAAACCTCCATTTCATCATCGGCCGCACCTGAGTATCTGGCAATATCTGCTTGAAATCCCGCATTTGCCTGCTTCAGCGCGACTTGATCTGAATTTATAATAGACTGACGTGCGGCGACCCACTTGTTGTCAGGTTCCGAAGTTATCGAAAGACTGCGGTCAACCTGGGTTGGCGACGTCGCTGATGAACTGGTAATGGGACTGATAACATCGACCATGTCGTTTCACTCCGTTGCGTAGCTTAGCGGCGCCATAGATATATCTGATCCCTACGCCCTGAAAACAAGACCAGATACATGGTTGCACCGAAGCCAGAACTATCGCCGTTAGATAACTGGTCCGCATACACGATGTCGCTACATGCAAAGCCACGGCGGGCCGGGTCATACCGTGACCAAGGACCTTAGATTCGGTGCGATCTTTTCTTCGGTTGCACCTGAAAAGAGCTTTCATGCTGAAGCGATACCGTCAATCGCCGACTTCAAGTCCGACGGGTTGTATTCCAAAGCGGCCTCGGCCGTGAAAGGCGCGTCAGTCTCAGTTGATAATCGGCCATGAGGTATTGGGGCAATATGCGCTAGTCCCCTGGCACTGCGGGCCATCGGAAGGCCGACGGAAAACCAACATCCCATTTCAATAGCGCGATCCAATTCCGATACTGAACCTGAAAACCAATGGAGAATTGGCGTCCCCATGCTGGGGAACCGTTCAACTGCGTCCAGAGCGTTCGTTGCGGCGTGTCTGCTATGGATACGCCTGTTGATGATCTCCGCGCTCCCACTGGCCGAAGTTCGGGCGTCGATCCCATTTGTAAGTCTCGGAAGGAGAAAATGTTTATTAGGCCGCAGCTATTGAATTGCTGTCCTATAAGTCATTAATTTCCACGCGATTTTCCTTTAGCTGACGAACAAGACGGCAAAGGCGCTACACGCGACCACTACCTGTGAAGTATCTAACTTGTTCGTCCTTAACGGCCTGGGAGAACCATGCGATGCTATTAGAAGCAGCATTAAATCGCCTCATCAAAATTGGCACTTTGACTGTGTGTTGATTTCCACTGAGAAGTGACCCGGCGGGGGTGCGGACGAAAACTTGGACCACCAGCAGGAGGTAGTTCATGTATTCCTACGCAGACAGACTTCGAGCCGTTGAGCTCTATATCCGGCTTGGTAAGCGGCTCAAGGCAACCATTCGGCAGTTGGGTTATCCCACAAAGAATGCCCTGAGGGGTTGGTACCGCGAGTACGTCGAGAATCGCGACTTGCGTGCTCAGGCGGTAGCTCGAGCACCGAAATTTTCCGAGGTCCAAAAGCAGGCTGCCCTTGAGCATTACCGCACTCACGATCGTTGCATCTCTTCGACGATGAGGGCGCTTGGCTACCCTGGCCGCGGAACTCTAACCGGATGGGTCCGAGAGGCCTTTCCGGAGGCGCGCTCATCCATGGTTGGTCGATCTTGGCGCCGTGGCTATTCCGATGAGATCCGGCAAGCGGGGGCCATAGGTTTCTGTCGTGGAGATGAAAGCGCTCAACAGGTGGCTGACCGGCTGGGCGTCTCAAGGCCGAAATTGTATAGCTGGAAAGACCAGTTGCTCGGTCATGAGGCTTCTTCATCCATGAAACGCCGCAAAACCAACGCGAAAGCGCCAGAACGTGAAGAACTCGAGCGAAAGCTGGAAGCCCTCCAGCGTGATGTCCGCCAGTTGCAACTCGAGCATGATCTCCTAAAGAAGGCCAATGAACTGCTAAAAAAAGGCCTGGGCGTCGATCTGCAGATCCTGAGTAATCGGGAGAAGACACAGCTGGTTGACGCCCTTAGGAATATCTATCGAGTGCCGGAACTGCTTGCCCAATTGGACTTGGCGCGGAGCTCCTACTTCTACCACAGGATCCGTGTGGGCCTGGCAGACAAATATGTCGCTATCCGCCGCAGCATGACGGAAATCTTTGAAACGAACCATCGTTGTTACGGCTATCGCAGACTGCATGCGTCGTTGGCCAGGCAGAGCGTGACAATCTCGGAAAAGGTGGTCCAGCGCTTGATGAAGCAGGAGCAGCTGGTGGTCGCAAGACCACGTCGAAAGCGTTTCGGATCCTATGGGAGAAATCAGCCCGGCGCCCGAGAACATAATCAATCGGGACTTTCATGCGAATGCGCCGAACGTGAAGTGGCTGACAGACATCACCGAGTTCCAGATCCCAGCTGGGAAGGTCTACCTTTCGCCTATCATCGACTGCTTCGACGGCATGGTCATCAGTTGGTCGATTGGAACGCAACCCGATGCAGGGCTGGTCAACACCATGCTGGATGCCGCCATTGTGACCGTGACCGAAGTGGAAGAGCGGCCAATCGTTCATTCCGATCGCGGAGCTCATTATCGCTGGCCAGGCTGGCCAACCCGGATCAGCGAAGCGAAACTGGTTCGCTCGATGTCCCGAAAGGGTTGCTCGCAAGACAATTCCGCGTGCGAAGGCTTCTTCGGCCGGTTGAAAACCGAACTCTTCTATCCTCGGGACTGGAAGGCCATGACCATCGAACAGTTCGTCGGCGAGGTGGATGCCTATATTTGCTGGTACAATGAGAAGCGCATCAAGATATCGCTGGGCTCACTCAGCCCGGTCGAATATCGTAAAAGTCTCGGCCTGATATTATAAAACAGTCCAACTTTTTATCCGCACCCCCACCGGCTCAGTTCCGCGTGAAAACCAACAATGGGGGTCAACATCCAGTCCGCAACAATGAATTTTAGAGACCATCGGGCAGTTTGCCGGCATCACATACGCTCAAGCACCGAAGCTGGTCCCCGATGCAAGCTGAATGCCCCTCGGGATTGGAGCATTGGATGTATCGAGACCTCAGGACCATCAAATTCAACACAAGCGCGGCAGAGGAACCCGCAGGCTTCATTCACGGTGAGGCAACGAGAGATCCTCATGTTCGCGTTGGGCCAAGCATTGTTTTTCGCCTCTTAGCGCCGATATGTGGGATATCGATACTCGAGGAGATTATGGTGGTGACCAACTCGCTTTAAGCTCACGAGTCCTAAAACCACAGCTCCGGTGATAAATGCTTTTAACGCCTGGTCGCCTTATACTCGGTATAGTCCTGCCGATTCAGACCAGCCAAGCCCATGACTTTAACTATTTCAGTCAGTTAGCGATCGCGCGCAAGGCAGACGAACTCGGATTTGATACACTTTGGGTGCGCGATGTGCCATTGAACAGCGATAGCTATCTTGATCCCGATACGATGGGCGCTTCTTAGCAGCGCAGCGAGGCGCTCTCGCCGCCGCGTCGAATAGGATCGCCGGCGGGGTGTCATTCCGCTGCGTCGATCCCATCTTGTATCAAGTATCGGCGGCATGACCGTGACTGAAAGCGCTTGCAACGAGGATATCCTTATGGTCGACGCCATCACAGCAGTTTCAGCGTCAAGTGCCACTTCGCCTACCAAGGTGGAGAGTAGCCTGTCGATCACTTCAGAGCCGGACAACAAGTATGTTGCCGCGCGGCAGTCTCAAATTGAAGCGGGTCTGGTTGCGTTGAGCGATGCCCGCATAAATGAAGACAAAGATCAAAAAAGTGAAGCCGAAGTCGAAGAAGAATTTCCTATGCTTTTTGAGGGGCATGAACGTAAGAAGAAAAGAGTCATCACGGCCTTGGGCCTCGAGTCGACTGGGGCAAGGAAAGCCGCACTTTGTCCGGAGAGAGTAAACGCATCGGGACCACGAACTTCGATGACGACACGCCTTTTGGCCGACGCGTCGCCATCATTTGATCTATTGAGAATTCCTGTGCCCCACGGTCTGCGAAGCAGCCGGTGAGAGCAAGCAGGCCGCCCATCAGCTTCTGAAGGAACTCCCTTGACGACAATCGCCACCCCAGATGACGCTCCATTGGGGATGTCCGCGGGACTGACCCTGCTATTTGCTGTCGCCGGTGGCGCTGCCGTTGGCAATCTCTACTGGGCGCAACCGCTGCTCGCTGAAATTGCTGCCACGATGCGTGTGTCGCCGAGCGCGGCCAGCATCCTGGTCACGGTAACCCAGGTAGGCTACGCGATTGGCGTCTTTCTTATCGTGCCGCTTGGCGACCGCTTCAGCCGACGTCGGCTTATCCCAATTGTCATGCTCTGTTCGGCAGTCGCACTTGGCGCGAGCGCCGTGGCCCCCACGTTCCCTGTGCTATTAGCAACCTTCCTAGGAGTCGGGTTCACGACCGTTGCCGGACAACTTCTCACGCCCCTCGCGGGTGACCTGGCGGAACCTCACCAGCGAGGACGGGTCATAGGAACAATTGTATCCGGAATACTGATTGGAATTCTGCTTTCCCGGACTATCAGCGGTCTCGTCGCAGATGTGTTCGGGTGGCGTGCAATCTACGGGTTTTCTTGCGTTCTCATCGTGGTGCTCGCTGTTGTCATGGCGCGAGTCTTGCCACCGGAGCGGCGGCGGACCGCGGTATCCTATCCCAGGCTACTCCTCTCAGTGCTGACATCGGTACGACAGCATCGGCGAGTGCAGATCACGCTTGTCATCGCCGCCACGGCATTTTCTGTCTTCTCGATGTTCTGGACTGGCATCACTTTCCTCTTGAGCGCACCGCCGTTCTCCTATTCGGCTAGCCAGATTGGCCTCGTCGGCTTGGTCGGGCTGGCAGGGGCACTCGGTGCACGTCGGGCCGGGCGGCTGCACGACATGGGTTGGTCCGTGGGCGCGACGGGAGCAGCGTTGGCGTTGGCGTTAGTTTCACTCGTCATTGCCGCATTGGGGTCAGCGTCCATCGCAGCGGTGTTGGTGGCCGTTCTGCTTGTCGATGTTGCCATTCAGGCCGTGAATGTCCTCAACCAGACAAGGGTGCTCGCGATCGATCCCGCTGCACGAAGCCGATTGAATACAGCATTCGTGGTTGCCAACTTCATCGGCGGGGCGATCGGCTCCCTGCTGGCCGGCATTCTGTGGGAGCGGGGCGGGTGGTCGCTCACCATGCTGGGAGCAAGTTTGCTCATCGTGTTCGCTCTCTTGGTGTGGGCGACCCAAAGGAAGGCACTAGCCGGGAAGTGAATGGGGAGAGACGTCGACGCTCGTAGAGATCTTTGACAAGCACGCCATCAGGGCAGGGTCCGGCTTGCGGTTGTCGCCGACATGGCGGTCAGCGTTTGCGCATCACGTCCATAGATGTCGTCGAAATATTCGACAGTCCCCTGCGTATTCGGCCAAGCGGTGAAATAGGCCACAAAGACAGGGATCTGCTCCGGCACTTGCATATCCTTCTTCTCGCCTCCCTGGATCTGTTGGCTGACAAAATCGACTGGTTGGTTTAAGACGGCGGCAGCCATGGCGCGGGGGTTTTCCAAGCGTACGCAGCCATGGCTGAACATCCGGTCCTGCGACGCGAATTTTCCACGAGCCGGCGTGTCATGCATGTATATGGCGTGCGCGTTGGGAAAGAGGATCTTCAACTGCCCAAGCGCGTTGTCCGGGCCCGGCGGCTGGACGACCGAGATGTTTTCAAGCGGCTGTGACCAGTCGACCTTCGCCGAGGGCATCTGCTTGCCCTTCACCGACACCACATAGCCCTCCTTGTCGAGATAGGCGGGGTCGCGTTTCAGATGCGGCAGCATTTCGTTGTGAATGATCGATTGCGGCACCCCCCAATCGGGATTGAACTCGACCGTCTTGATCGAACCCTCAAAGAAGTTCGTCTGATGATCTTGTTGCCCGATCACGGCTTTCATCGAAAGCGCCGTTGCGTCGTTCTCGTTGTAATAGGCCATGTAGGCCGGCTGATTGATGAAGACGTAGCGCTGTGGAAATTGCTGTGGAAGCCAGCGGATCTCCTCCATCGCGACAATCACCTTGTTGATATCGGTGCTGGTGTCGGGCCTTTGCTCAGATGTCCGCAGGAAATGAAGCTCGAGGGCGAGCTGCGTGAATTTGGGGTTTCCAGGAAGCAATCTTTCAAAAACCGGCATCAGCTCGGGCAGAGTGGATAGCTGGGCGAGCGTTGCCCTGAGGTCGACCGGCTTCCTTTTGAAATCGTAGTAATGCGACAACTGGTTCGGATCGATGCGACCACGGAAATTGTCTTGCAGGAACATGAGCATCTTGCTGGAAAGCGATACCTCGAAAAGCGCCAATGCTTTGGTCCGCTCGTCCGAGCCTGCTGGAAATGCCTCGAATGTCGCTGGCAGGCTGTAGTCTTGGGGGCTCAGACCCCAGTCACCGGCCTGCTTCATCAGACTAATCGCCTGCGCAGCTTTCGGCGTTGGTCCCTTTCCATCGACCCAGATGAGCTTGGCCTTTGGCTGGCTGTAATAAGCCTCGACAGTATCGGCTATGTCGGAATTCATCGGCACCTCCAGGTCGCTCATCTCACTAAAGACCTTTGCCTGACCGGCTGCGACAGGATCGAACAAAGCGGCGAGGGCAGACGTCTCGATTTGCGGTACGATGTGAGCGGCCCGGCGCGCCGGCGCTGGATAGACTGTCGCGACTTGAGTTGCATCGGCTTGTGTCGTTGAAGGCAGTTTGGCCGGGTTCGTCGTTGCCGCAAAGGTGGTTCCGGCGACGAATAGCGAGCTCAGCAAGGACAGTGAGATGCCGGAAATCGGAAGTCGTTGCATTTCTTGCCCCAGGATTGATGACGAGGTGTGATCTTGAACCGCGATCGCTGCCGGGTCAAAGCCGCGTCGCGAGTGCGCGATGACCGTGAGCCTCAACCTCGCAAGCGGTTGCGCCACCGATTTAACGTATCTTGGCCTCATAAAGCGGCAGATTGAAGGTCACCGATGCAGTGTGGCGCGCTATTTCCTGCCGCGATGCCAGAGCGAAATCAGAGCTCCGGTTGCTCCTTGCAATGGATCTGTCTGAGGGAGCGGCAATCGGTCGATCCGAACCTGCTGCTCTTTAGAAGGTGCCGAGGTCAATATGTCTGCGGTTTGACCTGGCGGGTATGCGCCGACGACATGAAAATCGTTGCTGGAGCCGAGGTTCATGTGCCCCGTACCAGCCGGCAGTACAACGCAATCTCCGGCCCAGACCTCCAGCGTCTCT
>Ga0070670_100005344_pt1 | contig 10832 bp, 12 predicted proteins | sample KBSS63metaG_FD_64665 | JGI IMG/M metagenome (GOLD analysis project Ga0070670, IMG submission 64665) | Switchgrass rhizosphere microbial communities from Kellogg Biological Station, Michigan, USA - KBS S6-3 metaG | ecosystem: Host-associated > Plants > Roots > Rhizosphere > Soil ... | reverse complement strand
GTTCTCGAAGGCGACGCTTCTTCTCGTCTTCGCGTACATGGGTTTTGAAGGCGCCGTGATTCCATCGGGTGAAATGCGTGATCCGCAGCGACACCTGCCGTTTTCGCTCGTCGCCGGGATGGCCGTTGTTGCCGTGCTCTATATGGGCGTACAGGCCGTATGCATCGGTACCGTTCCTGAACTCGCGCGCAGCGAACGGCCGCTGTCGGATGCGGCATTGCAGATGGTCGGACCTGCTGGAGCCGTATTGATGGCGGCAGCCGCCCTGATCTCGATCGGCGGCATTCTGAACGCGATTCTCTTCGCGACGCCGCGCCTGCTGTTCGCGATGGCAGACAACGGTGAACTGCCGCGCGTGATCTCGCAGACGCACGCACGCTATCGAACGCCGGCGGCCGCAATCCTCGTGACCGCAGCCGCTGCCGCCGTCGTGGCGGCGTTCAGCACATTCATTTCGGCTCTGACGATCAGCACGATCGTGAGGCTGGTCGCCTACATCGCGACGTGTGTGGCGCTTCCGGCCCTGCGACGCAGGAACGACGTGCCGGCCCCGGCGTTCCGGACGCCCGCAGGATGGCTGGTCTCGACGGGCGCTGTCGCGCTCAGTGTGTGGCTGCTGTCCAACACCGCGTGGGCCGAACTGCGCCTTGGCGCCATCGCCGTGATGCTTGGGATGGTCATCTATCTTGCGTGCACTCGACGAGCGCGCGCATCTGCGGCGGCGGTGCTATCATCGCGCCCCTCGTGATTCAGATCGGAGAATCTGCGATGACACGAATACTTCCGTTCGCGGCCGCGTTTGTCATCTTCGGCGCTGTCGTGTCGTCGGCACAGGTACAGCCGCCGCCGGCGCCCTGGCGCGGCGCGGGGCCGACGCCGTGCGTCGGATCTGATGGCGGCGTGTACAAGTGCGCTCCACCTGCCCGCACGATCGCGATTCGCGCCGGCCGCCTGTTCGACAGTACGACCGGTCAGATGCTGACGCGACGCGTGGTCGTGATTACCGGCGACCGCATTACCGACGTCGGCGTCGAAGGGACGGTGAAGATTCCCGCCGGTGTGCAGGTGATCGATCTCAGTCAGGCCACCGTGCTGCCGGGCCTGATCGATGCGCATACCCACATGTTCAACACGCGCGGCCCGAAGGGCACCGCCGAGGCCTCGATGCTCATCGCGGTTCAGAACGCGCAGGCGGATCTCCGCGCCGGGTTCACGTCGGCACGCGACATGAGCTCGCACGGCAACGGCTACGCCGATGTCCAGGTCCGGAACGCAATCAACGAGGGTCGCTTCGACGGCCCGCGCTATCAGGTGTCCACACTCGGCATCGTGTGGGGGGCGACGCCGCCGGATCCGAAGAAGCCCGACAACCCGCTTGCCAGTACCGTCGTCCGCTCTGTTGAAGAAGCGCGTGCGGCGGTGCGCGAACAGATCGCGCACGGTGCCGACTGGATAAAGTTATTTCCGACCGGCGCGTATTCGTTCGACGCTGCCGGGAAGGCGCACTATGTGTTGACCTATCCGATGCCAGTCCTGCAAGCGCTCATCGACGAGACCCACCGGCTTGGGAAAAAGGCGGCCTGCCATGTGCTCGGCGGCGAAGGACAGCGTAATTCCATCATTGCAGGCTGCGACACCATCGAGCACGCCTTCGACCTCGATCAGGAACAGGCCAACATGATCGTGGCCAAGGGGCTTTACTACGATCCGACGCTGCAGCGGTACATCGAGCCGTACATGGATGATGTCGACGCCAAGAATACCGGCGGCAAGTACCGGATGATCCCGATCTTCGAAAAGGCCGTGTCACTGGCGGCGGCGACAAAAGGTTTGAAGATCATGATGGGCAGCGGCGCCGATGGGTCGACCTATCCGCACGGGGCGCAGGCCCTCGACTTCGAGATGCTTGTACGTCACGGTGGGTTGACGCCAGCGCGCGCGATCCAGAGTGGGACCATCATCAATGCCGAAGTGCTGGGATGGAAGAATCAGGTCGGGTCAATCGATAAGGGGAAATTCGCGGATCTGATCGCAGTGTCCGGCGACCCGCTGGCCGATATCACCGAACTGCAGCGCGTCCGGTTCGTGATGAAGGGCGGCAGGGTTATCCGCAACGAGGTCGACCCTCGCTGACGGACGTCGCGGCACAGGATCTGCGGTACGATCGGGAGGACGGCAGGAGTACCTATGAGTGAGCATCCCAAAGCCTCCGTCGGCGATCCCCTTTCCGAACTCGAGCGCGCCTTCATGGCTGAGTTCCTTCAGGACCGCGGCCATACGCTCGACACGGTGCGCACGTTGCCCCCAGCCGAAGCGCACGCGCTGCTCCAGCAGGCATCGGTCTACGCGTCGTGCCGGTTGACCGAGGTCGAGTCGCGGGCGCATTTCGTCGACGACATGCACCGGCGACCTCGTGATTCGTGATTGCTTCGTGAGCGCGACGATCACAGTCGGAAAACCGCCAATCTTCCCAGGTCGCGCCTGAGCCCATATACCTGAGGGCCCCGCCTTGCTTATGATCTGGTCTCGCCAAACAGGAGGCGTCCGATGAAGCTCGCAGCAATCGTCGTCATCGCTATTGCCACGATGGTCGTCACCCTTGCGGCCGCCAAAGGTGTTCCGAGCACGGTTACCTACATTCCGCACGACAAGGTGAACACGACGATGGCCAAAGGCGGACAGATCATTGGGGAGAACGGATTGATCGTGCTGGCGCAGCGCCGAGGCGCCGGCGAAGTCGAGGTTCACGAGAACACCAATCACGTGTTCATCATCGTCGAGGGAGAAGCCACATTCGTCACCGGCGGGACGATGGTTGAGCCGAAGAACACGGCGCCGGGGCAGACTCGCGCTAAGAGCGTCAACGGCGGGCAGACGTATCACCTCACCAAAGGCGACGTCATCACCGTTCCGGCGAAGACGCCGCACTGGTTCAAGGAAGTCCCCACCCAGACGATTGCGTACTACGCGGTCAACCTGGAACCCTAGAGCGGGCAGCGAACGTTCGCCACATGAAACGAACTCACTCGCGCATGACGCGGCGCCGCATCATTGGCAGCGGCGCCGGTCTGCTGGCCGCTGCCGCCGTGCCGCTGCGAGCGCAATCCGCGTCAACATCGGCGGAGCGGCCATCGGCCGCAGCGGATCTCACGGGACGCGTGGCCCGTTACATGGCGGACGCGCGTCAACAGGCGCTGCCGCCCGACGTCGTCCGCGAGGCCAAGCATCGGATTCTCGACACGATTGCGGCGATGATCTCGGGCGCCCGGCTGAAGCCCGGCGAGATGGCCATCCGTTTCGCCCGCGCGCAGGGCGGAATGCCCGAAGCGGCGATTGTCACCACGAATCTTCGGACGTCGGTGATCAACGCGGCACTCGTCAACGCCATGTTCGCGCACGCGGACGAGACCGACGATTTCGAGCCGGTGACGAAGGCGCACCCCGGCTGTTCGGCCGTCCCCGCTGCGCTCGCTGTCGGCGAGCGGGAAAATGCGTCGGGCCAGGAATTGATTCGCGCCGTGGTGCTTGGCTATGACCTCGGCTGCCGATGGCTGCAGGCGCTCGGTCCCAATCACGTGCGGGCCACACATCGCAGCGCCGAAGGCGTGAGCGCCACGATGGGCGCTGCCGCGGCAGCCGCCTCGATGGCGCGGCTCGACGAGAAAGGCATGCGCTACGCGCTCTCGTACGCGGTGCAACAGGTGTCGGGAGTGTGGAGTTGGGAGCGCGATCTGGAGCACGTCGAAAAGGCATTCGACTTCGCGGGCATGGGTGCCCGTAACGGCGTGACCGCCGCCATGATGGCGCAGGCAGGCTTCAGTGGGGTACCTGACGTGCTCGAAGGGGAGCACAACGGCCTCGAGGCACACTCCACGCAGCCGCGGCCCGAGGAGATGGCCTCCGGCCTCGGCCGCCGGTTTTACGTGACTGAAACCGCGATCAAGACGTTCTCCGTCGGCTATCCGATCCAGTCGGCGCTCGATGCGCTGATCACGCTGCGCCGCGAGCACAATCTGACGCCCGCCAACGTCGATCGCGTCGTCGTTCGACTGCCCGAGGATGGGGCGGGCATCGTCAACGACAGCGCGATGCCAGACGTCAATCTTCAGTACCTGATCGCCGTCGCCCTGATCGATGGGACTGTGTCGTTCGACGCCAGCCACTCCTTCGATCGCATGAAGGATCAGCAGGTGCTGGCCGTGAAGCAGCGCGTTCAGCTCGTCGGCGATCGGGCATTGATGGATCCGGCGGCGCCACGCAGCGCCAACGTGGACGTTCACCTCCGCGACGGCCGCAGGCTGACCCATTTCACGCGATTCGCGCCCGGCACCAAGGAAAATCCGCTCGACACGGCGGCAGTCGCTGCAAAGGCGAGCAGCCTCATCGCGCCGGTGCTCGGCGGGCCACGCAGTCAGCAGATCATCGAACGGGTCAACAGCCTCGACGCGCTCACCAGCATTCGCGATCTCGTTCGCCTTCTCGCCGCGTAGCGTTCCTCTGTTACCATCCGCGCCATGAGCGCCATCAATCCCAAACTCGTCACCACCGCGTTTGAACTGCCAGGGTGCCGCATTGTCCGCAATATCGGTCTGGTCCGCGGCATCGTCGTCCGCTCCCGCAGCATCGTCGGGACGATCGGTGCGTCGCTGCAGACGCTGGTCGGCGGCAACATCACCCTCTACACGCAGCTGTGTGAGAAGGCGCGGGAGGACGCGTACCGGCTGATGCTCGAGCATGCCGCCGAGCATGGCGCCAATGCGCTCATCGGCGTCCGCTACGATGCGAACGAAGTGGCCCAGGGTGTTACGGAAGTGCTCGCGTACGGCACGGCCGTGGTCGTCGAAGCGACGCCATGAATCCACGGGTGACCGAATTCCGCCGGCTACACGAGGCCGGCTGTTTCGTCCTGCCCAACCCGTGGGACGTCGGCAGCGCCCGTGTCCTCGTCAATCTCGGGTTCAAAGCGGTCGCGACCACCAGCGCCGGGCTCGCGTGGTCGCTTGGCCGTCGCGACAACGAAATATCCGTCGAGTTGTCGCTGTCGCACCTCCGCACGATCGCTGCGGCGGTGGAGGTGCCCGTGAATGCCGACTTCGAGGATGGCTTTGCGAGGGATCCGCTGGGTGTCGCGGCCAACGTGTGGGCAGCGGTGGAAACCGGCATCGCGGGCATCTCTATCGAAGACTCGACCGGCGATCAGGCGGCCCCGCTCTACGACTTCACGCTGGCGGTCGAACGTATCAAGGCGGCTCGCAAAGCGATCGACGACAGCGGCACCGGCGTGCTGCTCACCGGACGCTCTGAAGGCTTCATTTCCGGACGTCCTGATCTCGCCGAGACTATCAAGCGCCTGCTGGCCTACGCCGAAGCCGGCGCCGATTGCCTGTACGCGCCGGGTGTCCGCGCACTGAGTGACATCGCCGCCATTGTCAGCGCGGTTGCGCCAAAGCCCGTCAACGTGCTGGTCAGCACCGATTTCACCACCGTCGCGCAGCTTGCAGAGGCGGGCGTGCGGCGAATCAGCGTCGGCGGCGCGCTGGCGCGCGCGGCCTGGACCGGTTTCCTGAGCGCCGCGAAGGAGATCGCAACCGCCGGCACATTTGCGCCGTTCGCGCGCAATATCCCTGTGCCCGAGATGAACACGTTGTTTGGCGCCGCGCGGCGCCACGACCGGTCTTGATTTGGGAAGCACGCAACACTAGTATCCCGGCGCGGCAGACGTGCGCTCTGCATCCGGAGGAGGCCAGATGTCCTGTCGGTTCGCCATTCCGATGATCGTCTTGATGGCCGCGATGTCGGCCACGCCCGCCTTCGCGCGTGCGCGCGTGGGCGAGGCGCAGCAGGGCGTCGTGATGCAGCGCAATCTCTCGCTCGGTCTTGCGAAGACGATTGCGGAAGCCGCCCAGGCGGAATGCCAGGCCAAGGGCTTCCACACGTCGGTTGCCGTGGTCGATCGCGCTGCGCAGGTGCTCGTCATTCTCCGCGACGAACAGGCGACGGCTCAGACGGCGGACATGGCGCGACGCAAGGCTTACACCGCACGCATGTTCCGCATTCCGACCATGGAGTTTCAGAAGCGGACGGCGGAAAATCCAGGGTCCGCGGCGCAGCGCGACCTTGCAGACATCCTCGCGCTGAGCGGCGGCGTGCCGATCCAGATCGGCAACGACACCATCGGCGCAGTCGGCAGCGCCGGGTCGAACCTGGAAATGGATGACGCCTGTGCGCGGGCGGGCATCGCGAAAGTGAAGGATCTTCTCAAGTAGGGGACGCATGCGAATGAAGAACCACATCCTTGTGGTGGTGACGCTCGTCGCGATTGCCGCGATCACGGTGGTGCTCGCGGGGCAGACCACGAGGTCCACGCCGGCGCCGGCCGGCAACGGCACGCTGCTCGACGATCTCGTCGTCGCGAACCGAATCCTGGCGAACGAGAACATTCTCGATGGCCTCGGCCATGTCAGCGTGCGCAGCCCGCAGCGTCCGGATCACTTTTTCCTGTCGCGCGATCTCGCGCCGGGACTCGTGACAGCCGCGGACCTGGTCGAGTACGACCTTGACGGTAATCCCGTCAATCCGAAAGCGCCGCAGGGATACCGCGAGCGCTTCCTGCACGGCGCCATCTTCAAGGCGAGACCCGACGTGAACGCGATCGTCCACTCTCATATGCCGTCGGTGCTGCCATTTACGGATGTCACCACGCCACTGCGGCCGATGTATCACATGGCGTCGTTTCTTTTGGACGGCGCCCCGGTGTTCGAGGTCAGAACGGTGCAGGGCCAGATCGGCATGTTGATTGACAACAACAAGGTGGGCGCGGCGCTGGCACAAACGCTTGGCAAACGGACCGTCGCGTTGATTCGCGGCCATGGTGCAGTCATCGTGGGCACGACGATTCCAGACGTGGTGCAGAACGCGATCTTTCTCGACGTCAACGCGCGCGTGCAGAGTCAGGCAGTCGCGCTCGGCGGCAACATTGCGTACATGACGCCCGCTGATGTTGCCGGCGGCAATCCGAATCCGCAGCCGCCTGCGCCTCCAGGAACGCCTGGGTACTACACTCGAAGTTGGTTGATTTGGAAAGCGAAGGCAATGGGAGAAAAGCGATGAAATACATGATGACGGTGCTCGCGTTGGTCGTCGCCGCCGCGACCGTGTCCGGCCAATCCGCCGCCACGAACCCGCTGATCGGCGCATGGAAGGTTGAAAGCGCACAGCCGGGACTCTACATTTTCACGAAGCAGCACTACAGCTTTTCGCGCGTGCAGGGAGAGCCCCTTCCGGACTATCCCTCCAACGACAAGGCGACCGATGCGCAGAAGGTGGCGGTCTTCAACACGCTCTATCTGAACTCCGGCACATACACCGTGACGGGCAACATGCTCGCGACCAAGGCGATGATGGCCAAGAGCAAGTTCGCCATCGGCGGCGCAGGGAACCAATACGAGTTCGCCGTCAGCGGCAATTCGCTGACGCTGACGCAGAAACCATCGGGGGCCGTCCTCAAGCTCACACGCCTGGAGTAGAAACGGAGGCCGTATGGGCCTGGATCGGTCGTCGTTGTTGTCGAGACGCGAGATGCTGGTGACACCCGTCGCGATGATGATCGCCGCCGAGGTGTCGGCTGCAGGGAAGATGTCGCTCGCCATCCACCAGAACACTTCCGCGGCAGCGGGGTACCGGGCATCCCTGGAGGGATGGGCGAAGGCCGGCATCACGAACGTCGAGATTACGGCGGCACTGCTCGATGGTTTTCTCAAGACCGACACGCTCGCATCGGCCAAACGCGTGCTGACAGACAACGGCCTCACGCCGGTGTCTGGCGCGTGCGGCGTTGGTGGCCTTTGGGAGCCGAATAGCAATCACGCCGCGTCACTCGAGAACCTCAAGCGGCGTTGCGAGCAGTTCACCGAGCTCGGCCTCACCCATATATACGCGCCCGTCGGCGGCATGCCCGCGCAGAAATTCGTTGAAGACGACTACAAGACCGGCGTCGATCAGATGCGCAAGGTCGGCGACGTTGCGAAGCAGTTCAACCTCAGGATGACCGCCGAATTCACGCGCGGATCGTCGTTCATCTCAACGCTCACGACGATGCTGCGCGTGACACGTGCGGCGGCACATCCGAACGTGAAACCGCTGGTCGACTGCTATCACTTCTGGTCCGGGAACAACAAGCTCGAGGATCTCGATTTGCTCAAGCCGGGCGAGGTGGGTCACGTCCATTTCCAGGATGTCCCTGATATCCCGCGCGAGCTGCTCGACAACACCACGCGCCTGATCCCTGGCGAAGGGGTCAGCCCGCTCACGACCATTCTCAAAAAGCTTTCGGACAAGGGCGGCTATCACGGGCCGCTATCAGTCGAATTGTTTCTGCCGAAGTATCAGCAGGGAGATCCGTACGAGGTGGCGCGCGACATCCGGCAGAAAGCCGAAGGCGTCATGCGGCGCGCCGGCGTGCTCTGAATACGGGCGTGAGCAAATCCCAGATCCCAAATCCCAAATCCCAAATCCCAATACGGGTACGAGCCACAGAGGCACCGACACGCAGAGGAAATTCGATTCTCGGCGTCTCTGAGTCTCTATGGCGATTCGGTGTCGCAGCAATACTTTTCACACTCGCCTGTTCATCCGGCGGATCGGCGACCGCACCAACGCCGATTCAGCAGCCGACCGGACCTGGCCGCACCGCCGTGCGCGTGCTGATGCTGACCGCGACTGCCGCGTTCAGACACGATTCGATTCCCGTTGCGCGTCAGGTCATGGCGAGCCTTGCGACCGCGGGCGCGTTCTCCGTCAATGCGACCGAAGACCTCTCACTGGTCAACGCCGACGCGCTTCGCAACTACGATGTCGTCATGTTCGCGTTGACAAGCGGCGAGCTCCCCTTCTCGGCCGCGCAGAAGGCGGCGCTCATCGATTTCGTATCCGCGGGGCGCGGGTTCATCGGTGTGCACAGTGCGACGGACACGTTGTACGAGTGGCCCGATTACGGCCGGCTGGTCGGTGCCTATTTCAAGGAGCATCCCTGGACGCAGCAGGGAAGCGTGGTCGTGGAGAATCCGGCGCATCCGGCCAACATTGGCGTCCCTGATCGTCTGTCGATCACCGAGGAGTTTTATACGTTTCAGGAAAACCCGCGCACCCGCGTCAACGTACTGCTGCATCTCGATGCCGCATCGGTCGGAGCGGCGGGAGACTACCCATTGGCGTGGGCGCACTCGTTTGGAGCGGGCCGCGCGTACTACAACGCGCTCGGACATTTCCCCGAGACATGGCGGGACGCCGGTTTCCAGCGCATGCTTGCCGCCGCGATCGCCTGGACCTCGGGACGATGAAGGCCGAGTACATCTGCACGGCCTGTGGACTGCAGTTCCCTGCCTCCGACGGGCCGCCCGACAGCTGCGCGATCTGCATCGATTACCGGCAGTTCGTCCCCCGCGCAGGCCAGCAATGGACGACGCTCGGAACGCTGCGCCGCAACCATCGGAACGCGTTTCAGCAGCTCGAACCGGGATTGATTGGCGTCGCGACCACCCCGGAATTCGCGATTGGCCAGCGCGCGCTCCTGGTGCGCACGGCGGCAGGCAACGTGCTGTGGGACTGCATCAGCCTGATCGACGATGCGACGATCGAGATCATCAGGGCCCTTGGCGGTGTTCGTGCCATCGCCATCTCACATCCGCATTACTACACGACGCTGGTGGAGTGGAGCCGCGCCTTCGCGGCTCCTGTGTTCATTCATGAAGGTGATCGCCGATGGGTGGCACGGCTCGAGGACGCCGTCACGTTCTGGGATGGCGAGATGCGTGAGGTGCTTCCTGGTATCCGCCTCGTTCACTGCGGCGGCCACTTCGCCGGCAGCGCCATCCTGCATTGGGATGCGGGTGCCGAGGGTCGGGGAGTATTGCTGACCGGCGACACGATTCAGGTCGTTCCCGACAACCGCTGCGTCACCTTCATGCGCAGCTATCCGAACATGATTCCGCTGCCGCCGACCGAGGTTACACGCATCGCCGAGATCGTCGCGGCGCTGCAGTTCGATCGCATTTACGGCGCGTTCTGGGATCGCGATGTCACCGCCGACGCGCATCGGCGGGTGCAGGAATCGGCCGAACGTTACGTGGCCTGGGTAAGCGGGCGGGAAAGCGATGGTTGGTAGTTACGGCCGTGATATCTTTCGCTTGACTTCGTCTTGATTCTATCTAGGTTCCCCTTGATTAGTGCTGTGTAGGCCGGAAGTACGCAACTGGAGGCTGCACGATGCGAACTGTAACGCGCAAGATTACCTGGGTTCTTCTGGCGGTATGGTGTGTGGCTGCTCGAGTCACGATCGGCGGCCAGCAGAACGTGCCCGGATTGACAATTGACAAGAAGAGCATAGGCGGCACCGTTGTGAACAGCGCCGGCGGAAAGCCCGAAGCTGGCGTCTGGGTGATCGCCGAGACGAAATCCCTGCCCGCCCCCTTCCGCAAGATTGTCGTCACCGACGATCAGGGACGGTACTTAGTCCCAGACCTGCCCGACGGATCCTACGAGCTGTGGGTGCGCGGTTACGGGCTGAAAGACTCGGAGCGCGTCAAAGGGGCGCGCGGCGAGAACGTGAAGCTGCAGGTGGCCAACGCGGCGACCCCGCAGGAAGCGGCGAAGATCTACCCGGCGAGCTATTGGACGTCGATGATTCAGCCGCCCCCGGCGAGCGAACTTCCACAGAGGTTCAAGAGTCAGGATGAATGGCTCGCGGTCCTGAGGAACGGTTGCAACCACTGCCATGCGCTCGGCATGCCCCAGACGCGCATCTATACCACCGCGAAAGATTGGGACGCGATGTT
>Ga0070670_100005343_pt1 | contig 10833 bp, 10 predicted proteins | sample KBSS63metaG_FD_64665 | JGI IMG/M metagenome (GOLD analysis project Ga0070670, IMG submission 64665) | Switchgrass rhizosphere microbial communities from Kellogg Biological Station, Michigan, USA - KBS S6-3 metaG | ecosystem: Host-associated > Plants > Roots > Rhizosphere > Soil ... | reverse complement strand
TTACCGAATGTAGTTTCCAGCGCTTTGGCAGCAGCCTTGTAAGCTTTACTGTCAATTGGTGTAAGATAAGGTTCTCCCCCATGATGTTCGAATGCATTCACTGTAACTGATTCCGGGGCAATGTTTATGAAATGATCCAGCAGGATCTTTGTAATTTTTTCTGATGATTGGTTCGGAACGAGTCGTGCTGATATTTTTGCGGTGGCCTTCGATGGCAATACGGTTTTGGCTCCCTCTCCCTGGTAACCACCCCAGATACCATTCGCTTCCAGGGTTGGACGAATACCTGTGCGTTCATTCGTTGTATAATTTTTCTCGCCCCACAATTCTTTCACACCAAGATCTTTTTTGTAGTCTTCATCATTATATGGTGCAGCCGACATTAGTTTTCTTTCTTCATCAGTTGATTCAACTACATCATCATAAAAACCGGGAATAGTAACATGGTTGTCATCATCGTAACAACTAGCAATCATTTTTGAAAGTATAATGATTGGATTTGCTACAGCACCTCCATAAACTCCACTATGCAGATCACGGTTTGGACCTGTAACCTCCACTTCAATATAACTTAGACCCCGTACACCAATATCAATGCTGGGGGTATCCATACTCAGCATGGCGGTATCGCTGATCAGGATCACATCGGCTTTAAGTAATTCTTTATTTGCAGCAATAAATTTTCCAAGATTGGGTGAACCAACTTCTTCTTCACCTTCAATGATAAACTTTACATTGTTCTTCAACGTGTTTGTTTGGATCATTATTTCCAGTGCCTTAACGTGCATAAAAAATTGTCCCTTGTCGTCGCACGCCCCACGGGCAAATATTTTTCCGTCTTTAATAACCGGGTCAAAAGGCCCGCTGTGCCATAATTCCAGCGGTTCGGCCGGTTGAACATCGTAGTGACCGTATACAAGAATGGTGGGTTTAGATGGATCCACAATTTTTTCTCCTACTACTACAGGATGACCATCAGTGGGATAGACATTTACTTTGTCAGCACCTGCTTTCAATAAAAAATCCCTTACCGCTTCCGAACATTTTACCATATCATTCTTGTGTTCTTTCTTGGCGCTAACAGAGGGAATTCGCAGGAGTGAGAGTAACTCTTCTAAAAATCTATCTTTATTTTTTTCCTGGTAATCTTTCCAAATTTGCATGTGTTGATTATAAATTAATGTTTAATGAAAAAAAATCCTGCGATAAAACAAAAGCTTTACAGCTCAGGGATGAATTAACAATTTTAGTAAAAAAAAACGGATTAATATTTGGATTTGACATTTTATATATTATAAATTTGCGCCAGATTGCTTTTCAATTCATCAGCCTTTGTTTAGTTACGCATCAATTGCGCTTCTAGGCAAAGGCTGAGTCTATTTATAGCAATTGGCAATAAGCAATTTTACAATCAAATTCATTTGCAAGAATTTTTTTTTGGTATTATACCATAAGAGGCAATGGTCTATTGCCAATTGCCAATTGATTGCCTATTGCTAATTGCCCATTGCCAATTGCCTGTTGACGTCACGCTGGTAAATTATAAAAAGCAGCATAGCGGTGCCATACGTAATCCCAGTTTACAACCTTCCACCAATTTTCAATATAGTCTGCTCTTTTATTTTGGTATTTTAAATAATAAGCATGTTCCCAGACATCAAGGCCCAATATAGGAAAGCCTTTGATATCACTAATATTCATTAAAGGATTATCCTGGTTGGGGCTGGAACCTATCTTCAATGATCCATTATCAGCATATAACCATGCCCAACCGCTTCCAAACCTGTTTTTCCCCGCATCGGAAAATTGAGTTTTAAAATTGGCAAAAGAAGTAAAATTCTTTTCCAGGACTTCCATGAGCTTTCCTCCAGGTTTGTTATCAGTTTGTTTTGCACGCATACTTTGCCAGAACATTTCATGATTATAATGGCCTCCGCCATTATTACGCATCTTTGCAGTATACTTTGATATATTGGCAAGCACAGTTTCCAGTGAACCACTTGCGCCTTCTGCAGCCGCAGCCTCTTTCAGGTTCTTAGAATAAGCAGCTGCGTGTTTCGAATAATGGATCTCCATGGTTGTCGCGTCGATCACGTCTTCAAGTGCATTGTACGCATAGGGCAAAGGTTGCTGATCAAAACCAGTTTTAAAAGGTGCCGCAATAATTTTTTTCGCCGGTGTGCAGGAATCAACAAGTGAACTTAATGATGAAGCCCCAATACCGAGAGCAATTGTTGCTTTCGCAGAATTTTTTAAGAAATCCCTTCGTGGTGTTTTATCGGAATAAGACATAAAAAATATTTTAAGAGATTAACTTTTTGCGACCACTAAATTTACTCAAAAACCGATCAACAAAGCCATACATTCTTTTGAAGAACCTGTAATAATATTCTTTGCTAAATAACTGTGAATCCCTGGATGCTTTGTAAGTTAGGAAAATACCAACCGGGGTTAACGCAAAAACAGGTAGCCATGTTCCACCCAATGGATTCAATATTCCCTGCCGTACAAATTTTTCGCCAAACATATTAAACAGGTGAAAAATCAAAAAGAAAACAATTGCCACCACCAGTGGCATACCTAACCCTCCTTTCCGTATGATAGATCCCAACGGGGCCCCTATAAAAAACAGTACCAGGCACGCAATGGAAAGTGAAAATTTTTTATGCCATTCCATCAGGTGTAATCTCAGGTCATTAGCATGAGCAAGAAAATCACTGCTTGTTACCGAAGTTGTATTTTTCAGGCTTCCCAAAACATTGAATGCACGTTCATTGATCTGCACTTTCAGGCTATCCGGTATCAGGTCGTCAAATGATTTTTCAGTTGCAGTTGAAGAAGGTGTTACATTATTTGTATGCGACAAAACCGGGATATACTCATTCAATTCTTTTTTTGACCTCCTCGCAAAAGAATCAGGGAAGCGGTCCAGGGAATCAATCGCCACATCCAGTTGCCTGACCGTTTGCATCCGGAACCCGGTTTTGAAGAGGCTGTCTGCTGTCTTTTGAAAATCGAGCTGGCTTAGGTCAAATAATTTATTGTACTCTTTAAAACCCAGCCGGATATATTCATTGTTTAAATTATTTAGAAACCCTTTTTCCTGGTAACGGTACCCATTCTGCAGTTTAAATTCAAGAAATTTTTTATCAGGACTAATTTTCATAAATCCCTTTTCTGATATCACTGTGTTTTCCTGGGGTCCGGTAGACTGTTCATAGATCAGTACATTTCTAAGGGTGGATTTATCCTTTTCTTTTTTACCCACTTTTATTGAATATCCCCTGAATCCATTATAGAATACGCCATCCTTCAGATCAAAGGCCGGGCTTTTGCGGTAAATATCGTTGTATAAAACCGCGAATTTTAAATTAGCTACCGGTATGATATAATTGGCAAACATAAAAGTAACGCCACACAACAAAATGACTACAAAGAATAATGGGCGCATAAACCGAACCAATGAAATTCCTGATGACTTTAATGCCACCAATTCAAAACTTTCTCCAAGCTTCCCAAAGGTCATGATTGAAGAAAGCAATATGGCGATTGGCATTGCCAGCATCACCATTGTAGCACTAGCATAAATGATAAACTGTGTAAGCGTTAAAAAGTCCAGGCCTTTACCTACCAGGTCATCAATATATTTCCAGAGGGTCTGCATCATCAATACGAACAACGCAATAAAAAATGTTGCGATGAAAGGCCACATGAATGCTTTTAAAACTAATTTATCTAACTTTTTTATCACAGACTAACTGAGTTAACTTTACCCGCAGCAATAATTTTTGATGGAGAGCAATACAAAAATACAGCTTTCAGCTCTTGAAATGGAATTGGTAAACAATACCAGTTGGATCATTGCCAAGCATAACATCATAAAAAAAGTTTATGAACTTTTTGGAGAGCTTAGTGAATCCATGAAAGCTGAACTTGAGAAACTCGCTGGTGCCTTGCCTGCAGCTGTAATTAATAAAAGCGCAAAGATCAGCCGGGGTGAGAATTATAAATCACTTCCATATGTAATTCTTGATTACCCTGCATTTTTCGATAAGGAGAACACGGTGGCAATACGCACTATGTTCTGGTGGGGTCATTTTTTCAGCATTACATTACAGGTAAAAGGCAACTTTAAACCTTCGATGAAAGATAATATCGCAGTTTTCCTGGGGGAGTTAAAAAAAGAGCAACTGTATGTTTGTGTTAACGACACAGAATGGGAACATCATTTCGAGCCGGATAATTACATTGAGTCGGGAGTAATTTCGGAGACTGATTTCAAAAAAATTTATGACCGGAATTTTTTCAAGACAGGCAATAAGATGCCACTAACGGACTGGGATAACGCAGCTCCTTTTTTGATGAAAAATTTCAGGACAATGATCCAGTTACTTCATGCTAATTTCCTAAACGGTGAAATAGGTCTTTCACCTGTGTTTCCCATAATTGGCTCTGATCTTTGATCTCTTTTTTATCGGCAAAATCATTTACGATTAAGATCGTTAAATTAGTGACTTCTGATTTCTCAATACAGAACTCAAAATATTCTTCGTTAGGAGAATTTAACCAATGAAAACGTATGAATTTATTCTCTTCATGTTCCATAACCTCCGCTTCCTCGGATGAACCATTCCATGAAAAACTGAAGACTCCGTCACGTTCATCAACCTTGTCTGCAAACCATTCCTGTAACCCTGTCGGGGTGGACAAAAAATCGTATAAAATTCCTGGAGAACACCGTACGGGATACTCTAATGTATATCTGACTTTCTTACTCATTCTGATAAATTAATCGCTCTGCGTATTTGTGCAATAATAGAAAATAAATCCACTACGCAAAATAATTTATCATAATTTTTGCACTTTACCAATTTTAGATGCTAATAACACAGGCTACTAAATATTCCTGCAAATAACCATATATATAAAAAAATTTGGCTGCATACTATAATTAGTATAAATTACGTTTACCCACTGGTTGTATAACATCCTGTTAGTACAATCGATACAAAACTAAAAAAAACTGCTTATGAGTATGCGTCAACTCAAAATATCAAAATCGATCACCAATCGTGAGAGCCAGAGTTTGGAGAAATACTTGCAAGAAATTGGGAAAGTTGATCTGATCACACCTGAAGAGGAGGTAAAACTTGCTGTCCTCATTAAACAAGGAAATCAACAGGCCCTTCATCGTTTAACAAAAGCAAACCTTCGATTTGTGGTTTCTGTTGCCAAACAGTACCAAAATCAGGGGCTCACGTTACCGGATCTTATTAATGAAGGAAATCTTGGATTAATAAAAGCTGCACAGCGTTTTGATGAAACCAGGGGATTTAAATTTATTTCATATGGTGTTTGGTGGATTCGGCAGAGCATATTGCAGGCACTTGCCGAACAATCCAGGATTGTAAGGTTGCCGCTGAACAAAGTAGGTTTGACCAACAGGATCAGCCGTGCCTATTCACAACTGGAACAGGAATTTGAGCGTGAACCTACAGCCGAAGAACTGGCGCACCTACTGGATATTGAGACTGAAGAAGTGGCCGCCACCTTAAGTGTTGCCGCACGACATGTGAGTATGGATTCACCCCTTGCTGATGGCGAAGAGAGTACCCTTATAGATGTACTCGAAAATCCAAATGCAGATAGTACAGATAAGGATATCAATTTCAACGTTTCACTAAAAACAGAGATCAACCGTTCCTTAAGCACATTGACTGAACGTCAGAAAGATGTAATAAGGTATTTCTTTGGGCTAGGGGTCGATCATCCGCTGAGTCTTGAAGATATAGGTGTACATTTTAACCTCACCCGTGAAAGAGTAAGGCAGATTAAAGATAAAGCACTCATAAAATTAAGAGCTACTTCCAGGTGTAAACTATTAAGGGATTACCTGGGAACTTAAGATTTCTTATTTTTGTAAAATAGTAAAGTGAATATAACTTAGTTGTATTCACTTTTTTTATGCTGGTAACAGTACTTCAAACTGGACCTGTTGGAGCAATTTTAAATTTTAATATTATTTATTCTCATGTTCGAATCATTAAGCGATAAGCTGGACTCAGCGTTTAAGAATTTAAAAGGCCAGGCAAGGATCACGGAGCTTAATATCGCGGCTACCTTGAAGGAAATACGTCGTGCACTGGTGGATGCCGATGTTAACTATAAAATTGCCAAGGAGTTTACCGACAATATTAAAGAAAAAGCTGTCGGTGAAAAAGTAATAAACGCTATCAGTCCGGGCCAGCTGATGGTTAAGATCGTGAAAGATGAATTGGCCACCCTGATGGGGGGCGATGAAAGTGAACTGGACCTGAAAGGTAACCCTGCTATCATTCTGATTGCCGGTTTACAGGGTAGTGGTAAAACAACTTTCAGTGCTAAACTGGCCAATTATTTAAAAACAAAAAAAGGAAAATCCCCGATGCTGGTTGCAGCAGATATTTACCGTCCTGCGGCAATTGAACAGTTGAAAATTTTGGGACAACAGGTAAATGTGGATGTATTTAATGAACCTGAAAATAAGGATGCCGTCTCAATTGTTCAGAATGCGATCAGGGAAGCAAAAAGTAAGAATAAAAATGTGATCATCATTGATACAGCCGGACGGTTAGCCATAGACGAAGTTATGATGACCGAAGTGGCTAATATCAAATCTGCAGTTAACCCCCAGGAGATCTTGTTTGTAGTGGATAGCATGACTGGTCAGGATGCGGTAAATACAGCGGCTGCATTTAACAGCCGATTAAATTTTACCGGGGTAGTTTTAACGAAGCTGGATGGTGATACACGGGGCGGGGCCGCTATTTCAATCAGGTATACCGTCGACAAACCGATTAAATTCATCAGCAGTGGTGAAAAACCGGATACAATAGATGTATTCTATCCCGAGAGGATGGCGCAGCGTATTCTAGGAATGGGAGATATCGTAAGCCTAGTGGAAAAGGCTCAGGAGCAGTTCGATGAGGTCCAGGCTGCCAAGTTGCAAAAACGTATCAGGAAGAACCAGTTTGATTTCGAGGATTTTAAAACTCAGCTTCAGCAGATCAAGAAAATGGGGAACCTTAAAGACCTTATGGGGATGATACCGGGAGTTGGCAAACAGATCAAAGACATTGATATTAATGACGATGCCTTTAAATCGATTGAGGCAATGATCAATTCCATGACCCTGGAGGAAAGAAGAAATCCGGATATTATCAATCCAGCCAGGAAGCTGCGAATAGCTAAAGGAAGCGGGAAAGACATCTCAGAACTCAACCAGTTCATTAAGCAATTTGAACAGATGAAGGATATGATGAAAATGATGAATAAAATGCCTATGGGAAAGATGGCGGGGTTGGGAAAAAGATAAATTATGTTTTTTTCATTTGGATTTTGCAGATCCACACCTTATCTTCGCTCTCCTTTTAGAAACCGAATTTATAAACAACCCAAAAAAAATTTCTATTTTTTATGGCTGTCAAAATGAGATTGCAACGTCATGGCTCAAAGAAAAGGCCATTTTATTTCATCGTAGTTGCCGATGCACGTAGTCCACGTGATGGAAAATTTATCCAGAAACTAGGTTCTTACAATCCCCTTACTGTTCCGGCTTCCATACAGATCGATCGCCAAAAGGCATTAGACTGGTTGCATAAAGGTGCACAACCCACTGATACAGTGCGCAGGATCCTAAGTTTTAAGGGAGTTCTATATCTTAAGCATCTTCTTCGGGGAGTTACCCTTGGTCTGTTCGATGAAGCTGCAGCAATGGAAAAATTCACCAAATGGAGTGGAGAACATGATGCGGAATTCGCCAAAAGGCAGGAAACACACAAAAAGACCCGCCCATCTGGAAGACAGCCTGTAGCAAGGAGGACTTCAAGACCTGAACAACCTGCACAGCAACAGGCCAATCAAACAGAAGCCTCAAATAATGCCGGATCAGGAACTGAAACAGCAGAAGCTTCATCAGCCCCAGAGAATCAGCCTGCAGAATAATATATTAATTCCAAGATATTCTATAGTCCCGGTAAAATTTATTGGGACTTTTTTTATGGTCTTTATTTTTGCTTTTTATGCACTATTTTAAAATAGGTAAGCTCGTAGCCACATATGGCGTCAAAGGAGAACTCGTTCTGAAACACAGCCTTGGGAAGAAAACAGCACTTAAAGATCTTGAAGCTATCTTTATAGAAGAAAAAGAAGACTCATTTATCCCATACTTCATCCAGTCTGCCAAAATTAAAAATGCGGAGGAAGTATATATAAAGCTGGAAGGTTTAGATTCCCGGGAATCAGCTCACATTTTAACTCCCAAAGCAGCCTGGCTTCCCCAGGAGGACTTCAAGCGATTTGCTGCCGCCACGGCTCCCATTGCCATGTTAGGATTTACAATGGTTAATGAAGACCAGGAACTCGGTGAAATACTTGAGGTAATAGAACAACCGCACCAAATATTATGTAAAATATCATTGAAGGGCATTGATGTGCTTATCCCAATACATGAGGCCTCACTCAAAAAAATTGATAAAAAAAGCCGGAAGGTTTTTGTGACTTTACCAGATGGTTTATTAGATATTTATACGGATCCTTCAAAAGAGAAGGACTGACGATGTGCTATCAAAACAAGTCTCGTGCCTACAGCACTCATTTCCTCGTTTTACTTTTATCAACGAATTGAAATCCGTTGCTACAATATGTGCCGAAGCTAAGCCTCTGGAGTTCTTCTATAAATATCAACCTATTTCTGCCTGATTAAGACCCTTAGGCTTGAACCTTATAGCCTGATCAAAAAGAGCCGTAGGCAACCATTTTGTAACAACGGATTTCAATCCGTTGATAAATGACTTAACTATGCAAGAGAGCCGTAGGCTCGGTACATATTTTAAAATATGGTAGTCTTAGCCAATAAAACAATGCCTATGATCATCTGTTTTAATTTTATTGGAAATTCAACAATCCTGGCCGCGGGAAATATAATTTTGTGATAAGATGTCCGAAAGTATCCAACATATTATTGCTCATTTTGACCTTGATTCATTTTTTGTATCTGTTGAATGTTTACATGACCCATCTTTAAAAGGTAAACCCGTAATTGTAGGCGGACATAACGAAAGGGGTGTGGTAGCAGCATGCAGCTATGAAGCACGAAAATTTGGCATTCATTCCGCCATGCCGATGAAAACGGCCATGCGCCTATGCCCTCACGCAATTGTAGTGAGTGGAACCCGAGGTGAATACAGCAGGTATTCAAGGTGGGTAACAGATATTATTGCAGCCAAAGCTCCGCTTTTTGAAAAAGCTTCTATTGATGAATTTTACCTTGATCTTACGGGGATGGATAAATTTTTCGATCCATTACAATGGACCATAGATCTGCGGCAACAAATTATTAATGAGACTGCTTTACCTATTTCATTTGGGCTTGCGAATAATAAAATGGTGGCTAAAATGGCTACCAATGAGGCAAAGCCGAATGGTTACCTGCAGGTAGAATTTGGAAAAGAAAAAGAATTCTTAGCTAGACTACCGGTGAGTAAAATTCCTGGCGTTGGAGAACAAACCTGCCAGGTTTTACATCAAATGGGGATCAGGTTGATCAAGGATATTTATGAGAAAAGCCCTGAACAGATGGAGAAGGAAATTGGAAAATGGGGTATAGATCTGTGGAACAAAGCCCAGGGTAATCATCATTCAAAAGTGACATCTTTCCATGAAGCAAAATCTATTTCCACCGAAAATACATTTGAAGAAAACCTGACCGACATGAAATTTCTCATGGGCGAGATCGTCAGGATGACAGAAAAAATTGCTTTTGAATTACGGCGGGAAGAGAAGGTCGCAGGGTGCGTTGCCATCAAGATCCGGTACCCCGATTTTGAAACAACCTCACGGCAAACCACCATTCCATACACCTGTGCTGATGATGAGATCATTCCTGTCGCTAAGGACCTTTTCCATAAGCTATACAGGAAGGGAATGCCGGTAAGATTGTTGGGAGTAAGGTTAAGTGAACTAACTAATGATGCCATCCAGACAAATATCTTCAGTAATGTTGAGAAGAAATCAGAGTTATACAAAGCGATCGATGGCGTCAAAAACCGCTTTGGGAAACTGTCTCTACACCGGGCATCTTCACAGGATTCCAAAAAGAATTGACTTACTACATCGGGAACAATTTTACTTTTTGCTTTTTAAAAATAAGATGTTATTGTAACTTAGGTTTTCAAACTTTTTTTTAACCTGGCCTGACTTCGTTCAGGCGATCCCGGCAATCAGCCGGGAAAAAAAATTACTATTATGAGTTTACGACTAGGGGACACAGCTCCCAATTTTAAAGCAATTACTACTGAAGGCGAAATTGATTTCTACGAATACCTTGGTGACAGCTGGGGTGTTTTATTTTCGCATCCCGCTGATTATACACCCGTTTGTACAACTGAATTGGGAAAGACCGCTTTATTAAAGGAAGAATTTGCAAAACGGAATGTAAAGGTAATGGCAGTGAGTGTAGATCCCATTGACAAGCACCATGGATGGAAAAATGACATCAATGAAACACAAAATTGCAGCGTTGATTTTCCGATTATAGCGGATAGTGACAGAACTGTTTCCAACTTATATGGAATGATCCATCCAAATGCATCTGAAACATTTACTGTGCGGTCTCTTTTTATTATCGGCCCTGATAAAAAAGTAAAACTGACGATAACTTATCCTGCATCAACAGGCAGGAACTTCCAGGAAGTTTTACGGGTGATCGATTCATTGCAGCTCACTGCTAAGTATAGTGTGGCCACTCCCGCAGATTGGAAACATGGTGAGGACGTAATTGTAGTACCTGCAATC
>Ga0070670_100005338_pt1 | contig 10835 bp, 9 predicted proteins | sample KBSS63metaG_FD_64665 | JGI IMG/M metagenome (GOLD analysis project Ga0070670, IMG submission 64665) | Switchgrass rhizosphere microbial communities from Kellogg Biological Station, Michigan, USA - KBS S6-3 metaG | ecosystem: Host-associated > Plants > Roots > Rhizosphere > Soil ... | reverse complement strand
CGGAGAGGTGGCCGAGTGGCTGAAGGCGGCGGTTTGCTAAACCGTTATACGGTCTAAAGCCGTATCATGGGTTCGAATCCCATCCTCTCCGCCAGCAATCCGAAGAAAACCAGATTTCACGGCTCTTTCGAGCAGTCGCCTGTTTTGTGGCGTAGCAAGTACCCTAGCTGCAGGAGGCATTCATGACCGCGTTCAGCACGGTCCGGTTTCGGGTAAAGCCTGGACGTGATCAAGAATTCATCGATGCCCACAAAAACGTCCAGGCGAGTTGGCCCGGCCTTAAGCACGCAAACATGATCAAGACCGGGGAGCACACCTATTGCATCATTTCCGAATGGCCCGACATGGAAACGCTTGCGAAGGCGCGCCCAAACATGATCACGACGTTGGAGTCATTTCGCAATACGCTCGAAGACCTTGGCGGCGGCCTCGGTGTAACCGATCCGGCCTCAGGTCCGGTGGTTCTGGCGCTCAAGTAGAGACATTTGCGCCAGCGAGAGCATCTCATCCCAGACCGGATTCGTGGCGATACGTGACATGACAATTTTGGTCGTGCGTCATGGCGAGACTGATGGCAATGCAGGACGCATTCTGCAACGTCCGGATGTGCCGCTTAACGAGCGCGGAATACGCCAGGCGGAACAGCTCGCAATGCGCCTGCTCGCTCACGGTTTCGTTCATATCCTGTGCAGCGACTTGTTGCGTGCGCGCATGACGGCGGCGCCGCTCGCCGCCCGTTCGGGCATTACTGTCGAAGAAAGCTCACTATTGCAGGAGCGCGACTTTGGCGATCTGCGCGGGGTACCGTATGCCGAATTGAGTGAAAACCCTTTTGGACCCGACTTCGTGCCGCCGAACGGTGAAGACTGGCCGGTATTTCACGCGCGCGTTGCTGAGGCATTCGCTATGATCGTGAGCCGCCGCCGTGCCGTGAAAGGTACGATGGTGGTGGTCACTCACGGTCTAGTCTGCCGAGCCCTGGTCGAACGGCACGCGCTCGTGCCCGAAGGCATCTCCGTTCCGGAGGGTTTCGCCAACACGAGCGTGACCGTGTTGCATGAAGACGCGCCGCACGCAGTGAACCTGATCAATTGCACTCGGCATCTTGCGACATCAATCGAAATGGAGCTTGCGGGGCCCCAGCCCGCGTCGGCCCGCGGTTTGGCTTAGGCGGTGCTCATAAAATCGCGAAGGGTAATGGCGAACTGATCGATGTCCGCTTTGGCTCATTTTTGCGGACTCAAGATCGAGCGTAACCGCGGGCACGGCAGGGTTTTTTGACCTTTATCCAGTGACAAACACCGCCGGATAGAGGTATAGCGGACATCCTCTCCGCCAACTCAAAATTCGATCACAACATGGCTGCAAACGAACGGTTCGACGCTATGACTGCGCTCATCACCGGCGGCGCTTCCGGCATCGGGTTCGCCGTTGCCAACCGCCTCGTCGCCGAGGGAGGATCGGTCACGCTATGGGACGTCGACCAAGCCAAGCTCGACGCGGCGCAAGCCAAGTTCGGCACCAAAGCGCGGGCGAAACGAGTCGACATTGCGAACGCCGCGGAAGTAGAGCGGGCGGTCAAGGACGCCCACGCCGCCATGGGGCATATCGACATCCTGGTGTGCGCCGCAGGCGTGGCGGGGTTAAACGCCGAGGTCGCGGACTACCCGATCGACGAGTGGAAGCGGGTTTTCGACGTCAACATCAATGGGCTCTTTTACTGTAACCGGTACGTGGGATCGCTCATGAAGGCCCGCGGATACGGCCGGATCGTCAACATCGCGTCGGTGGCCGGCAAGGAAGGCAATCCGAGGGCTTCCGCCTACAGTGCCTCCAAGGCGGCGGTGATCGGCTTGACCAAATCGCTCGGCAAGGAACTCGCCAAGAATGGCGTCACCGTCAATGCGGTCGCGCCCGCTGTCATCGAGACGCCGATGCTCCAAGACGTCGACCCCGTGCACATCACCTACATGCGTTCCAAGATTCCGATGGAGCGGTTCGGCACCGTCGAGGAAGCGGCGGCTCTGATCTGCTGGCTAGCGAGCCGCGAATGCTCGTTCAGCACGGGTGCGGTATTCGACCTCTCCGGCGGCCGCGCCACCTACTGATCAAGTTTCATTGCTTTCCGGCTTCTCGCTCCGCCGCGACTACAAATGGTCGCGGCTAGACTAGTGCGATTTGATTCGCATTCCCCGAGGCGTAGCATCCCTTTCCCGGGGGTACGAGGTCGGCGAGACACGCGACGGAGGTTCCATGACGGCTGCCGCAAAGGTACAGGACGCCAAGGCTGCGCTCCGGAGAGCACTCATGTTGATCGGCGGCAAGTGGGTCGAAAGCGCTTCCGGCGAGGTGCTCGAAGTTGAGGATCCGGCGCACCGGCGCCCGATCGCCGAGGTCCCCCGCGGGCGTTCCGAGGACGTGGCGCGCGCTGTCAACGCCGCAGACGAGGCCTTCCGCGCCTGGTCACGCACGATTCCGCGGGAGCGCGGGCGGCTCCTCCTTCGCATCGCCGACGCACTTGAGGCGCGGGTCGAGGAGCTTGCCCGCATGATCGCGCTCGAGACCGGGAATGCGCTCCGCACCCAGGCCCGGCCCGAGGCGAAGTCGACGGTCGACATACTGCGCTACTTCGGCGGCTTGGGTGGCGAACTCAAGGGCGAGACAATTCCCTTGGGCGAGCAGGTTCTCAGCTACACGCGGCGTGAGCCGCTCGGGGTCGTCGGCGCCATCATCCCGTGGAACGCGCCGGTGCTGCTTGCTGCGCTCAAAATCGGGCCCGCGCTGTGCGCCGGCAATACGCTGGTCCTGAAGGCGGCCGAGGATGCGCCGCTCGGCGTGTTGTTGCTGGCGGAAGTTTGCCAGGAGTTCCTGCCGCCCGGGGTGCTCAACGTCGTCACCGGGCTCGGCGAGGAGTGCGGCGCGCCGCTCGCCAATCATCCGCGGATAAGCAAGCTGTCTTTCACCGGCTCGACGGAGGTCGGCAAGCTCGTCATGCGCGCCGCCTCGGACCGCATCGTGCCGGTTTCCCTCGAGCTCGGAGGCAAAAGTCCCTCGATCGTATTCGCGGATGCGAACGAGGATTGGGTCGTCGATGGCATCATCGCCGCCATGCGCTTCACGCGACAGAGCCAGTCCTGCACCGCCGGGTCACGCCTTTTTCTTCACCGCGACATCTTCGACGCGTTCCTGGATGCGCTTGCGAAGAAGGTGAAGGCGCTCAAGCTCGGCGATCCGCTCGATGAGGCGAGCGACATTGGCACCATCATCAACGAGAAGCAGTTCAAGAAGGTATGCGGCTATGTGGAGGAAGGGCTCAACCGCCGCGAGGCGCGCGCGGTGGTCGGCGGCCTCCCGCCCAAAGAGGGGCCGCTGAGCGAAGGCTACTACGCGATCCCCACCATCTTCGCGAACGCGGCCAACGATTGGCGCATGGCGCGCGAAGAAATCTTCGGCCCCGTGCTCGTCGCCATCCCCTGGACCGACGAGGCGGACGCCATCCGCATGGCGAACGACAGCCACTACGGACTTGCCGCTTACGTGTGGTCGCACGACATCGGCCGGGCGCTTCGCGCCGCCCATGCGATCGAGGCCGGCTGGGTTCAAGTCAACCAGGGCCTCGGCCAGACGCCCGGCCACTCGTACGGCGGCTACAAGGAAAGCGGCATCGGCCGCGAGTTCTCCCTCGAAGGCATGCTCGAGAGCTACACACAGAGAAAGAATGTCACGGTCAACTTGACGCACTAGGTCGAGGGTTGCCGCTGCTGTCGTCGTGCCGGCCTTAGATCAGGCTGACGAGAAAGCGCAGCGATACCAGCAGCAGAAAGCAGCCAAAAGCGATCTCGAGCGTTCGCCGCGACAGCCGATGCGCGAGACGCGCGCCGTAGGGCGCAACAAAACTCGACACTGGCGCCATGACCACGAGGCCGATCAGCGAGACGAAGCCGAGGGAGAACGGTGGCAGCTGCGCCTCGTGCGGAAGTCCGGCGAGAACAAAGCCTATTGTCCCCGCGATGGTGATCGGCACGCCGATCCCCGCCGACGTCGCCACGGCACTGTGAATGGGCTTGCCGTAGAGCGTGAGCACCATGGTCGATAGGGCGCCGCCGCTCACGCCCATGAGCGACCCGCCGAGCCCGACGCCAAATCCATAGAGCGTCATCGGCCACCGGCCGGGTAGCTCGGCCCCGAGGTTCCAGCGATCGCCGACAAACAGAAGCTTGATCGCAATGAAGCTCGCAAGCACGACGAAAGCGAGCGTGAAGGCCGTGGCGGGCGCGAACGCCGCCACCGCTGCGCCGCAAGCGACCCCGATCACCGCCGGCAAGGTCCAAAGCCTGATCACGCCTGGAATCACCGCTCCTTTGGCGCGGTGGGTAAGGTAGGAGCGGATTGCCGTCGGCACGATGATGGCGATCGAGGTGCCGACGCAAAGCTGCATGCGTATCTCGTCCGCCACGCCGAGCACGCGAAAAACCTCGAACAGGACCGGCACGATGACCGAGCCGCCACCGACGCCGAACAGGCCGGCGAGCAATCCGGTGATCACGCCGCCGATGATGATGACGAGCGCGAGCCAGAGGAGTTCATGCACACCGACGCCGAGGAACATTGCTTCTCTCTCATGCCCAGGCGACGAGCCCGAAACGATAAACCGCAAAGTCTCGGAAAGGCTCCGGCCAGTCGCTGCAAGGGCAGGTGTTAAAGACGCGGGCGCAACTAATGGAGACCGGTGCCGCACGAATCACTTGAGTTCTGGGGGCAGCACTGATTCACTGAAACAATGATTCGGGGGCGTGATTGACCGCGCGCGATGCCCCGTTCCTGAGGATGACAATGCTCGACGGCGATCGCTACTACGATTCCTTTCCCGACGAGAGACCGGCGGCGTCATCTTTGCAGGCGCTACTCGACGCCCTGGCGAAACTTGAAGAGGAGTTCCGGAAGTATCTTGAGCAAGCGGGCGAAGATGACCAGGCGAAATAGCGACCGGTCCTCTCCGACCAAATAAATTGCAATTCGCTCCGACGGCGAGATGACTGCCGCAAATACCGCTCCGACACCACGTCACTGCGGTCGCCGCCAGCTGCCGGGCCGGAGCGGAGAGAACGCCCACGCGATTCGCAAGAGCTGAGAGCAGCGACGCTCGACAACTCAGCTGTTGCAATGCCGTCACATCGCTGCGGAAATCTTCCACTTCCTCGCGGCTCGCCGCGAATCGGATTTATCTGCGCGGCCTGCCCGTAGTACATTGCGTCGGGGCGAAGAGGATCGTCGGCGTCACGCACCGATACGGGGACCCTGACATGCGGAGAATCTTCGTCGCCGCTATCGCTGTTTTTGCGCTTGGAGCGGCCCCCGCACTAGCAGCAGATATGGCTCTGCGCCCCGCGCCTGTGCGCCCTGCGCCCGTGGTCTACACTTGGACCGGCTGCTTCATCGGCGGCAATGTCGGCTTCGGCTGGCAGAGAAACCACCCTTTCGACCCCACGACCCCCACCATCGATATGGGCTCGGACACCGGAACCGGAATCGTGGGCGGCGGCCAGGTCGGCTGCGATTATCAGTTCGCCGGCGATTGGGTGGCCGGCGTGGCGGGAATGTTTGATGGCGCGGGAGTAAACGGCAGCCATCTCATCCCGTTTGCCTATTCCGGCGACAACAGCGAGAGCATGGCGTTCAAGACTGACTGGCTGGCGATGGTCACCGGGCGGGTCGGCTATGCGATCACGCCGCAAGCTTTGCTGTACGCCAAAGGCGGAGGCGCCTGGGTACACACCAAATATACGGACACTGATCCCAGCGGCGCGACGTTTCCTCCATTCTCGGGGCAAGGGAGCACAACACTTAACGGCTGGACCGTCGGCGGCGGTCTCGAATACGCATTCTGGCCGAACTGGTCTGTTTTCCTGGAATACGACTACATCGGCCTAAATACCCCTACCGTTTCTCTGAGTTACAGTTGCGCTGCGCCCTGCGGCTTTACCAACCCCTACCCGTACCAGGAAAACCACCACTTCCAGATGGTCCTCCTCGGCCTGAACTATCGCTTCGGCTTCGGCCTGGGCCATTGACGCGGCGCTCAGGAGGAGCTCGGCCCATTCGTTGGCCTCTCTTGTGCATGATTAAAAAGGTGTAGCTCCGGCGCTCGCGATGCCGGGGGAAGCACCTGCCTCCCCTACACGTTTCCGGTCATGGCGCGGCGGATGACCGAGACAACCCCACGAGCCCATTTTAGGGCGCTTTCGCAGGGGTTAGCTCGATTCGCGTCTGATTAGGTCATTCAAAACCAACACTTTGCTTATAGGCTTGGCGAAATGGGCCGACCGCTTGTCAGGACCGAACTCGTGTATCTACAATCTTACATCGTTCCAATAAGGAATTAGGCCTCATGGAATGCTCCGAAAGCGCGCGCAGCTCAGCCCAATTTGCTTCATGGAATCGCCGAGCAGTTTTGCGAGGGATAGCGTTGTCGGCAGCGCCGCTGTTCATGTCCGCAGGTGGCCGGTCGTTAGCCGCCGCCGACACCAACGGCGCGCAAGGCAAAATAAGTCATCGGATGGTCCCCGCTAACGGGCTCAGTTTCCACATCGCCGAGGCGGGACAAGGCCCCTTGGTGCTGCTGTGCCACGGTTTTCCGGAATGCTGGTATTCGTGGCGGCATCAATTGCCTGCGCTCGCCGACGCTGGGTTCCATGCGGTAGCTCCCGACATGAGGGGATTTGGCCAAACTGACGCCCCCGACGACCTCGCCGAGTACACGATCGTCCACAGCATGGCCGACATGGTGGAGCTCGTTTTGGCGCTCGGCGAACAACATGCCGTCATTGTGGGCCACGATTGGGGAGCGCCGGTTGCCTGGAATTCCGCACTCCTTCGGCCGGACGTCTTTCGCGCCGTTGCGGGAATGAGCGTTCCGTATCGCGCCCGCCCCCGCGTCCCGCCAATGAAGGCGCTTCGCGACGCGGCAACGACCAACTTCTATTGGCAATATTTCCAAAAGCCGGGTGTCGCCGAGGCCGAATTCGAGCGCGACGTCGAGCGCACTGTGCGGGCGCTCCTCTACGGCAAGGGAATATCCTTGATGATGAAACCGGGAAACGGTTTTTTGACTGAAGCGACCATACCGCCGAATCTGCCCTCTTGGCTGACCGAAGAAGACATTGCCTATCTCGTCGAAACCTATAAGCGCAGCGGCTATCGCGGCGGCCTCAACTGGTATCGTAACATTGATCGCAACTGGGAGCTTTCGGCCGCCTGGGAGGGGAAGACGATTCAACAACCGGCGCTCTTCATCGCGGGAAGCGATGATCCCGTCGTCAAGTTCGCCGCCAAAGCGCTCGACCAGCTTCCGGAGACAGTGCCCGGCTTGAAGAAGACACTGATCATCCCCGACAGCGGTCATTGGATACAGCAGGAGCGCCCGGCCGAAGTGAATGCCGCGCTGCTTGAATTCCTGCGTGCGGCTTAAAGGCTGACTGTCGAGGGGGCCGCGGCTGGGCCTCTGCGGCATGCCGCCATTGCCCGGACTTACGATCGCCAGCGCCTGTCCGCCGGCTCCTATTCGGCGGCTTGAACGATCGGGCGCTTGCGTGCGGCGCGCCACTCCTCGAAGCGCTGCACCACGCAGAACATCGCCGGCACGAAGAGGACGGCAAGGCACGTCGACGCCAGCATGCCGCTGAACACGGTGATGCCGATCGACTTGCGGGCGCTCGCGCCGGCGCCGCTGGCAATCACCAGCGGCAAAACCCCGAGGATGAACGCGAACGAGGTCATGAGGATCGCGCGGAAGCGTGCTTGCGCCGCCTCCACCGCCGCCTCGAGAATAGGCCGACCATCGACGAGCCGCCGCTCGCGCGCAACCTCGACGATGAGGATGGCGTTCTTGGCCGACAGCGCGATGAGCAGGATGATGCCGATCTGCGTATAGAGATTGTTGTCGATATGCAGGGCCGAAAGAACGAGCACCGGTCCGACCAGCGCCAGCGGCACCGAAAAGATCACCGCGACCGGCGCATACCAGCTCTCATATTGCCCGGCCAGCACCAGATAAACCAGGAGCATCGCCATCGCGAAGGCGAAGTACATCTGATGGCCGACGACCTTCTCCTGATAGGACATCGCGGTCCATTCGGTCGCCATTCCCGGCGGCAGTGTGCGCGCCGCATTTTCCTCCATCAGACGGATCACCTCGCCGGAGCTGAAGCCCTGTGCCGGCAGCCCGACGATGCTCGACGAGGGGTAAAGGTTATAGAGGCTGATCAGCGAGGCGCCTGAGGTCGGTGTGATCGACACGATCGTTCCGAGCGGGATCATGTCGTTTTGCTGGTTGCGCACCCACAGATTCTCGATGTCGCGCGGCCGCAGCCGGAACGGCGCGTCCGCCTGGGCGTAGACCTGAAACACGCGGCCGAACTTGTTGAGCTGCGTGACATACGCCGACCCGAGGTAGGTCGAGAGCGTGGCGAAGACCTGATCGAGCGTGACGTGCAGGGTCTGCGCCTTCACCCGGTCCACCTCGACGCGCAATTGCGGCGCCGAAGCGCGAAACGAGGTCGAGGCGACCCTGATCGCACTTTGCGATTGCGCATTGGCGACCATGGTGTCGGTAACGCTTTGCAGCTTCGCCAAGTCCGTGCTGCCGTCGCGCAGCTCGACCTGCAAAGTGAAGCCGCCGGCATTGCCGATCCCTTGGATCGGCGGCGGCGGGACCGTGGTGACAGCCGCATCGACGCTCGCGAACGCCTTCGACAGACGGCCAAACAGGGGAAGCAGGCCTTCGCGCTGACTCCAAGGCTTGAGAATCACATAAGCGACGCCGGCATTGGCCAATGCGGCGCTGTTGTCGAAGGCGGAGACGCCGGCAATGGTGACCACCTGATCGACGCTTGAGTCCCGGCGCGCGATCGCCGTGACCTTGTCGAGCGCCTCCTGGGTGCGCCCGAGCGCGGCGCCGTCCGGCAACTGAACGGCGACGAGCAGATAGCCTTGATCCTCGATCGGCAGAAAGCCGGTCGGCACCCGCGCCAAGCCCCATATCGCAACCGCGATGATGGCGAGCGCGATGATCGCCATAAGGCCGCTGCGCTTCACCATGCGGCCGATCAGGCCGGCATAACCGCGTTCGAGGCGGCCGTAGACGGCGTTGAAGCCGCGATAGAATGCGTTACGCCGCTCCAGCGGGACGGCTGGGCGCAGCCACAATGCGGATTGCGTCGGCTTGAGCGTCACCGCGTTGATCGCGCTCAACAGCGCGGTGGCTGCAATCACCAGCGCAAATTGCGCATACATCCGCCCGGTCAAACCGGGCAGGAACGCGGCCGGCAGGAACGCCGACATGAGAACGAGCGTGATGCCGATGATCGGCCCCAAAAGCTCCTTCATCGCCTGGATCGCGGCGTCGTGCCCGTTCATGCCGCGTTCGATGTTGCGGGAGGCGTTCTCCACCACGACGATGGCGTCGTCGACGACGATGCCGATCGAGAGCACGATGGCGAACAGCGTCGAGAAGTTCACCGTGAAGCCGAGCGCCCACATGGCGGCAAACGCGCCGATGATCGTCACCGGCACCGTCGTCGCCGGCACCAGCATGGCGCGCCAGTCCTGGAGAAAGACGGAGATGACGATGAGCACCAGCACGGCCGCTTCGATGAGCGTCTTGTAGACTTCGCGGATCGATTCATTGACGAACACGGTGGTGTCGAACGGCGTCGCGTAGGTCAGGCCTTGCGGGAAAGCGCGCGCCAGCTCGGCCATCTTGTCCTTGACGGCCTGCTCCACTTGCAGCGCGTTGGCGCCAGGCGACTGGAACACACCGATGCCGGCCGAGGGCTTGCTGTTGAGCGTGAAGATCTGGCTGTAGGTCTGGGCGCCGAGCTCGACCCGGCCGACGTCGCGCAGGCGCGTCACCTCGCCATTGCTACCGGTCTTGACGATGACGTCTTCGAACTCGCCGACGTTGTTGAGGCGGCCGAGAACATCGATGGTGTATTGGAAATCGACGCTCGGCGGCGCCGGCGGCATCCCCACCTGACCCGCGGCGACCTGCTGGCTCTGCTGCTGCAGCGACTGCACGACTTCCTGCGCATTGAGGCTGCGTGCCTTGAGCTTGTTCGGGTCGAGCCAGATGCGCATCGAATACTGGCCGGCGCCGAACACGAGCACGTTGCCGACGCCGGGCAAACGCGCCAATTCGTCCTTGAGGCTTATGGTGGCGTAGTTGGCGAGATAGAGGCTGTCGAAGCGGCCGTCGGGCGAGCTCAAAGTGACGAAGAGCAAGACCGCCGTCGAACGTTTCTGCACCGTGACGCCCTGTACCTGCACCGCGTTCGGCAGCGAAGAAAGCGCGCTCGCCACACGGTTCTGCACCAGCACTTGCGCGGTATCGAGGTTGGTGCCGATCTGGAACGTCACCGTCAGCGTATAGCTGCCGTCGCTGGCGCTGGTCGATTGCATGTAGATCATGTTCTCGACGCCATTGACCTGCTGCTCGATCGGCAGCGCCACGGTGTCGATGAGGGTGCGGGCGCTGGCGCCGGGATAGCGCGTCGTCACCTGAACGGTCGGCGGCACCACGTCGGGGTATTGGGCGATCGGCAGGGCGTAGAGGGCGACCGCGCCGATCAGGATCATCAGGATGGCGATGACGTTGGCGAGAACCGGCCGCTCGATGAAGAATTTGGAAATCATGACCGGTCAGTTCGCGGCTGCGGTACGCAACTCGGGCTCGACCTTGCGTCCGGGAATGGCGCGCATGATGCCGCCGACGACGGTGCGGTCCTCCTTCTTCAGGCCGCCCTGGATCACCCGCAAATCGCCGACCAGCTGGCCGATCT
>Ga0070670_100005332_pt1 | contig 10841 bp, 5 predicted proteins | sample KBSS63metaG_FD_64665 | JGI IMG/M metagenome (GOLD analysis project Ga0070670, IMG submission 64665) | Switchgrass rhizosphere microbial communities from Kellogg Biological Station, Michigan, USA - KBS S6-3 metaG | ecosystem: Host-associated > Plants > Roots > Rhizosphere > Soil ... | reverse complement strand
TAGATGGATTGATCGCCTCTTTAGCTTTCGATACACAGGGGTTGGATCATTACAAGCCCTTTGCCGACAAATCCATTCCTGTCATATTCTTTGACCGGGTAGAAGAAAACAGTGAAAGCACAAAAGTCATTATCGATAATTATAAATGCGGTTACCAGGCTACGGAGCATTTGATCGGGCAGGGTTGCAAGCGTATTGTACTGGTAACTGCCAATTTGAAACGTAATGTATATGCACAGCGACACAAAGGTTATATGGATGCGCTGTATGATAATGGTATACCTTATGACAAAGAAAAAGTTTTAATAAAAGACCTGAGTGAACAATGCGGTGTGGAAGCAGCTTTACAAATTTTAAAAATGAAACCGTTGCCTGATGGTGCGTTTATTACGAATGATTTTTCTGCAGCAGTTTGCATGCAGACATTAAAAGAGCATGGAATTAATATTCCTGAAGACATTGCAATCGTAGGATTCAATAATGATGCGATCGGAAAAATTGTGGAGCCCCAACTAACAACTATCAATTATCCCGGTATCGATATGGGAGAAATAGCTGCCCGGAATCTTATTAATCATTTAAAAGGGGTTTCGAATATCAGGTACACCAATACAATTGTAATAAGATCAGATCTGATCATCAGAAAATCATCTTTAAAAAAACCGGGTTCATTTGGACGAAAATGATTGAATGAAAAAGCAATTGATTCTTATACTCATCCTGCATACAGCAACTACTCTTTTTGCAGAGAATGGATATGAACTATGGCTGCGGTATAATAAAATTTCAAATACCGCACTCTTAAATCAATACAAAAAACAAATCGCATCACCGGTAGTATTGGGAACATCCACAACGATGGCTATTATCAGGGATGAATTAAAAAAAGCTTTCTCAGAATTTACAGGTATGCCTTATGACATTCAAAAATATCCGGGCAATTCAAATTCGTTTGTCGCCGGTACTATTTCATCTTCGTCCATTTTGTATTCAATAGTGACAAAAAATGATTTGAAACAACTAAGTGCAGAAGGGTTTATCATTAAAACTACACCCGGCAAAACCCTGATCACTGCCAATACAGATAATGGAGTTTTGTATGGTGTATTTTATTTTTTAAGATTGATGCAAACAGAACAATCGATTACCAATCTTACTATCATCTCTGCACCTAAATTGAAATTTCGATTATTGGATCATTGGGATAATTTGAACCGGACCGTTGAAAGAGGTTACGCAGGATTTTCCATCTGGAACTGGCATACCTTACCTGATTATATCGATCAGCGCTATATCGATTATGCAAGAGCCAACGCATCTGTTGGCATTAATGGAACTGTTTTGACCAATGTAAATGCGAATGCCACCATTCTTACCAAACCTTATTTGGAAAAAGTAAAAGCATTGGCTGATCTGTTCAGAGCGTATGGCATAAAAGTTTATCTCACTGCCCGGTTCAGTGCACCCATTGAGATTGGTAAATTGAATTCAGCAGATCCTTTAAATGACACCGTACGACAATGGTGGAAAGAAAAAGCAAAAGAGATCTATTCGATCATTCCTGACTTTGGTGGTTTTTTAGTGAAAGCAAACAGTGAGGGACAGCCCGGTCCGCAGGATTATAAACGTACGCATGCTGATGGAGCTAATATGTTAGCGGATGCGGTTGCTCCATTTTATGGTATTGTTATGTGGCGTTCATTTGTTTACAATCCCGAATCAAATGATCGTTTCAAACAAGCTTACGAGGAATTTAAACCATTGGATGGGAAGTTTAGAAAGAATGTATTGGTACAGGTAAAGAATGGCCCGATAGATTTCCAACCCCGGGAACCCTTTTCACCCCTGTTTGGCGTCATGCCTCAAACACCTTTGATGATGGAATTCCAGTTAACACAGGAGTATCTTGGACAGGGAACACATTTGGTATATGAAGCTCCTTTATTCAAAGAAGTTTTAAATGCAGATACCTATGCAAAAGGCAAAGGTTCTACTGTTGCAAAGGTTATTGATGGTAACTTAGACAATCATGAATTAAGCGGCATGGCCGGCGTAAGCAATGTTGGCAATGATATAAATTGGTGTGGTCATCCCTTTGCACAGGCAAACTGGTACGCATTGGGAAGATTAAGTTGGGATGCTGACTTATCATCGGAACAAATAGCTGATGAATGGATTAAACAAACATTTACGAATGATAAAAAAACTGTTGCTGTCATAAAAAATATCATGCTCAACTCCCGTGATGCATTAGTAAATTATATGACACCGATTGGATTGACGCATATTATGTACAATGGCCATCACTACGGACCAATGCCCTGGGGTAATACATTGAACCGTCCTGATTGGAACCCGGTCTATTATCATAAGGCAGATTCAGCCGGAATTGGTTTTGACCGGACCGCAAAAGGAACAAATGCATTAGCACAATATGCTGTTGAAGTACAAAATCAATTCAAGAATATAGATAAATGTCCCGATGAATATTTATTGTGGTTTCATCATGCTTCATGGGATCATAAAATGCATTCAGGAAGAACATTATGGAATGAGCTCTGTTATAAATATTATACAGGCGTTGATTCCGTAAGATCTTTTATCAAACAATGGAATAGTTTGGAAAACTACATCGATGAAGACAGGTTCAAACAAGTAAAACAATTATTAAGTATCCAATTGAAAGATGCCATATGGTGGCGAAATGCCTGCCTGTTGTATTTTCAAACGTTTTCTAAAATGCCAATACCTGCTAACTATGAACAACCGGACAAGACCCTGGAGTATTACAAGAGTATAAAAATATTATTTGCGCCAGGTAATACCCCTGTCCCCTAAAGGGAACTTAGGATTGAACAGTCATATTTTGTTTGATAAGCTATCAATATTGAATTGAAAGAAGAGTCATATGTTTAATAAACCAAATGAATAACTATTTATGAATATTCAAAACTCCCCACCAGCTGGCGGAGATGGGAGCAAAAAAGTTGCTATCGTTACTGGTGGTGGTTCAGGTTTAGGATTTGCTATTGCAGAAAAATTTACGCAGGCTGGTATTGAAACTATCATCGCAGGAAGAGACCAAAAAAAATTAAACCAGGCAAAAGAAAAACTGGGCAAGTTAGGCCATGCAATAAGCTGTGATGTAAGTGATCTTTCATCTATTCCGGGGTTTGTTCAGGATGTGCTCAAACAATTCGGACAAATAGATATCCTGGTGAATAATGCCGGCATTAACATGAAAAAAGAATTTGCCGAAGTAACCGATGAGGATTTTCAAAAAGTGCTTACCACCAACTTAACAGCTGTGTTTGTAATGAGCCGTGAAGTGGTAAAACATATGCTCGAAAGAAAAACCGGCAGTATTATAAACATCAGTTCGATGGCAGCTCAGTACGGTTTGCCAAAAGTGATTGCCTATAGTGCCAGTAAAACAGCAATTGACGGCATGACAAGAGCAATGGCTGTTGAGCTTTCACCAAAAGGGATCCGTATCAATGCTATTGCACCAGGTTTTATTTACTCGGATATGACGGCGAAAGCTTTAGACAGTGACCCGGAGCGGAAAGCAAAAGTTTTTAATCGTACACCAATGGGAATAATGGGCCAGGCCTCTGATATTGGTGATGCGGCTTTGTTTTTGGCAAGTGACGCGGCAAAATATATTACAGGTATTGTGTTACCGGTCGACGGTGGTAATTCAATTGGATTTTAGAATCATTAAGCATGAAAAAACTGTTTGCAATTGTCAGTTTGATCTTATTGGCGGTGATGTCCACTGCCCAATCGCTCATTGCAGATAAGACATCAGCCAATGGTTTTTCACTCAATAACGCTGTGATATATGTTGATGAAAAAGATTTTTTTCTCGTCAAAAAATCAGCTGAGTTATTACAACAGGATATTGAAATGGTAACAGGCAAAAAATTGCCGCTGGTAAATAAATTATCGTCATCATCAACAGCTATTGTCATCGGCTCCATTCAAAGATCCTCTGCTATTTCCGAACTAACCAGGCAAAAGAAGATCAACCCGGATCAGGTCCGTAATAAATGGGAAGCATACCTGGTGCGGTCTCTTCCAAATACATTAATCATTGCAGGTAATGACAGAAGAGGAACCGCTTATGGTGTATTTGAATTTTCAAAACAAATCGGTGTATCACCCTGGTACTGGTGGGCCGATGTTCCTGTAAAAAAGAAAGAAGAGATTTTTATAAAGAGTAATGTCACGCTAAGTGATGCACCAAAAGTAAAATACCGCGGTATATTTATTAATGATGAAGCGCCTGCACTTTCTGGTTGGACGCAGGAAAAGTTTGGTGGCTTTAATCACCAGTTTTATGAAAAGGTTTTTGAACTGATACTTCGCTTAAAAGGAAATTATCTCTGGCCTGCCATGTGGGGTAATGCCTTTTATGATGATGATAGTTTGAATATCAGGTCAGCTGATGAATATGGGATTGTGATTGGCACCTCGCATCATGAACCATTAATGCGGGCACATGATGAATGGAGAAGATATGGAAAAGGTCCCTGGGATTATGACAGCAATGAAGTTCGCTTAAAAGAATTTTGGAAAACGGGGATGCAAAGAGCAACCAATGAAAAGATCGTCAGTGTGGGGATGCGTGGTGATGGAGATAAACCGATGAGCCGGGAAACGGCAACAGCATTGCTGGAAAGAATTGTAAAAGATCAGCGCCAGATCGTTAAAGAAGTGACTAGTAAGCCGGCCAGTGAGACCCCACAGCTTTGGGCATTGTATAAAGAAGTCCAGGATTATTATGATAAAGGGATGCGGGTGCCGGATGATGTTACTTTACTATTATGTGATGATAACTGGGGGAACATCCGCAAGCTTCCCAAGCTAAGTGATCCTCCAAGAAAGGGAGGTTATGGAATTTATTATCATTTTGATTATGTAGGCGGTCCCAGGAATTACAAATGGATCAATACTAATAATATTTCAAGAGTGTGGGAACAAATGCATTTAGCTTATGCGTATGGTGTAAAACAAATTTGGATCGTAAATGTTGGTGATATAAAGCCGATGGAGTTCCCGATTTCTTTCTTTTTAGATTACGCATGGGGGCCTGACAAATGGAATGAAAATAATCTGAGAGAATATTATATGCAGTGGGCAGGCGATCAATTTGGATTGCAATATGCCAAAGAAATTGGAGAAATACTCCGCAAATATTCTCAATACGCTTCAAGAAGAAAACCCGAGTTATTGGATGCAAATACATATAAGTCCGCTGAGTATCCTGGTTATAATGAAGCAAATGTCATAATAAAGGAATGGAACAACCTCCAGCAAGAGGCTGAAAAAATAAATTCGTTGTTGCCGCCAGAATATAGTGATGCCTTCTTTGAATTTGTACTTCATCCGGTACAAGCGTTAGCTAACCTGCACCGCCTATATACAGCGGTCGCAATAAACAGGTTTTATGCAAACCAAAAAAACCTTTCACCAAATGATTATGCCAACTCTGCAAAGGAATATTACGAGCGGGATTCTTTGATCACCATCCAATATCATACGATCGCAAACGGTAAATGGAACCATATGATGGATCAAACTCATATTGGTTATACTTATTGGCAGCAGCCTCTTAATCAAAAAATGCCCGATGTAAAATACGTTCAACAAGATTCAACAGAAGACGAGATACCAAAAGAACTTGTTTCGTTTGAAACTGCCAGAGACAGTGTACCCAAAGATTTTTTGGGTAATGCCTTTTATGAAGAACAAGGTCTTACTTCAATTCACGCAGCACATTACACAAAAGTAATCAACACTTCAAACATTCAATGGAAAGTTATTCCGGATATTGGAAGAGATAGTGATGGAATAACGACATTTCCTGTGACTGCAAAAGAACTAAAATTAAATAAGAATAGCCCTCATCTTGAATATGAGTTCTACACTTATAGCCAGGATTCTTTCAAGCTGAATGCTTATTTTTCTCCTACATTAAATTTTCATAATACCGAAACAGGATTGCAATATGCAATATCCGTTGATGATGAAGCACCACAGATCATAAGCATTAACAAAGAGGACAGGAATACCGGGACTGGAATTTGGAATAAATGGGTTGCTGAAAATGTTATAATTAAAACATCATCGCATAAGATTTTTAAACCAGGAAAGCACTCCATTAAATATTGGATGGTGAATTCAGGAGTCATATTACAAAAATTGGTTTTAGATTTTGGCGGTGTCGAACCTAGTTACCTGGGTTCTCCGGAAACGAGAGTCAACAAATAAATTTAAATATTAAACAATGAAAGCTCATCTTTTATCGGCAGCCATCATCATTTCGATCGTCAGTTGTAATAATGAGTCAAAAGAAAATAAAACAGAACCAGCAACCGAATCGAAGTCTGAACAAAAGAAAGAATATTTGTCCCAGCCCCTGGTATCGCATATTTATACAGCCGATCCATCTGCACATGTATTTAATGGCCGCGTCTATATTTATCCGTCGCATGATACCGCAACAGGAACAAAAGAAGATGATCTCGGCAGTCATTTCGATATGCGGGATTATCATGTTCTTTCTATGGATTCTGTTGGCGGACCGGTTACCGATCATGGTGTGGCCCTGGATATAAAAAATGTTCCCTGGGCCGGTAGACAAATGTGGGCGCCTGATGCAGCTTATGCTAACGGAAAATATTATTTGTACTTCCCGGTAAAAAATAAACAGGATGTATTTCAAATTGGCGTTGCTGTAAGTGATAAACCTGAAGGCCCGTTTATTGCAGAAAAAGAACCGATCAAAAATAGTTATAGTATCGATCCCTGTGTATTCAAAGATGATGATGGTAAGTTTTATATGTACTTCGGTGGTATTTGGGGAGGACAATTACAAAGATGGAATAATAACAAATATGATTCATCAGCTAAGAATCGTATAGCAGGCGATATGGCGGTGCTTCCAAGAATGGCAAGACTGAATGCGGATATGAAAAGTTTTACTGAGCCCGTCAAAGAAATAAAGCTGCTTGATAAAGATGGAAAAGAATTTGGCGAAAAAGATAATGATAAAAGATTTTTTGAAGCAGCATGGGTATTCAAACGCAATGGCAAATATTATTTTACGTATTCAACGGGTGATACGCATTTCTTGTGTTACGCAACCGGAGATAATCCTTACGGGCCATTCACTTACCAGGGAGTATTATTAAACCCTGTTGAAGGATGGACCAATCATCATTCAATTATTGACTTCAATGGTAAGTGGTATTTGTTTTATCATGATACGCAGTTGAGTGGCAAGACACATTTAAGAAACGTGAAGGTGACGGAGTTGAAATTTAATGAGGACGGCTCGATACAGACAATTACTGCCCAGAAATAAGAACACGGACCTGCCTGCCGGCAGGCAGGTGACACAGATATAATGGATCAGTGATAACTAAATAAATAACGATCTCAATGAAAAAAACTCTTTCGATTGCTTTATTATTTTTTTCATTCAGTGTATGCGCACAGGATTATAAGTCATTCCCCATGTGGGACCCCTCATTGCCCATTGAACAAAGAGTGAACGATGTCGTGAGCCGTTTAACATTGGAAGAAAAAGTAAAGCAGATGTTGAATGCAACACCGGCCATACCAAGATTGGGAATACTTGCTTATGATTGGTGGAACGAAACATTGCACGGTGTCGCAAGAACTCCATTCAAAGTAACATCCTATCCACAGGCAATTGCAATGGCCGCAACATGGGACACCAATTCATTGTATCAAATGGCTGACTACTCAGCATTAGAAGGAAGAGCTATTCATAACAAAGCGATCGAACAGGGAAGAACAAAAGAAAGATATTTGGGGTTGACTTACTGGACACCGAATATCAACATCTTTCGTGACCCTCGCTGGGGTCGCGGCCAGGAAACCTATGGTGAAGATCCTTTCTTAACTGCAATGCTGGCCCGTGCGTTTGTTCACGGCTTACAAGGCGATGATCCAAAATATTTAAAGGCTGCAGCATGTGCCAAACATTTTGCAGTGCATAGCGGGCCTGAGCCATCAAGACACGTCGATAATTTCAATCCTTCAACTTATGACCTGTGGGATACCTATCTACCTGCATTCAGAGAGCTGGTGACAAAAGCAAATGTTGCAGGTGTAATGTGTGCTTACAATGCCGTGAATGCACAGCCTTGTTGTGCAAATGACCAATTGATGAATGATATTTTGCGTAAGCAATGGAAATTTACAGGTTATGTTACAAGTGACTGCTGGGCAATCGATGATTTTTTTAAATATCATAAAACACATAAGGACTCTGTTACTGCTGCAGTTGATGGTGTAATGCATGGAACCGATATCGAATGCGGCACTTCAGTTTACTATACTTTATATAACGGTGTGAAGAGCGGCTTGATCAAAGAGGAACAATTGGATGTTTCGCTGAGAAGGTTATTTATGATCCGTTTCCGTTTAGGCATGTTCGATCCTCCATCCATGGTAAAATATGCGCAAACACCAGCATCGGCCCTGGAAGCATCTGAACATAAAGCTCTTGCTTTGAAAATAGCCCGGCAAAGTATTGTTTTACTAAAAAATGAAAACAATACTTTGCCATTGGGTAAAAAAATAAAAAAGATCGCAGTGCTGGGACCTAATGCAGATAACAGTATTTCTGTGTTGGGAAATTATAATGGTATCCCGTCAGAGGTTGTTACTGCATTACAGGGAATAAAAAATAAATTGGATAATGATGTTGAAGTTATTTATGAAAAAGCTATAAACTTCACGAACGATACCTTGCTGGCTTATACAGATGTGAGCGGCCAATATAACCTGGATGGCAAGCAGGGATTCAAGGCCGAATATTTTAATAACCCTGAGTTGAAGGAGAGACCGGTTGTGAGAATAGAAAATAAAGTTGACAATTTTTGGCAGGAAGGTCAAATTGTTATTGAAAATATAAGAGCCAATAATTTCTCTGCACGATATACAACCAACTTTACCGCCAATAAGGATGGAGATATAACATTTGAAGTTGAAGCCGATGATGGCTACCGTTTTTTAATAAATGATAAAGAAACATTGAATGCCTGGCAACGAAATCGCTGGGGTGCCCGGACTTATAAACTACAAACGAAGAAGGATTCAGTTTATAAAATTGTGTTGGAATACTGGCAGGGAGAAGGAAAAGCGAATGTTAGATTAAGAGCAGGAAATTTTGAGAAAACAAATTTCACTGCATTAGCCAATCGTATTAAAGATGTAGACGTCATTATATATGCAGGAGGCATTTCTCCTCAACTGGAAGGTGAAGAGATGCGGGTTGACTTTCCCGGTTTTAATGGCGGCGACCGAACAACTATTTTATTACCTGCTGTACAAACTGAATTAATGAAAGCGTTGAGATCAACAGGAAAACCTATTGTATTTGTAATGATGACAGGAAGCGCCATTGCAATTCCCTGGGAAGACGAAAATATTCCTGCTATTATTAATGCGTGGTATGGTGGCCAAAGAGCAGGCACTGCAATTGCTGATGTACTCTTTGGTGATTATAATCCCGCAGGAAGATTACCGGTTACATTTTATAAAAGTGATAGCGATCTGCCTGATTTTAAAAGCTATGATATGACCAACCGGACTTATCGTTACTTTAAAGGAGATGCTTTGTATCCTTTTGGTTTTGGATTGAGTTACACAACATTTAAATATGACATGCTGAAAATTCCGGCAAGCTCAGCAAAAAATAAAAGCATTATTATAAGTGCCCGGGTCACTAATACAGGCAAGATAAATGGAGAGGAAGTGGTGCAGTTATATATATCACACCAGGGTGTGAACACTAAAGCACCGATAAGAGCATTGAAAAGTTTTCAAAGAATTAATTTAAAAGCAGGTGAAACTAAGATCATAAAATTTGAGCTGACTCCTGAGCAATTATCCTTAGTGGATGAAAAGGGACAAATGTATCAGCCGGGAGATAAATTGACGATCAGTGTGGGCGGTGGTCAGCCGGGGGTAAAGAATAAAACAACAAGCAACGTAATAACCGGGAACATTTCAATTTTATAAAAACAGTTTATGAAAAAACTACTTCTTTTAATTGGGTTGACCAGTACAAAATTTTTGTCGGCACAAAACACAATTATATTGAATGCAGACAAAGGAAAAGATATTATTAATAAAAATATCTACGGTCATTTTGCCGAGCATTTGGGTCATTGCATTTATGGGGGATTTTATGTTGGCGATACCAATAAAACTATTCCTCATAAAGACGGGGTGAGGCTTGATGTGATTGACGCATTGAAAAAATTAAAAGTACCTGTATTGCGCTGGCCGGGCGGATGTTTTGCAGACACCTATCATTGGAAAGATGGTGTTGGTCCTAAAAAACAAAGACCATCCATGCTGAATGTTTGGTGGGGAAATGTAAAAGAAGATAATAGTTTTGGTACCAACGAATTTTTAAATATGTGCGAGCTGCTTGGCGCAGAACCTTATTTAAGCGGCAATGTAGGAAGCGGCACACCACAGGAACTTTCAGACTGGGTTAAATACACAACTCATCCGAATGGAAGCAGCCCGATGACAGATTTCAGGCAGGCAAACGGAAGACCCGGTCCATGGCATGTAAAATATTGGGGATTGGGTAATGAAGCATGGGGTTGTGGCGGCAATATGAAAGTGGAATACTATGCAAACGTGTATCGGCAGTATGCGACCTTCATGACCAACTGGAATAACAGTGACAGAATATATCGTATCGCGTCAGGTGCATCTGATGCAGACTATCACTGGACAGAAGTATTGATGAAAGAGTTATCGCCGGGAATGTTTGATGCATTGGG
>Ga0070670_100005331_pt1 | contig 10841 bp, 20 predicted proteins | sample KBSS63metaG_FD_64665 | JGI IMG/M metagenome (GOLD analysis project Ga0070670, IMG submission 64665) | Switchgrass rhizosphere microbial communities from Kellogg Biological Station, Michigan, USA - KBS S6-3 metaG | ecosystem: Host-associated > Plants > Roots > Rhizosphere > Soil ... | reverse complement strand
AGCGCCTGACCCGGGCGCAAACAGGCGGGTAGAGAATCATGAGTAAAGTATTCGTCAATATCGGGCTTAGCCTCGATGGCTACATGGCACCGGAAGGAATGACCCTGGAGCATTGGGACACGCCTCAATACAAAGACTGGGGCGCGAAGTGGGGTGCTCTCATGGCCTGGATCTTCAACCAACAGCACTTCCGCCAGAACCTGAAGCTCGGAGAGGGCGGAGAAACCGGCCCCGTCAATGACCTGCTGCGCAGCACCACGCAGCGCATCGGCGCCAACATCATGGGCAAGCGAATGTTCGAGCAGGGCGAGCGCGCGTGGCCTGCGGAGGCGCCGTTTCACACACCGGTCTATGTTCTTAGCCACGCAAAGCGCGAACCGTGGGTACGTCCGGGTGGCACGACGTTTTACTTCGTCAACGACGGGCCGGAGCGCGCCCTCGAGCTCGCTCGGGAATCGGCGGGAGGTCGCGACGTTCGTATCGCGGGCGGAGCCGACGCGATCCAGCAGTACCTGTCGATGGGTGTCGTCGATGAGCTGGAAATCGCCTTGGCGCCCGTGCTGTTCGGTGGTGGGCGGCGTCTCTTCGAGAATCTGCGTGAGCCCGGGCCGCAGTTTCGCATCGACAAGGTTCTTGATGGTCCTGCTGCTACCCACCTGCGCTACGTGCGCCGGTGAGGGCGGTCTGTTACTTTCGGGTGGACCTCGACGACAACGAACGATAAGGGCGACAATGGAACAGGACCAAACGAAACTGCTGATTCCAACCCTCAGGCCGTTCTACGAATGGGCCGAGCCGGTTTCGTGGCTGCTGGTGCGTCTTACGGCGGGCTTGATGATCATTCCGCACGGGTGGCCCAAGGTGGTGGCGGGCGTCGGCCCGACCGCCGCGAACGCGCTCGCCAAACGCGGCATCGAGCCGGCCGAGCCTCTCGCCGTCATTCTCATTCTGCTCGAAACGGTAGGCGGTCTATGCGTCGCGATGGGCTTCCTCACGCGTTTCTTCGCGGTAGCGATTGCGGTCGAGATGGCAGTGATCGTCGTCATCTACTTTCCCAAGTTCGGCTGGACCGGGCCCGGCTACGAGTATCCGCTCATGTGGAGCCTGGTCATGCTCGCCATCGCGCTGCGCGGTGGCGGCCCCTACTCGATCGACCGCAGGCTGCGTCGCGAACTTTGAGTCGACGAATGGCATCGTGCTACCGCCGGTCAAGTAAGTCTCGGTGCGCATGAAGCTCTCTTGGCAAATGTCGGTGGCGCTGCTGTTTTGTGCGCTCCTAAGCGCGTGCGACCTCGATGCGCCGACGCTGACTTCAGCCAAGGCTTCGATCTACCAGGCGGCTCAGCCGCTGCGTTCCTGGCAATTGACGCGCGCCCAGTTGGCATCTCTCGAAGCATGGCTTGTGCAGCACCGAACGGGATGGGATCCAGACATGGCAACGTACGAGCCGAGAGTACTCATCACCGCAACCGCCGCGGACGGTTCGGCCTGGAGCATCAATGTACTCGGAACGGTCGTTGCAGTCGTGCGAGGCCAGACGAAGCTCAAGCAGTCGTTTGCCAGAACGGAGATCGATGCATTGGTCGCTGCCATCGGGGTCAGTCAGTGACGCGATGTCGAGAACGCGGTGGCTTCACCGCGGTTAATGAACGCTCAACGGCGCGATAAGCGCTCATCAAAGGGAGGGGACGATGGCGATTACCGCTTTCAACAGTTTCACTGACGGGCTGGATCCGAATCGCAGAAGCCGCGAGCATTTCGTTACCAACGTCGACGTGGCAGACGACCGGCGCTGGGTGCCCTATGCCGATGGCGTCTGGTTCCAGCCCTGCCATTTCAACTGCACGTCCGGCGGATTCAGCGTCGTGCTGAAAGGTCTTGCCGGCGCCGCACTCGGCACCCACTACCACGTCGGCACGGTGCGCGGCTACACGATGCGCGGGCACTGGAGATATCTCGAACACGACTGGATCGCAAAACCCGGAACCTTCATCTACGAACCAGCCGGCGAAGCGCACACGCTGGTCATTACCAAGGATTCACCCGAGCCGGCGTTGGTCATGTTCGTCGTCGAGGGCGGGCTCATCTATCTGGACAAACCCGCCGACGGCAGCATGGCCGCCTACGAGGATGGATTCACCCTTCTCGACCTGAGTCGAAAGTACTATCGTGAGGCGGGTCTCGATGTCCGAGAGCTGGACCTGCTGATCCGTTAGTTCGGTGCAGCCGTCGCTATCGATGTGGCCCTACATCATCAAAGTCGCCGTGACGGCCGTGGTCGTCGTGGCCGTCGCCGAGATCGCGAAGCGAAGTCCTGTCTGGGCGTCGCTGCTGGCGTCGCTGCCGCTCACTTCGCTGCTTGCGTTCGTCTGGCTTTATCGCGACACGGGAGAGCCCGAGCGCGTCGCCGCGCTGGCGCAGAGCATTTTCTGGCTGGTGCTGCCGTCGTTAGTGTTGTTCATCGTGTTGCCGCTGTTGATTCGTGCGGGCTGGGATTTCTGGGCCAGCCTCGGGGCGTCGTGCGCGGTCACTGCCGGGGCGTACCTGGCCATGGTTTGGGTTCTCGGGCGTTTTGGCGCTCATGCGTAACCCGCCCGGCGCCCTGGCGGTCCGTTTCGACCTGTCCCAACATCAGAGGACCCATGACCACCCGAGGCTTCGTCGTATCGCATGCGAAGGACGCCGCTTTCGAGCGCGGACTTCGCTCGTTCTTCGAGTACCGCGACCTTGGCATCAAGGACGCTACCGGCGGCACGGTTGACGCGCACGTCATTCGCGCTGCCGCAGGTACCGACTTCTCGAGCCAACCGCATCTTCACCGCACGACTTTTCAGCTGGTCTATGTGCTCAAAGGCTGGATCGAATTCGAATACGAAGGGCACGGCCGCGTCCGGCTCGAGGCGGGGTCCTGTGTGCACCAGCCGCCGGCGATTCGTCATCGCGAAGTCGGACATAGCGCAGACATCGAAATGCTGGAGATCGTCTTGCCCGCGAACTTCGAGACCAAAGAAGTTGCCTCCATCGATGGTTAACATCGGCGATAGCCCGGCAGGCTTCCAGCCTCGCACACGCTGAGACACCGGCGTCACACCTCACTCGGGAGCGAGAATACTATGTTGAAACAACACGCGATTCTCGCGCCGTTCGTTATCGCGGTTTTCGCCATCGGGGTTCCCAGCGCCTTTGCGGCAGAAGCCGGCAAGGGCGCGGATAACCTCGTTGGAGCATGGCGCGGGAAGGTGCAGTTCACCTCGGGCGCCTTCGCCGAAACGAAGGATCTCGAGTTCATGTATGCGTTCAACGTCGGCGGCACCATGACGGAGTCGTCCAACTACGACGCCGCGCCTCCGGTGCCGCCAGCGTATGGAGTGTGGAGAAAAGTGGGCTCGAGGAAGTACGAGGCGAAATATCAGTTCTTCCAGTCAAAGGCCGTGACGACGGCCGATGAGCTCGTCAAGGCTGGGGGTTGGGGCCCGGACAGTTATGGAATTCTGGTACAGAAGGTGACGTTATCCGCTGACGGCAACTCTTTCGATTCTCGTATCACCCTCGACTTGTTCGACAAGGAAGGGAGGCCCGTGGCGGGCGGAGGGGAAGGCACGGCGTCAGGGCAAAGACTGAGATTCTGAGCGTGTTTCCAGCGCGGCGTACTGAATTCTTCTCCCGCATCGGATGGCCGGCGACACGCGCGATGCCTAGCCCTGCGAAATCCGACGTCACGCCGGGAACTCGCCCCGCGTCAATCTCGGTTGCTTTGCTCCTGATCGCGAGTGTCTGCACAGCCGCCAACTCCGCTGCATATCAAGCGCCGCCCCCCGTGCCGAAGATCGAAGACAGCGCTGGCTGGAAACTTTCAGAAGGGTGCCGCGTTTACGAATTCGGCATACTCACCGATCCGGATTGCGACATCCTCACCGGCGAGGGCGTCACCGTTCAGATCACGCGAGTTCGTCTCCTGAGCCTTCCGCCCGGCCAGGACGACCGGGCCGGCATCGGTATCCAATTGCGGCCGGATCATGGCGACTGGTCTTTCTCTTCGCCGTTCGCCGTTCTCTTGATAGCGGGAAAAACTTACTCGCCCGCGAACATCGATAACGCGGTTGTGTTCGGTCGGGGCGATCGTCCGGTTTTTACCGCGAAGCTTCAGCCGAATCAGCAGCGGTACGAATTGCCGAACGGCGAAAAGCGATTTTTCAGTCTCCGATTCTCGGTTTCCCAAAGCGAGCTCAAAAGCGGATTTGCACTTCAGGTAACCGGACTCCAAAAGCAGGGCCAAGCGGTGCGCGTTCCGATGCTCAAGTTCAAGTAAGGCTTTGGTTTCGCTCATCGACATAGACGTCCACACATGTACGCCATCAGCCGCGCTAATCTGGACGACGCTCCCGCCATGCTGGATCTGCAGCGACGCGCCTTCGCGGAAGAAGGTCGCCGAAGCGGAAGCGCGGACATCCCGCCGCTTGCCGAACAGCTCGACGCCGTAATCGAGCACGTGCGGAACCAGACCGCACTGGTTGCCCGGGACGACGCGAAGATCGTCGGGACGATTCGCGGCATCGTCGAAGGCCGGGTATGCACCGTCCGAGCGCTTGCCGTCGACCCCGCGAATCAGCGTCGAGGCGTCGGATCGTCGCTTCTCCGCGCTCTTGAGCGCGCTCTCCCGGACGTGGCGCGATTCGATCTCACGACCAATACCGTCATGGAGGGCAACGTGCCCTTCTACGAGCGACACGGTTACCGGGTGAGGCTGCTCACACGGCATTCCGAGCTCGTTACTCTCGCCCAAATGACCAAGGCCGCTGCCGAGGATGGCGAGTCATAGGAGACCGCTTCATGTTCAAGCGCATCGACCATATCGAGCTGCTGACTGCAACGCCCGATCGCACGATCGCGTTCTATACCGGCGTGCTCGGATTCCGCGAGCGCGAGCGCAGCCGCATTGCCAACACACCCTCAGGGCCGCTGGACCTCGTCTACCTGGAGCTTGGCGGCACGACCGTCGAAGTCATGTGCTATCCGGAAGCGAAGGCCATCGCGCCTCGCAGCGCGGAGCAGCGGCTCGGCTGGCAGTGTCTCGCCCTCGAGGTGGATGACATGGACGCTGCGCTCAACACTCTCAGGGAGAAGGGCGTGGAAGCGGTATGGGGGCCGCTGAAGCGGCCCGACTATGCCCGGGCGGAGATTCGCGATCCGGACGGGAACCCAATCGAGTTGCGGCAGTGGTATCGCGGCTAGCCTGCCGACGCCAATGGAAGCGAACGAACGTCAGTGATCATGCGCATTTTCATCGTTCACGCTCATCATGAGCCGACGAGCTTCAATGGCGCGCTCACCAACGCGGCGATCACGTCGCTGCAGGCCGCTGGTCATCAGGTCGTGGTTTCGGATCTGTACGCCATGTCGTTCGACCCCGTTTCAGATCGCCGGAATTTCACGACGGTGAAGGATCCAGCTCAGTTGAAGCAACAGAACGAGGAGTCGTACGCGAGCGAAAACAACGGCTTCGTCCCGGAGATCCAGACCGAAATGGACAAGCTCGCGTGGTGCGATGCCCTGATTCTCCAGTTTCCGCTTTGGTGGCTTGGCCTACCCGCGATTCTGAAGGGTTGGGTCGATCGCGTGCTTGCGGTAGGACGCGCGTACGGTGGCGGGAGGTATTTCAGCAGAGGCGTTTTTGCCTCCAAGCGCGCAATGTGCTCCGTCACTGTGGGCGGGTCGTCTGACGCATACTCGAACCATGGGGCGTACGGCCCGCTCGCTCCAATCCTCTTCCCAATCCATCACGGGATTCTGGGGTTCGTGGGATTCACCGTCGTTGAACCTTTCGTTGTTCATGCGCCCGCGCGGATGCGTTCGGACGAGCGAGCTGCCGTATTGGCCGAATACGGGAGGCGCTTGCTGAACCTTTCCACCGCATCCGCAATTCCTGCTCTGGACATGGCGAACTACGACGGGTTGATTCTGAGGCGGCGCGAAAGCTGAACATGGTCGCCCCGTCTCGAGCCGCGCAATGCCTTGTCGCGGCTGCGACCGTATCGCTTCTGGTGGTCGCCGTCGCGTTTTGGGTCGCTCCTCGAGCGTGTGAAGGCGGCTTCGAGATTTACTTGCAATGTGGCACTGCGGCGCTCATCGTTCTGGCTGCTTTACCATTCGTCCTGCGACGCGACAATTCGCTTACGATTCGTATCGTTTCTGCTTTGGGCTTCGTGGTCCTGGGCATCGCTGCGTGGATCGCGGGCCTCTTTGTGGCGAATGTGAACTTTTTGTGCCGGCTGTTCTAGTGCTCGACAACGCGTTCATAGGCAAAAAGGGGGGGATCATGTTGAGGTCATTCTTCGTCGCTGCTTCCCTGACAGCCGTTCTGTGGACTTCGGGCGGCGCATCAGTTGCGACCGCCTCCGAGGCGCCCGGTGCATCGAACATCGGCTTCGTCATTTATACCAAGAGCTACGCTCCGGGGACCTTGAATGCGCGGTGGATGTACACGAGCAAATACAAAGGGCCGGGCATTGCGACGGGAGGGCCGAAGGACGGCTTCGCCGGCAACTATCACGTTCGATACTTTTACGACAGCGGAGAATTCTCCGACGAGTACGACCTTTTGATCGAGAAGAGCGGGGATGTCTACACTGTGTCGTGGATCACCAACGGCAAGGTCAGTGCCATCGGTGTCGGCATGGAGGTCGGGAATGGCCTGGCGGTAGGCTGGCGCAGAATCGCTGATTAGCAAGGCTTCCGTCAGTCTCGGGACGCCGTCATCGTTTCGTAGCCCCTGGTCGTCAGCGGCCTTGCTCGCCGCCAACTTATGTCCGTGAGGAGGTCTCAATGCCACGAGTCGTTCGCGCGTTCCCACTTCGTTCCAGTCGCTCTGATCTCGACTTGTTCGCGGCACAGCTGCGCGGTGAACGTGCAGCGGAGGCTGTTCACTTTTTCCGACACTATGGCGTGAGGTCCGAGGCATGGCACCTGCAGGAGACCCCGCATGGACCCTGGATCATCGCGATAACCGAACTCGACAACCCCGCTGAAGCGGCCCCTCGATTTGCCGACGCCATTGCCGAGTTTGATGTCTGGTTCAAGGCGAAGGTCCTGGCCGTCACCGGCGTCGATCTTAACGCCACGCCGCTTGGCCCTCCCACGGTGGAGGTGTTTGGTTGGGCCGAAGCGGAGCCTCGCGCGTAAACCCCGGCTGCGAGCCGCTGCGCGTGAATAGCTTCGTCATCGGCATCTTCGCGGGCGCCATCGGCATGGGATACTTCATCTATGGCAAGCGACAAGCCAAGTTCGCGCCGATGATAGCGGGGGTGCTGCTGTGCATCTATCCGTACTTCACCGAAAGTTTGCTTTGGCTTTCCGTCATCGGGGCGCTTCTGTTGGTGGCGCCGTTTTTGATCGACTTCTGAGTCGCGGAGTTCGCACCCGGGAGCCATGAAGCCTTGAACGAAGTTACGATTCGCGCCCTCGCGGAGGGTGATTTCCCGGCGTGGAAGCCGCTTTGGGACAGCTATAACGCCTTCTACGATCGGGTCGGCGAAACGGCGCTCCCCGCGGACGTTACCCAAATGACCTGGTCGCGCTTCTTCGACGCAGGTGAGCCGATGCACGCAATGGTTGCCGAAAGGTCGCACACGCTGCTTGGCTTGGTGCATTTTCTGTTTCATCGCAGCACGAACCAGATCGCGCCGATCTGCTACTTGCAGGATCTATTCACCGTCGAAGATGCTCGCGGCCAAGGCGTTGGTCGGGCTCTGATTGCCGCCGTTTACCGGCATGCAGCGGAGGTGGGATGCCCGCGCGTTTACTGGCAGACCCACGAAACGAACCGCGTCGCGAGGCGACTCTATGACAAGGTTGCCGAAAGATCCGGATTCATCGTGTATCGCAAATTGCTTTAGGCAGCCGTGAGTAGGGCGTTCACCATCAATAACGCTTGACGCTGGAGAAATCCATGAGCGATCCCCTTGATGCCCTGGTTATCGACCTTCTCGAGTGGATAGGACCGCGCGGCAGGCCGTACGCCGAAGTCATGGAAGCCTGGCGCACTTCATGTCCTCGCTTACCCGTCTGGGAGGAAGCGAACGCACGAGGTTATATCGTTCACGGTCGCGGCGCTGGAACCGAATCGCTGGTATCCCTCTCTCCCAGCGGTCTTGCTCATCTGACGGAGACGCGAAGCGTTCCGGGTCGCAATGCGGCCTGACCCAGGGACCACGAATGTTTCCCTCCGGCCAGCGAAGGCGGACGATTTCCAGTTCGCGTACGAGGCGAAGCGAGATGCCATCGGCCCTCACGTCGCCGCGCACTGGGGCTGGGATGAAGCGTTTCAGCTCGAACACCATCGGCAGCGCTGGATCACGAAACCTTGGCAGATAATCGCTTGGCAATCGATTGCCATCGGAACCGTATCCATCGACGTACAACCATCCCACCTGCAGTTTGGGGAGTTCTACATCCTGGGGCCCCATCGATCGCATGGAATTGGAACCGGGGTTCTGCTCACCGCGCTGGCAACCGCGGACTCGAATCGCGTGGAGACGAGGTTGGAGTACCTCAAATGGAATCCCGTCGCATCGTTGTATGCCCGGCACGGCTTCCGGATCGTCGGGGAAAATGGCACCCACTATTTTCTTGTTCGGCCGGCGAAGGGCGCCTGAACTTTCCGTAGACGCCGGGACGTGCCTTGTCATGTCGTCGGTCCTTTGTACGCCACCGTTGTTTGGACGTTACGATCTTGAATTGGGAGAATGCCCATGAAGTACGTGATCAGCTGGTTCGAACGGCCGCAAGGTTCGCCCATGGAATACGAGAACGCGCAGAAACGAATTCTCGAAGTGTTCGGTCAATGGAAGGCGCCGGCTAATTTCAAGATCGATTTCTTCGTCGTGCGCGTCGGCGAGTGGGGCGGGCACATGCTGGTGGATTGCGACGATCCCGTCACCGTTCACAAGTTCTGTTCGATGCTCCCTTCATTCGTGTTCGAGGCGCGGCCGGTCATCACGGTGGAGGAAGCCGTCCGCGGCGAACTGGAAGTGATGGCGTGGCGTGATGGATTGAGAGGCCAGTGAGAAACCTCACGCTCGTTCGTACTCAACCGATCTGCAATTAGCCGATGCGAAAACAAGTCCTCGGTCTTATCGCGTGGCTCGCGGTTACCTTTGCCGCTGCGGCCGTGGGTGGTTTCGCGTCCGCCGATGCTGCGGGCTTCTACGGAAAGCTCGCTCGGCCCGAATGGGCGCCGCCGGCATGGCTTCCCGCGCCCGTCTGGAGCGCGCTGTACCTGCTCATGGCAATTGCAGCCTGGCTGATCTGGAGAGAGCGTGGGTTTCGCAACGCGTCGTCCACGCTGTCATTGTTTTTGGTCCAACTGGCGGCGAACGCGCTCTGGACTTGGCTGTTCTTCGTCTGGCATCTGGGCGCGCTCGCGTTCGCCGAGATCGTCGTGTTGTGGCTGTTGGTTCTCGGTACAGTCGTCGCCTTCTGGCGCGTGCGGCCGCTCGCGGGAGCGCTGCTGTTGCCCTACCTTGGCTGGGTAGCCTTCGCTTCCGCGCTCACCTACTCCGTGTGGAAGCGCAATCCGGGCGTGCTGACCTGACGACCGTGCATCTGCTCGGCAATCTGGCGCAGCGCATGCGGCACCTCAAGGGCGAGACGTTCGCGCTCTATCTGGCGGCTCGCCACCCTGCAACGCCGTGGTACGCGAAGCTGTTTGTCGCGGGAGTCGTCGCGTACGCGCTCAGTCCAATTGATCTGATTCCGGACTTCGTACCGGTGCTCGGTTACGTCGACGACCTGATACTGGTTCCTCTCGGCATAGCAATCGCAATCCGGATGGTCCCGCCAGCGGTCCTGGCCGAATGCCGCGCGCGGGCAAACGAAGCAATGGCCAGCATAAAGCCTGTCAGTCGCGTTGCTGCCGTCGTGATCGTTGGAATTTGGCTGCTCATCGGCGCATTGCTGGCGGCATGGGCGTACGAGGCCTACACGGCCGGCCGGCAATCCACCCAAGTACCGGGGTCGCTATGGAAGTGACGCGAGTCCGCGTTGGAGGGAACGGCCCTCCTCTCCTGCGCACTTGGCTTTTCGGGCCGGGCGCAGACAATGCTGCGCACCAAGCCATGGCGGCGAGCCGCGCCGACGTGCTGATCCAGGATCTCGAAGACTTCACTCCTCCGGCACGTCGCGCTGAAGCACGCAGCATGACCGCCGGCCTGTTCGCCCGCTGGCGCTCGATCGGTGCCCGTGTGTGCGCGCGCATCAATTCGCTGCACGAAGACGGGCCCCTGGACGTCTCGCACGTGGTCCCGGCGATGCCGGACTTCATCGCCTATCCGAAGGCGGCGACGGCCCGCGAGATGCGCGAACTCGATCGCGCGATCACGGCCGCGGAAAAGCAGGCCGGGTTGACACAAGGCAGCATCGGCATCCTTCCGGTGTGCGAGACGGCGCTGGGCGTGGTCGACGTGCGCCACATTTCCGCTGCGTCACGGCGCATCAGCTATGCGCTGCTCGGCGCCGAGGACCTGGCCGCCGACCTCATGGCCGAGCGTACGCGCGAAGCCGTGGAACTGGACCATGCGCGGCGCAGATTCGTGCTGGAATGCCGGGCGGCGCGGATCGAGCCTATCGATGCGCCGTACACGTTCACCGACGCGGAAGGTGCGGCGCGGGAGGCGCGATACGCTCGCACACTGGGTTATCGAAGTAAAAGCCTGGTGCGTCCGGACCACGCCAGCGCGATTCTTGCGGCGCTCGTCCCGAGCGAAGCGGAGAAGGCTCATGCGCGGGAAGTGGTGGAAGCGTTCGAGTCCGCCCGCGCCCGGGGCCAGGACCGCGCACTGGTCGAT
>Ga0070670_100005330_pt1 | contig 10842 bp, 10 predicted proteins | sample KBSS63metaG_FD_64665 | JGI IMG/M metagenome (GOLD analysis project Ga0070670, IMG submission 64665) | Switchgrass rhizosphere microbial communities from Kellogg Biological Station, Michigan, USA - KBS S6-3 metaG | ecosystem: Host-associated > Plants > Roots > Rhizosphere > Soil ... | reverse complement strand
AGGTCGGGAAGAATTCCTTTGTAGACCACCGGAATGCTCTTGGCCGTGTCGGTCACCGTGAAGCGCACCGTCAAACCATCGCCGTCTCGCTTCAAGGTGCCATTCTCCACCAGACCACCGACGCGGAAAGTTTTGTTAACCGGCGCTTCCTTAGCTGCGACTTGCGAAGGGCTGAAGAAGAAAACCAGATTATTTTGAAAGGCGCTGAGCACGAGAGCGGCAGCGACCGCGAGGCCGGCAAGTCCGGCGACGATAAAGGCAATGCGTTTATGACGGCGTTTCATGATAATTAAATAACCCTCGCTTATAGTCGGGCTACTGCCCACCTACGACTCGCGTGAATTACGTCTACGCAAAGATTTTTTCCGCTTCATAAGTAACACAACTTCCGCGCCCAACACTACGAGAGTCGTGAGATACGAACCCCAAACGTACAACGCGTAACCGCCCATCGAAAAGAAGTCTGACCAGTTCATTCTACGCTGCTCCTTCAGCCAGCCACGCCGCCGTCTGTTCTCTCTCTAAAATTATGCAGCGCACGCGAACCAGCACCGCCGCGATCGAATAGAGCCAGCAAGCCGCGAGCATAATCAGCATCGCCGCGAGCATCGGCGGCGCAATCGATGGCTTGCCAAGAATTCTAATCGTAGCGCCCTGATGAAGCGTGTTCCACCACTGGACGGAAAAATAGATGATCGGAACGTTTATCACTCCAACCAGCGCCAGCACCGCGCCCGCTCGATCAGCGCGCCGGTGGTCGTCAATTGCCGACTGCAACGAAATGAAGCCGACATACAGGAACAACAGGATCAGCGTGGAGGTCATGCGCGCGTCCCAGACCCACCACGTTCCCCACGTCGGTTTGCCCCAAAAGGCGCCGGTCACGAGGGAAATGAAAGTGAACAGCGCGCCCGTGATCGCGATTGCAGAAGCCATCATCGAAGCGAGCCGCGCATTGAACGCCCAGCCGATGCCCGCGTAAAAAGCCATGAGAACGTACAAGAGCATGCCCATCCAGGCGGCCGGCACGTGAATGAACATTATGCGGTAGGCGTCGCCCTGCTGAAAATCGGTGGGCGCTACGAAGAACCCGACGTACAAACCAGCAACGAAAAGCAGCGCGGCGGGGATGGCAAACCAGGGAATGAGTTTTCCCGCTAGCGGGTAAAACGCGGCGGGAGATGCGTATTTGTATAGGTTCATTTCAGGAAACGATGAGCTTGGAACTTTGTTTTTTGAACTTGGGATTTTGGTCTTTGGTCTTGGGCGTTTGGTCTTTTGACTTCGGATTTGATTCACTCACAAAAAGCATTAGCAACTTGCAAAGACCAAATACCAAAGACCAAAGACCCAAGACCAAAAACCAAAGATCAAAGACCATTCCTATTCCAAAGATATCCTGAGCGCCGCCGACGTTGCCCACGGCGAAAAAATCAGGGACACGATCAAAAACGCGCCCAGCAAAGATAGATGCGCCTGCGCGCTCATGCCGATGATGTTGGCGGCCACTGCACCCGATCCAAAGATCAGCACCGGAATGTAGAGCGGCAAAATCAGTAGCGCGATAAGCACGCCGCCCCCACGCAGTCCCAGCGTCAAGGCCGCTCCAATCGATCCAATCAAACTCAGGATTGGCGTACCAATCAGTAACGAAATAAAAAGAACCAGCAGCGTGTCGGGGGCCAAGTCAAATTGCAAACCGATAAGCGGCGCGATCAAAACTAACGGAACTTCCGACACGAGCCATTGCGCAAAAATCTTTCCCAGTATAACCAGATAGAGCGGCTGCGGCGTCAGCAGCATTTGTTCGAGCGTGCCATCCTGATAGTCGTTCTGGAAAACACGTCCGAGCGACAACATCGACGCCAGCAGCGCCGCTACCCAAACCACGCCGGGCGCAATCGACTTTAGCAACTGCGCCTCCGGACCAATCCCGAGCGGGAAGAGACTGACGACGATCACGAAGAAGAACAGAGTTGACAAGACGTCGGCGCGTCTTCGCCACGCCAAAGTGAGCTCGCGTGCGACAATCCAACGAAACATCGAGAAGGTAGAAGGAGCGCTCACGAGGGCGATTCCAGGGCAGCCGCGCGACCAGGGAGAGTAGGCTCGAGTTCGAGCCGCTGAAAAGAACTTGCGGAGATGTGTAGTTCCTGGTGCGTAGCAACAATTGCCATCCCACCCTTGTCCAGGTGTTCATCGATTATCGATTCGATCAGCCGGGAAGCGGCGTGGTCGAGCGAAGCCAGTACCTCGTCAAGAATCCAGAGCGCGGTGTTGCAAGTGATAAGCCGCGCAATTGCCGACCTGCGCCGCTGACCCTCCGAAAGGAAACGCACGGGCAGGTTTTCACGACCAGCTAAACCGACGCGCCCGAGCGCCTCCTGGGCCTGGCTCGGGGTTATTTCATTGCCGTGGAGTCCGCTGGCAATGCGAAGATTTTCCAGCGAACTCAATTCCTCCTTCACCGCGTTACGGTGTCCGAGGTAAGTAATCAGCCGGGAATATTCCTCACCGAGTGAGCGAATCTGCGCACCATTCCAGGTTATCGCGCCGCGCTCAGGCGTGAGCAAACCGCAGATGATTCGGAGCAGGCTGGTCTTGCCGCTGCCATTCGGTCCAGTAAGTTGAATGAAGTCGCCCGGACCGAGAACGAAACTGACGTCGCTGAAAAGCTGTCGTTCTCCGCGGACGCATGCCAGGTTGTTGACTTTTAGAATAGTCGACGCTCCTGCTGACTCGATTTACGAGCGTCATTGTAGGGAAATTTTTGCTGAAAAGCATAGGCAGAAGCCCGCGCGTGAGCAAGGGCTTGGTGTATTAGCTCCTACCTACAAGACCCTCACTGACGGTCGGGCTTCCGCAATCACATCACTTTCGCCAGCGGCTCAACCTGACCGGTTACTTTCTTCCAGCTCACCCAGCCACCCTTCAACACCCTGACGCGCGTGAAGCCTGCCTCCAGCAGTACCTGCGCCGCCCTGATGCTCGCTTCGTCATTCGGACAAGCACAATAAGTGACAACTTCTCGATTGCGCGGCACGTCTTTGAGCGGCGCCATGGCCAGCCGCGATTTCAACCGGCGCAGTTTTACATAAACAGCGCCTTTGATCTTGTTGTCGCTGTCGAGCAGTCCACTTGTCGCCCTGACATCGATTATCGCCACCGGTTCGTTTCGCGAGATTTTTGCTTTCAATTCCTCAGCGGGTATGAACTGAACTTCCGCCGGCTTCGCCTGGGCCAGGGTTCCTTTGCCGACTTCAGCCAGGCAACCAATAGCGCCTGAAATTAACAGCAACACGCAGACGCGAACCCCTCGGGTCTTCAAGATCATTTGTTTCCTCCTCCGTTTTTGTCGTGGCAGAAGCCCGCGAGTGAGCCAGGGCTTGAACTATTACCTGCCAACTGCAGAGCCCTCCCTGACGGTCGGGCTTCTGCCACTCATTGCTTCAGTTTCTGATCGCCGTGCCCGCGCCGGGTTGGCGGTTCTCCCGTAAAAGTTTTCGGGTCGTACCACGCATACGTCGCATCGGCAAAATAGAAGTAACCCGATTTGTCTCCGATCGACTCCGCCAGCAAGTCCCCGCGCAGTTGCGGCAGTTTCTTTCCCTGGTTCGCCGCGACAAACTCCTTCAGCGCCTGGGTTTTCATCGCCGAGCCGGCGGCGTTCTTGAGTAGAAATGTTTGGGTCGCCTGCGAATCACGCCAGCCTTCGGGGCCGTATCCGTGAATGATGGCGAGCAAGACATCGCCGGCCGCAACTCGAAGGCGCGGGCCCTTCGCCTGCATCGTGCCGAAAGGATCGCGCAGGATCCACGCCGGATATTCTTCATTCATAGCCGCCAATCGGGCGGGATCAGGCTTTATGACGACCGCGATGTCCTGCGAGCGGTCGCCATTGAAGTCGCCGTCAACAAAACTCGGATTGCGGGTCGCGTCGACAACGGCGGCGTCTTTGAAGACACGCTTCACAGCTGCGTTAACCGAATTGATCTCTGGTGGCGCAAGCTTGTTGGTTGTGGCCGGCGCTTCGCTAACCGGACTCGCTGCTGCCGACGGCGCCTTTTCCAGTAGCGGCTTATTACTCGTCGCACAGCCGGCCAGTAACACGCCCAACGACAACAGTGAACCATAAAACAGAACGGCGCTGCCTTTACGCCATCGCATAGTTGAACTCCTGAAAGACTCGTGTTGAGTTCGACGCCGGTAGTTCAGAGTTCAAGCTTTAGCTTCCGCTCTTGGAATGCTGAAAACACAGCCTAAAGGCTGAACTCTAAACTGCTGGGATCAACGATTCGAGGTTCGGTGAATGAAGCTCGCCGGGCAATCAAGTCCGGCGAGCTTCGGGTTTGGTTGAAGAGCGACAGCCGACGCGCTAGAGAGACAAGACAAAAGCAATCAAGTCTGCTCGTTGTGCAGCGGTCAACGCGTTGTTGAAGTTGTTACGGGCAGTCGTCGCCTGTCCGCCGTGCAGTTGAATGGAGTCGAAGATCGTGACGTTCAGGCCCTGATGCATTAAGCGATTGCGAGCCCGGATGCCCCAGAGCGGCGCCGTTCGCATTTGGTTGGCTGACGATTGTCCGGCGTTTTGCACGATGCCATCGCCGGTGCCGATGTCGTGCAACGCAAAGTCGCTGAACGGGTGGATTATTTTGTTGCCCAGAGCTGTGGGCACCGCAAACGCTCCGCCGTTGATCAGCGTTCCCGGCGTTGCGGTTTGGAAAGTGCGCGTATGACAAACCGCGCAACCGATCGCATTGAACAGGGAATCGCCACGCGTGGCAGCCGCTGGTATCGGGTTCTGGCGACCAGGCGCGCGCGTAGCAGCCATGAAGTCTGCAAACGCGATTACGTCGTCGCCGTCATCCTCCGGATCGGCCACCGGATCGAAAGGAGCACCGGTGCAATTGATGACTCCCTCAGCAGTGCTGCAGGGATTCTCAAAGTGTCCGGCATTCGGATCTGTTGAACTTCTGCCACCGTCTCCCGCGAACTTGTTGGTTATGCCCATCTCATTGAGGTAAGCATCGCCTGCAAACGACAGCAGACTAGCTTGCTGCGCCTTCCAGCCAAAGCGGCCAATGCGCAGCGCGTTGTTTGCTTCGGTTACCGGCACCGCAGTTAAAGTTCCGCGCTGTGCCAACGGTTGCGCGGCAACGTTATCCTGGAGCACGGTGTTTGAGATGCACTCAACGAAGCCGTCGCCGAGTGCGCTGGTGACCACTCGAAACGCCTTCACCGTTTCCGCGGTCGAGATGTGCTCGACAATGTCCGAATCGGTGCCGCGCGCGTGAACCAGTTGACCTCCGGGCGCGTCAACAAAAGCGCCATTCGTGATATGGCCGGCCCGGAATTCCATCTGCTGTCCAAACGCGCCGACATCGACCGACTGGTGACACTCAACACAACCAACGTCGTTGTAGGTTGGGCCAAGTCCATCGGCAACAGTCTCACGCTCGCTGAAGATGAACTTATTATCTTCGAATCTGCCGTTCCCGCGCGCCGTCGGAGCGACGGGCTCAGCGACGCATTCATCGATCGGCGTGCCGAGCGCGCCGAAGCCGTTGAAGAGATCGTTGGGGGTTTTGGCATCCATGTCTGTTGTTAAAGCTTCAGTTCCTGACTGACCTTCGACCGAAGTCGCCAGCCACATCGGCAAAGCGATCGCGATCGCAAACAAAACTAACGCGAAAACCTTCATGAGTTTCAACATTTCATCGCCCTCCTAGGGGTATTGAAGGTTGTATGCGAGACGGGGCGGCGAGTTTGCCCGTGTGGCAACTGCCGCAGTTCCTTCTTAAATAGGGAAATCCCGTTTGAAAACCCAGGTGTTCGTAAGGGCTGGCCGAAACGAGGTAGGTGGCCCTGTTTCATTGCGACCAGACGGAAACTAGTGGAAACGACTGAGACGCCCAAGACAGACGGACGCCAACTTCCTTAGTTACGCAGATTCACTGCTGGGCAAGATTCAAATTTGGGAGCGATTCAGTCGGGAATGAAATGAGGTGAGCGAAATCTATTACGAAACGTGGTTGCTGTCAATGAAAATTCCGCGCGGAAAATCGATGGAAGAAATTAGCCGCGGATCTACGCGGACGAGCGCGGATAGGAATTTCAGAGTAAAGCGGCATGTCTTCGTCCTAATTCTGATCCGCGTTCGTCCGCGTAGATCCGCGGCTAATTCCAACTTGCCCCTTGTGCTCTTTTCAGCTAAAACGTTTGCACTGCAATGACATCGAAGCTCAACTCCATTGAGCGTGACGCCAGCGTCATGCGCCTCTTCGAGGAACTCATCGAAATCGAACAACGACTTATACCCACGGGTCTTCACGTGTTCGGTCGCGCGGCGGAGCTAAACGAGAAAGCCGATCTGTTGCGGATGGTCGCTTCGTTTGATCGACCGGAGCACGGCGCGCGAGCCCTGCCAGGTTTGGTAGCTGAGGCGCTGGGCATTGATTCGCATTTACTTCAGGAAACGATCACGAGTGAGCCGAAGGAACTGATTGACGGGATTGTTGTCGAAGCAGTGCAACGTTTTTGCGCGGACGGCGCGGAGAAGGCGGCCGAATGGTTGAAGCTGAAGGCGGGCGTCGATAGCGAAAGTTCGCTACCCACGTTTTCAATGCTCACGCGCATCGCCGAACAGCTCGACTCCAACAATGAAATTGAGTCGCTGATACGCGCTTTGCGTGGCGAATACATCGCCCCTGGCCCAGGCGCCGACATCGTACAAAATCCGTCAGTACTTCCGACCGGGCGAAACACACACGCAGTTAATCCATATTCAGTGCCTTCGCATGCCGCGTTCGCGCGCGCTAAACAAACCGCCGACGCTTTGCTTCGCCGTTACCTGAATGAGTACGGCCGCTATCCGCGCGCGCTCGCCCTTGTGCTCTGGGGACTCGACAACATCAAGACGCAGGGAGAGGGCGTGGCGCAAGCTCTCTGGTTGCTGGGCGTCCGGCCGGTTCGTGATGCGCTCAATCGGGTTACTGAAGTTGAAATAATTCCCCTTGAGGAATTGCAACGGCCGCGTATGGACGTGGTCATGACCGTCTCAGGAATTTTTCGCGATCTGTTTACTCCGACGATGACGCTGCTCGACAAAGCAGTGCGGCGTGTCGCGGCGCTCGACGAACCTCATGAGCTGAATTACGTAAGACGCAACATCGCGGAAAGCCTTGAACGCGGCGCTGCAAGTTTTGATGACGCCGTGACGCGCGTGTTCTCGAATGCGCCGGGCAATTACGGCACCAATGTCAATTTCATGGTGATGGATTCCCAGTGGGAAACCGCGGAGACGCTGGGAGATTTGTTTGTTACTCGCAAGTGTTTCGCATACACGCGCGATTCAACCGGGCGGACGGTGGAGGGTCACGAGGCGCGTCACCTGATGGACGGGGCGCTCTCCAACGTTGAAGCGACTTATCAAAACCTTGATTCATTCGAAGTTGGCATCACGGATGTGGATCATTACTTCGAATATCTTGGCGGGATTTCCAAGGCCGTGGAAACGCGCACCAATTCACGGCCGGCGATTTACTTGTCCGACTCGCTTTCGGCGCAGACACGAATTCGCTCGCTCGAAGAGACGCTCCGGCTCGAGAGTCGCGCCAAGACTTTGAATCCGAAGTGGTACGAAGGAATGCTCAAGCATGGTTTTCGCGGCGTTGCGGAAATTGAAAACCATGTCGCTAACACTTTCGGCTGGAGCGCGACGGCGGATGCGGTCGACCCCTGGATTTATACGGAGATCTCGAAAACGTTTCTGTTGGACGAGGCGATGCTCAAGCGGTTGCTGGAGCTCAACCCGCACTCGGTTCGTTCCCTCGCAAACCGCCTGCTGGAAGCACATGAACGCGGATACTGGAATCCGGATGAGGAAGTGTTGGAACACTTCCGCGAAGTTGTCGGCGAGCTTCAGGAGGTAACTAATGCTGATCCAATTTAGTTTGGTTTTGGTTCCTTTCGTGTTCCTTCGTGGTTAGGCTTTAACGATCAGACAAGACGAACCACGAAAGCACACGAAAAAACATAAAGCACACGAAACGACTCATGGCGGACTTAGTTCTAAAGGATGAGGTTTACCAGATAATTGGCGCGGCGATGGATGTTTATTACACCTTGGGCCGAGGCTTTCTTGAACCGGTCTATCAAGAAGCGTTAGAGATTGAAATGGCCCGAAGAAATATACCTTTCGAAGCGCAGAAATTATTGAAGGTTGACTACAAGGGCCAAAACCTTAAAAAAGAATACGTCGCTGATTTTGTTTGTTTCGGACAGATCTTGATCGAAATAAAGGCGTGCCAGGGACTCACGAACCGCGAAGAAGGCCAACTAATCAATTATCTGAAAGCTACGCATATGCATGTCGGGTTATTGATCAATTTTTGTAGCCAGGCAAGGCTGGAATGGAAGCGTTACGTCATTTGACGACAGTTCGTGTTCTTTTGCTTTGTTTTGTGTAATTTCGTGGTCGGTTCTGATTTTCGCTTAACAAACCTCGAAATCACACGAACTACCGAAGCCCGTCAGAAAAATCAAATGAAAGTTGTAGTTCTATATGTCGGGTCGAGTTTGTTGGCGCCGCTGAAGCAGGCGGAGCGCGAGATTAACCGTCAATACAATCTCGATCTCGAAATTTCCGCGCACAACTTCGGCTTGCCACTGGATGACGACGAGTGGCGCGGGATCGATCAAGAGTTGCAAGTTGCGGACATCGTATTCGCTATCCACGTGATGGACGGCGAAAACGCTACCCGGCTAATCGCGGCGCTCAATCTTCACCGGAAGCATCATTCGGCAGTGATCGTCATTAACTGCATGCCCGGGCTCATGCGTCAAACGCGCATGGGCCGGTTGGATGGATTGCGGCTCGCCGGCGTTGCGCCGACAAAAGGCGAAGAAGAAAACGGGGAAGACGGAAAGACCAGGGCGGTTGACGCGCTTGGCATGCTGGCTGCGGCCGGCTCCTGGGTGGGCCGTCAGGTTAAGCGAAACAACGGCGGGTCGAAACGTCAGCACGGTCACAGCCAGTACTTGAAATGGATCGATCGTCTACCCGGGATTCTGCGATTTGTTCCCTCTGCCGGTGGCTTACGCGACGTCAAGAATTACCTGGGAATCTTTTGTTACTTCCTGCAGCCCACGCCCGCGAACATTCGTTTTATGGTCCTGACTGCCTTGAAGGAATACGTTCCCGACAATCGTCTGCTGCAGGTCAAACTCGAAGTGCCGCCGCCGGAGCGTATGCCTTCGGTTGCCATTTACCATCCGGACGCGACGGAACTTTTCGAGACGTTCGAGGATTACCGCAATTGGTACAAGAGTCGTCCAACGTCCAATGTCCAACGTCCAATGTCCGGAGATCGGAAAGCGACGTCTGAAACGTTGGGGCTGCAGCCTGACGAAACAATTGGTTTGTTGTTGATGCGGCCGCAAGTCGTAAGCAAAACGACGAAACATTACGACGCGCTGATCCGCGCCATCGAAGCCGAAGGATTGAGTGTGATTCCCGCCCTCTCGACGCTGATGGACAACCGCGAAGCCGTCAGCACGTTCTTCTTGGAAGAACAGTCCAAAGTCCAAAGTCCAACGTCCAACGTCCGGACGAAGAGCGAAGAGCAAAGAGCTAAGGGCGAAGAGCGAAGTCCAAAGTTCAAAGAACAAAGATCAAAGACAGAGCGCCACGACGATGAAAAACCGGCAACTGATCATTCCCGAGTTAGTCAGATCGTCTCGCTAACCGGTTTCAGTTTCGTTGGCGGCCCGGCAATGAACGATAGTGAAGCGGCCGCAGCGTTCTTGAATAAACTTAACCGGCCGTACCGTTCCGCCGTCAGCCTCGACACACAGACCATCGACTCCTGGCGCGCTTCGCAGACCGGGCTCAACCCGGTGCAGGCGGGAATGCAGATCGCAATTCCGGAGATCGACGGAGCGACCGAGCCGTTTATTTACGGCGGCCTTCCGGCCAGCGGTGTCGAACCAATCGCGCTTGCCGATCGCTGCACGCGTTATGCGCGACGCCTGAAGCGCTGGAACCGCCTGCGCACGGCGCCGCCAAGCGAGTTGAAGTTGGCGCTCGTCCTTTTTTGTTTTCCGCCGAACAAAGGAAACATCGGCACCGCCGCCGACCTCGATGTGTTTCCCAGTCTGTGGGATACGTTGAAGCGGTTGCGAACGGAGGGCTACCAGGTGGAACTTCCGGAATCCGCCGAGGCTTTAAGAGAGCAAATCATCGGTGGGAACGCGGAGAGCTTTGGCGCTGTGGCAAACGTCGCTTATCGCATGCCGTTAGCCGAATATCGTCGCCTGTGTCCGTATGTAGACGAGGTTGAGCAGGAGTGGGGCTCAGCGCCGGGCGCGGTGAACTCGTTTGGCGACGATTTATTAATCCAGGGCGTGCAGCTTGGGAATGTTTTTGTTGGCGTGCAGCCGACGTTTGGTTACGAAGGCGATCCGATGCGACTGATGATGGCGCGCAGCGGCGCTCCGCACCACGGCTTCAATGCTTTCTATGCGTACCTTTCGCACGTGCTGAACGTTGATGCGGTGGTCCACGTTGGCACTCACGGCTCCACGGAGTTTATGCCCGGCAAACAGGTTGGCCTTTCAGACGAGTGCTGGCCCGATCGATTGATTGGCGAGTTGCCCAATATTTACATCTACAGCGTCAACAATCCTTCGGAAGGCTCGATTGCCAAACGCCGCTCCTATGCCGAACTCGTCTCTTATCTCACGCCGCCAATCGAAAATGCCGGACTGTATCGCGAACTGGCCACACTGAAAGAATTGGTGACTGCATACCGGCAGTCCAACAACGAAGAGGAACGGGCGCGG
>Ga0070670_100005318_pt1 | contig 10862 bp, 10 predicted proteins | sample KBSS63metaG_FD_64665 | JGI IMG/M metagenome (GOLD analysis project Ga0070670, IMG submission 64665) | Switchgrass rhizosphere microbial communities from Kellogg Biological Station, Michigan, USA - KBS S6-3 metaG | ecosystem: Host-associated > Plants > Roots > Rhizosphere > Soil ... | reverse complement strand
TATGGACGCGCTGCTCAGGGACCCTCAATACAGCGCGCTCGTGATGGCCCAGGCCCAGGCCTATGCGGCGGTGATTCCCCGCATCCACATGCTCAGCAAGCTGGCGACGGAACACGGCGCGATGGCCTGCTACGTGCCGGTCGTGCAGTGGGCCATGGGTCCCGGCACACCCGAGGCCGAGCTTGACGAGCGTGTCGCGGTCTTCCGTTCGATGACGCGCTGCTTCCAGGCCTTGAAACACTGGCATGCGCGCGAGGACAGGCGCCAGCGGGGGCCCCGCGTCGTCCCGCGGATCGCTCCGGTCGAGGCGAGGGCGCAAGCCGCTGCACTGCTGGCCAGCGAAACCGAGGCAACGCTGACCGAAAGCCGGTCCAAACAGGTGCTGGCGGCCTACGGAATACCGACGGTCATGGAGATCTTGTGCCGCACACCCGAAGAAGCCATGAAGGTAGCCGCACGCATCGGCAGCGAAGTCGTGTTGAAGGTGGAATCGCCTGAGATTCCACACAAGACGGAAGCCGGCGTGATCCGTCTTGGCGTGCAGGGTAATACGGCGGTGCGCGAAGCCTTCAATGCGGTGATGGACAACGCCCTGCGTGTCACGTCGCCCGATCGCATCAACGGCGTACTCGTTCAGGAGATGGTGCCCACGGGCGCTGAAATCATGGTCGGTGCGCGAATCGATCCCCAGTTCGGCCCGTTGATCATCGTCGGGCTGGGCGGCATTTTCGTCGAGCTCATGAAAGACACGGTCGTCGCGCTGGCGCCCGTGAACCACGGCGAAGCGTTGCGCATGCTCGGCGCCCTCAAAGGCCAGGCTGTGCTCGACGGCTTCCGTGGTGCACCAGGCGTGGAGCGCGACATGCTTGCGGACGTGATCTGCCGGCTGTCCGAGCTGGCGGCGGACCAGGCGCTGTTGCTCAGCGAGTTCGACGTGAACCCGCTGATTTGTGCAGGGCGGAAGATCGTGGCGGTGGACGCGCTGATCGCGAAGCAAGCCGGTTAGTGAACTCCAACCTGCCAATGCACAACGTTTGAAACTGGAAATCAGAGCTGAAGGAAATTGACTGAATGCCGACCATCCGACCCGAACAGGACTATTTCGCGCACCTCGCACAAGGCCGCTTCATGCTGCAGCGTTCGCGCGCCAGCGGCAAGTTCTTCTTCTATCCACGAGTGGCCGAACCGGTGACTGGCGGGCGTGACCTCGAGTGGGTCGATGCGAGCGGCCGTGGAATCGTGCATGCCACGACGGTGGTGCGCCCCAAGCCGCCGCAGCAACCCTACAACGTAGCGCTCGTTGACCTGGAGGAAGGCCCGCGGATGATGAGCCGGGTAGAAGGTGTCGCACCCGAAGCGGTCCACATCGGGATGCGGGTCCGCGCCCGTATCGGCACGCAGGACGACAAGCCGGTCGTGCTGTTCGACCCCGAGCAGAAGGGTCAGGCATGAGCGCCGATCGTTTTCCGCGCGGCCGGTCCGCGATCGTGGCCGCCAGCACCTATGGCATCGGCGAGTCGCCCGGGCTCAGCTCGATGGACCTTGCTGTCTCGGCCAGTCTGGGTGCCCTCGACCAGGTCGGCCTCAAGCCTGGTGACGTGGACGGCCTGTTCATCGGCCTGCCGGACGACTTCCTTTCAGGCCTCACGTTCGCCGAATATCTTGGCATACAGCCGCGCATTACCGAGAACAACCGGACGGGCGGCTCCGCGTTTTTGACGCATGCGATGTGGGCGGCATTGGCAATCGACGCCGGCCAGTGCGACGTGGCTTTGATCGCCTATGGCAGCAACCAGCGCAGCGGCGCCGGGGGGCTGGTCAGTTCGATGCGACCGCCGGCCTATGAAGCACCCTACAAACTCGTCCGGCCGGTGGGGGCCTACGCATTTGCCACGTCCCGCTACATGCACGAATACGGCCTGAAACGCGAGCAACTCGGCGAAGTCGCGCTCGCCGCGCGCAGGTGGGCTCAGCTCAACCCCGACGCCTTCATGCGCGATCCGCTCACAATGGAGGATTATCTGAAGTCCCGGATGGTGTCCGATCCGATTAGCGTGCGCGACTGCTGCCTGGTCACCGACGGCGCAGCCGCGGTGGTGATGGTCAGCGCGGAACGGGCGAAGCACCTGGTCAAGCGCCCGGTCTATCTTCTCGGAGCTGCCGCCGCGACCGATCACCGCGACATCACCTCCATGCCTGACCTCACCAGGACTGCTGCAGTGCATTCCGGCGCCCGCGCCTTTGCACAGGCGGGCGTGAAACCCTCCGACATCGACGTGGCCGAGGTGTACGACGCGTTCACCATCAACACCATCCTCTTCCTGGAGGACCTCGGGTTCTGCAAGAAGGGCGAAGGCGGTGCGTTCGTGGAGGGCGGCCGCATCGCCCCGGGCGGTGCGCTCCCGGTCAACACCAATGGCGGCGGATTGTCTTGCGTGCATCCCGGCATGTATGGCCTGTTCACGATGGTCGAGGCGACACAGCAACTGATGGGCGCGGCCGGCGAGCGGCAGGTGAAGGACGCCAAGCTGGCCGTGGCACATGGCAACGGTGGCGAACTCTCCAGCCAGGCCACACTGGTGCTGGGCACCGAAGAAACCCTCTGATTCAGGACCAACATGACCCAACAAGTGCTGAGCCTGCAAGGCAGGAACGTCATCGTCACAGGTGCGGGTCAGGGAATCGGGCGTGCCATTGCCAAGCTGGTGCTGGAGCTCGGCGGGACTGTCACGGCGGTTGACCTTAACAATGAAGCGCTCGATTTGCTGCGTGCCGAAGCAGGCAAGGATCGCGTGCTGCCTCTGTCCGGCAGTGTGGCCGACGTGGCTTTCTCCCAATCCGTGGTGGAACAGGCGGTGGCGCGTTTCGGCTCGGTCCATGGCCTGGTGAACAACGCCGGCATCTCCCGGCCGGCCATGATCGAGAAAATGACGCCGGATCAGTGGCAGCAGGTGATCGACGTGCACCTGACGGGCTCGTTCTATTTTCTGCAGGCCGCCGGTCAGCACATGCTGGCACGCGCCCGCGCGGGAGACAAGAGCGGCGGCTCGATCGTCAACATTTCCTCGGACGCCGGCCGCCGCGGCACGATCGGGCAAATCAATTACGGCGCGGCCAAGGCGGGAGCGCTGGGCCTGACCATGTGCGCGGCGCGCGAGTGGGCCAAGTACAACGTTCGTGTCAACACGGTCGGTTTCGGTGTGGTGGAGACGCCGATGACGGAAACCATCCGTAGCGAGAAGTTCGCGGACACCTATCTCTCGCAGATCCCGCTGGGGCGCTGGGGTGAGACGGGCGAGGTGGCGCGGCCTGTCTGCTTCCTGCTGTCCGATGCCGCGTCGTACGTGACGGGACAGCACCTGTCTGCCAACGGCGGCTACACCATTGGACTCTGAACGCGCCTGCGAGTGTCCGACGCTGCCACCCCCAAGGAAACATCAAATGAATCGTGGTATCGCCCCCATTCTCATGATTGTGGCGTGCTGGGGCCTTTGCGGCAGCGCCGCCCTGGCGCAGGACCAGTTTCCGTCCAAGGCCGTCACTCTGGTGGTCCCCTACGCCACCGGCGGTGCGACCGACGTCACGGCGAGGAGACTGGCCGAAGCGCTTGCCAAGACCCTCGGCACATCCGTCATCGTCGAGAACAAGCCGGGCGCGGCCACGACGCTGGCGGCTGCCCAGGTGGCGCACGCGCCTGCCGATGGCTACACGCTGCTGATCGCGCCGGGCACAACGACCTCGGTGAATCCGTACCTGTACAAGAGCCTCAGTTACAAGTCGGAAGACTTCGCGCCCGTCTCGCTCGTGTCCCGGCAACCTTTCGCCATCACCGTGAGCCCGTTGGTGCCCTCGAAATCAGTCTCTGAATTCGTGAACTTCGGCAAGGGGAAGTCGACTCCGCTCACCTTCGCGACAACCGGCGCGGGATCCATGAATCACATTCTCGGTGAGTGGATGGGAAAAACAATGGGAATCAAAGTTAGCGACATCCCCTACAAAGGGACGGGGCCCGCTGTGATCGACCTGGTGGCCGGCCGTGTTGATATGCAGTTCGAAGGCATCACGACGGCGGTCCCCATGCATCAGTCCGGCAAGACGCGTGTCGTAGCCGTCACCTCGGACGAGCGATCGCCGCTATTGCCCGACGTGCCCACTCTGCGCGAAGCCGGCTACCCCGACTTCGTCGCCTACACTTACTTCGGCCTGCTCGCACCCGCTGCAACACCCCGGGCCGTGATCAACAAGCTGCACGCGGCGGTGGTCGCAGCGGTTAGCAGCCCGGACTTTTCACAGAAGGTGTCCGCGAGCGGTGAATCGCCCTTGTCGTCGCCCACGCCGAAGCATTATGCTGATCTGCTGCGTGACGAAAACCTGCGGTGGGGCCGCATCATCGCGCCCATGAACATCAAACTCGACTGAGCGATCCGCGCCATGCCTGGACCCCTGCAAGGACTCAAGGTTCTGGACCTCACTTCCGTGCTGATGGGGCCATTCGCGACGCAGGTTCTGGGTGACCTCGGGGCCGACGTCATCAAGGTGGAGCCGCCGGAAGGCGATTCCGTGCGGTATCTGGGGCCGGCGCGCCACCGGGGCATGGCTGCGAATTTCCTGCACGTCAACCGCAACAAGCGCAGCGTGTCGATCGACCTGAAGAAGCCGCAGGCCCGGCAAGCCGTGCTCGATCTCGCGCGTGGCGCCGACGTCTTCGTCAGCAATGTCCGTCCCGCAGCGATGGCTCGCCTGGGTCTCGACTATGCCGCGGTAGCCGAGGTAAACCCGGCGATCATCTACGTGTCGCTGGTCGGCTATGGGCAGCAAGGTCCTTATGCGGCGCGGGCTGCCTACGACGACATGATCCAGGCAGTCTGCGCCATCCCGACGCTGATCGCGAAGGTGGGCGATGGCGTGCCCCGTTACGTTCCCCTTGCCATCGTGGACCGTATCGTGGGACAGGCCGCCGCAACGGCCATCCTCGCGGCGACCATCCATCTCATGAAGACCGGCCGCGGCCAAGCGGTCGAGATCCCCATGTTCGAGACCATGGTCCCCTACGTCATGTCGGAACACATGAGCGGGCTCAGCTATGTTCCGCCACTGGAAGAAGGCGCCGGGTACAAGCGACTCCTGGCGCCCTCGCGCCAGGCCTATGCAACGCTCGACGGATTCGTCTGCACCGTTGTCTACACCGATCGGCAATGGGCGTCGTTCTTTGCGCTCATAGGGCAACCGGACCGATGCAAGACCGATCCTCGCCTCGCGACCATCACCGAACGCACCCGCCACATCGACGACCTGTACATTGAAGTCGGCCAGGCGCTCAAGCAACAGACCACTGAGTATTGGCTTGGAAAGCTCAGCGAAGCCGACATTCCTGTCATGCCGCTTCACACGCTCGAGTCGCTCATCGATGACCCGCATCTGGATGCGGTGGGGTTTTTCAAGCGTGTCGATCATCCGACCGAAGGAACGATGATCGAGATGAGCCCGATGGGCCGCTGGTCCGACTCCTTTCCGGCGCCCCCGGTACCAGCGGCAACGCTGGGGCAACATAATGACGAAATCCTGAAGGATCCGGCGCGGGCGTGGGTAGCCTCCGGGGACTCCGGCGCTGCCTAGCCGACGGATGCCTTGCGCGCGGGTTCAGGTCGCGTTCTGCTACGGCTCGCCGCACCGCACCATGCCGCAGTCGGCGGTGCGCTCGCAGGCTTGTGCGGCGGATCGTTGCTAGAGCAGCGGGGAGGTGTCCTTGCGCTGCTCGAAACGCGGCCGCATGACGCCGGCGGTCATTCCACCGTCGCAGACCGCCTCTGTGCCTGTAACGTAGGCGGCGGCATCGGACGCCAGGAAGAGAATCATGTTTGCCATGTCCTCGGCACGGCCGGGGCGGCGAAGCGGCACGTTTTGCCCCACCTCCCGGATGCGCTCGTGTCCCATCTCCTCGTGGTTCATCGGCGTGTCGGTCAGACCGGGGTGCATTGAATTCACCCGGATGTTATGGGCGGCCAGTTCGATGGCCGCGATTTTGCTCATGCCTCGCAGTGCCCATTTGGTGCTGCCATAGGCGATCGAATTCTGGTTGCCCCGCAGGCCCGAGGTAGACGACACGTTGATGATGGAACCGCCACCAGCCGCCTTCATGGGTTCGATGACGGCCTTCATGCCGAGGAAAGGACCGACCTGGTTCACGAGCACCATCTGCTGGAACATGGCCAACGACGTATCTTCCATCGGCGCGGTCCGGTAAATGCCGGCGCTGTTCACCAGAATGGTCAGGCTGCCGAAGGCACCCACGGTGGACCGAACCGCCTCCGCCCACGATGCTTCGCTCGTGACGTCCAGTGGCACGAAACGCGTGCGCGGTAGCGAAGCGGCCACGACCTGGCCCTGCTCCTCGCGCAAGTCGCCGATGACCACCGAAGCGCCTTCGGCGGCAAACAGCCGCGCGGTTGCCTCGCCGATGCCACGCGCCCCACCAGTGATCAGAGCGACCTTGCCTTCCAGCGCACCCATGAGCCCTCCTCGATGAACAAGGTCAATTGAACCAGCGGCCGCCGTTCACGATCAGGGTCTGACCCGTCGCGAAGCGGCTCTGCTCACTGGCGAAAAAGGCGACCGCGTTCGCAATGTCTTCAGGCTCCCCCAGCATCTCCATGGGAGTTTCGGAAATCACCTTGGCTAAAGCCGCCGGAGTGTGGGCCGCCATCGCCCGAGTCCGGATATATCCCGGCGCGACCGAGTTCACGTTGACCTTGAACCGTGCCACCTCGCGAGCCAAGGCGCGCGTGAAGCTGACGATCCCACCCTTCGCGGCGGCGTAAGGCGCGTTCGCGCGCGGACCGACGAAAGCAGAGTCCGAGGAGATGTTGATGACCTTGCCATATTGCCGCGACTTCATGCCCTTGATCACATGATGGGTGCAGGCCATGGCAGGAAGCAGACAGACATCGACCATCAAGCTCCATTGCTGCGGCTCGATGTCGCCGAACGGCGCCATCGCCTCGCGCGAACTGTGACCGACGTTGTTGACGAGGATATCCACCCGGTCTTCCCATTGGGTGTTCAGCTCCGAGAAGGTCTGATTGACGGCGTCAAGGTCGGTGAAGTCGACACCGAAGTCGAGAACCTGATGGCCATGGCGCCGCAGTTCCTGTGCGGTGCTGGCCAACGCCTCCCGATCCCGGTCCATCACCGCCACGTTCGCACCATTGGCGGCCAGCCGCTCGGCTATCGCCTTGCCGATGCCGTGCGCCGAACCAGTCACGACCGCGTTCTTACCGAGTAATTCCACTTCGACCCATCCGTTTGATCTGCTGAAACATGCCGACCGCCCCGTGCGGGGCGCCGCCTCCCACGGCGTCGGAATCACTCGATCTTGATGCCCGAGGTCCGAAGCACCTCGGCCCACATGTCGTAGTCATCCTTGATCGTCTTGGCCAGCTCCTGCGCAGTACCCGGCTTGGGATCCAGGCCCATGCCCTGCAGCCTGGCCACGACGTCCGGCATCTTCAGGATTTCATTCAATTCCCGGTTCATGCGGTCGAGGATCGGCTGCGGCATACCGGCTTTCGCCACGAGCATGAAGAATCCTTCCGCGTTGACGCCGGGCACGGTGTCAAAAACCGCGGGCACAGTCGGCATCATGGCTGTGCGAGAGCCGGTGATGCCCAGGGCGCGCAGTTTGCCGGCTTCAATGAAAGGTTTGGAGGTCGGAATGGAGTCGATGCGCATGTCGGCATTGCCCGCCACCACGTCCTGCACGGCCGCCGCCCCGCCCTTGTACGGAACGAACGTCATCTTGGTGCCGGTCTTGGCGGCGATCAGTTCGCCGGCCAGGTGGTCAGTCGCGCCGACACCGGTGGTCGCGACACTGATCTTGTTTGGGTTCGCCTTGGCATAGGCGATGAGTTCCGCCATGTTATGGACGGGCACCTTGGTTGGGTTCACGACCAGTATCAACGGACTGATGGCCATCATGCTGATGGGCGTGAAATCCTTGAACGGGTCGTAGGTAAACTCCTTGGGAAACAGCAGTTTGCCCTGGGCCAGCGACGTGGCGGCTACATAAAAGACAGTTCCGTCGGCCGGCTGCGCCAGCACATATTTCGCCGCGATCAGTGTGTTGGCGCCAGGTTTGGAGTCCACCTGCACAGGCTGGCCGAGGCGTTGCTGGAGCTTGTCGGCGACCGTGCGCGTCAGCATGTCCGTGGCGCCACCGACGCCGAACGGAATGATCAGCGTTATCGGCTTGCTCGGCCATGCGGCCTGAGCTTGAGCAGCGGACATGGGCACGAGCGCCGAAACGCCCGCGACGACCGCGGCGGACATCACAGCCAACGCGCGCCGGCGAAGCGCCGCGCCAAGGACGGAAAGGGAATTTCGCGAAGTCTTGAACATCATGTCTCCAATCTGCTTACATGGCCGGGTGAAAAACTGTCGCTGCCTCACTCCCCCGTGAACACGGGCTTGCGCTTCTCGAGGAAAGCGTCGACCGCTTCCTTGTGATCTCTTGTCGTGTTGGTGAGCTTCTCGTAGGCGATGGCTGCATCCATCATGCTGGCCGCGGCCTGGCGCAGGCCGATGTTGACGGCCTGCTTGGTGTACTGGATCGCCTGGGTAGCACCGGTAGCAATGCGCCGTGCAAAGGCATCGACGCGCGCATCGAGTTCGTCCGCTGGCACGCTGTGATTGATGAGGCCGATGCGGTCCGCCTCGTCGGCCGACATGAGATCGCCGGTCAACAGGTATTCCTTGGCACGCGCGTAACCGACCAACTGCGGCCAGATCACGGTCCCGCCATCCCCCGCCGCGAAGCCCACGGCCACGTGAGGATCTCCAAACTTCGCGTGCGAGGCGGCAAATACGACGTCACACAGCAGTGCAATCGTCGCGCCGAGGCCCACAGCGTGCCCGTTGACCTTGGCAATCACCACTTTGGGACAGTCGAGGATCGCGGACACGAGAGCTTTCGCCGGGAACGTTTGAAATTTGTCCGGATTCTGGATCGTGTCCCTGAGCACCTGCATGTCGCCGCCTGCGCTGAACGCCCGGCCTCCGCCGGTGATGATCACGACATTGGTGAGCGGATCGTGTGAAACTTCAAAAAAGAAGCGGACCAGTTCGCCCTCGACGTCGGGGCCGATCGGGTTCAACGCATCGTTGCGATAAGAGAACTTGATCGTGAGAATGCGGTCCTCGCGACTGAGCGAAAAGTACTTGTAGCTTGCGAAATCCATTGACACTCCTGGGTAAACAATCTGGTGATGTGGTTGCCGTCAGTCACGCGGCAGCCGCATCAATGCGGCGAGGTTGTTCTTCTGGATGGCCGACGAGCCGCCCCAGATCGGCAGCACCAGCACGTCGCGAACCAGGCGTTCCATCTGGAACCCTTCGGCGTAGCCGTACGCACCGAGCACACGCTGGCATTCGAGGATGATCTCGCGGGCCGTTTCGGAAATGAAGAGCTTGGCCATGGAGGTATCGATCGCCGAAGGCTGCCCGGACGCGACCATTTCGACGCAGTGATCCAGCATGAGACGGCAGGCCATCAACTTCGTCCTGGCATCCACCAGCAGGTGACGAACGGACTGGTGTGCGCAGATGCGCGCGCCGAATTGCTTGCGTTGCTGTGCGTACTCCCAGGCCTCGTCGACGGCCGCTTCCGCCATTCCGACAGCCATCGCGGGCACTTGAATTTTCTCGGCCTCGAGCGCGGGGCCGGCCAGTAGCGCCCAGGCATGGTTCCAGCCGGCTTCACCGCCCACCACGCTTTCCTCAAAAGGCAGGTCAACGTCATCGAACGTGACGTCGCACGTTGCGATACCCCGCATACCCATGGTGCGCGTGCTGGTGATCGTGATCCCCTCTGCACGGGTAGGCACCAGCACCAGTGAAAGGTTGTTGCGTCTGGCCTCGGCCGGGCCCGATCGCACCAGACAATAGATGTAATCGTTGTGATCCGCGCCCGAGCACCAGCGCTTCGCGCCATTGACGATGACCCTGTCACCGCGCCGTTCGGCTCGGGTCTGGACACTGGCCAGGTCGGCGCCGACGTTGGGTTCAGAGAGTCCGTAGGAAAACAGGACTTCGCCGGCGGCGAGCTTGGGCAGGAAGAAGCGCTTCTGTTGCTCCGTGCCGGATGCACTGATGTTGAAGCTGCCGTAGATCGCATTGGCGATGTACAGGCCGGCAAGCATCGGACTGCGGCGCGACAGTTCCTCGATGACGACCAGCACCGCGCGGACGTCCACGCCCAACCCGCCATACTCCTCCGGCACCGCGACGGCGCACAGGCCCAGGTCCGACACGGGCTTGAGCATGTCACGCGAGATGAAATCGTCCCTGTCCCACTGCGCAACTTTTTCCAGGGGCGCGCAGTCGTTGAGCACGCGGCGAACACTGTCACGAATCATTGTGATGTGTTCGGGTTCCTTGACCGTCATGCTGTTACTCGCTCAGGGTGTGGCGGCGGGCGGAAGTTGCCCCGCCTGCATGGTCAGCACATGTCGACCGACATCGTCATCGGTGATCCGGTTGGGTTGGGCATCTTTCGAATCCGTCTAGTGGTGGCGACTCTATCCAGCCTGTCACCACCCGTGGTTAAACCGCGCGAGCAAGTGACAAGTTCCGGTTAACTCGGTACACACCCTAGGGAACCCTGGTCCACCCACAATGCGCCATGCCCAGCAGTCGCCCCGCGCTCAACGGGTTGCGCGCCGTGTCGCCCAGCAAGGATTTGGATCACCACACGGATGGGGGGTTCGACGTCGTCGGGAAACGCTGGTCGGCGGCTGGCTCTGGGCGTCAAACACCACTGAGGGGCGCGAGCCCGTTGGCCGGCGACAGCGCACCGAGGGCGCACGCCA
>Ga0070670_100005316_pt1 | contig 10862 bp, 8 predicted proteins | sample KBSS63metaG_FD_64665 | JGI IMG/M metagenome (GOLD analysis project Ga0070670, IMG submission 64665) | Switchgrass rhizosphere microbial communities from Kellogg Biological Station, Michigan, USA - KBS S6-3 metaG | ecosystem: Host-associated > Plants > Roots > Rhizosphere > Soil ... | reverse complement strand
CGCCTAACGCCTAACACGAGACGGGCGACGCGGCGATTGTCTCCGCCTTTGGTAGCCCTGTGCAGAGGTTCCCCAGGAGCACACGAATGCCAGTCCTGCATCGCCTTTTGGCGTCCGGCATGGCGGCCGCAATCGTGGCCCTCGGCGCCGAAGCAGCTCCGCTCCGGGCTCAGGCCCCAACCCCGGCCCAGGATCCTCCCTGGGATGTAACCCGGGCGCGCGGAGTGACGCGCAAGATCAGCTTCACCACGGACGAGGGGACGTGGCTCTCGCCCGACGTGTCTCCGGACGGCCGGACCATCGTCTTCGACATGGTCGGCGACATCTGGGTCTTGCCGATCGAGGGCGGCGAGGCTCGACCGCTCACCCGAGCGAGCGGCATCGCGCTCAACTACCACGCCGTCTTCTCGCCTAACGGTTCCAAGCTCGCGTTCATCTCGGACCGGGACGGTCAGGAGAACGTCTGGGTGATGAACGCGGATGGCTCCAACCCGCGGAGGGTGTCGAATCAGCGCGAGAAGCGCATGGCCCTTCCGGTCTGGACCCCGGACGGCAATTACATCATCGCGCGACTCGGCGGGGACTCGAACAACGACAGCCGAGGCGAGCTGTGGATGTGGCACATCGATGGCGGCGCGGGCGTGCGCGTCACCGCCGAAAACGTCAGTGCATCCTGGCCGGAAGTCTCAGCGGACGGCCGGTACATCTACTACGAGGACGTGGGCAACATCCCCGGAGACCGCAATCCGGCGCGCGGGCTGTATCAGCTCAGGCGCCTGGACCGGAGGACGGGAACGATCGCCGAGATCACCAGTGGTGTCGGCCCGCTGCAGGACGGCGGAGGGGGGCGACGTTCCAGCGGCGGCGCCATAGCACCAGCCCTCTCGCCCGACGGGCGGTGGCTCGCGTTCGGCCGCCGCATCGCCGACGGCACGCAGATGATCGCCGGGCACGAGTACGGCCCGCGCACGGCGCTCTGGCTGCGCGACCTCCAGACAGGGGCCGAGCGGATGGTCATGGATCCGATCACGACGGACGTGCAGGAGCGGAACAACAATGGCGCGCTGCCCCGGTACAGCTGGACGCCGGACGGCAAGTCGATCGTGATCCCCGAAGGAGGGAAGCTTCGACGCCTCGACGTCGCGACCGGCGGCGTCACGACCATCCCGTTCACGGCCCGCGTCGAGAAGACCATCTCCCAGAAGGTCTACACGCCGATTCGGATCCCCGACGGTCCCCTGGACATCCACATGATCCGCTATCACACGGCCTCGCCCGACGGTCGCGTGTTGGCGTTCGTCGCAGTGGACAAGATCTGGGTGATGGACCTGCCTAACGGGAAGCCGCGCCGGCTCACCGACGCGACGTTCACGGCCCAGGAATACGCCCCGGCATGGTCGCCCGATGGGAACTGGCTGGTCTTCACCAGCTGGTCGGACACCGCCTACGGTCACGTGTGGAAGGTGCAGAAAGCCGGCGGCGCGCCGCAGCGCCTGACGCAGGTTCCGGGGATGTACGCTAACCCGGCGTGGTCACCCGACGGGCAGCGGGTGGTTGTGGCCCGAGGGTCGGGGGAGATGCTGCGCGGGCGCATGCCATCGGACGAGGCCTCGTTCACGTTGGAGTGGGTGCCGGCGGCTGGAGGCGCCGCCCAGACCATCACCGACGTCGCGAGCCGAGGGGGGAAAATCGTCGCTCCGAAGTTCGGGCCCGACGGACGAATCTTCTACCTCGAGACCGCACAGGGAGGAGGGGGAGGAGGACAGGGAGCGCGGGCGGCGTTGAAATCGGTACAGCTCGACGGCCTCGACACGCGCACACATATGACGCTCGAGGCGGTCGATGAGGCGGCGCCTTCCCCCGACGGTCAATGGCTCGCGTTTCAGCGCGGCGACAACATGTTCCTGGCCCCATTCTCCTGGGCGGGCATGGCGGGCGAGCCGGTGGCGATGACCGTCGCGCAGCCGGCCATTCTCGCGCGACGCCTGAGCGTCGAGGGTGGCAATTTTCCGAACTGGGTCGGCGCCAAAATCCTCGAGTGGGGGAGCGCCAACCGGTACTTCCGGCATCGCGTGGACAGCCGATCCACGGACACCGTCCGCGTTGCGCTCCAAGTACCGCGCGCGCTCGGCAAGGGTACAGTCGCGCTCACCGGTGCGCGCATCGTGACCATGGACGGCGATCGCGTGATCGCGCGCGGCGACGTCGTGGTCCAGGACGGCCGCATCACCGCCGTGGGTGAAAGCGGGAGGATCACGATCCCCGAGGGGGCGCGGCGGATCGAGGCGACGGGCAAGACCATCATCCCTGGACTCGTCGACACCCACAAGCACACCACCAGAGAGGCCCGCGAGATCCTGTCCCAGCAAAGCTGGGAGATGGCGTCGAACCTGGCGCACGGCATCACGACCGCGCTCGAGCCCTCCGGTACGGCCGAAGCGATTTTCACGATGGCCGAAGACGTGGAAGCCGGAACGCAGGTCGGACCGCGCATGTACAGCACCGGCCCTTCACTCTCGAGTCGCACCACCGCACGACAAGGGATCATCGAGAGCTTCGAGGACGCGCAGCACGAAGTGAATCGGCTGAAGACCTACGGTGCTCGATCGATCAAGGAGTACCAGCAGCGTCGGCGGGATCAGCGACAGAAGACTGTCGAGGCAGCACGGGAGGCTGGGCTGATGGTGACCTGCGAGGGCGACGCCGATCACCTGGAGTACTTGGCGATCGCCATGGACGGCCATACGGGGTGCGAGCACCCGATCCTTACCCTTCCGCTGTACCGCGACGTGACGCAATTCCTGGGGCAGGCGGGATTCTTCTACTCGCCGACGCTGAACGTCGGTGGTGCCGGACCCTGGGGCGAGGACTATTTCTACCAGGAATCGGACCTCTGGAAGAATCCGAAGCTGCAGCGGTTCATCCCCTGGCGCTGGCTGTATCCGCACACGCAGCGTCGAACGCTTCGGCCGGTCACCTCCTATCCGTTCCCTATCACGGCCCAGGGCGTGGCCGACATTGTCGCCGCCGGCGGCTACGGCGCGATCGGCGCGCATGGTCAACTGCAGGGGATCGACTCACACTTCGAGCTCTGGCAGATGGCGAGCGCCATGACACCGATGCAGGCGCTCCGCACCGCCACGCTGTTCCCGGCCAAATTCATCGGCGTCGACCAGGACATCGGCTCAATCGTCGTCGGGAAGCTCGCAGACCTCGTGGTGCTCAACAGCGATCCACTGGTCAACATCCGCAACTCGACCGACATTCGTTACGTGATGAAGAGCGGTGTCCTGTACGATGGCGACACGCTGGACCAGGTGTGGCCAGAGTCGAAGCCGTTCCGGAAGTTTTTCTGGGCCACGGAGGGCGTGCAGACGGTGCAGCCGACGAAGCAGTGAGGCGCGCCGCTGCGCGCCGCGGTTCCGGGGGCTAAGCCGAGCGTCCCTGACGGGTCAGGCTGTTATCCGCACACGCACGGGCGTCCACGCTCAATCGGCGAAAACGAGGTGAACGTGGACGTTAGGCGCATGCCGCCGAGAGGCGAGACTCGACGCCGCGCGCCTGAGTGGTGGCTACGGTATATGGGCCTGCGCGGCGACGACTGGGTCGGGCCGGTCGCGGCCGACACGGTGAGGGACATCCTGAAGCCGCGGGCGCCGTTAGGCGGATAGACGGCCGGAGATCGCGTTTGTGCCGTCAGCCGGGGAGAATTCCCGGCCGCCCGTGCTCCACCCGCCACTTCGTCGGCGTCTCCACCGGCGCCCCCGGCTTCATGACGTAGGAGACCGTCCTGTACTCCGCGTGCCAGGCGTCGCGGTCGGCTCGGCACACGACGTAGCCGCGCCGGCTGTTCTGCCACTTCACGTGCCGGTTCTCGCCCTGCTGTTCCTCCGAGAGGAAGCCGCGGTCGTTCCCGTCTCCGCCTGACGAGATGCTGGTGGTGACGAACTCCGCACCGACGATCGGGCGGTCGTCGCGCGCGAATCCGTCGTGAAGCTCGTTCACCCAGTTGGAGTGGATGTCACCCGTGATCGTGACGGTCCTGTTAGGCGCATACCTGGCGATCGATCCAAGCAGACGCTCGGTCGCCGCGGGATACCCGCTCCACTTGTCCATGCTCGTTTGGCGCTTCGGGCCCACCGCACGATCGAACGGTGCGAGCATCACCTGATTGGCGAGCACCTGCCAGCGATGCTTCGACGTGCGCAGGCCCTCGCTCAGCCATCTCTCCTGCGCGTCGCCGAGCATCGTGCGTTTCACGTCGGCCCAGTCGCCGCAGGGAACCTCGCGGTCGCCGTCGCCGCACGCCTGGTCGTCGCGGTACTGTCGCCCGTCGAGCAGATGAATGCGCGCGAGGTCGCCCCAGTCGACGCGCCGCATCTGCACGAGATCGGCCCACGAGTTGGCGCGCGGCACTCGCACCGGTTGGTGTTCCCACCACGCCTGATACGCGGCGGCGCGACGCGCGTGTACCTGGTCCACTGATTCCATCTCGTTCTCACTCACGAGCCCGGCGTAGTTGTTGTCGACCTCGTGATCGTCGGTGATCAGCATCCACGGGCAGCGTGCGTGCATCGCCTGCAGCGCGGGATCCGACTTGTACTGCGCATAACGGGTCCGATATCCCTCGATCGTCGACGGCTCGGCGTTCGAGTGCTGACGCGGGTTGGCGCGGTTCGGGCCGGACTCGTAGATGTAGTCGCCGAGGAACGCGACAGCGTCCAGCTCCTCGCGCGCCATGTGCTCGTACGCCGTGTAGTAGCCCTGCTCGTAATGCTGGCAGGAGGCGAGGGCCAGTGCGAGCGGGGCCATCGCTCCCGCGGCCGGCGCGGTGCGCGTACGTCCGACGACGCTCTCCGCCTGTCCTGAGCGGAACCGGTAGAAGTACCAGCGGTTCGGAGCAAGGCCGTCGACGTCGACGTGTACGCTGTAGCCGAGCTCCGGCGCCGCCGTGGCGGTGCCGCGTTTCACGATTTGCGTGAACTTCTCGTCTTCGGCGACCTCCCAGCCGATCATCACCCTGAGTCCCTCCATCCCGCCGGACGGCTCGAGCGGTTTGGGCGCGAGGCGCGTCCACAGCATGATCGTGGTCGGAGTCGGATCGCCCGACGCCAGCCCCAACGTGAAGGGGTCGTCCGCGAAGCGCGGATGGTGGAGCACACGCCAGTCGTTAGGAACGATGGCGGCAAGCGCGGCGTAGCGCGTGAGATCGATCAGGAAGTCGCGGCGTTGCATATCGAGAGGGAGAGGGCTGATCGACGATCACTCCGAGGTGCAGTGGCAGCAAGGCTTGCCGGAGAATTGACAAGACCAGTTGGCGAACCCTTGTTAGTTGTCGCGCTGCCGATGTCGGAGCCGGCATCGCTCAACCCAATCGAGGTTCGCTCATGTGACGCGTTGCCGTGGTCGTGCTTCTCATCCAATTCTGGCAATACGGCCCGCCTCGCCTACTCTCAACATCCAACTTGCAATCCACTATTAGGTGGTCGGCACGCCAGGCGCCGCCGGCATGACGGGACACGAGTCGACCCGCACACAGGTCGCGATCATCGGGGCCGGACCGGCGGGGCTCACGCTGGGGCATCTGCTGCACCATCACGGGATCGACTCCGTGATCATCGAGCGGCGTGATCGCGCGTACGTCGAGCGACGACTGCGCGCGGGCGTGCTGGAGCAGGGAACCGTCGACCTGTTCCGCGCGCTCGGCGTCGGCGACCGGATGGATCGCGAAGGACTCGTCCATCACGGCATTCATCTGCAGTTCGAGGGAGAACGGCACCGCATTCCGCTCACGGAGCTCAGCGGCGGTCGCTCCATCACCGTGTATGGCCAGCACGAGGTCGTGAAGGACCTCATCGGGGCGCGCCTCGCGACCGGTCGCGACATCTGCTTCGAAGCGAACGACGTCAGCCTGCACGACGTCGACTCCGACCGGCCGCGCGTCCGCTTTCGTTCTGGTGATGCTGTGCGCGAGATCGAATGCGACGTCATCGCAGGGTGCGATGGGTCGCACGGCATCTCGCGCCGATCGATTCCCGACGACGCCTATCGCGTGTTCGAGCGGGCCTACCCGTTCGCGTGGCTTGGCATCCTCGCCGCGGCGCCACCGTCACTCGATGAGCTGATCTACGCCTATCACGACCGCGGGTTCGCGCTGCACAGCATGCGGACGCCATCGATCACGCGCCTGTACGTGCAGTGCGCACCCGATGACGCGCTCGACGCCTGGCCCGACGATCGCATCTGGGACGAGTTGCGCGCGCGACTCGAGACGGCTGACGGCTGGCGCCTCGAGGCGGGACCAGTGCTCGAGAAGAGCGTGACTACCATGCGCAGCTCGGTGATGGAACCGATGCAGTGGGGGCGGCTGTTCCTCGCCGGCGACGCGGCGCACGTCGTCCCGCCCACCGGCGCCAAAGGGATGAACCTCGCCGTTGCGGACGTCCGGGTACTCGGCGCCGCCGTCGCGGAGTGGTATCGTACGGGCGACCAAGCGCTGCTCGACGCGTATTCACGGACCTGCCTCCGGCGGGTGTGGCGGGCGGAACACTTCTCCTGGTGGATGACGTCGATGCTGCACCGCGTTCCCGACGGCGACGCCTTTCACCATAAGCTGCAGCTCGCGCAGTTGCGGTACGTCGTGGGATCGCGGGCGGCGGCGACCAGCCTGGCCGAAAACTATGTGGGGTACGAGCATGCCTAACGACGAGCCGAACGCCGATACCGGCCTCGACAGCGCGCGCTTTCAGGACGGCCTGCGCGTGCGTCGCGCGGTGCTCGGTCCCGAGCACGTCGATCGCGTGACCGCGGCGCAGACGGCGTTCGACGCGCCGTTCCAGCAGTTCATCACCGAGGTCGCGTGGGGCTCGGTGTGGGCGCGCGAGGGGATCGACGTGAAAACCCGCAGCCTCATCACGATCGCGCTGCTGGCTGCGTTAGGCAGGCGTGAGGAGCTGGAACTGCATCTCCGGGCGACGCGGAACACGGGCGCGACGCCGGAGGAGATTCGTGAGGCGCTGTTGCACGTCGCCGTGTACGCCGGCATTCCGGCGGCCAACAGCGCGTTCGCCCTGGCGAGAACGGTCCTTCCGACCAGCGATGAGCCCCGGTGATCCCCCGGTGATCACGACCATCGGCGAGATCGTGCGCGGAGACGCGGCCGTGTTTCCGCCGTACCTCTACGAGGCCTACCGCTCGACGATCCGGCGCGCGCCGCGGTTGCCGCTCGTCGACGTCCCGCTCACGGCATCCGAGCTGATCACGCCGCGGCACGACACCGCGTTCGTGACGCCCGAGGACGCCGACCTCACCCGCAACGCGGGGACGGGCGGCGAGGCGTTAGGTCAGCGGATCATCGTCACTGGCCGAGTCATCGATGAGAACGGCGTGCCAGTCGATGGCGCGCTCTTGGAGGTGTGGCAGGCGAACGCGGCCGGCCGCTACATCCACAAGCGCGATGGCTGGCCGGGTCCACTCGATCCCCATTTCCTGGGCGTGGGCCGTTGCCTAACGGCCAACAATGGCGGATACCGCTTCCTCACTGTCCGCCCGGGCGCGTACCCGTGGGGCAACCATCACAACGCGTGGCGGCCGGCGCACATTCACTTCTCGGTGCTCGCGCCGTCGTGGCATCAGCGGCTCGTAACGCAGATGTACTTCCCAGACGATCCGCTGCTTCCGCTCGATCCCATCTTCAACGCGGTACCGGAGCGCGCGCGCCCGCGCCTCGTCGCGGCCTACGCGCACGACGTGACCGAGGCGCACTGGGCGCTCGGATGGCGCTGGGACATCGTCCTCGCGGGCCCGAGCGCCACGGTGTTCGAAACGCGCTCCCAGGACGCGGCGTGAGCTCGCATCTCGTGACCCCGTCCCAGACCGTGGGGCCGTTCTTTCACGACTGCATGCTGCGCGACGACGTCCGCCGTGACGTCATCGCGGGCGACGCAGCTGGTCCGCTCATTCGGGTGGACGGCCGCGTCCTTGATGGCGACGGCGTTGGCGTGCCGGACGCGGTGATCGAGGTGTGGCAGGCGGCGGGCTTTGCGCGCGTGGGGACAGACGAACACGGACGGTTCTCGTTCACGACCGTGAGGCCGCGGCCGATCCCGTTCGACAACACGACGACACAGGCACCGCACCTGTCGGTCGCCGTGTTCGCGCGCGGACTTCTGAACCACCTGTTCACCCGTATCTACTTCCAGGACGAGCCCGCGACCAACGCCGACCCCATCCTCGGCCGCGTTCCCGAAGGCCGTCGTCGGACGCTGGTGGCCACACTGGAGCCCGGGGCGGGCCTAACGCCCGCGTATCGGTTCGACATCGTCCTGCAGGGTGACGCGGAGACCGTGTTCTTCGATTTCACGTCATCGCGCCCGTGGCCGCGCCCACGGTGAGCGACGCGGACCGGATCTTCTCGGTAGCCACGCACGTCGCGTTCATGCTCCGCTTCGAGGCTGCGCTCGCGCGGGCGGAGGCGCGCGCCGGGATCATCCCCCACGAGGCGGCGACCGCGATCGCCGAGTCGTGCCGCGTGGAACTGGTCGACGTGCCGACGCTCGAGCGCGACGCGCTTCACGCGGGCACGCTGGCCATCCCACTGGTCCAGCATCTCATAGCGCACGTGCCGATCGCGGCGCGCCCCTACGTGCACTGGGGCGCGACGAGTCAGGACGTGATCGATACAGCGCTCGTCCTCCAGATGCGCGACGGTCTCATGCAACTCGAGGATGACCTCGCCGTCGCTGCCGACACGCTCGCGACGCTGGCCGAGTCGCACCGGATGTCGGTGATGCCCGGACGAACGCTGTTGCAGCAGGCGGTTCCCATCACGTTCGGTCTGAAAGCCGCGCGTTGGCTGGGCAGTATTGCGCGGCAGATATCTACACTCCGGCGGGTTCGCGACGACGCGCTCGTGCTGCAATTCGGGGGTGCCGCGGGGACACTGGCGGCGCTGGGCGAGCGCGGTTTGGCGGTCGCGGGGTTCCTGGCCGCCGAGCTGGATCTGACGATGCCGGACCTGCCGTGGCACGCGGAGCGTGACCGGCCGGCGAGCGTCGTCACGGCGTTAGGCGTGACCGCCGGCGTCATCGCGAAGATCGCGCATGACCTCGTGCTGCTGTCGCAGACGGAGGTCGCCGAGGTCGCCGAAGGTATCGTGGCCGGGAAGGGGACGTCGTCGGCAATGCCGCAGAAGCGGAACCCTGTCGAGGCGACGAACGCCATCGCTGCCGCCAACCTCGCGATCGGAGCAGTTCCGGTCATGCTCTCCGCGATGTCGCAGGAGCACGAGCGTGGTGCGGGCGGATGGCAGACGGAATGGACGGTCATCCCGGACGCGTTTCGGCACACGATGCGCGCCGCCGTGCACCTCCGCTCCGCCGTGGCGTCGCTCGACGTGTACACCGACCGCATGCGCATGCACCTCGACGACGCGTCCGGTGCGCTGATGGCCGAGTCGCTGGCGACGATGCTGGCACCACATGTCGGTCGTCCCGAGGCCATGCGCCTAACGTCCGGGCTCGTCGAGCAGGCGTTTCGTGACCGGATCCCGCTGCAGGAGGCCACCCGCCTCGACACCCGGGTGTCGGGAGTGCTCACGTCGGGCGAGCTCATTCGGGCATTCGACGCCGCGTCGTACCTCGGCGGCACACAGGAGCTCATCGATCGCGCGCTCCGCTCCTGGCGCGACATGCGACAGGCCGACGCGGTATGATCCGCGGCGCGATCGGAGACGCCGGTATCGCGTACCGGGTAGACGGGCCAACCGATGCTCCCGCGGTCGTGTTCAGCAACTCGCTCGGCACGGACCACCGGCTGTGGAATCGGCAAATGCCGGCGGTCGAGAATCGCTTCCGCGTCGTTCGATACGAAGCGTGCGGGCACGGGGTCTCGGCTCCGCCCCGCGGACCAGTCACCATCGAACGTCTCGCGCGGGACCTCATCGCGCTGCTCGATCACCTCGAGATCGATCGGGCCGTCGTGTGCGGTTGCTCGCTTGGCGGCGTGATCGCGTTATGGCTGTCGGCGAATCAACCGGAGCGGGTCACCGGTGTGGTGCTCGCGAACACCGGCGCGAAGGTGGGGACGAACGAGAGCTGGGACGCACGGATCGCGGCGGTTCGCGCGGGCGGTACCGCCGCGGTTCGTGATCAGGTTGTCGCGCGGTTCCTGACGGCAGAGTTCCGATCGCGTGATCCGGTGACCACTGCGCTCATCGCCGGGATGATCGAGGCGACGAACGCCGACGGCTACATCGCCGCTTGCGAGGCGCTTCGCGGTGCCGATCTTCGAGAGGCGGCGACGACGGTTCGGGTGCCGGCAATGATCGTTGGCAGTGAGCTCGACCAGTCCACGCCACCCGCGCTTGCGCGCGATCTCCATGCAGCGATCGACGGCAGTGAGCTCGTCATGATACCCGATGCCGCGCACCTCTCGAACGTCGAGCAGCCGGAAGTGTTCAACGCGGCGCTCGTGCGGTTCCTCGAATCGCGCTGAATCGCCTCATCGATTCGTGCGGCATGCACCTGAGACGCGCCCGTCATGCTCCACCCAGCGGTCACTCATGACCTTGCGATCCTGAACGCACGATATCCGCGCGGGTGGTAGCGCGCTGTCGAGCCCGAGATACGCTCCTGTCCGGAGATTTCCTACTCCCGGACTATTTCGCCTCCACGGAAGGGAGCGACCACAGCTCGACCCGCTCTCGCACGCCGACCGGCACGGCGACGCGATTGCGCCGAGTGTCGAGTCCGAGATCCGCGGGCTGCCAGAGATCGCGCACGAGCTTCACGTCGCTCTGCCCGCTGAACAGGTGCACGCTCGAATCCGCCCACGACGTCACGAGCATGCGACCACCGGGCAGC
>Ga0070670_100005313_pt1 | contig 10863 bp, 8 predicted proteins | sample KBSS63metaG_FD_64665 | JGI IMG/M metagenome (GOLD analysis project Ga0070670, IMG submission 64665) | Switchgrass rhizosphere microbial communities from Kellogg Biological Station, Michigan, USA - KBS S6-3 metaG | ecosystem: Host-associated > Plants > Roots > Rhizosphere > Soil ... | reverse complement strand
GTCGCCAAGGAGGCGCGCATCTTCGACAAATACGCGATCGAATTCGATCCGGTCTTTATTGGCGCTTCATCGGCACTTTTCAATGCCATGTTATCGGGAGCAGCCGATTTGGCGGGCTCTGGTGGGCCGGCCGTGATCTCGAATATTTTACAGGGCGGCGACATTATCCATATCACCGCGATGGTGCCGCGCTTTACACAATCAATCATGGTGAAATCCGAAATCAAAAAACCCGAAGACATGGTGGGAAAGAAGATCGGTGTGAGCCGGATTGGCACAGTGACCCATTTTGCCTTGCAAACTTTGCTCGATGCTAACGGCATCAAGAATGTGACGATTCTCCAAATGGGCGGTCAGCCGGAGGCATTCGCAGGCTTGAGCCGAGGCTCGGTGGACGGCGCGGTATTTTCGCCACCCTACAACTTCCAACTGAAGAAGCAGGGCTACAATGAGTTGGCGTCGCCGGCGGATCTCGCGAAGCTTACGCCGTTCATCACCAATGGCATTGTCGCGCGCCGTTCAGTTGCGGAAAAGGACAAGGACACGGTGATCAAGACGATCAAAGGCACGGCGGAAGCAATCAAACTGATCCAGACGGACCGAGAATTCACCAAGAAGGTGATGAACAAGTGGATGCCCATGAAAGACGCCGATCTCGTGGAACAATCATACCGGTTCGCCACCGAAAACTATTCCAAAGAAGGCATCGTGCCGGAAGCGGCGCTCCGCGGTATGCTCAAGCAGATGGTGCAGAGCAATCTGATCGATGCCAAAGCCGCCGCGAGCACGCCGATCACAGCTTACTATGACACCCGCTACGTCGATGAGGTGAAACAGTCAGGGTTCTTCGATCAGCTGTGGCGATAAACGAGATAGGTGTTCAATTTATCGGAAATGGTTATCTGTAAAGCTTGTCGATAAAACCTCCTTATCGAGTTCTGTGATCACTGAATCGTCGATCACGTCTTTTATTTTTAGGGTCGAGCCTTGTTTGCGCGCGAGCGCTTCCTTGACCTGAATCTCCATTCCCTCGCGATTGACCAACGGCACACGCTCGACGAGCCGCGCGTTGATATCCTCAGAGTGAGCAACGTTGACGATGCCGCACCCCTCGGCTAGTGTTCTTTAGTTCCAATGTAGTTGGCTAATCTTTAATCAAGGAGCCCAACATGCTTTCCGCCATTGTCCTGCTGAATACCGAAAGAGACAAAACCAACAAGGTGGCTGAGATGCTCGCCGATACCGACGGTGTTACGGAAGTCTATTCGGTCGCGGGGCGCTACGATCTCGCGGCGATCGTGCGGACGAGCGATAACGATCAATTGGCGAAAATCGTCACCGAGCGCATTCGAGCCGTGCCCGGGATTACCAGCTCTGAGACGTTGATCGCGTTTCGCGTTTATTCACGCCATGACTTGGAGCGCATGTTTTCCATCGGCATGGAAAATGTATAGGGAATAAACGGGTTTCTCCGCTACGAGGACTTTGTCACGTGTCATTCCGAGGCGAAGCCGAAGAATCTGCCGTTGCATCGGTTCACAAATCAAGATGCTTCGCTGCAGCTCAGCATGACATCACGTGTTGTTTCGATTGTCACACAGCTAAAAAATCCACAAGGTGTCCGGAGGGATCGAGACCCAGTACTCGCCGGCAGGTCGCGACGTTTCGCCCCAAGTTCGTAGCCGCAAATCTCCCAGTTCGAGGACGTATTCCCAGCGCTCTCCCAGGTACAGAGCAGATTTAAGATGCATCTTCAGGCGATGGTCTCCCGCGCCATCGGCTAACCGGACCGATTCAACCCGAACCAGCCCCGTGCCGATTGTATCGCGGTTTTTCTCCACTTTGAGCGTGCCCCAAAGCGTCCAGCCATCGCCGGCGAGGCGAGCGCGGCGGCCGGAGACCTCGACGATTTTTCCCTCGAAGCAATTATTGCTGCCAATGAACTCGGCACTAAACCGGCTGGTTGGCTCTCCGTAAATTTGCTCTGGCGGGCCTTCCTGCTGGATCTGTCCCTTGTCCAACAACAATACCCGATCGGCAATCGCAAGCGCCTCGGTCTGATCGTGCGTTACATAAAGCGCGCTGTTACCGATCTGTTTGATCAAGTCGCGCAGCCAAGCACGGGCGTCTTCACGGAGTTTGGCGTCGAGATTCGATAGCGGTTCATCAAGCAACAATACTGGCGGGTTGTAAACGATCGCGCGCGCGAGCGCGACGCGCTGTTGCTGTCCACCGGAGAGTTGATGCGCATAGCGTTCGGCGAGGTGATCGAGGCCGAGCCGCTTCAAAACATCACCGACTTTCTGATGGACTTCCGCGTTTGCAACGTGCCGCAGGCGGAGGCCGTAGGCGACGTTCTCGAAAACGCTTCGGTGCGGCCAAATCGCATAGGATTGAAACACCAGGCCCAGGCCACGCTGTTCGGCAGGAACTTCGAATCCCGTTGCGGCGTCAAACACGACTTTACCGCGGATTTCAATTTTGCCTTTGTCGGGCCGTTCAAGACCGGCGACCGAACGCAGCAGGGTGGTCTTGCCGCTGCCCGAAGGGCCGAGGAGGGCGAGCACTTCGCCGGGCTTAAGTTCGAACGAAACACCACATAGGACTTGGGCGGTGCCGAGCTGCTTCTGGATGTCTTTGGCGATCAGGTCAGGCATCGAGTCGTACCCCCAAGCGCAGGGCAATGAATAAGATAAGTCCGACCGAAACAACTTCAATCACCGAAAGCGCCGAGATCAAATCCAATGCCCCTGTGCCCCAGAGCGAAACAATCAGCGAACCGATCACTTCGGTGCCCGGTCCGAGCAGATAAACGCCGGTGGAATACTCGCGCACAAACATCATAAACATCAGAAGCCAGCTACCGATCAGGCCGAAGCGAATCAGCGGCAACGTGACATCCCCATAAACCTTTCCCTGACCGGCGCCGATGACGCGCGCCGCTTCTTCGAGCTCGGGTTTCACTTGCAACAAACTGGCGGAGATCAAGCGTAGTCCATAAGCCAGCCACACCACCGTATAGGCGATCCATAAACTAAATAAAGTCGTGCGCAACGGCGCGATGGGTTTGAAAAATAAAAAGACCCAGAGAAAAGCGAGACCGACGATGAGACCCGGCAGCGCGCGCGGCAGCATCACCAAATAATCCAGGAACGAAACCCAGCGGCTCTGCCAGCGATGCGCGGCGAGGCCGATGATGGCGTAAAAACCCACGGACAAAGCGCCGCCAATCCCGCCGAGTAGAAGCGTATTGATGATGCCGCGAATCAAATTGGGATGGTTTTGAAGCTCGCGAAAATGATCCAACGTCAAGACTTCGGCAAGGTTAATTCCCTCGCCCCACTGGCTGACCACCGAGCGCAAGGCTACGCCGATCAGCGGCAGCAATACGGTGACCAGCAACCAAAGCAAAACGATTCCCACTGCCGGCCAGCGAAAAGCGCCTAACGGCAGAGGTCGAAAAGCTTGACCTTTGCCGCCGATCACCGCAAAACGACCGGCGGTGCGCAGCATCCGCCGCTGTGCGTACACCAAAGGGAAAGTCAGCGCGACAATCGATAAAGCGACGACGGCCATGAGGTGGTAAGACGGCACACCGAGCAGATTGGTGAGTTTATACAGATAGGTCGTGAGCACGAGCAGGCCCGCAGGGTCGCCCAACACCAGCGGCAAACCAAACAATTCGAACCCCAACAAGAAAATCAGAGCGCTGCTGAACAGGATCGACGGCAGCACCAGCGGCAAGCTGACGGTCGCCGCGATACGCCAGGGGCCAGCGCCGGCCACGCGCGCTGCTTCCTCGACCGACGGATCCAGACTCCGCAGCGCCGAGGAAACATACAGAAATGAATGCGGCACATGAGTGAGCCCGGCGATCACAATCAAGCCGTAGAGCGAATAGAGGCGCCAAGGGATGGTACCGAGAAGCGACTTGGTCCAGAGAGAGAAAAATCCCACCGGGCCGACGGCGACGACATAGCCAAACGCTAGCACCACCGGCGAAAGAAAAATCGGCACGAGCAGCCACGGTTCGAGAAATTTTTTCCAGGGCAAATCCGTACGCACCAGCAGAAAAGCCAACAAACTTCCCAGCGGTACGGCGATCACGGTCATACCGAAGGACACCAGAAGAGATGTACCGAATGCGGAATGAAAGCCGGAATCGGCCAAGACGTATTGGTAAGCGCCGAGGCTTGGACTCGCCGTCGGACTGAAAAAAGCCTCGCTCAGGAAGCTCTGATAAATGATCAACCCCAGCGGTCCGAAAACCACCAGGGCGACAGTGACAACCGCGAACGAACGAAAAGTTCGATTCACGGATTTATCTTTTGAGCGCTTCCTTCCACTGTTTCATGAACTCGAGGCGTTTGGTCTGTTCGAGGCCGGCGAGAATGTCCGTATTCACCTCGATCGGTTTGACCGCCTTGCCGAGATCCTTGTTTAACCCCGCTGCGGTGATCTGTCCAGGTACGTCAGTCCGGATCGAATAGACCAACGACTTTTCCGACATCACTGTTTGGCCGCGCTTGGAGAGCAGATAATCAAGAAAGAGCTTCGCCGCATTGGGGTTGCGCGCGCTTTTCGAAATAAAGGCGATGCGAGAAAATACCAACGTGTAATCTTTCGGAAGGACATAGCCGAGTGAAGCATCTTTTTTCTGCCGCAAGAGCACGTAGGAGCCGATGATGTTGTACGCCAATGTATGCTCGCCGGAGCCAACCTTCTCCAACATGGCGCCGGTGCTCGTGTAAACCTTGGCGCCGGTGGCGCCGAATCCTTTGGCAAGATCCCAGAACTGAGGAAAGACCTTTGCGTCCTGCGTCATCATTAGAAATCCTACGCCGCTCTTTTCCGGATCGAAGGTCGCGATTTTTTCCTTATAGACATCCGGTTTCGCTTTCAGCAACTTGACCAGATCCGCATGGCTTTGCGGCACCGCATCGGCGGGTAGCAACCTTTTGTTGTAGGCGATGCTCACCGGCTCGAACGTGGTGCCGTACGCCTGATTCTGCCAAAGCGCCCATTTGGGAAGGCTGTTGCTTTCCGGTGAGGCATAGGTCAACGCGTTGCCCTTGCTGGCGAGCTGAATCTGCAGATCCATGGCCGAGCTCCACATGAAATCAGCCGTGCCGGCGCCGGAAGCGGATTCGGCGGTGAAGCGGTTATAAATCTCGGTGGTGTTGAGATCGTTGTACTCGACTTGAAGGAATGGATAGAGCGCTTTGAAGTCCTGCAAGATCGGTTCGACGCTAGCCGAGTCCGTGGACGAATAGATGATGAGCTTGCCTTCCTTTTGCGCCGCAGTGGCATTCGGATTGGTTTCGGCTGTATGGCCTGGTGACACCGAAGCCATCAAAACACAGAACACGAGCGTCCCAAATCGTTGCGAATTCATTTTCGCCTCCTGCCGTGCTGTCGACGGCGGTCGGAAGGGTAGTACAGGTGTTGAGCTGATGTCAAATTTTTGCGCAGCGGAGCTGAGAATATTTGATCCCAGATTCCGCTGTGCTGCATCAGGGCTACAACACGAGCGGAGGACACCCTACGAAATCTACATCAGAGCTGTTCCAAAATTGGACTGCGAAAAAAGCGAGGCGCCACAATTCCGTCATTCCCGTATACTTTTAGCGGGAATCCAGGCGAATTTCGGACTGGACCCCCGATTAAAGCATTCGGGGGTGACGACTCGAGATAATAGAGATTTCAATAATCGTCACAATAAGTTCACGATAATGCTTTTCGACAGCGGCTCCGGCGCTTTACGGTTGGTCGATCACGATTCTGCCGCCATTCTGGCAACCGATGAATTCCATCCGGGAAAAAACCCGGAGAAATAAACTACCCTGAAATTTTCGATTCAGCACCGGACCTTTCTTTGTCCAAAAATACAAACCGCCCGTGCTCAGGAGCTGCTTCAATAAGGACAGGCCGATGAATGCACTAGATTCTTGAGCGCAAGCGTTCATGACAGCACTCAGGTTTGTCGTCGATTGAATCGGCAGGCCTTTGAGAAAGTTGACGACGCGGGTGATGACGAACAGGGTATAGATGTCGTCACGCGAGAAATCGTTGTGCTCGACTCCAAGCGCGGTCAAGCGGGCTCGAAGGAAGTCGCTCTCATTCAACTCGAGACCTCGAACGATCGGTGAACTCGGCGTACGGTAAAATGGCGAAGCGCCGAGCAGCACGGGCAACTGCGCATTGAAGGCCAACGTTTGAATCATGCTCTCCAGGCTTTCGTTCGGCAGGCCAAGGATTTGGTACGACACGATCTTAAACCCGAGCTCGTGGGCTTTGTTCACCACGCGTAAATAAGCTTCCAGTGTGTGCGGTCGCTTGGTCGTCTCCCGTACACTCTTGTCAGAGCTGACGAGCGCGAGGTTCAGATGAGAAAAGCCCGCGCGATACATTAATTCGAGTAATTCATCATCGAGGCTCAAATAACTGATGCCATTCATCGCGACGAACTCCATCTCGCGATGGGGAAATCGATCGATCAATCTGCGGCAAAGTTCTTTGAAGGTTTGTTTGTAGTAGGTGAGATTGTCGTCTTCGAAGTCGATGACCCGGTAGCCTTGACCATAGCGGAGCTCAATCTCTTCGAGCACGTTTGCCAGCGCGCGGCGGCGATAATTCGTCCCGAAAGTAGTGTGGACGGAGCAAAACGAGCATTTGTGTGGACAGCTGCGCGAGGTAATCATGAACACCATCGGTTTGCGGCCCAGTCGGTACGCTTCCGGCGAAAACTCGCTTAAATCCGGCGGCGGCAAATCGTCGATGGGAAAATTTTCACCGACTGGATTGAACACTAACTCGCCGGCGCGGCGGTACGCGAGATTGGAAACCGCACCGAGCGGTGTGTGATTGAGCAAGGCGCGCAACAGTTCGACAAAAGGCTTTTCACCTTCGCCAACGATCACGTAATCGACATAGGGCGATGCGAGAAGCGACTCCGGGGCGGCCGAAGCATGGGATCCGCCGATGACGACGATGGCTTTGGAGTTTTTTTTGATACGGATGGCGACCTCGAGAGCTTCGCGATAATACGGGGTGAACAAGGATGAAATGCCGACGATGTCCGGAGCGAGCTCGGTGATCTCGCGTTCGATCTCATCGAAGGATTTACCGAAGTGATAGTACTGATGAAACGTCGAAAAGGGTGACTTGTCGGCCACCGGATAGTAATCCACCAGGTCGCGCAGCTCATCCGGAATGGCGATCGTCCGTCGACCGCAGCCGCCGTGGTAGTCTTTGATGCTGATTTCAACGTGAGGCAAGTGTTTCTTTACGACGGCTTTGAGGTAAGCGAGCCCAATGGGCTGGAGGCGCACGTCGGTGTCGTAAAAGTCTTGGACCGGAGGTTGAACCAGCAAGATTTTCAACTTCGTGCGGGAGTTTTTCTCAAGTGAAACTGGATCGCGCATTCTAATCTGGAGCAAACTTGTACGGAGATTTTCTGAAGAGTATAGTCTCGTCCAGCTTGGCCTCGAACTCTCCGGAGCGGAAATTGTGGAATTAGAGCTTCTCGATTTTCATGTGGACGATATCCAATGGGGAGAGCAATCTTCGCTTGTTGGACGACAACTTATTGTCAGCCTCGCCGAGATTCAAGAGCAGATCAAGGACCTTACTCCAAATATCAAGCTGACCGCGAAGCTTGCGCGCCCTGGCGAGTCGAAAAGAATTATTCATGTTTTGGATACACTGATGCCGATTGCGAAAGTGGATGACGAGCGCCGGACTTTTCCCGGCATTGATCACCCCGCGCGGTTGGTCGGAACTGGACGGACCGAGCGACTGCGTAACGTGCTGGTGACGATTGCCGGAAGGTTTCCTCATGCCGAGCTGCTGACGCCCATCGAGCAGCCCCGGGAGGGGCTGATCGATATGAGCGGTCTAGGAGCGCGTTACTGCCATGGGTCGGATTCTTTTCACGTCGTGTTGACGCTCGAAGGCGAAGCGGCGCTTTCGAATTTGGCGTTCGATCAGGCGCTACGGAATATCGGGGTACGCGTTGCGCGTTATCTCGCTGGAGTTGATAAAAGCGGCGCGGCGCCGGAAACGAAAAGGATTGGTCTCGATCGAGTGCAGAGCAAACTTCCGAAAATCGTTCTTATCTATCAGGTGCAGAGCCAAATCCCTCTGGTCCGGACATTTTATTACGGGGAGGAAATCTCTAAGACGCTGCCCTCGTTCGTTCATCCCAACGAGTTTATGGACGGCGCCGTGGTGAGCGGCACATACAAGAGCGAACGCAAGATTCCCACCTCGCTCCACTGCGCCAATCCCTTTATCGAGGAAATGCTCAAGCGGCACGGGCGCGAAATCGATTTTCTCGGCGTGATTCTTTCGCGCGGATACAACGACAGCTTCGAGCAGAAGAAGAAAATGGGTTTGTGGAGCGCGCGCTTGGCGAGGATCTTGGGTGCGGACGGCGCAGTGGTTATGATGGAGGGCACCGGCAATACCACCGTCGATTTCATGCAGACCGTCAAAGCTTGCGAAGAAGAGGGAATCAAAACCGCGGCCGTGCTGCATGAGGATAATGGCGCCCGAGGTTATGAACGGCCGCTGGTGGATCATCCGCGCGAAGCCGACGCGATGATCAGCCGTGGCAACCGCTCCGAAAAGTTGTCACTTACCCCCCTCGACGAAGTGATCGGAGGCGCAGAGATCGATCTCCACTTGAAAGCCAAGCACGATCCGCACAAACCGCTATTTTTTGATCCAACGATTTTTTTCGGCGCGCATTGCCAGATGGGCGCGAGCGGCTTTCGCGGCGCTTACGAAAGTTGAGGCGAATGAAATGGCAAAGATATTACACTATCTCAATCAATTTTTTGCCGGCATCGGCGGCGAGGACAAGGCTGGACAGGAATTTTTGTTTTTGCCAAAGCCCGTCGGCCCTGGAGTGCTGTTGAATGACCTGCTGAAAAATCGCGATATCGAATATGCCACCGTGGTCTGCGGCGATAATTATTTTCATGAGAATGAAGATGCTGTGCTGACAAAACTTGGCGAGGTGATGACGCGGTTCGCGCCGGACCTGTTTATCGCCGGTCCAGCCTTCCATGCGGGACGATATGGAATTGCCTGCGCGAAAACCGCGAGCTTCGCGCGCGAACGTTTTGGTGTGCCGGCGATTACCGGGCTATTTGAAGAAAACCCCGGCACACGCGAAATCGGCCGCTATGTGCTGGTGATTCAGACCGGCGCCTCGTCCGTCTCGATGCAATCCACCCTGAAGCGCTGCGCCGATCTCGCGGCGCTCATACTGAATCACGATCATGAGGGTCTGGAGGCTTTTAGAGAAGAGTTTTGCCTCAAAATTCCACGGCGGTTCACGGTTCAAGCGAATGCTCCCGACAGCGTTCGAGCACTCGACATGCTGCTTGCGAAATTGCGCGGCGATGCTTTCGAGAGTGAGATACCCAGAATCCAAGCCGCGCCGCACCCGATTCCCGCGGCGATTCAAGATCTATCCCAGGCAAGGCTCGCGATGGTAACGGAAGGCGGGTTGGTGCCCTTGGGCAACCCTGATCGCCTGGAAAGCTCGCGCGGAACGAAGTACTTCAAGTATTCGATCAAGGAACGCGACGATTTGAAATCAGGTGAGTTCGAAGCCATGCACACCGGTTACGACACCTCCACAGTTAATGCTGATCCGGACCGGCTCATTCCCGTAGACGCGATGCGCCGATTGGAACGCGAGGGAAGTTTCCGACAACTGCACGACTACTATTACGTCACGACCGGCACGGGCGCCATGCCTGCCAAAATGCAAGAGCTCGGCGTCGGTATTGCCGAGGAGATTGTCGCTTCGGGCGTAAATGGCGTGGTGCTTACGGCGACGTGAGGCACCGGCACGCGTAGCGGCGCTACGATTGCAAAAGAGATCGAGCGGAAAGGCATACCTGTCGTGCTCATCACGTGCCTTCCGAATGTGGCCACGCAGGTCGGTGCCTACCGGATAATGACCGGAAACAAATTTCACTATCCCGTCGGAAATCCAGAGCTTTCGCCGGAAGATGAGACGAAGTGGCGCGCGCAGATATTGAGCGCGGCGCTCAAGGTTTTGCAGACTCCCGTCGAAGCCCCGACTATCTTCGATCGATAGAAGATGACCGTTCGATCCGATATTTTTTTAGCGGCAGTTTTGGCCGTGCTGTTCCTTTCCACCGCAGCGCCGGCGCGCGCCGGCAATAAGCTCCGCGTCGGTCTTCCCGATTTCACGAGTAGCTCCGTGCCCTTCGAGATCGCTCGGCAGATGAACTATTTTTCGCAGGAGGGACTTGATGTGGAGGTTATCCGCATGTCCTGTGCGGTCTCGGTGCGCGCGCTGGTTGCCAGGAGTATCGATTTCGATAGCTGCGCCGGGGTCAAAGCGGCTGTGTCCGCTGTTGCTCAAGGCGTTCGGATCAAAATCGTGATGGCTCGGTTCAATCGGCCATTGATGGATCTGGTCGGAGCTAAAGACGTTCAGAGGGTTTCCGATCTTACGGGCAAAATTATTGGTTCGGGTTCTCAGGGCTCACCGGCGGAGGTTTTTCTCGAGGAGTTTCTTGCGGCGAACGGTTTGAACCCGCAAAAAGACGTCAAGATGCTGAGCGTCGGAACTTCCAGTGACCGGATCGCAGCTCTGTTCGCGAAAAGAATCAGCGCTACGGTGCTGTCACCGCCGTGGAATCTGAAGGTTCTCGATCAGGGTTACCGGCGTATCGCCAATATGGGGGATTCGGTACTGGGTTACCAAGGATCCCTTTCGATTCTGCAGAGCACCGCGGAAGAAAACAAAGCCGCGCTTCTGGGATTCCTGCGCGCAATGATCAGGGCACAAAATTTCTATCGCACGCGAAAATCGGA
>Ga0070670_100005312_pt1 | contig 10864 bp, 8 predicted proteins | sample KBSS63metaG_FD_64665 | JGI IMG/M metagenome (GOLD analysis project Ga0070670, IMG submission 64665) | Switchgrass rhizosphere microbial communities from Kellogg Biological Station, Michigan, USA - KBS S6-3 metaG | ecosystem: Host-associated > Plants > Roots > Rhizosphere > Soil ... | reverse complement strand
AGCGTTCGCCCGGAGCCACGAATGGCGGCGCCGCCCGCGACCGCCACCGCCATCGCCCCGGCACCTGCGACTGCACCTGCACCTGCCTACGTCGAAACCATTCCTCCACCGACCTGGACGGGCGGGCCGCGAGCCAGCTGGTTACGCGATGGCTCGAAGACGATCACCTTCCAACTGGCGGCCACACGCGACCTCTCGGTCTGGATGAACAAGGCGCGGCCCGCTCTCGCGGCCCGTTGCCTGTATCACGCGATCGAAGTCTTCGTGGTGCTCGACACGTCCGCCAGCTTCGAACACGACGCCGATCGACGCACGGTCCGCGTGCAGTGGGACGACGAGCCTGCGACCGTTCAGCAGTGGGGAGTCTCGGAAAGCGGTCGGGAACTCTTTGCTCCGGATGGAAAGGCTTTCATGGAGCGATTGGCAACCTCCCGCCGGCTGCAGTTCGGCTTTACCCCGTTCAACGCTGATCCGGTGACGGCCGAGTTTGCCGTGCAAGGATTCGATCGCCTCGCTGGCCTGGTGACGAGCACCTGCAAATAGGCCGGAACCCCGGCGCCCGTCCGGTCCTCCCCCCTCCGACTCTTTTCGATCCAGCGTTTTCGGAGTTTGTATACTGACAAGTCACCGCTCCGCCACTTCCTCGCACAGACACAGCAATGCACGCAGGCGCCCTCCGGGCCCTTGAATTCGATCGGATCGTCGCCGTCGTCGCCGGGCTGTCCGTCACGCCAACCGGACAGGATCGGCTCGCCGAGCTCGAACCGTTGATCGACGCTTCGGCTGTCGCGCGCACGCAGCGGGCGACCACGGAGGGCACGCGGTTCCTCGCCGACCATCCGGGCTTCCCTCTCCGCGCACCGTCGGACCTCGACGCGATCATCGCGGCGTTGGGAGTTGAAGGACGTGCGCTGGAGCCGTTGCGGCTCGTTGGCCTGGCGGACTATCTCGAATCGATCGAGCAGACGCGAGCCGCGGTGCGTGGTGTCGCCCCGTCGTTTCCGTTGTTGACGGCGCTGGTCGACACCGTGGCCTCGTTCAGGAGCGAGATCGCTGACGTGCGACGCAAGATCGAGCCGTCAGGCGACGTTGCCGACAACGCCAGCCCGGCACTCGCGTCCATTCGCGAACGCTTGCGCAGGCAGAAATCGCGACTGCGATCCACGCTCGATTCGTTCCTGCGAGGACGGGAGACGTCGAAGTACCTGCAGGAGCAGGTCGTCACCGATCGCAATGGCCGGCACGTCCTCATGGTGCGTGCCGAACATCGCGGCGCGATTCCCGGCATCGTCCACGGCGGCTCCGCCAGCGGCGCGAGCCTCTTCGTCGAGCCGATGGAGACGGTGGAGATCAACAACGAAATCGTCGAGCTCGAGGAACAGGAGGCCGAAGAGGTCCGGCGAATCCTGCTGGAACTGACCGACGCATTCAGGGGCCGTCCGGACGATCTGACTCGCACGCTCGGCGTGGCCACGGAGCTGGACGTCATCCAGGCGCGCGCACGGTTCTCTCTGATGACCGATGCGGTGGAGCCGGTGATCGCTGCTGACGGAAGCTTCGAGCTTCGCGGCGCCCGGCATCCCCTGCTGATGAGGAGGGTGAACGAGCGGTTGGAGGACGGTCGCGAGGACGGTGGGATCGATCCAGTGCCGGTCGACATCCTGCTCACGCCTCCCACGCGCGTCCTGGTGATCACCGGACCGAACACCGGCGGAAAGACTGTCGCCCTCAAAACGGCTGGACTGCTTTCCTTGATGGCGCAGTCCGGTCTGCACATTCCCGCCGACAAGGGATCGAAGCTGCCGGTCTTCGGGTCCGTGTTCGCGGACATCGGCGACGAGCAGTCGATTTCCGCAAGCCTCAGTACCTTCTCGGCGCACATCACCAACGTGGTGTCGATGGATCGCACGCTGACGCTGCCGACGCTGATCCTGCTCGACGAAGTGGGCGCTGGCACCGACCCGGTCGAAGGCGGGGCACTCGGCACCGCGGTCATCGATCACTTCCGGCGACGCGGCGCGCATCTCATTGCCACGACGCACTATGACTCGCTCAAGTCATATGCGTCGACGACGGACGGAGTCGTCAGCGCGGCGTTCGGCTTCAATCCTGAGAATTTTGCGCCTACCTATAAGCTCATCTACGGATCACCCGGCCGGAGCCTGGCGATTGAGATCGCCGCGCGGCTCGGGATGCCTGCGGATGTCGTCGCCGCAGCGCGCGAGAATCTCACCGAGCGCGAGAAGCAGCTCGCCGAGCATCTGGCGCGCGTCGACGATGACCTGAGAGCGCTGGAACGGGAGCGTAAACAGGCGACTGCGGAGCGGCTTGCCGTCGCCGACGCTGAGCGAAAGTTGCGCGCGCGCGAGGCGGCCGTGCGCGATCGCGAAGAGACATTCCGCAAGCGACTCGATTCACGGCTCGAGGAGCAGGTTCGCGCGGCCCGGAAAGAGATCGACACCGTCATCGAAGGGCTGAAGGCCCGCGCTGCCGAGCTGTCGCAGCAGGCGTCGGTTCGTCTTCGCTCAGGGGACAAGACGCGCGTCGCAGGTATCAGCACGGGCGAGACCGGTGCCGTGCGGGCCGATGCGCGCGCGGCGCTGGATGATGTGGTCTCGCGTCTCAAGGTCGGCGCGGGAGTCGGACCATCGCAGGGTCCGTCGCAGCAAGCCGAAGGCGAGATCGAGGTGGGATCGCGCGTGACTGTCGGTGCCCTCGGGCTCGAAGGAGTCGTCGTTGAGCTGCACGGCAAGCACGCGGAAATCGATATGCGAGGGAAACGGCTACGCGCGCCCCTTCGGGATCTGCGGATCGCCGGGTCCGCCGCAGACTCCGCTGAGCGGAACGCTGTCCACAGAATCCGGGTCAATGTGGATCTGGTGCCTCGCACGGGCTCACTGAGCGAGCTGAACGTCATCGGCAACACGGTCGACGAAGCGCTCACCCGGCTCGAGAAATTCCTCGACGAGGCCATGACCACTGACCTCCGCGAGCTGAGAATCGTCCACGGCCACGGCACGGGACAGCTGCGGCGCGCCATCGGCGCGTTTCTGAAGGAACATCCGTTGGTCGCGAACATCAGCACCGCGCCTCAGAATCAGGGTGGCGGTGGGGCGACGATCGTGGAATTGAAGGACTAGTGATTTCTGACTCCTGAATGGCGCTTTTTCCTCAGCGATTCATCGACGACCTGAAACAGCAGGCCGACATCGTCGTCGTGATTCAGGACTACGTGTCGCTGAAGAAGGCGGGAGCGACCTATAAGGGTCTGTGCCCGTTTCACGGCGAGAAAACCCCCTCGTTCCAGGTGCACCGCGACAAGGGATTCTTCCACTGCTTCGGGTGCGGCGTCGGCGGCGATGTCATCAAGTTTCTGGAGCTGCACGAGAAGGTTGGCTTTACCGACGCCGTGAAGCAGCTGGCCCAGCGCTTCGGCGTTGCGATTCCTGAGCTGGAGCAGAGTGACGACCAGCGGGCGAGCACGGCCGAGCGCGAGACGCTGCTCAAGATTCATGAAGCCGCCGCCGCGTGGTTCCGCGAGCAGCTTGCGGCGCCGGCCGGAACACGCATCCGAAATCACATTGCGAGCCGCGGCATTTCCACGGAGACGAGCGCCGCACTCGGGCTCGGGTTTGCGCCGCCAGGGTGGGATGCGCTGAAGCGGACGCTGATTCAGCAGGGGTTTACGGAATCAGCGCTCGTCCGCGCCGGGTTGTTGTCGCAGCGCGAGGACGGCTCCACGATCGATCGCTTCCGCAATCGCCTGATGATTCCCATCTGCCGCGACAACGGTTCCGTCATCGCGTTTGGCGGCCGCGCACTCGATGCCGATCAGCAGCCGAAGTATCTGAACTCCCCTGAGACCCCGATCTATTCGAAGGGCCGGACCCTGTACGGGCTGAACCTGGCGAAGAACGCGCTCCGGCAACGTGGCTTTGCCGTGCTCGTTGAGGGCTACTTCGACTTTGCGCAGGTCTACCAGGCCGGCATGCAGGGCGTGGTCGCGTCGTGCGGAACCGCGCTGACCCCCCAGCAGGCGCAGCAGCTCCGGCGCTTCACCAGTAAGGTGGTGCTGAGCTTCGATCCTGATGCGGCCGGCCAGGGCGCGGCGGCAAAATCGTGCGAAATGCTCGTTGCCGAAGGATTTGAGGTGAACGTGGCAACCTTGCCACAGGGCGACGACCCGGACACGTTCGTCCGGAAGAACGGCGGCCAGGCCTACGGTGAACGTTTACAGAGGTCGCAGCCGTATTTGGAGTACCTGCTCGACCGCGCCGCGGCCGGGCACAACCTCAACAGCGATGAAGGCCGCGTGAATTTCCTGAATGAACTGCTCCCGGTGGCGGGCCGGATTCCTGACGCGGCACGGCGGGACCGTTTTGCGGATCGCCTTTCCCACAAGGCCCGCGTCACCGAAGACGTGGTCCGGGCGCAGATCCGCCAGGCCGTTTCGCAGAAGCAAACGACTATTTCTGCCCGTGAACTCCCCAATGTCGGTCAGGTCACCAAGGCAGAAAAAGGGCTCATCTGGCTCCTGGTCCACAATCACAACGCGGCCCTGACGGCGCTGGAAAGCCTCGAGCCGATGGATCTTAAGGGCCTGAGCGCCGGATCGGTGCTGGATCTTGCGCGCAAACTGAACGAAGATAGGGGTTTCTCTCCAGCCGCGCTGCTCGAGCGTCTAACCATGGCAGAGGCCAATCTGGTCACCGCCATTGCCAGCGAACGGGAGCCTCACGTCCACGACGCGGAGGGTTGTACGCGAATAATCCGCCGATTGCGGTGTGAACGGGAATATGCCGAGCTGCAACGCGAGATTGATCGATTGCAGGAACTCGGCGCCAAAGCGCACGGCTCGGAGATCGACGCCCTCTGGGCGCGCAAGCTGGATTTGAAGCATCGGATGGAAGGCCTCATATAGGGCGGGTCCGCGTGGACCCGACACACTTATCGGTCCGGAGGAAAGACCTTGTCGCTTGAAGAACGATACGACGAAGTACGCCAGCTGATTGCCGTCGGTAAAGAGAAGGGCTACCTGCTCTACGACGAGGTCAACGAGATGCTCCCCTCGGAGATCACGTCGTCCGAGGATCTCGACGATCTGTTCAACGCATTCGGCAGTGCGGGAATCGAGGTCGTCGATTCCGACAAGGCGTATCGCGCCGAAAAGGACTTCGATCGCGACGGCTCGGAGGACGGACCCGAGCTCGACCTCACGCCTGGAGCCCTCGACAAAACGAACGATCCCGTCCGCATGTACCTCCGCGAGATGGGCACGGTTCCGCTGCTGACGCGCGAGGGCGAAGTGGCGATCGCCAAGCGCATTGAGCGCGGCAAGCTGGCGGTCATCAAGTCGATTTCGCGGACGCCGACGATCGCCAAGCGCATCCTCATCATGGGCGACCAGCTGCGCGCTGGAGATCGGACGATCCGCGAGCTGGTCATCTTCAGCGACGAAGAAATCACCGACGAGGTGATCCAGGAGCGCGCGGCGGAAGTGCTCGGGCAGATCGAGCAGGTGCGCAAGGCGCGCCTCAACTACGCGAAGGCGCTCGAGAAGGTCGACGTCACGGCCAAGAAGGACAAGCGCAAGTTCCGGCGCGTGCGGTTCCGCGCGCTCCGGGCGTGGATCGAGGTGTCACGCCGCATCCGCGAGATCGAGTTCACGGAGACCATCAAGCGCCGCCTCGTCGAGGAGGTGAAGGATTCCGTCGACGCCGTGTCGCGCGTGCAGCGCGAGCTCGACTCCGTCGAACGACAGCTGAATCCGAAGGTCATCGCCAAGGGCAAGGCCGCGCCCAAGCTGAAGGACGAGGACAAGAAGAACCTGCTCAGGAGGCAGAAGGACATCCGGCTGCAGGTCAAGCAGATGATCGACGACCTGGAGGAGACGCCCGAGCGCCTCCGCCGGACGATCGACGTCATCGGCCGCGGCGAATGGCAGGCGGAAATCGCCAAGAAGGAGCTGGTCGAAGCCAACCTTCGCCTCGTCGTCTCCATCGCGAAGAAGTACACCAATCGCGGCCTGCAGTTCCTCGACCTGATTCAGGAAGGCAACATCGGGCTGATGAAGGCGGTGGACAAGTTCGAGTACCGCCGCGGCTATAAGTTCTCCACCTACGCGACGTGGTGGATCCGCCAGGCCATCACCCGCGCCATCGCCGACCAGGCCCGCACGATCCGCATCCCTGTCCACATGATCGAGACGATCAACAAGCTCATTCGCACCTCGCGCGCCCTGGTGCAGGAGCTTGGCCGGGAGCCGACCTCGGAAGAGATCGCCAAGCGCATGGACATCCCGGTGGCCAAGGTCCGCAAGGTGCTGAAGATCGCGCAGGAGCCAATCTCGCTCGAGACGCCGATTGGCGAAGAGGAAGATTCGCATCTTGGCGACTTCATCGAGGACCGCAACATCGTCTCGCCGGCCGAGGCGGTGATTAACCTGAACCTCAAGGAACAGACGGAAGCGGTGCTGAAGACGCTGACGCCGCGCGAGGAGAAGGTAATCAAGATGCGGTTCGGAGTCGGCGACGGCAGCGAACACACGCTCGAGGAAGTGGGCCAGAACTTCGCCGTCACCCGCGAGCGCATCCGTCAGATAGAGGCCAAAGCGCTGCGCAAGCTCCGCCACCCCTCGCGGTCGCGTAAACTCAAGGCGTTCCTGGAGGGACGTACGTAAGTGGAAACGTCGAAAACTGAAAGAGCGGAAAAGTAAGTTGAACGTGATCCGAGCTGCTTCATCGCGTCACAGTTTCTTCGACATTTACTTGTTCCACTTTTCCACTTGTTCCACTTTTCCACTTGTTCCACTTGTTCCACTTGTTCCACTTGCGCGAAGCGCCCGGGGGCCCGTAGCTCAGCGGTTAGAGCGGCCGGCTCATAATCGGTTGGTCCCAGGTTCGAATCCTGGCGGGCCCACTCACCATGTCTCCTGATCTCCAGCGCCTCATCGACCTGCAGCGGCTGGAATCGGCGATCGCCGACGCAAAGGCGAGAATCGCCACTCATCCACAACGACTCGCCGACGCCGACGCGCAGCTCGCATCTGCCAGCAGCGTTCTCGAATCCGCAAAGGACCGTCTGAAGGATAACCAGGAAGCGCGCCGGGCGCTGGAGAAGGACGTCGCTCTGTATCAGGGGCGTCTCTCGAAGTTCCGGGATCAGCAGTCAGCGGTCAAGACGAACAAGGAGTACCAGGCGCTCGGCCACGAAATCGAAACCGCGCAGCATGATCTCGGCGGGGTCGAGGAGAAGGTCATCGAACGGATGGTCGAAGCCGACACCATTGCCGCCGACGTCAAGCAGGCGGAGACAGCGTTCGCTGCGCGCAAGAAGGAGATTGAAGCGCAGAAAAAGCAGATGAGCGACGAGCTCGCTGGCATCGAAGCGACCTTGAACAGTGCCACCAAGGAACGTGCCGCCCTGCTGACGCAGATTGATCAACGGCTGGTCTCGACGTTCGAGCAGGTTGCGCGCGTCCGCAAGGGCATCGCCGTGAGCATGGCCACCCGCGACGGCCTCTGCTCGCTCTGCCACGTGCGTCTGCGGCCGCACGTCTTTCAGCAGATCCGCCAGAACGACACGATCATCCAGTGCGACCATTGTCAGCGGATCCTCTACTACGTGCCTCCCCCGCCGCCGGCTGAAGGCGCCATCATCCGCTAGCTGAGCGAGCGAGTCGAAGGGGTGAATCAGCCGTCTCTTTTCGGCCCTGCGTCCGGCGGGACCGCATCGGCCAACATCGACGGCGGCTCACGCGGCAACCCCGGGCCTGCTGGCTACGGCGTCCGCATCGAGCGCGAGGACGGCTCGATCGTCGACTTAAAGGAGGCGCTGCCGCTGGCCACGAATAACGTGGCCGAGTACAACGGCCTGCTGGCAGCGCTGCGCTGGGCCGCCGGCAACGGCGTTGCCAGGCTGCACATTCGCTCCGACTCGGAACTCCTCGTCAAACAGATGAAGGGCCTGTATCGCGTGAAGAATCCCGGACTGCAGCCGCTCTACGAAGAGGCGGTGTCGCTGGCGCGCAGGATTGGGCGCGTCACGTTCGAGCACGTGCGGCGGGAATTCAATAAGGACGCGGACCGGCTTGCCAACGAAGCGATGGACGAAGCGGCCTCCTCGACGTAGCGTTGTCCGACGTAGGGCACCCTTTCAAGAGTGCCGACCACACCTGATGACGCCGGCAATCCTGCCGGCGTTTTCTTTTTCCGCCCTGTACGACGTCAGGATGTCGAGGTGCATCGCGGTACAGAGGCCGGCATCGTAGATCTGCCCCGGCGGAACTCCCGCCAGAATCAGTTGATCGCCGTTCGCACCGGCGACGTCGAGCCGCAGCTGCGACCGTTCTCCTGATCCACGCGGCGGCGGTGGCGTCGAGAACCACCGATCGATGAGATACCGTTCGTGGCCGGCGGCTGCAAACGCGTCGACGAGATCCGTTCCCACCTGATAGCAGCACGGACCGATGCTTGGTCCGATCGCGGCGACGACGTCCTGAGGACGCGTCCCGAATTCGCGTGCCATGGCGTTCAACGCCGAGACCGCGGCGCGAGCCGCCGTACCGCGCCAGCCGGCATGCACAGCGGAAACAGCTCCCGTCGCACGATCGGCCATCAGGATCGGAACACAGTCCGCCGCACGGACAGCGACAGCCACACCAGGGACATCGGAGACGAGAATATCTGCTTCCGGCGGCTCCCCCGGCGGCGACGAGCCCCGATGGATCACGTGCGCCGCGGCGCCGTGCACCTGCGTGAGCGTCATGACGCGTTCAGCGCCGACAGCCTGCGCCAGCTGCGCATAGTCCGAGGCATCGGCCAGCCGCAGCTGCCGCGTCGTGAACAGGTGCGCCGCCAGTTCGTCGAGCGGCCGGCACCGAAGCGCGGCGCCCCACGGCGCATCTGCCCAGTAGAAGGAGTCAGGTACAGGAGGAAGGGGCATACTAGAACCTACATGGATATCGTCGGCATCGGCATCGACGCAACCGAAATCCATCGCATCGCTGAGTCGATCGAACGCTGGGGTGATCGTTTTGTCGATCGTGTCTTCACGGCCGGCGAAGTTGCATACTGTCGCCGCCGGCGTGACTTTGCTTCGTCGTTCGCGGCGCGCTTTGCGGCGAAAGAGGCCGCGATGAAGGCGCTCGGCACGGGCCACTCACGCGGGGTCTTCTGGACCGGTATCGAGGTCGTCCGCCGCCATGGTCCGCCGCAGCTCACGTTTCACGGCGGCGCGGCACAACGGTTCGCCGAGCTCGGCGCCACCGGCTCTCTGCTGACGCTTACCCATTCACAGGACCTTGCCATCGCGCATGTGCTGCTCGTTCGGTAGCCGCAACGCCAGTTGTCGTTCCCGGGGCGCCCGAGCCGAGGCTGATCCCGCCTGCACGTGAAAACCTTCCCCGCTGTGTAAGTTACGGCGACAGCCGGTCCAACCGCACGGCGGCCACTCCTTTGCCTTCATACCGATTCGCCAGCGCTCCGCCGACGCTCACGGGCTTCGGCGGGCAAGTTGTCCGATGGAGGAAGCCGTGGTCGTCAAAATCATTCAGAGCGAAAAGAACACCGCGCCGGGAAAGCTTGCCGACGCCGAACTGCACTTCACCGAAGGCGTGCTCGACGGCCTCAAGCTGGTTGGGTTCACCGTCTGGGAGCGCCGCAGCGGCACCGGCCGCAACGTCACCTTTCCAGCACGGTCATATACCGTCGGTGGTGAGCGGCGCAGCTGGGCGCTGCTGCGGCCCACGGCCGGCGATGTTGCGGCGCAGGAGCGGCTTCGCGACCTGATTCTCCAGGCATACGCGGAGTACGAAGAGCAGGCTGCCGTCGCATCGTAGGACACCCCTTTACCGGGTGCCACACGCTACTGGAGCACCGTGAGGAGGCGGGCGTTTTCCTTCTGCCGCTTCGGCGGCAACGTCCACTCCTCGCGAAACCCTTTTTCCAGCTCGCTTCGGAAGAACGCGTCCTTCATTCCGCCGTCGATGATGTCCCACGGCAACATCGCGTCGGCTGAGCGATCGCGGAAGACAAAGAAATCGGCGTCGACGCCGGCCTCGGCCACAGCGGCGCGCCAGTTGCCACCGTTGCGCTCCGCCGCCTCGATTGCAGGCGCAACACGCCGATCACCGAGTGACAGCAGCGCCTGGTAGAAGGAATGCCGCTCCGACTTGATGTTGAAGTACACGTTGTCGATATCGGTGATCAGGGTGCGCATCCGACGGATCGTGCGCTCGATGACGCGGTCGTCCGTCATCGGCAGCCACTGATACGCGGTACCCGGTTTCGGCACCAGTGGGTTCACACTGCCGACAATCCGACCGACCTGCCCGCGCGGGCGGGCATGCCTCATCATGATGTCGCGCAGTTGCAACGTGAGGTCGCGAATCGCGACGAGGTCTTCGTCCGTTTCCGTCGGCAGCCCGATCATGTAGTACAGCTTCAGGTTCTCGAACCCGGCGGCAAAGATCATCTCGGCGGCGTTGAGGATCTCGTCGTTCGTGACGGTCTTGTTGATGACGCGGCGGAGACGGTCGGAACCGGTTTCGGGCGCGATAGTGATCGTCCGCTCGCCGCTCCGGCGCAGCAGATCGAGAATCGTTGGCGTCAGGTCATCAAGGCGCAGCGACGCCGGGCTGATCGAGTAGCCCATCTCGACGAGCGCCGTGAGGATTTCTTCGACGTCCGGGTGATCGCAGAGCGCAATCGAAACGAGACCTGCCTTGTTCGAATACGGCTTCGCCCGCTTTGCCAGCTCGAGGATGCGCTCCTTCGGAAACGCGCGGACGGGCAGGTAGTTGTAGCCGGCCCAGCAGAATCGACACAGGTTGGCGCAGCCGCGGACGACTTCCACCAGGAAGCGC
>Ga0070670_100005311_pt1 | contig 10864 bp, 9 predicted proteins | sample KBSS63metaG_FD_64665 | JGI IMG/M metagenome (GOLD analysis project Ga0070670, IMG submission 64665) | Switchgrass rhizosphere microbial communities from Kellogg Biological Station, Michigan, USA - KBS S6-3 metaG | ecosystem: Host-associated > Plants > Roots > Rhizosphere > Soil ... | reverse complement strand
GCTCTTTGCATCGCTGATGATATTGACGTTCGTGCGCTCGGAGCGCTCCTTCCCTACCCCAAGATAACCGGTCTTGTGGCTGTCACGGTCGATCCACGGGATCGCGTCCTTCACTGCGGCCGGCAATCCGTGGAAGCGGCGGGATTCAGCGAACACGCGCTCGATCAGGGACTGCGGGATGCCGTGCCCGGCCAAGTAGAAAAAGCCGACGGTCTCGCTGATTTCCTTCAGGCGAGCGGCAACACGCTCCCGCCCACCGGCTTCTCCGCGAAGATACGGCGACACGTCGAGCAGCGGGATTTCCTCTGTCGAATCCGGATAGTCCATGAGGCGGATTTCCTCCTCCTCGCTGAACTTCCGCTGCGGGGTTGCCGGAGCTGTACCCGCGATCGGCGCTTCAATCGTCTTCATGGTCCTCTCCTTCCGCCTCGGCGACCAAGCGTGCGCTGCTGACGTATCACCAACGCCACGCAGCCTTCCCCAAGCGTTTACTTCGACTTCCAGACCTCGGCAAACCGCGGGATCTGGTCCGGAATCCACTGGAAGTTCTGAACGGTATCTCGCAAAGCGGCGTACTCGACCGAGAAAAAGAGCGACAGCATCGGTGAATCGGCCACGATGATTTTCTGCGCCTCGCTGTACAGCTTCTTGCGTTTTTCCTGATCGTAAGTCTGCCGCGCCTCATCGAGCAGCGCATCGACCTTGTCGTTCTTGTAGCGGGCGGTATTCGCGAATCCCTTGCTGTGAAACAGGATGTACAGCAAGCCGTCAGGATCCGGACGCTGAGTCCAGCGGTTCGGGCTCATATTGGTGGAACCGTCGACCAGCTTCGCGTACCACTCGCTTGCCGCCACGGGCGCGAGCGTGAGCTTGATGCCCACGGCGGCGGCCTGCTCCTGGATAAGCTGGTTGATGCGCTGAAGATCGCTCACTTGCGGCGTGGACAGCACGAACTCGAAACCCGACGCGTAGCCGGCCTCCTTCAACAACGCCTTCGCCTTTTCGGGATCGTAGGGATAGGACTTGATCGACGCGTCGTACCACCACAGGCCGGGAGGCGTAGGCCCGTCCGACACGCTGCCCTGGCCCGCCATCACGATCTCGTTGAGACGCTTGCGATCGATGGCATGCGCCACCGCTTGTCGGAGCTTGGCATTGTCGAACGGCGGTTTGTCCGTCCGCCATTGCAGCGAGTACCACCGGCCGACGGTGATGGGAACGAGCTTCAGTCCAGCCCGGCCGCGAAGAGGAGTGACCGAAGTTGGAGACAGTTCGCCGACGAAGTCGAGCTCTCCCGTGATCAGCCGCTGAGCGCCGACGACGGCGTCGGAGATATCGCGGAACATCACGCGATCGAGGTAGGGCTTGCCGGCTTCCCAGTACGCCGGATTCTTGTCCACCGCGATGTGGCTGCCCCGAACCCACTCTTTGAAAACGAACGGTCCCGTGCCCACGGGATTGCTGCCGAATTCCTTGCCATATTTCTGGACGGCTGCGGGCGACGCCATGAAGCCCGGACGTTCGCCCAGCAGCCCGAGCAGCCCCGGCGATGGCTGCTTCAGGTTGAACGCTACGGTCGTCGGATCGATGACCTGGACGTTATCGATGATGGGCTCGAGGAGCGGGCGCTGCGGAGAGGCCACCGCAGGGTCGAGCCGGTGGTCGATGTTCCACTTGACGGCGTTCGCATCGAACGGCGTGCCGTCGTGGAACTTGACGCCCGAGCGAAGCTTGAAGACGATCTGTTTGCCTTCGTTCTTGATCTCCCAGCTTTGCGCCAGGTCGGGCTGCAGCGAGAAATCGGTGCCGTACCGGACCAGCGCATTGAACACCAGGTAGAGAACCTGGCGCTCGCTGAACTGGACGGAGAACGTGGGGTCGAGGGTCTTGGTGTCCGCGTTGAACCCAACGGTGAGCGTGCCGCCCCTCGTCGGCGTCTGCGCCCAAACCGCGGGTGGCGCCAGCCCGAGTGCAAGCAAGGCGAGGGTGGCGACCACCGGCCGCGTTAACCAGCGTGGCAGCATGCGTGTCTCCTCTGTTCGACTGCGCGATTCATCATAAGGTATACCGTAATACGGTTCAACGCCATGCCGGCCCGCCACACGTCGTGAACCCGCCCTCAGGGCGCTCGAACCCGCCCTTAGGGCGCTCGAACCTGCCCTTAGGGCGCTCGAACCTGCCCTTGGGGCGCTCGTGACACCGCCGCTACGGCACGTCGTCGCGCAGGCATGCCTTATAATGATCCGGACCGGTTGACTGGAGCTGCGGCTCGGTCTGTGCACATTCCGCGATTGCATACCGGCAACGGGTGCGAAAGACGCAACCGCTTGGCGGGTTGGCCGGGCTCGGGATGTCTCCCTGCAACACGATGCGCTGGCGGCGCTGGCGCGGATCGGGGTTCGGCACCGCCGACAGCAGCGCTTCGGTGTACGGGTGCCGCGGCGCCTCGCATATTGCACGAGCGGGGCCGATCTCCATGATCTTGCCGAGATAGACGACGGCGATCCGATCGGCGACGTGTCGCATCACCGCAATGTCGTGCGAGATGAAGAGCAGTGAGAGATGAAATTGTGCCTTGAGGTCCTGCAGGAGATTGATGACTTGCGCCTGGATGGACACGTCGAGCGACGCCACGGGCTCGTCCGCGACGATGAATTCAGGATCGACGGCGAGCGCCCGGGCGATGCCGACGCGCTGGCGTTGTCCTCCCGACAGCTCGCGTGGGCGGCGCATCAGGAGCTGCCTCGAGATGGAGACGCTCTCGAGAAGGCTTTCGACGCGACGGCGGCGAGCCTGCGGATCAGGGGCGATGCCTTGCACGCGCAGCGGCTCCGCTACGATCTGTTCGACGGTCATTCGCGGATCGAGCGACGAATACGGGTCCTGGAAGACGATCTGGGCTTGGCGCCTGAACCGCCGCAGGCCATTCGCATCGAGACGGGTGACGTCTTCGCCCTTGAAGGCGATCGACCCGGACGAAGCTTCGATCAGGCGGAGCACGCTGCGCCCGATCGTCGTCTTTCCCGAACCGGATTCTCCCGCCAATCCGAGCACTTCGTTCGGCTGCAGGTCGAAACTTACGTCATCGACGGCTTTCACATGCCCGACAACGCGAGGGAATACGCCGCGGCGGATTTCGTACCACTTGCGCAGATTCCTGACTTTCAGAAGGGATGGCGTCATGATCCGGGAGCCGCGAGCTCGGACCATCGCACGCAGCGCACGAGGTGATCGTTGGAACAGGCTTCGAGCGTGGGGAGCCGATCGTCACAGCGCCCGGGCACGGCGTGACGGCAGCGCGGATGAAATGCACAACCGGGTGGCAGCGCCGAGGGACTCGGGACCTGACCCGGGATCGCGGGCAGGCGCGTTGCAAACCCGCGATCCAGCCGGGGCAGGGACTCGAGCAGCGCACGGGTGTAGGGCATGCGCGGCGCATGAAACACATCGCCTACCGGGCCGGCTTCGACGACCCTGCCTGCGTACATCACCATCGTGCGCTGCGCCACCTCCGCCACGACGCCGAAGTTGTGGGTAATGAACAGGATGGCCATCCCCGTTTCCTCCTGCACGTGCTTCAGCAGTTCGAGGATCTGGGCCTGGACAGTGACGTCGAGCGCCGTGGTGGGCTCGTCGGCAATCAGCAAGCTCGGCTGGCAAGAGAGCGCGATGGCAATCATCACTCGCTGCCGCATGCCGCCCGACAGCTGATGCGGATAAGCGTGAAGGCATCGCCCGGGATCGGGAATTCCAAGTTTCCCGAGCAGCTCGAGCGCGGAAGCGGCGGCCGCAGAGCTGGAAATTCCCTGGTGACACGTGACGGCTTCGCAAATCTGCCAACCTACCGTGTGCACCGGATTGAGCGAGCTCATCGGCTCCTGAAAGATCATCGCGACCTCGTTCCCGCGGATGGCCTGCATCGCGCGGTCGGAGAGCTTCATCATGTCCTGCCGGGTGCCGTTCTTGAGCGAGAGCGTGGCCGCGCCAGAGACACTTCCGGGGCGGGTTACGCCCGTCAGCCCCATGAGAGCGAGGCCGAGCGTCGACTTGCCGCTGCCCGATTCGCCCACCAGCGCTACGGTCTCGCCGGGCGCGAGATCGAACGAAACATCACTGACGGCATCGACGACGCCGCCGCCGCGCGTGGAGAAGCGCACGGCGAGGTCGCTAACCTCGAGCAGAGGTGATTTCATTCCTCGGTTCCCTGCCTCGTCGTCGACTCGCTCATTGCGGCCTCCGCACTGCATGAGTCATTTCGTTATCCGTTTGTCGGCCGCTGTCAGTCGCTCGCGGACGCGCCCTTCGGGCCTGCGCTTCGCGCCGCTCGCTCATTCCACGGAGGAACCAACAAGATAGAAGCCCAGCACGGTGAGCCCCACCGCCGTGCCTGGCCCGAGGCTCAGCAATGGGTTGACCGCCAGGAAGTCATATCCGGCGCGTACCATGCCGCCCCAGTCGGGTGTCGGCGGCGGAATGCCCAGTCCAAGAAAACTCAGACTCGACGACGTGAAGATCGCGAACGAGACGCTGACGGCGAACTGGGCTGCCACGACGCGCATCGTGTTGGGCCAGATGTGCTGGCTGATGATCCAGGCCGGCGAGCCGCCTGCCGCCCGCGCTGCCTCGACGAAAGTAGCCTCGCGGATGGGAAGCACCTGACCGCGGATAAGGCGCGCGACGCTTGGCCACATGACGAAGCCGAGAACCAGTGCGAGGTTTTGCAGCGACGGGCCCACCATGACCGTAATCACGAGCGCCAGCACGAGCCCGGGCAGGGCGACGAAAAGATCGATCAGCATTACCGTGACGATGTCGAGCCGGCCACCGAAATAGCCCGCCATCAGGCCGACCGGAGCGCCGATCAGCATGGCGACGAGCGCAGCGCCGGAGCCGATGGCGAGCGAAGTTCGCGCGCCGTAGATCACCCGGCTCAGAACGTCGCGGCCGAGCTCGTCGGTTCCGAGGAAATGCGCCGCAGAGGCCGGTGAAAGCATGGCGACACTCGATCGCAGCGGGTCGTACGGCGCAATCCACTCCGCCAGCAGCGCGCACGCGAGGATCAAGCCGATCAGCGCGAAGCCGACGATCCGGCGTGGCGTGAACATCTCGCTAATGGATGCGAATCTGCGGATTCGCGACGGTGTAGGCGATATCTGCCAGCAGATTCATCAGGACGACGCCGACGACGATCATCATGGCAATCGCCAGCATGACGGGGAAGTCATGGCTTGCGATGGACGACACCAGCAGCCTGCCGATGCCGGGCATGGAGAACAGGGTCTCGGTGACCACGGCGCCACCTGTCAGCTGTCCCATGCTGAGTCCGACGAACGTGATCACCGGCAGAATCGCGTTGGGAAGCGCATGCCGAAACGCGACGCGGGAGCGGGAAATCCCTTTCGCCCGTGCGGCCTGCACGAACAGGCGCTTTTCCACGTCCCGATACTCCGCGCGATACACGATGCTGAAAACGCCGAAGTAGTAGGCGGACAGCGTGACTACCGGGAGGATCATGTGTTTCAGGTGTTCGAACGCGCCCAGGGACCATGGTGACCAGCCCGTGCTCGGCAACCACCCGAGTCCTACCGAGAAGACAAAAATAAGCGAGATGCCGAGCATGAAATTGGGGACCGTGATGCCAATCAGGTTGGCTGCGACGACCAAGGGTCCGAGCGTGTGTCGGCCGACGGGCAGCGTATTGGTGACCACCGCGGCGACCGCCGCCAGCACGATCGCGAGCGCGGCCAGCTCGAGCGTTACCAGGATGCACGGGAGGATGGCGGCGGCGACACTCTGCTGGGTGGTGTGCGACCGGCCGAAATCACCGCGCGCCGCAGACGTGATCCAATCGAAATACTGAACGTAGAGTGGCCGGTCGAAACCGTAGCGCGCGTTCAGCGCCGCGATCGCCTCGGGGCTTGCGTCCTGTCCCAGCATCAACGCGGCCGGGCTCCCCAATATCGCAGTCAGGCTGAAGAACAGGAGCGCGGTCAACGTGATCATCGTCGGTATCGCGAGCAGAAACCGGCGAACGACTACCGTCAGCATGCGGATGCGGAGGCGAGCTCGGCGTTGAGGACTTGCAGCGCATAGGCGGCCGATCGTTCGACGAACGTCGCGCAACGGCGCGCGATTTCCTTGGCATCGCGCTCCGCCGCCGCGTCGGCGATCGCGCGCATCAGAGCGAGCGTCTCGCGTCTGCGCCCCGGCTGTGCCTTGGCCGCGGTAATCGTGCGCAGATAGGTGATGCGTCCTTGCAGCGTTTGCAGGATGCGGCGGGCGACTTCGTTGCCACTGCCTCGAAGCAGGGCATCGTAGAACTCTTCCAGCGCTTGCACATAAGCGCGCACCGGCTTGCCGCTGACGGCGGACGCAAGATGCGAAACGGCCTGGCGCAGCGCCTTGATGTCTGCCTCGCTCGCCCGCTCGACAAAAAGCCGGGCAACCACGGGCTCGAGCGCGCCCCGTACCTCGTAGATCTGCTGCGCCTCGGCGGGGCTTACCACGGTAACGTACAGACCCTTGTTGGATCGACGTTCCACGAGACCTTCCGACTCGAGGTGGCGCAGCGCTTCGCGCACGCAAGTGCGGCTGACGCCCGTCTGGTCGCAAAGGTCGCGCTCGACGAGGCGATCGTTGGGCTTGAAGTGCATCGTGAAGATCGCCTCCCGCAACCTGTCCGCCGTCATTTCGCGCAGAGTGGGAGTGTTCTGGATGACGCGAAGCGACGCGGTCGGCACGGTCGGCTTAGCCCTGTAGCGTGCCAGCCGGCAGTTCGGCGACGTACTCGGCGATGCGGCCTGGCGTCGTGATCCAGACCCGGTCCAGGCGCGGATGGTTTCGCAGTTGAACAAGGGCTTTGCGGAGCTGGGCGAACCGGAATGGCTGGCCGACTACAAACGTGTGAAGCGACACGCCGCACACGAGCGGCTGCTTCTCGGAGAACTCGAGCATCGTCTCGAACTGATCGCCGATCATCTGGGGGAAATCGGTGGCGGCTTGCATGCGCGTCAGCATGACCGGGCTATCGTTGATCTCGATCGGATAGGGGACGGAGAGCAGCGGGCCTCCCCGCGTGCGCATCCAGAACGGCTGGTCGTCCGCGGGCCAGTCCATCAAGTAACTGTAGCCTGCTTCCTTGATGAGGTCAGGGGTGCGCTCGGTCTCCGCGATCCAGGGTCCCATCCAGCCTCGGGGACGGCATCCGAAAGCGCTTGCAAGCGTGCTGGTCGCCTCGTCGATCAGCGCCTTTTCGCTCGCCTCGTCGAGGTCGCTTTGCCGTTCCGAATTCGTGCGGCCGTGTCCGACGACTTCGTCGCCGCGCTTCTTGATGCGCTCGATGATCTGGGGCTGGCTTTCGCACACCGTCGAGTTGAGCAAGTGACACAGCGGCAAACCCAATTCGTCCATCAGATCGAAGATGCGCCAGATGCCCACTCGCAACCCGTAGTCGCGCCATGCGTAGTTGCGCGGATCGGGAGGAGGGCCCAGCGCAGTGGGCGTATGGCCGAGCGGACCGCCAAAGCTGAAGTGCTCGACGTTGAGCGCAACGTAGAACGCAAGGCGCCGCCCCTCGGGCCAGGAATAGTCTCTGCGTTCGGTGATCGGTGAATAGTCGTACCGGTTGTGAGTCTGGAATTTCATAGGGTGGCTCGCGGCTCTGCTCGCGTTCTGCCGGCATTGAAGGTGACTGCACCTTCCTTCAGTGGCTGGAAAATTACGGTATACCATCATATGCTAACGCGATGAAGCCTGCGCCGTTCCGATATCACGCTCCGGCAACGCTCGACGAGGCAATCGGCCTGCTCGACACTCTGGAAGATGCGCGCGTGCTGGCCGGGGGGCAATCGCTCATGCCGATGCTGAATTTCAGAATCGTTCAGCCGGCGCACATCGTCGACATCAACCGGGTGCAAGGGCTCTCGTACATTCGGCGGGAAGGCGAAGTATTGGAGGTGGGAGCGATGACCCGCCAGCGCGACCTCGAGTTCAGCGACGTGGTCGCGGAGGCCTTTCCGCTGCTGCACGAGGCTGTGCGGCTGGTCGGCCACCGGCAGACACGCAATCGCGGCACGCTGGGCGGCTCGCTGTGCCAGCTCGATCCGTCGGCGGAGCTTGTTACCGTGGCCGCCGCCGTCGACGCGACGATCGTCGTCGCATCGAAAGCCGGCACGCGCGAAATACCGTTTGCGGACTTTCCGCTCGGCCTCATGTCGCCTGCCATCGAAGCGAACGAGCTCGTTGTCTCCGTGCGGTTTCCGTTGTGGAAGCGTGGCCACGGCTTTGCTTTCGAGGAGTTTGCGCGCAGGCATGGCGATTTCGCGGTGGCTTCGGCCGCGGTGCTCCTGGAGATGGAACATGGACGGGTGGAGCGCGGCTCGGTGGTGGTGGGGGGGTTGGACAGCCGCCCACAGCGCCCGAAGGTAGGGCTCCATGGCCGACAATCTTCGACCGCGCTGTTCGACGAAGTTGCGGCGGCCTGCGACGGGCTCGAGGCTATGAGCGACTCGCATGTCGACGCCGGATACAGGAAGCGTGTTGCGCGCGCGATGGTGCGGCGCGCGCTGGAAAGGGCCCGTGGAAGAGTCGCGACCGATTAGTGTCGAGGTCAACGGGATTGCGTTCCGGCGCGAGGTGAGCGTGCGTATGACGCTGGCCGATTTTCTGCGCCACGATCTCATGCTCACCGGAACCCATGTGGGCTGCGAGCATGGGGTGTGCGGCGCATGCACCGTGCTCGTCAACGGCAGGTCGGCACGGTCCTGTCTGATGCTTGCCGTGCAGGCGGACGGGGAGAGCGTGACGACCATCGAAGGGATCGCCCCGTCGCCGACGACGCTTCATCCCCTGCAGCAGGCCCTCAAGGACCATCATGGCCTGCAATGCGGGTTCTGCACCCCGGGCATGGTCACGACGCTCATCGAGTTCCTGCGGGATTGTCCCAAGCCTACGGAGCGCGACGTTCGTGTCGCGATCTCGGGGAATCTCTGCCGGTGCACGGGCTATCAGGGCATCATCGACGCGGTACTGCGGGTTACGAGCACCAAAGACGAATGAGTCTCATCGGCAACTCGGTGCCCCGGCTCGAGGACGAGCCCCTGCTGCGGGGAAAAGGCCGCTTCATCGACGATCTGCACATGCCGCGCATGCTGGAGGCGGCGTTCGTGCGCAGCCCGCACGCCCACGCTCTCGTTCGCGGCATTCGCAAGGACGCCGCGCGTGCTCTGCCGGGCGTGCATGCGGTGCTGGTCCGAGCGGATCTGCTGCCGCATTTGCGCAACGAGTTCATCGTCGTGGGCCTGCCCAGCAAGGACTACAAGCAGAACGTGAATCGGCCAGCGCTCGTCGCGGACGAGGCGGTTTACGTCGGACAGCCGGTTGCGATGGTCGTCGCCGAGAATCGTTATATCGCCGAGGATGCGGCCGCGCTCGTCGAGGTGGATTGGGAGCCGTTGTCCCCGGCGGCGGATTGCAGTGCGGCACTGTCGCCGGGCGCGCCCACCGCGCACCGAGGATCGCCGCACAACCTACTGGCCGAATTCCCGATCGGGTACGGCGACGTGGACGCTGCGTTCGCGTCTGCGGAGCACGTGTTCAAGGAGTCGTTCTGGCAGCATCGTGGCGGCAGTCATTCGATCGAGTGCCGGGGAACCGTTGCGGCAAGCGACCCGAATGAGGAGCGCCTGACGGTGTGGACCTCGACCCAGATGGCGCACGCCGCACTGCGCGTGCTGTGCGACATGCTCGGTCGCGACGAGGATTCGGTCCGCGTCGTCACGCCGGATGTCGGCGGGGGCTTCGGACCCAAGCTCGTCTTCTACGCGGAGGACATCTGCGTGGCGCTCGCCGCGATCATCCTCGCGCGTCCGGTCAAATGGATCGAAGATCGCCTCGAGCATTTTGTCGCGACGACCCAGGAGCGGGACCAGCATTGGGACGTCGAGGTTGCGGTGGATGGCGAGGCCCGCTTGCTTGGAATCCGCGGCACGCTGATTCACGACCACGGAGCGTACACGGCGCGGGGTGTCAACCTGCCTTATAACTCGGCCGAGCAGATTGCGATCGGCTACGAGCTGCCGGCGTATCGAATGAATGTGCAGATTGCGCTCACCAACAAGGTGCCCGTCACTCCGGTGCGCGGGGCAGGTCATCCGCAGGGTGTTTTCGTCATGGAGCGCCTGCTCGACCGGATTGCGCGCGAGCTCGATCTCGATCGCGCCGAGGTGCGCCGTCGAAACCTCGTGCCTGCGACGAAAATGCCTTATCGGACGGGCGTAAAGAACCGCGGCGGCATGCCGGTCGTGCTAGACACCGGGGACTACTTGCGGTGCCAGGAGGATGCGCTGGAACGCGCCGGATGGGCGGAGTTTGGGGAGCGGCAGAAAAACGCGCGCAACGACGGCCGCTACATCGGAATCGGCCTCGCGAACTTCGTCAAGGGCACCGGACGCGGGCCGTTCGAAACGGTGACGGTGCGCATTGGGCCCTCCGGCCGGATCCTCGTTTATACAGGCGCGGCCGCAATGGGCCAAAGCACCAAGACGATGCTCGCGCAGATCGTGGCCGACCAACTCGGTGGCGACATGACGAATGTCACCGTGATCGCTGGAGATACCGGGACCGTGCCAACTGGGATGGGCGGCTCCAACAGCAGGCAGGCCGTGCTCGCCGGCACATCGGCACACTCCGCGGCGCTGAAGGTGCGTGAGAAGGCGATCCGCATCGCGGCGCATCTCCTGGAGGCGGGCGAAGCGGACCTCGAGATCGAAGGTCGCTCCGTGCACGTCAAGGGCGTGAAGAAGATGGCCGTCGAGTTGAGCAAAGTGGCGAGCGCCGTGGCCGGCACCGCGGGTTACAGGCTGCC
>Ga0070670_100005308_pt1 | contig 10867 bp, 15 predicted proteins | sample KBSS63metaG_FD_64665 | JGI IMG/M metagenome (GOLD analysis project Ga0070670, IMG submission 64665) | Switchgrass rhizosphere microbial communities from Kellogg Biological Station, Michigan, USA - KBS S6-3 metaG | ecosystem: Host-associated > Plants > Roots > Rhizosphere > Soil ... | reverse complement strand
CGGCTGCGCACGGCGGCCGAAGGTGCTGCGGCCTTCGGCGTTGCAGTGGTTTCTGGCGCAAGGGTCATCTCGGGTCCTCAGGTATGGGGCAACAGGTGCTGACGTCGGCGGGGGCGCAGCCGTCAAGCCAGTCGGCTTCGAGCGGCACAACCTTTCCGGCCAAGTTTACTTGAACCTTAAAGTTATAGGCCCGGGTGGCCGGTGATGCAAGCGATGACCCCGCATGACGGCCGGGCGGGCGCGTCGGCGCGCACCGGCCCGGATGGGCAACCAGCCGGTGCCATCATTAGGGCGTGACTATCCCGAAAACCATCCTGTTGTTCGTCCTCGCCGCCATTGCCGAAATAGGTGGGGCCTGGCTCGTCTGGCAGTCCGTCCGCGAGGGCCGGGCCTGGTGGTGGGCCGGGCTGGGTGTCGTGGCGCTGGGCATCTACGGCTTTGCCGCGACATTGCAGCCGGACGCACACTTCGGGCGTATCCTCGCCGCGTACGGCGGCGTGTTCGTGGCCGGTTCACTGGCCTGGGGCATGATCTTCGACGGCTTCCGGCCCGACCGGTGGGACGTCCTGGGTTCGGTGATCTGCCTGTTCGGGGTCGCCGTCATCATGTTCGCGCCCCGCGAGGCCGGATGACCGCCGCTGTACCCAGGAAGGATCCAGTAACCATGACCCGATTCGTGATTGGCCCGGACGTTGCCCTTCATCTTGCCCTCGAAAGGCCGGCGGTTTCAGACGATCACCAGCTGGTGGCGCCGACGCTTCTCCGCTCGCAGGTGCTCTCGCTCCTGTACCAGTCAGTCCGGCGCGGCGACGTGACGCGGGCCGATGCCAATCGTCAGCTCGACTACATCCGGGGCCTTCGCATCCGGCTCCTCGGCGACCGCGTCCTGCAACGCACCGCGTGGAGCCTCGCCGAGGAACTTGGCTGGGATGACACCCTCGACGCCGAATACGTGGCCCTGGCCCGGCTTCAGGCAGACGCCTTTCTTGCAGCGCTTCCAGGCGCGCAGATTCTCGAAGTCGGCCCGTGGGGACTTCGTCAGCAGGAATGGTCGGACCTCGACCTGGTTTCCAACTGGCGATCATTCCTGGACTCCCCCGAAAGATACCTGCGACACCTATAAGCCCGGCCTGGTCGAGGTTGAACTAACGGCGTCCCCGAACGGACAATGCCTGACAAGGCCAAAGGGGAACAACGAACCGCCGATCTCGGTCAACGCTAATGCGTCGAGTTTTCCCTACTGCTTTTGGGCGAGGCGCTGGAGTTGCCGTGCGTGCACGCCGCTCACCCAGTCCCACCCTGGAGCGGCCGATGGGCCAACCCGCGGGTCGCTGGGATCATGGGCGTCACGCAAGGCGTGCACGTACGCCCGATCCTGGTCGATCCGTGCGTGTACCTGATCAGCTCCGCCGACGGACCCGTGGCCGGGGACGAGGACATCGACGTCGCCCGCCACGCCCTCGAGCAGCCGCAGCGCGGCGAGGTAGTCCTCGATCGGGTCAGCGGTGTCGTTCAAGTCGAGCATCGGGATCAAGACATCAGAAAGCATGTCGCCGGCGACGAGAACCCCACGTTCCTCAATCAACAGCGCCGCGTGGCCCGGGGCATGTGCTCGATGCTCGAGGATGCGGACTTGGGGCCCATCCCAAGGAATCTGCGCCGTCCCGACGGGCAGGCCGGTAATAAGGCCGAGGAGATCCAGCGGTACCTGTTCGGGGATGCCGGCCGCCTTTGCGACCGCCTCCACTCCGCCCGACAGCCGATCCCGGGCGGTAGCCGCGCAGCGCGCGGTGCCGTAACGGGGAACTGCGCGGAGCCCGGCGGGCCAAAGCAGGTGATCCCAATGAGGATGCGTCGAGAAGCCTCCCACAACCGTCTGGCCCGAATCAGACAAATCCTTCGCGAGGCAGTCCATTTCGTAGCCGTGCACCCCGGGGTCGATGAGCAACACACCAGCCCGGCCCCTTACAACAACGGCGTTGCTCTGGCAGAACTCGCTCTCGTGGATCAGCACACCCTCCGCGACCTGCCTCAACACGGGCTGGCCTCTTTTACATCGCGGGTGGCGTAGTTGTCCCCCGGAACTTGCTCGACCCGCGGGTCGGTGGAGACATTCATCCAATGGTCGATGCGGCCCATCATCTCCTCTTCCTAACAGTGTTGCGTTCTGCAACTCCTATAGCGAGGACCAAATACCTGTCAAGGATGACTCGTGGGATCACGGTTCCAGGAGACGCACTGATCCCGATACAAGACGGTTGACCGTTTTGCTAGGATCGGACCAGTCTTTCGTCTCCTACCTTTCAGTGGGCGACTGCTGGATCCCGGAATTGCGACGCGACAGGGTGCTTCAGAGAAGGCCAGCGGAACTCCCGATCAACTCGCGCAGCGAGTGGGTGACGATCCTGCTTCCACGTCCCAGAGTTGAAGTTGAGGTTCACAGATGGTCATTCAGGATCGCGCGAAGGCCACCCGCGGTGCCATTGTCGTCGGCGCCGCTGCGGTCTTTGAGGAGCACGGCTACGGCAGTGCCAGCCTGACCCAGGTCTCTGAGGCGGCCAGGGTGACCAAGGGCGCCCTCTATTTCCACTTTCAGTCCAAGGAAGATCTCGCCAGGGCGGTCATCGAGGAGCAGCATCGGATCGTCGTGGCCGAAAGCGAGAGCATCCTTGCCGGGGACTGGCCAGGCCTGACGGCAATGATCCTGCTGTGCCGCGCTTTCGGTCTTCAACTGGTGCACGAGCCAGTTGTCAGGGCCGGCATCCGATTGACGTTTGAAGCGACGGCTTTTGGTCCGCCCGTGCGCGGCCCTTACGAGGACTGGATCGCCGTAATGGAGCAGCTTACCGATCGGGCCAAGGCAGAATTGCAAGTCCGGCCCTCCGTCGACGCCGGGACATTTGCCCGATACCTTGTTGCTTCGTTCACCGGGGTTCAGATGGTCTCCGGAGTACTCACCGACCGCGCGGACGTCATGCAACGGATCGAAGAGATGTGGGAGATCGTGCTGCCGGGGATCATGCATGACGATTTCAACGGTGACCCCCACGCTCTCTCCGGACTGGTTTCCGCTGGAAGCTCCATCCCCCCGCGGAGTCCTACCCCACCAGCACCGTGACAGCCGCGCACGGCCAGCGAGGGCTGCGGCCCCTAGGCGGGTGGTGCGTTGCTTGCCATCGTCGAGACTTTCAGCGAGTCCAGTCCCATAAACCGGATGACCGCCTTGTTTTAGGCCGGGTGGTCATTTATTCTTGTATGGGATCCATTGGGGACTCCGCTCGAAGAGCGGCTGTGTCGGCGCGCATTTTTTGGGGGGCGCCGGCACAGACCCCCGGCCTGGACTGTCCGCGATGGCGATCCAAGCGCGCCGCGGCGGCGCCGTTCGGGACGCTAACCCACGCCAGAACAGCGCCGCTTACCGTTGGTACCCACAACTCAGAGGGACAGCTTGAAGCCCACGTGCGACGCTTCGAAGCCAAGACGCTCATAGAACCGGTGTGCTGCGACCCTGGACGCGTCAGACGTCAGCTGAACCAGCCTTGCGCCACGCCGGCGCCCTTCAGCGATCGCCCAGGTAATCATCGCCCCTCCCAGACCGTTGCTCCGAAGGTTAGACCGGACTCGTACTGCCTCGATCTGCAGTCGCGTAGCTCCGCCTCGGGCGAGCCCGGGAATGAAAGTCAGCTGCATGGTGGCAACCACTTCATTTTCGGTCGAAACAACAACGAGAAGAAACTGCGCAGGGTCCGCATCAATTGCCTGGAAAGCAAGATCGTAGGGACGCCGGTGTTCGATTGCGATGGAGTCGACGGAGGCTCGGAGCTGGTCGGCAGCCAGTAGCCCAACAATCGAAGCCACATCAAATGATTCAGCTTTCCTGATGGTGAATGGGCCGCCAGGCAGTTCCAGTTCAGCGAGAGTCATTTCCCCAGTATTCCAGCCATCGGAAATATGCCAGGCGCCGACCTCCGTCGGCTCGAAACTACGTTGTTAATTCTGGACTGCCGGTGACCAGCACGTCGCAGGCTAGAGCCACGCGAAATTGCGGCTCCAACTTTCCGGCCACCGTTCACGAGTCCATTTAGACCTTCGGAATATCGGGCCGGGAACCCTGGGCGGGACGGATCAGGCGACAGCGGACGGATTTGCGGGCTGCGTGGCGTTGGCCCGTCGGCGTGAGGCCAGCACGCCAATGATCGCGGTCACGACGACGGCAAACGTTGCCAGAACCGACGCGTTGAGGACGAGCGAGAGTTCCATTTGGTGCGGGAGAAGCACAGATTCGTCCCACCCTGCATTGTCGGCGCGATTGATGAAGTCTGCGTCGATCGGATTCCACAGGATGGCCGCGACACTGGTTGCCACCAACGCGCAGAGACTGAGGACCAGCTGCACGACGGACCATACTGACGGCTTTCCCTTGTGGCTTGACGGACGTTTGTCCATAGCTTCCCCCCGTTTAGTCTCGGCCGTGGCCGTTGCAGCCGCCGTTAATGCATTGCCCGTTGCCCACCGCCGGGGGCGGCGTCAGCCGGCCCGGTCGCTTCGATAAGCCCTGAGTGCGTCTTCTCTGATCCACTTTCGGGTCAGGAAAGCGTCCAGAACGCAAGAAACGCCGAGGATCGTCCAGGAAGTCCAAACTGGCGCAAGGCCGGCAATCACCAAGACCCCGACAGCAACAACGAAGCCGACGGAGACGCAGCCATAGATCCGGCGTGTACGCGTTGCAAATCGTGCCTCTTGCGTTTCGCGAAAGTAGTTCAGCATCAGTCCCCCAAGGTTCGAATCGGAGCCTACAGCACTGGTCGCACCAAATACCGAAAATGGGTTCGCGTCAGCTGTGGCTTTGACCCAAACTATTTCTGAATCACGGAGTTGTCGGGCGTGTCATCAGCACCGCTATTTGGTCTGCTCCTCTCCGCAGCACGTTAGAGGATCCTGCACCGGCACGTCGGGTCGTCGGGTTGCCTCGAACCACGTTCCGTCTGGTTCGATGAGTGCATTGATCATTCGCAGCTGAAGCTGTCCGCCCCGAAACTCAATGCGGGCGACCGGGTCGCGGTTCTCTCCCCGTCGTTCGCTGCCCCCGGATTCGCCCCGGCCGTGCATGAGCAGGCGATGCGGCGGCTCACATCGGCTACGGGTTTGATCCCTGTGGAATTCCCGACGACGCGCAAGCTCGGTTCCAGTCGCGGGGAACGGGCGGCGGACATCAATGCGGCGTTCGCCGATCCCAGCATCCGCGCGATTCTCGCCACCATCGGCGGCGACGACCAGATCACGGTCGTACCTCATATCGACGAGGCGGCCGTGCGGGCGAATCCAAAGATCTTCGTCGGATACAGCGACAACACCAACCTGCTGAACTGGCTGTGGTCACTCGGGATACGCGGATATTACGGAGGGTCGACCCAGGTCCACCTCGGCGCCGGGCCGGGTGCTGACGACGTCCACCTCGCTTCCCTGCGGGCCGCGCTGCTCACTGGAGGCGAGCTTGAGATCACCGATCCCGGGGAGTCGGAGGACTTCGGGCCGATTGGCTCGAGCCGCGGGCACTCGTCGAATACGGCGACCGCGAACCCACCGAACCCTGGACGTGGACAGGTCCCGGACGCACGGTCTCCGGTTACACCTGGGGCGGCTGCATCGAAGTCCTCGACCAGCTCGCCATCGCCGACAGGCTGCCCTCCGTCGACGCGCTCCGGGACACAATCCTGATCCTCGAAACCAGCGAACTGTTGGCTCCCGCAGATTGGGTCAAGCGATGGGTTCGAGCGCTCGGCGAGCGTGGTGTCCTGGGGGCGGTCGACGGCGTGATGCTCGCCAGGCCTCCAGTCAGCAGCCACGGGCAAGTTCCCCCTGCCGCCGAACGGGCTCGGCTCCGCGCCGCACAGCGCGATGTGGTCAGCACCGAATTCGCACTGTACAACCCGGACGCCGTCGTGTGCATCGGGGTTCCCTTCGGGCACACCCGACCGCAGTGGATCCTCCCCTACGGCGGTCGAATCCAACTCGACGGCGAAGCCAGGAGGGTTACAGCCAGCTATGCCTGATCGTGGCAGGCAGGGCCAGGAGCACACGTCGGGTCATCATCATTTCCTATGCGGTCGGACGCACGTTCTGATTTGATCGGAAGAGGTTGATGGGGTCGTATGCGGCTTTGACGGCGGCCAGCCGGTCGTAGTTGGCGCCGTAGGCTGCCCTCACCCGTTCCTCCCCTTCCTGGCCAAGATCGTTGACGTACACCCCGCTAGCAGCAAAGGGTTGCATCGCTTCGAAGAAGGCGCGGGCCCAGCCGACGTGTCGCTCCGTTTCTGCCGGATTGGACCACTGGGCCAGGATGAGGAGTTCGCTCTGGGACCGGCGATGGGGAAATGCCGTGGCCGCCGGGGGAACCCGAGCGGCCACACCGTGCAGTTGTTGCATTCCGATGCCGCTCGCCGTTGAAGGCATCTCGGCCGCAAACCGGAGCAGGACATCGATGGCGTCGGCGGTGAGGTCAGTCAAAAAGCTCGATTTCCAATAGTGGTGCCGGCCCGACGGAAAGCCGCCGTCGTGGGCGCTTTGCCAAACGCCATAATCGGTGGGCACCACCGCGTCCACATCTGGGCCGAGGTCGCGCAGGGGCCGGAGCGCCAGCTCCGCCTCATCATGCCCGCCGCTCCAGCAGACGCCGACGCCGAAGACAGGGCGTCCTGAGGTGTCACACCCCAGACTGGCCGACATCGAGAGTTCGTCGGGGCACGAAGCGGCGAATCCGGGATAAAAGCCCAGGACCTCCCTTGTCCGTTCGGCCGGGAATGAGAGCGCTCCGGCAAGAACCTGTCCGACGGGATGCAAACGATAGGTGAAGGACGTGACAACACCGAAGTTGCCGCCGCCTCCGCGGATGGCCCAATAGAGGTCTGTGTGTTGGTCGGGGCTCGCCGTCAACAGCCTGCCATCCGAAGTCACGATGTCGGCGGCCAGCACGTTGTCGCAAGCGAGCCCGTGTTTGCCGTTGAGCCAGCCGATGCCACCTCCGAGGGTCAAACCGGCGATGCCGGTAACCGACACGACTCCGAGCGGCGTGGCCAGGCCGTGCGCCTGGGTGGCGACGTCAAGGTCGGCCAGGAGCGCACCCGCTCCGGCCACGGCGGCGCGCCGTTCGGCGTCGACCTGAACGTTCTTCATGCCGGAGCAATCCAGCATGAGCCCGCGGGCGCCAACGGCGTTCCCTGCCACGTTGTGGCCGCCGCCCTTGATGGAGACAGGGAGATCATTTTCCCGGGCGAAGTTCACGGCACGGCGAATATCCTCGGCGTCGGCGGGGCGGACAATGACGTCCGGACGGCGGTCAATCATCGCATTGAAGACCTTCCGGGCGTCGTCGTAGCCGGCGTCTCCGGGCCGGAACAGCCGGCCCCGGAGCGCCGAACCCAGGCCATCGACGGCGGATGGGTCAAGCGACGGTGCGGGGGTCCGGAAAGCCACGACACGGCACCTTTCTCGTTCGAGATCGTCGAGGACGCGCGCCGGCCGGCGGCGTCGCGCTCATTTGACCGTCAATGAGCCGTGCATGTTGGGGTGGTAGTTGCAGTGAAAGGCGTAAGTCCCCGGTTCGGAAGGTGCCTTGAATGTGGCCGTGCCGCCGTTTTCCTTGACCTCGACATCAAAGAGGGTCGCATTCTGGTCCGCGGTTACCGTGTGCTCTGCGGTGTCCATGTTGATCACCTTCACCTCCGCCCCGGGAGCCACCGCACCCGGGATCTCGTAGGCGAAGTTGCTGATCGTGATTGTCGCGGCGGCGGCGTTCGCCGCCCCGCTTCCCGGCCCCGAAGCGGTGGAGCCGGCCGGGGCAGACGGTTCCATCGACATGCTGGGCGAGGTCCCGGCGGTCGTGGCAGGGGCCGACGCCTGCGTTCCGCCGCCTCCGGCACAGCCGCTCAGCCCGATCAGTACCGTTGCCAACACAAGTGCAGTCCGTGTCTTGTTGCTCGTCATGATGTGCCGTCCTCAACGCTGGAGGGGGCTGAGAAATCAGCCCGGCTTCTTTCCATTCTGCATCCGCCACCATCAAAAAGCACCGCTGAAAAGCTCCGACAGAGAGCACGGGCCATCAGGGCTGCGTCCTGGCCTTTTGCAGGTAGGCCATGAGTCCGGCCAGTTGCTCCGGGGTCCAGGGCAGATCGGCGCTGAGGGCAGTCTTATTGTCCTGCCACATGGAACGGGCAGCGGCTTTGGTCTCTTCGCCTGCGTGGAACATGGATCCGATTTCGTCCCATGCCGTGGCCCACTCCCGGATGGACGGATCGGATACCGGCGTCCCGTTTTCGACATGCTTGAGACCCTCCTCGACCAATGCGGCCCACCGGACTTTGGCGGCCTCGATGCTGTCGCTGCCAAGTTCGGCTCTGCGGCCGGCCAGTTCCTGGCGCTGTTCTGGTGTGAAGTAGTTTTCGAGCATGGTGATCATCTCCAAAGTTGCCATGAACTGTTCCGGCACCGGCATGGTGGCCCCGTCGATACGTGAAAGCAGGTCGCGTATCCGGTCCTGGACCGCCTGGACCTGCTCGGCGTGCTGGCTAAGATTCAGCAACTGCCTTTCCAGGAGCGTGCGCAGCGAGCCAATGTCATCGGCAGGGGTTCCCAGTGCAACGCCGATTTCGGCCAGCGGGAGGCCGAGCATCTGCAGCGACCGGATCCGGTAGAGCCGCCGGACATCTTCCTCGGTGTAGCGGCGGTGGCCGGAAGCCGTCCGCCGGCCTGCCGACAGCAACCCAATCTCGTCGTAGTGATGGAGCGCCCGGACCGTGACGCCGCACGCTTTGGCAAGTTCGCCGATGCTCCATTGACCTGCGGCACCGCTCGTCTCTGTCATGTGAACAACCGTAGATCCTCACCCCGCGTGAGGATCAAGAACCTACTGGCCCGGCCGGCCCGGCGGGCCGGCCGCCGACGCCAACCCCGTCCCGTCCGGTCAGCCCGTCTTCCCGACGTCGGCCAGCCGGTTGTTCAGCCGGTCCACCTCGTCGAGGACTTCGGTCGCCGCCCAGGCACGGCTGCGCTTGGACTGGGTGACGGGGGTAATGACCCCGGCGGTGGAGAGCCGCTGCAGTGCGGCGTACACGGAGCTTTCGGCGACGCCGGCAATGTGGGCTGCGCTGTGGGCCTCGAATACGGGCCGCTCCAGCAGCCACGGAATGATCTTCTCGTCCGCGGATCCTCTGCGTGGCCTGGCCAGCTCCAGCCACATCGCCGGCAGCGCATCGAGGGCGGCGACGGATTCGCGGGCGGCATCCGAGGCGCGGATGGCGGAACGGGCCAGGTAGAGCACGAACGGATCGGCATCACCGGAGCGGTAGTTGTTGAGCAGGCTGAAGTAGGTGTCGACGTCGGCAACCATCGCCGACGCGATTGGGGTGACGGTGTTCCTGGTGAGCCCACGACGCCGGGAAATCGCCCCGATGAGTGCCCTCCCGATCCGGCCGTTGCCGTCGGTGAACGGGTGGATGGACTCGAAGTGGGCGTGCGCGATCGCCGCCTGCGCCATGATCGGCACGTCGCGGCGGTTGCAGAAGACCATCAGGTCTTCCATCAGGTCCGGCACGAGCTCCGGCGGGGGCGGGACGTGGATGGCGCCCCGCGGTGAATGGTCACTGCCGCCGATCCAGTTCTGAACCTCCCTGAACCGGCCGGCGTGTGGGCCGTCCATCGGGTCGTTCTTCATGAGCGTGTGATGGGCGGCCAGCATTGCCTCCAGCCGGATCTCGCCGGTTCGCCCGGCGTCGTCGATCATCCCTTGTACGGCGTCGGCGGCAGCCACCATGGAGCGGGCGTCGTCGCTGGCCTTGAGCCCGATCATGGCCCGGGCGTAGTCATCGCGGTTGGCGTTGACGTGCTCGATTTTGGAGGAGGAGACCGCCTCGCTGCGGAGCAGGAACCCGCTAATGGCGGCCATCCGCGTGCCGGCGGTGACGTCCAGGGACGCGATGGCGACGGCGGCCTCTTCCAGGGCGACGATGGTCTCACGCCCCGGATCGAACCAGCTCCCGGCGATCAAGGGTGGCAGCGAGACCACCACCTCGGTGAATTCCCGGTCTTCGCGCGGCGGCCGCCCGGACGACTTCCACGGCATCATCTTGCTGCCGTGCGCGGGCCAGCGGGTCATGGATCCTCCGGAAATCTAAATAGTCACCCTACTATTTAGATTTTAGGGGCTAAACATGAATAACGCGACGCGTGCTTCGGAAAACCTGCCTTGGCGGGGCGCGCTGCCCTCGATCGTCCCGCCCTAGGAGCCGGCCTCCCTCACGTCCGGCCGCGTGGCTTCCTGCAGCACCCAGCGGTTGCCATCCGGGTCGCTGAAGTACGCGAAGGCGATTCCACCCATGTCCTGGACTTCGCTGATTTCCGCTCCCCGCCGAAGCAGCTCAGCCCGCGTGGACGCCATATCGGGGACCACCAATTGCAGGCCCTCCAGGCTGCCCGGCGGCATGCTGGTCATTCCGGTGCCGACGACGATGGAGGCGGCGGAGCCCGGTGGCGTGAGTTGCACGACCCTCATTCCCGGGATGTATTCGACGTCGTGGTCCAGAACGAACCCGAGTCGGTCCGTATAGAACGACTTGGCCTTGTCCACGTCACTGACGGGTACTTGTACTACCTCGAGGCGCATCTCCATGCGGCTCACAGTACCCCTGATTCCTGCTGCGCACAGGACCACCACGGCCGGTGTAACCTCCGGCATCCCCGGCGCCCTGAAAGCTGAATTACCCGGGGTGGCAGGTGGCGGCGGCAGCCCAGATACCTGACCAGTCCTTCGCCGCCTCGGATATTCCCGTCGGACTCAACGCCCTCCTCCCCTGGTTCCGGCCGACGATCGCCG
>Ga0070670_100005307_pt1 | contig 10868 bp, 9 predicted proteins | sample KBSS63metaG_FD_64665 | JGI IMG/M metagenome (GOLD analysis project Ga0070670, IMG submission 64665) | Switchgrass rhizosphere microbial communities from Kellogg Biological Station, Michigan, USA - KBS S6-3 metaG | ecosystem: Host-associated > Plants > Roots > Rhizosphere > Soil ... | reverse complement strand
CTTCCCGCCGTGCCGAAAGGCTCGCGCTCATCGTCCCTGCCCGTAACGCGGATGCCGATCCGTCGCTCGCGTTAGGCGGCGCTGATGTCGACCGTCGGGCCATTCACCGTCGTCGCGCCCGTGCCGAGACCACCATACGCCACCGGAGTCCACTCGCTGCCGGCGTCGCGACCCGGAGCCTGAAGTCCACCGCCCCGTGCCGCACGTTAGGCGGCTGCGGGCGACTAGCGAGGAAGCGTGTCCGGGGTGGCAGACGACAGGACAAATCCCGCGTCGATGACTCCCGCGATGCGTCGCGTGTCGCGAATATCCGCAAGAGGATTCGCCTCCAACAGCACCAGGTCGGCCACGTATCCGGAGTCCACCCTGCCGACACTGCCGGCGATGCCGAGCCAGACGCCGTTTCGGTGGAGATGCCCCAACAGGTGCTCGAGCACTGGCGGCCGACACCTGACCGGCCGCCGTCCGAGTGAAACCAATGCATCGGCCCAGGCTTGGCTTGTCGGACTGTGGATGGCGTCTCCGACCGACGGCCCTCGCTGGCCTCCCTCTTAACCCAGGTGAGCTGCGCAAGGGTGTCATTGCCTCGCCATCGTTAGGGTACGCGCGTCGCCGTGGTCACCATCCCGCCCTGATGCCGCACCATGCTCGGCGCCGGCGCCCCCGCGGGAAACTCGAATTGCACGTCGTCGTTATCGTCCCGCACGAAGCGCTCGCCACCGACGTGCTTGAGGCCGAACGCCGGATTTCCCTGTTGTTGCACGCGGAGGCGGCCGTTCTCGACGAACACCCGAACGGGCGTACTCCCGACCGCGTACTGCCCGACAAGCCGCTCGAGCGCCGACGCGGCGATCGGTACCGCCGGCAGGTCCTTGATCCCGAGCGCGCGGCGCGCGATGAGCCGCTCGAGCTGCACCGCCGTGAGCGCTCCAGTATTGGTCAACACGACGGTCACGAGCGAGTCGTCGGGGTAGTGGTGCAACTCCGAGATGAACCCGTTGATGCCGCCGTTGTGACTCACCTGCCGGTGTCCGCCGAGCACGCCAGTGCCCAGGCCGAAGCCGTACGTGAGCGGCTTGCCGTCGTTCAGCGTACCCGGCGTCGACATCAGTTTGTACGACGCCGGGCTCACCACCTTGCCGCTCGACAGCGCGAGGGTCCACGCGGCGAGGTCGTTCACCGTCGAGCAGAGCGAGCCCGCTGCGTACGGCTGCGTCATGCTCAGCGGCTCGGCGTTGATGAACTTCCCGTCGGGTCGCAGGGCGTACCCCTGCGCGCGGTGCTTGATGAGCGGCGCCTGGTCACAGTAGATCGTGCTCTTGAGACCTAACGGTGTGAAGAGCTCGTCCTGCACGTACTGCCCATACGTCTTCCCGCTCAGCTTCTCGATGATCATGCCGAGCAGGAAATAGCCCGAGTTGTCGTACGACCACGCATCGCCCGGCTTGAAGTCGAACGGCTCGTTGGCGAACAGCGCGATCAACGAGTCGGGAGCGAGGTCGAGCCGCACGCCGCGCGCCCACTTGGGCCCAAGGCTCGTGTAGCTCTTGATCCCGGACGTGTGGTTGAGCAGGTGCCGCACGGTGACGCGGTTCCCCTGCGCCGGGAAGTTGGGCAGAAACTTCTGCAACGTGTCGTCGAGCGAGAGCTTTCCCTGCTCCATCAGCTTCATGATGGCCGCGCTCGTGAACTGCTTGGTGATCGAGCCGATGCGGAAGACGGTCTCTGCGGTTGCCGGCACGTCGTTCTCGAGGTCCGCGAAGCCGTACCCCTTCGCGAGGACCGTTCGGCCGTTCTTCACGACCGCCACGGAGACGCCCGCCGTGCGGTGCTCGGCAACGGCGGCGGTGGCGACCGAGTCGACGTAGCGAACGAGGGCGCGCGTGTCCTGCGCGCGTGCGGCGGTGGTCACGAGCGCGGCGGCGAGCAGCGCGAGACCGTACGTGTGGCGCATGAGCAATCTGGAGGAGAGGGAGTATTCCGTTCGCATTGACTTACGAGCGAGCTCGTAAGATGCGGCGGCGGCGCTACCGCTGCCATGCCTCGCCACGCGAACCGCGACGTCTGACGCCGCTCCCTCACGGCACGGGTGCACGCACGTTAGGCGACCGTCTACTCCGGTCGCCCTACGCGCTCGGTGCTGGTGCGAGAGAAAAAAATCATTTGAAATCGCGGCTCGCACATGTATCGTCCAAGGGCAGCGCGGCATTCTCGTGTCCGGCGACGCCCGAGGCCCTCATGCGCGCAATCTCGTTGGGCCTCACCCTATCGACCGGCGCGTGGGTAGTCGCCAGCCTGAACGCTCAGACAATCGCGTATCAGAGCTACGGTGCCAAAGCGGGGATTCCCGTCGCCAATGCCATCGCCTTCGACCCGAACGGGGCGCTCGTCGCCGGGACGAACGACGGAGTCGTCCGATTCGACGGCTTCCGCTTCGAGCCGGTGCCGCTTCCCGGCCTCGCTCAGGCGCGCATCGTTCGCATCACCGCCGCACCGGATTCGTCACTCTGGATCCAGAGCGACGCCGGCGACCTGTTCCACCTTGGCGGGGACGACCGGATCACACGGGTGAACGTACCGTCGGTGCTCGCCACCGAGCTCGCCGCGTATCGCTCCTGGCAGCGCTTGCGAGTCGACACCCGCGGGCACGTCTGGATCAACGGGTGGGGACCAGGGCTGTGGCGCTTCGATCCGGCGACGACGCGCTGGTCTCACGTCGACCTGCCGGGAGACGAGCGCATCGTCGACTTCTTCTTCGAGGGACCGGACCTCCTCTGGCTCGCCTCCGAGCGAAAAGTCGGGCGCGTCGCGCTAAACAGCGAGCACGGGACCCCGCCGCAGTGGTCGCCGCTCCCCAGGCGCATCCTGTTCATGCGCCCTCATTCTCCGGGACGTGCCTGGATCGGCACCGATGCCGGCGTGTACGTGCGGGGCGGCGATGGCTCCATGCGTCGGGCTCTTGGCGGCGAGTACGCCGCGGGCAGGCACGCCGAGCCTGACGCCGATGCGTCCGGTCGACTGCTCGCGACCGCCGGCGCGATCCTCCCGGGTCAGGGCCGGCGGACGGGCGTCGTACGACTCGGTGGGGACGGGGGCGTCGAGTTCCCCCGATCGGCTGGCGCGGCGTTCGACGAGCTCCTGCCGCGACAGTTGTTGTTCGGTCGCGAGGGTGATTTCTGGCTGGCGCACGAGGGCGGGCTCATTCACGTGGACCAGGAGTACCTCGTGTCCTATCCCGTACGGGCGCCTAACGGGCCAGCAGAATTCCTCACGGGACTCACCGGCGACTCGGTGAGCGGGAGTCTCTGGATCAGCACCTGGGGTGGGATGTATCGGCTTCGCAACCAACGGGTCGAGCGCATGAGTGACCTCACCCGTCGCGCCACTACACAACCGACGGCGGGCCACGACGGCCGTCACTGGTGGAGGGAGTATGGCGACCTTGGGTTCGTCGCCGATGCTGCCTCACGCGCCGCGCCGACCGGGAGCTCCGACCACCTCGTCTACGAGACGCGTGCTGGCGTGAGGTTCGTGGCGCGGCCGGATGGCATGTACCGCATGACGGGGCAACGCGCGGCGCGGATCAGTGGTCGCCGCTTCGTCTCGGCGTACGTCGCCGAGGCCGGTGATGGACGGATCTGGATGGCGCCGATATCCAGCGTGTCGACGCGCCTCGATACGGTGGAGGGAGACTCGCTTGGCACGGAGTGCCGGGCCTGTCTGCCGTCATCGCTGCGGGCGGTCCTCGACACGCTGCGGTCTCTGGAAATCGTCGACATGGGAGCGGATGCGTTCGGGCGCGTGTGGATCGCGGCGGGTCGGTCAGGACTGGTCTGCATCTACCAGACAGAACAGGGTACGTGGGAAAGCCGACGACTCCAAACCAGCGACGGCCTCCTGAGCGATGAGGTCCACGCGCTTTTTCCCACGCCGGACGGTCGGCTCTGGGTGGGGACACCTCGAGGAGTCCAGGGATTCCGGCTGCGGCCTGGTGCGCCGAGCCTCGATGCCGTGCTCGAGTTTCGCGCGCGGGATGGGATCTCGCGCGAATTCGTGAGCGCGGTGTTCGAGGATCGTGACGGGTTTCTCTGGTTCGGCGCAGCACCCGGCGAGCTCCATCGACTCGACTACCGACACATGCCGCGTCTGAGCTCTCCCCGCGTACGCCTAACCAGGCTGGAGATCGACGGCGTGCGACAACGCGAGAGCAACGAGCCGCTCCGGCTTCGCGCAGGCAACAGCCATCTGTCGATAACCCTCGCGGCGCAGACGTACCGTCAGGAAGAGCGGGTGCGCGTCGAGTACCGGCTCGCGTCGAGTGACACCTCGTGGACGATCCTCGGGTCCGGGCGCACGATTCAGATCGCGTCGATCGCGCCGGGTCGGCACCGTTTCGAGGCGCGCGCCGTGAGACCGGGCGAGCCTCCCGGACCAGTGGTGCGGCAGGACTTCGTTGCGACACCGCTGTTCTACCGAACCTGGTGGTTCGCCATCGCCGTCATCATCGCGTTCGCATTGCCACCGGCGCTCTGGTATCGAAACCGTGTGGAGCGGCGGCTGGCCATCGAGAGGCTCCGCCTTCGCATCGCCACGGATCTGCATGACGACCTTGGCAGCGGCCTCACGCAGGTGTCGTTGTACAGCGAGTTGATACGCCGCGCATCGGAGCCCCAGGTCGCCGCATGGGCCGAGCAGGTCGGTGACCAGGCGCGTTCGCTCTCCGAAGGGATGCGCGACATCATCTGGGCAATTCATCCGCAGCACGAGAGCTGGGAGTCACTGGAGTCACGGATCAAGGACTACGCGGTCGCCCTGCTCGCCCCCCGCGGCATCCGGCTCGACATGCAGGGAACTGCGGAGCGCACGTCGCCGCCCGGCCTGTCGACCGACGTGCGCCACAACGTGCTGCTGCTGGTGAAGGAAGCGCTGCATAACGCGGTGCGCCACGCGGGGAGCAGGTCCATCGAGATCCGCTGGCACATCACCACAAACCGGCTGCTGCTCACCGTTCGAGACGACGGAGCGGGCTTCGAGCCATCTCGGGAATCGGGCGGGAACGGGCTCGAGAACTTCCGGCGACGTGCCGCAGCGATTCGTGCCGAGCTTCGGCTGGATACCGCGCCCGGCGACGGGACGCGTGTCGAAGTCGACGTACCGTTGCGAGGGCGGCGGCCGAGCTACCCGAGTATGTAGTAGGCAGCGTTCGCCACGCCGACTAGAATGAGTCGCATGTCTGATGACGCCGCCGCGGCGGTGGGCGTGACCACTGCCCTTCGGGTCTTCGTGATCGAGGACTCATCATCGGTGCGCGAAGCGCTGGAGCTCCTCCTCGATGGAGCCCCCGGCTTCGCCAGTGCGGGGACGGCCGGCGACGCGGAAAGCGCGCTCGCCACGCATCCCGACCCTCCTCCCGACGTTGTCCTGGTCGACATCGGGCTCCCCGGAATGAGCGGCACCGATGCGCTTCCGCTTCTCCGCCGCCACTGGCCCCACGCCGAGCTGCTCATGCTCACCGTCCACGACGAAGGGGAGCGCATTTTCGGGGCGCTCTGTGCCGGCGCGACGGGCTATCTCCTCAAGGCCACGCCGCCGACGGCGCTGCTCGACGCGATCCGCGAGGCGCACGACGGTGGTGCCCCGATGACTGCTTCGGTGGCGCGGCAGGTCGTGCGCGTGTTTCGCGCACCCGATCCGGCGGCAGGCCTGCTCTCGCCGCGCGAGCGCGATGTTCTGCAGGGACTCGTCGACGGCAGGACGTACAAGCAGATCGGCGACGGCCTGTTCATCAGCGTCAACACGGTCGCCTTCCACGTCAAACAGATCTACCAGAAGCTCCACGTCCATTCACGCGCCGAGGCGACCGCCCGAACCGCGTCACGACCTCCCGGATCCGCCCCGAAAAACTACCCGAGTATGTAGTTGTGCGGTGTGGTCGATCGCCTAACGTGTAGCACCGATGGGCCGCTCGACCGTCATCCGACCCGGAGACGACGCGACAATGCGTGGATCGACAATCACCCGCGCCCGTGCGTTCCGGGCAGCGCTCGGCACACTGGCCCTCGCCGGTTGTGGTACAGACCAGCCGACGGCTCCGCCTCCAACCGCCGCCACATGCATCACGGGACTCTCGGCGCAGGCCACCTGCTATAGCGGGACACAGCTCAGCGGAGCGTCCTATCAGATTGCCGTGCCGACGAACTGGAATGGCATCCTGGTCGTCGTGGCCCGCGGTGCGACGCCAGTGCCGGCAACAGATCTCCGCACGTTCGGTGCTGCCCGCAACCTGCTGCGCGACGGAGGACTCGCGCTCGCCGCGACCACGTACCGCAGCGACACGCCACTTGCGCGAGACGCGACGGATGACGTCGAGGAGCTGCGACAGATCTTCGTCGCGAAGTTCGGCCGCCCGAAGCGCACGATCGTCTGGGGACTGTCGTTCGGCGGTCTGGTGGCGGCGCGTTGTGCGGAGCGGTTCGGGACCTTCGACGGTGTGGTGTCGCTGTGCGGACTGATGGCGGGGACGCTGCGGAGTCTCTACACACAGTTGGACGCGCGCACCGTGTACCAGTATTACTGCCGCAATCTTCCACGCAGCGACGAGCCGCGGTACGACCTGTTCCTCGGTCTCGCGCCACAGACCACGCTGACGGCGGCGGAGCTCCAGGCCCGCGTCAACGAGTGCACCGGCATCAGTCTCCCCGCGGCGCAGCGCTCGGCCGCGCAGCGTGAGAACCTGGCGAACATCCTCGCCGTGCTGCGCATCCCGGAATCGGGGCTCCTGACGAACATGGACGCCGCGACCGCCCTGCTGAAGACGTTCCTCCAGGAGACGTTAGGCGGACACAACCCGCTGCAGAACACGAACGTCCGATACAGTGGGTCGACCGACGACGTCGCGCTGAACCGTGACGTGCCCCGGTACCCCGCCGAGAACCAGACCGCCACCGTGCTGGCCTCGGCCGATGACCCGACGGGACGCCCGCGAGCTCCGGTGCTGACATTGCACGCCATCGACGACCCTCGCGCGTTCGTCGAAAACCAGTCGGCGTATCGCGCAGCGGTCACCAAGGCTGGCGCGTTAGGCAATCTCTTCCAGGCGTTCACGAATCAGGGCGGGCATTGTCAGTTCACCACGGCCGAGCAACTCGGGGCGCTCCAGGTGGTACTCGATTGGATCGAACGCAAAACGCCGCCTACGAACGAAGCGCTCGCTGCGGCGTGCGAGAAGTATCGACTCGAGTTCGGCACCAGCTGTCGCTTCAATGCGGGCTATCAGCCGGCCGCACTGGAAACGCGACTCTATCCGCGACAGCCGTGACGCGCGCGACCACCACCGCATCGATGCTGTCCGCAACCTCACACCTTCTTCAGGAGGCCCTCGTGCGTTCGCTCCGCGGCTTCATACTCGCACTCCCGGTGTTGACGGCCTGCGCGGACGGCGGGACCACGTCCCCGCCGCCAACGGCGCGCACCGATGGGCCGAGCCCGTCGGTCGCGGTCACGAGCGCCGCATGCGGGGACGTCGTCGTGTCAGACCTGCGGCTGGAGAACGACCTGGTGTGTGCAGGCGATGGACTCACCGTCTCCGCGACCGGCGTCCGGATCAACCTGCACGGCCACACCATCAGCGGGAATGGCACGGGCGTCGGCATCAGAGTCAACGCCAGTCAGGACGTCTCGATTCAGGACGGCACCATCCGCGGGTTCCTCCAGGGGATGTTCGTCGCGTCGTCCACGGGAATCGTCATCAAGAACAACGAGCTCACCCAGAACGCGACCGCGGTCCTCCTGCAGGCGTCGAGCGGCAACACGATCAAGGCGAACATCGCGCGGCAAAATTCCGTTCGGGCATTCATGTTCCGCCCGAACCTGACCGGCGTGGTGTCCACCGACAATGACGTCGTCGACAACGACATCATCGACAATCCCACAGGGATTCTCCTGATCTCGCAGCCGGGGAACACCTTCAATGGGAACACGATCTCGGGGAGTACGGTCGCAGCGATCGACATGACCTCTCCGCCAGGCGCGAGCGGCAACGTGATCAAGGGCAACTTGCTGACGACGAGCGCCGTGGGCATCCGACTCGCCGGCGGATGGACCGGCAACACTATCCGTGGCAACACCCTTCAGGCGAACAGCTGTGCACTGCAGGGGCCGACCGCGGGCAACACGCTCCAGGGAAATACGTTCGCCGGGAACTCGGCGAATCTCTGTCCGTAGCGGCGAGAACCCCGGTTGTCATCCCCAGTGGCGGCTCGTTCCGAAGTTGCCGGACGGTGGGAGCGGCACCGTAGAAAGCACCTGCCCGTAGTTGGGCGATTTGCGATCGAAGTCGATGACCGCGAGGAAGTCGGGCTGCCCTTGGCTTCGTAGAGCTCGCCCAAGCGCTGTTGGACGCCGGCGAGGTTCAGAGATTCGTTGAACGCCGCGCCAGGCCGTTTCTGCGCCAGGTATGCGTCGCCTGTGGCAATGGTTGAATCGGGGCGCTCGAGCCGGTCGAGCACGACGAAGCGAAGCGACAGCAGGCATTCCGTGCACACGTGGAGGCGTCGATCCGCCTCGGCGACTTTCGCCAGCGACTCATCGAGTCGGCCCGCCGAAGTCCGCCAGCGCGTCGCTGAACACCTCCGCCGCGGGACGATCGACGGTCCTTCCGAGCGCGGCGAGCTGTCTCATGTAGTCCGCGCGCACCTGCTGCGCGAGCGGTGTATCGCCGGCAAAGCCCGCGGCGGCGAGCAGGTACGCGTTGAGGCGATCGACCAGCGGGAACGAATCCGGCGGCATGCGACGCATCGTCTGGTGGAGCACGTCACGCGCGGCAGCCCGGTCCTCCTGCACAAAGGCAGCGACCAGCGCCGAGTCTATCCCGGCATTCCGGGATCGCCGCGTTGTCGCCACGCTCGAGCTGCCGCGTGCGCATCTCGCTCCGGTACTGCAGCCCTTCGCGGATCCGTCCGCGAGCGATGAGCACGGCACCAAGCTCGCCCAGCACCGAGTTCGTGATCGTTCGGCTCGTCGCGACCTTCGGCCGAATGTCCCTGTAGACCCGTTCGGCGCTGTCGTATGCGTGGAGAAAGGCCAGGTGCCGTGCCTGCGTGAGCAGCACGGTCGGCTCGTTGGGCGCGCGTCGGGCCCACTCGCGCATGAGACTATCGGCGGCGGCTTCCTGACCGGCGGCGGAGAGCCCGGAAGCCGCGTTACTCCACGTGATCGGGTTGATCGTCTCGCGATCCTGTTGCGCTGCCTTCAGGCGGTATCGCGCGGCGCGTTCGTATTCTCGGCGCTTTGTGAGAATCAGTGAGGCATTGTTGAGCGCAATGAGGTTCGTCGGCTCTCGCGCGAGCGCGGCCTCGAACGCCTCGAGCGCGCGCTCCTCGTCGACCGCCGGTCCGTCGCGTGACGCTGAACGGCTGTGCGTTCGGGAGTAACAACGTGATGTACGCCGCGTTCATGGACGCGCCATACACCACACCGATCAAACTTGGCGGCGTTGGTGGGCATAACAACAATCTCGTAACCGGGATTTCGCCGTCAGGTCAGTACATGGTGGGGCACGGCGTCACGTCGGGGAATGTCCAAGTTGGCGTGTACTGGGTCCCTAACGTTGCGGACACCAGCAGATTCACGTTCGCGTGGACGATCGAAGAGGGGATTGGGCCGGCCTCTCGGCCGCGAGCAGATTGCGAGTCGACGTCGACCACGACGGAGCAGCAATCTAGTTTTCGCGCATGTCCACGTTGCCCCCGACTCCGTTCGAACAGCTTGGCGGCGATCCGGGCGTACGTCGTCTCGTCGATCGTTTCTACGACCTCGTCGACGGCGCGCCGGAAGCCGCGACCATCCGCCGGCTGCACGCCACGAGCCTCAAGGCATCGCGCGATAAGCTGCACCTGTATCTGATGATGTGGACGGGCGGCCCGCAGACCTACGTGGAGCGGAACGGGCACCCGCGCCTGCGCATGCGGCACTTCCCTTTTCAGATCGGCACGCGCGAGCGTGATGAGTGGCTCTGGTGCATGGACCGCGCGCTGGATGAGCACGAGATGCCTGACGAGTTGCGCTCGCAGCTCCGGGAACGCTTCCACGCGCTCGCCGATCACATGCGGAACCAGGCGGAGTAAGGCCGGGAAACGGCAACTGCAACCGCAACGGCAAATTCAACTGCAACTGCAGGACAGGATGGCCAGGATGGACAGGATTGAACAGAGCCTCCGTGTCGCATTCAGGGCCCCTCCCACAACGAGCCCAGGATGAGGGGCACGGCCGCTCGGGACGCCACTCTCCCCGAGATGTGTTCCCCACATTCGTTAGGCCCCCGGCGACACGCGCTCGACGCCGAGGCAGTCATCTTCTCAATCCTGTCCATCCTGCCAATCCTGTCTTGCAGTTGCCGTTGCCGTTTCCAGCCTCATGGCATGCAAAGCCGTCATCCTGCCAATCCTGTCCATCCTGGCCATCCTGTCCTGCAGTTGCTGTTCACGCCTTAGATCCGGACTGATGCCTGATCCTGCGCGCGAACTGCGGTCTTGACTTTGGCACGCGGCGTCTGTATTTAACCACTACGTTAATTAACCAACCGGTTCACCGCGTATGCCGACCGACCAACTGAGCATGACGTTCGCAGCCCTGGCCGATCCAACTCGACGCGCAATTCTCGCCCGGCTCATCACCGGCGAGCGCACCGTCAACGAGCTGGCCGAGCCCTTCACGATGAGTCTGCCGGCCGTCTCGAAGCATCTGCGGGTGCTGGAGCGCGCCGGTCTCATCGCACGCGGACGCGAGGCGCAGTGGCGACCGTGCCGCCTCGAAGCCACGCCGCTCAAGGAAGTCGCGGACTGGACCGAGCCCTATCGCGCGATCTGGGA
>Ga0070670_100005305_pt1 | contig 10869 bp, 10 predicted proteins | sample KBSS63metaG_FD_64665 | JGI IMG/M metagenome (GOLD analysis project Ga0070670, IMG submission 64665) | Switchgrass rhizosphere microbial communities from Kellogg Biological Station, Michigan, USA - KBS S6-3 metaG | ecosystem: Host-associated > Plants > Roots > Rhizosphere > Soil ... | reverse complement strand
TCATGATTCGTCGCTCGTTCGTCGCCATCGCCGTCTGTGTTGTCGTATTGATGATGGGTCCGTCTCAAGGCGGGCACTACGCGCTGAGCGCGCAAACGAAGACAGTGCCGCGCCCCCCGGCGCAGCCGGCGGGCCAGCAGCCACCCGGAGAGAGTGCGGCGCCTGACGGCTACGCTCCGCTACCGCAGTGGCTCGGGCAGACCCGCGCGCCGGCGCCCGCGAAGACAGAGGCGTTCACTGTCCAGACGTTCGCTGAAGGGTTGAATGGCGCGTCGTTCCAGTTCCTGCCAGATGGTCGCATCCTCCTCGGTGAGCGCAACGGCCGTATCCGGATCATCGGCAAGGACGGCAAAGCTGCGGATCCGCTCGCGGGCATGCCTGCGGACATGTTCATGCCTGGCCAGGCGCTGTTCAGCGTGTGCCCCGACAAGGGCTTTGCGACCAATCGCACAATCTATTTCACGTATGCCGTATTGCCGGCCGGCGTCGATCCGGCGTCGCAGCGATCTCCTGCGCACGTGCACGTTGCCAGCGCGCGGATCGCGGCCGACGAGAAACGTCTCGACGGGGTGAAAGATCTGCTCGACGCAGAGGGCACAGGCGGACGCGTGATTCAGGCGAACGACGGCACGCTGCTGGTGGAAACCACGGTGCCGGCGGGCCTCGGCCTCCTGTCGGAAGCGTGGATGCAGCCGCAGCAGCTCGACAGCCTGATGGGCAAGGTGCTTCGCATCAATGCCGACGGCTCCATCCCGAAAGACAACCCATTCGTCGGCAGGGCCGGCGCGCGGCCCGAGATCTATGCGCTCGGTCTGCGCGACCCCCAGGGAATCGCGATCCACCCGAAGACCGGCAGGGTGTGGACGAGCGAACACGGTCCGCGCGGTGGCGACGAGATCAACGACGTCGAGAAAGGGAAGAACTACGGCTTCCCGGTCATCGGCTATGGACGCGACTACAACGGCAAGCCGATCAACGGTGACAAGACCGTGCAGGCCGGGATGGAACAGCCGGTCTACTTCTGGACGCCCGACATCGCGCCGTCGGGCATCGCGTTCTACACCGGCAAGATGTTCCCATCGTGGAACGGCAACGTGTTCGTTTCTGCGCTGGCGGCCCGGTATCTCGTACGCCTTGTGCTCGACGGCGATCGCGTCGTCGCCGAAGAACGCCTGCTGACCGATCTCAATTCGCGCATCCGCGCCGTCAACGAGGGACCAGATGGTTCGCTCTACGTACTCACTGACGGCGCGAATGGAAAAATCGTGCGGCTCGTGAAGAAGGCGTCGTAGGGTCCGGCTGTAGCCGGACTGACGTCAGTCCGGAATCTCTGCCTCGACAAGCTTCGCCAGCAGGGCGAGCGATTCCTGCCATCCGAGCGTGCAGGCCTCGGCCGGAATGACGTCGGGGATACCCTCCTGCACGATGTTCACATCGGTCCCGACCAGGACCTTCTTCAATGTAACCGTCACGGTCATCTCGCCGGGCAGGTTCGGATCGTCGAACTTGTCCGTGTGGCGGATCCGCTCGTTCGGCACCAGCTCGAGATACTCGCCGCCGAACGAGTGGCTCTTGCCCGAGGTGAAGTTCGTAAACGACATGCGGTAGGTGCCGCCGACGCGTGCGTCGAGCTGGTGAACCTTGCCGGTAAATCCGTTGGGCGGCAGCCACTTGGCCATCGCTTCCGGATCGAGAAACGCTCGGTAGACTCGTTCAGGTGTGGAGCGAAGCACACGATGAAGCCGGACGGTATTGGGCATCGTTGACTCCTCTGCGGGCCCTCTTCGCCGGTGTTGCAGCGCCGGGGCCCGTCGTTATTTAACTGTATAGACCGGACCACACCGACGAATTCATCGGTCGCCACTCCCAAATAGGAGTTCGTAGTGTCCGGCTTCAGCCGGACCCAGGATGGTCGCGACATCAGACGGGAGTCTGGGATAATGGTTTCGTCGGGGCGTGGCTCAGCCTGGTAGAGCGCTCGCTTTGGGAGCGAGATGTCGCTGGTTCGAATCCAGTCGCCCCGACCATTCAGACTTCGCGGTAGGCCCTTACTTCCCTTTCAGCCGGTCGAGCCGTTGCTGCACGCGGGCGTTCGGCACGGCCGCCACCAGTTGCTGCAGTGTGGCGATCGCGCCCTCACGCTGTCCTGCGGCTTCCAGCGCGTCCGCCGTCAACATGCCGTGACGAATCCGGATGAACGGCGAGTCAACCGGCGGCGTCATCGCGCGCAATGCCTGCAGCGCCGCTATGGGGTCCTTGCGATCGACGATCAGCGACTCCGCACGGGCCATCTGCACTTCGATGTCCGCAGGAAAGCGCTGCGCGGCGATGTCGAACAAGGCGGCCGCGCCGTCAGCCTTTCCGGCCTGCCGATCGGCGAGGGCCTGCTGATACAGGCCGGCACGAAGCAAGTGGCCGACGTCCTGCGGATCGCCGCTTCGAGTCCCAACGCCGCCCGCGTAACCGTAGACGATCTCGCCGCCATGCTCTCCCGCCTCGAAGAGTGCGACCAGGCCGACGAGGCCGATTGCGGTTGATGCCATGAGCGCGTAGCGCGCCTTCAGCGACTTCCGCATCGCCAGCGCCACGGCTTCCGCGAGCACTACGACGATGAAGATGTTGCGCGCGCGTTCACCCCATTCCTCGTGTTCGGTTACGGCCGGACGGAGACCGGGCATCCGCTCGATGGGGCCGTGCGCGGCGTCGCCGGTGTACGCGGCCGCTATCGCGGCGAGGGTGCCAAGCGTCAGCAGCGCGGCCGCCGCGGGGGCGAGGAACGCCGGCCGCCCCAGCCACGCAAGCACTCGAAACAGGACCCCGACCACCAGCAACGCGATGGCGAAATGTACGACCTGGGGATGATACGCGCCCATGCGCGCATTGTAATGCTCACCACGGCCCCTTATGACGGCCAGGTTGCCTTCGGGTCGTAATTGATGATCGATTGTGGAGGTGTCGTCGGCACCATCGGGCGAAGGTACGGTTTGCCCGCCGCCTTGTGGCACGAGTAGCACGACTCGATCAGGCCGCGATACGCGGACTCGAATGCTGCACCGTTCTTCTCATCGACGGCCTTCTTCAGCGCGGGCAGCGCGCTCGTATCGATGCCGTCGAAGATCCCTTTCAGATCGACCGGGTTGCCGTCCGGTCCCTTGACAGTGGGATTGATCCGGATCGTCCACCGGATCCGGTTTCGGACCTCCGAGACTTCGAAGGCCGCCAACGCCCAGTGTTGTTCCCTTGCGGCAAACCAGAGGTTCGCCATGTGCCAGCCGACATCGATCATCGAGTGCGACTGCGCGGGGATAACCTCTTTGAGATGAGCGATATCAGCCGCAACATCGACCGCAGGCACCTGCGCTGCCTGCGCGGAAACCCGCGAGTCCTGCCAATGCATCACGAGACCGCCCATCGCAGCGCCGATGGCCAGCGATAGAGCGTATCCAATCACTGATCGGGTCATGACCTCTCCCTGGCATGGGTCGCGCCACGCCGCCCGGAGTATAGGCCTGACGCTTGTGTTCTTTGAACAGAGAACTTTATTTAGTAAAGTATCGTCTCACGTCCGGGTATCTGAAAGCTGATGGAGGGACTCGCGTGAGATGTGCGTCTAACTGCTTCCTGTCGTCCGTTGCATTCACCGTCGTGGCGGCGCTCACCGCACCGGCTGCGGTTCTGGTCCGCGCGCAGGCGGCGCCAGGCGCGGAGCCTCTGCCCAGATTCGAGGTCGCGTCGGTCAAGCCGAGCTCGGGCCCGACGGGCGAGCGGGGACAACCGGGCGGCCGCTACATCGCGACGCGGACGTTAAAGTTCTTCATCGCGGATGCGTTCTTCTTCGGTACGCCGTTGGAGATGTCTCGCGTGATCGGCGGACCTGAGTGGATCAACTCAGCTCTCTACGAAATCAACACGAAGGCGAGCACGCCGTGGCAACCGTCCCCTGACGGCCCGCCGCGCGAGCTGTTCCTGATGATCCGTTCACTTCTTCAGGAGCGATTCAAGCTGAAGACGCACATGGAGACGCGTGAGCTGCCGGTCTACGAGCTGGTGGTGGCACGGGCGGACGGAGCGCTCGGTCCGCAGCTGCGCCAGTCCACGTCGGACTGCGACGCGATCATTGCTGCGGTTCGGGCCGGGGCTCCGCCGCCCCAGCGGCAGCCCAACGAACCGCCGCCGTGCGGGGCAATGCGCGGTCCTGCGCGAGTCCTCGCGGGCGGCCTTCCGATGGCGCAGTTCGCGAACATGCTGACTCTTGTCATGGCTGATGCGAACGGGCCCGCGGGGCGCGACGATGCACGGGTCGTGATCGACAAGACCGAGTTGAGCGGGCGCTTCGCGTTTACGCTGGCGTGGACGCCGGAACGGATCCCGGAGGGGACGCCGCCGCCCGGTATTCCGCCGATCGATCCGAACGGTCCGCCCCTGCTCACCGCGCTGCAAGAGCAGCTCGGCCTCAAGCTCCAGCCAGCCAGAAGCCGGATGGACGTGGTCGTCATCGACAGCGTGGATCGGCCGACGCCGGACTGAGACCCTATGTTCTACACTCCCCGTGGGGAGTGAATGGCTCTGATGTCGAGCGCGAGTAAGACGTGGATGTTACGAACGCGCCAGGCGGCGCTGATCCTCGTCTTACTTACGTGCGCGTCGCGCCTGGAGTCCTCGCGACCGGCCCAGGCAAATTCCCTGACCGTTCGCTTCAGCCCGAGCGCCGGAACGTTCGTCGGGAGCGAAACGGTGGCCCTCAGTGTCCAGGCCAGGGCCGACATCCACTACACGCTCGACGGCTCGCTGCCGACTGTGATGTCGCCCGTTTACAAGGGGCCCGTCACTCTCGACAAATCGACGCGCCTCCGGGCAGTCGCGATCGCGCCTGGCGAGTCCGCGCGCGGAGGAGTCGCCACAGAAATCTACCTGCGCGTGGACCCGGATACGCAGCGCTTTACGGGCCACCTGCCAATCATCCTGATTCACACGTTCGAGTCGGGGACGCCGGATGCCTTTGGGACTGAATACCTGCCGGCGGCCCTCGAGGTGCTGGAGCCGCAGTCAGGCACCAGCCGCATCGTCGGCCGTGCCGTGCTCGATGCCCGCATCGGCATTCACGTGCGCGGCGTCACGTCGCGCAACTTTCCGAAGAAGCAATACGCCATCGAGCTGCGCGCTGACGACGACGATCGCGACAGTGATCAGCCGATGCTCGGGCTGCCGAGCAACTCCGATTGGGTGTTGTCCGACCCGATTGCCTACGATCGGGCGCTGATCAGGAACGCGCTCGCTTTTGAGCTCAGCAACCGCATCGGGCGTTACGCGCCGCGCACGCGATTTGCCGAAGTGTTCATGGTCGACGACGGCGGTGACGTGCGCGCCGAAAACTTTCTCGGGTTCTTCACGCTGATCGAGAAGATCGGACGTGATCCCGAGCGCGTCAACGTCAGCAAACTCCCCGAGTCGGCCGCAAGCGTGCCGGCGATATCCGGCGGGTTCATCCTGAGGATCGACAAGGGCGAGGCCGACTTCGATGCGGGTGGGAGAAGGCTCCAGTTCGTGTATCCGGACCCCGAGGACATGCGTTTGCCGGAGCGCAAGCCGCAGCTCGATTTCATCCGCACCTTCATCGACGGGTTCGTGCGCGCCGCGAGCGCCCCGGACTTCAGGCATCCGTCTACCGGTCAGCGCTACTCGGAGTTCATCGATGTCGATGCCTGGATCGATCACGACATTATCAACGCGCTGACCAAGAACGTCGACGGGATGCGCTTCAGCTCGTACTTTTACAAGGAGCGCGGCGGTCGTCTGGCGGCGGGTCCGGTGTGGGACTTCGATCGCAGCATGGGCACCCCGTACGACCCGCGCACCGGGGATCCCGAGGAGTGGAACCAGACGTTCAACGCGACCGACTACTTCAACGAGGGATGGTGGCGGCTCCTGTTTCGCGATCCGGACTTCAGATCACGATATCGGGCGCGCTTCACGTCGCTGTTGAACGGAGCATTCTCAGCCGACAATCTCGACCGCATCGTCGACGCGATGGCCTCCCAGGTTGGTGACGCCGCGGATCGAAATTTCCGCCGCTGGACGCAGTTTCCGCCGCGAGACAACTCGCACGCCGCTGAGATCGCGCTGCTGAAAGATTTCCTGCGTCGCCGGGTGACCTTTATCAAGACGCAGTTGGACTCGAAGTTCTGAAGGCCGCGCGTCTCAGACGTAGACGCAGGGGCCGACCTTAAGGCCGGTCCCTGCTTGGTACTACGCCGCCCGCTCCACCGGTACGACCGGCGGAGACGGTGCCGCCTCGGGAGCGGCCGCCACCGACGTCGGTTCCGTCACTGCTGCAACCGACGTTGATTCGGGAGCGGCCTCCGCGTCAGCGGCCTCGCCACGCCGCCTCGTGCGCGGAAGCGCCCGGCTGCGCTCCCACGCCACCAGCCGCTCGGGATCGGACGCCAGATGGTTCGCCACCGCGACATCCAGCGTCGCCAGCGCCTGCAGCGCCCGTGTCATCGACCCTTCAATCTGCTCCCGAGCCTGCCTCTGCTCCCTGCGCCGCAGTTCATGCTCGTTGAGCGCGCTTTCGAGGTCGTCGACACGCTGCCGCAGTTCGTCCATCGTGATCCCGTGCGCAGCGAACTCCTCCGCGCAGGGCCCGATGGCGTCGATGAACTGCCGCATGACGCTGAGCAGCCGTTGGTCGTTTGCGCCCTCCGGCAGCTCCACCTCCGTCGTGAGCTGCGGGAGCGCCGGCACGAGCACGCGGGCGGTGTTCTTCGCCCGCACGAGCGCGTCGACGAGGCGCGTGCGACACTCGAGGACCCGAGCCTTCCTGGCGGCGCGGGACGCCCCGCGCTCCGTGAGGTTCAGCGCATCGAGCCGCCCGACCTCCGCCGTGACGATGGCGAAGGCCGTCTGGGCGCGGCTGTTGGTGGGAAAGAGTTGACTGTGCTTGACGCCGAAGTCGCGCACGCGAGTCAACATCTCGTAACGACGTTTCACTAACCCGGTCATAGGGACCCTCCTTGAAGAAACAGCGTCATTGCCGTTTCGTCAGGGATGGTGGAGGACGGACGCGGGATAAGGCTGAATAAAAACCTGAGCAAAGCTGAAAAACGTTCAGGAAGACGCGCGCTCGCGTATCAACGCCAGCACCTCGCCCCAGATCTCCGGGCGCAGCTGTGCCTGCAGGATCGGTTCGACCGGCAGGAGCCATCCGGCATCGTCATATGGAGCTGAGGCGATCGCGTCCCGATACGTCCGGGCCGCCTCGTGATGACGGCCGGCGCGCGCGAATGCCAGCGCCCGCGCGACTGCCACCTCCGCGCCACGCGGGTCGTCCGCGGGCAGATCGGGAATCGGCAGCATCAACGCGGCCATGGATTTGAAATGTCCGGGCCCGGTGTGCAGCGCCTTCCGGAACGCCGCTGTCGCGCGGTCATGGTCGCCACGACGCAGATATACGGAGCCAAGCGCGTGCCAGGTGTTTGCCGCGCATTGACGCGCATACAGCTGGCACGAGTCGGGATCTCGCAGTTCGCACTCGAACTCCCGTTCCGCCTCTTCAAGCTGGTTCAGCGCCAAGAGCACGAGGCCCCGCAGGAGATGCAGGCCAACCGCCGGATACGCCGCAGCGACGCGTTGCTGTTGATCCTGGGCGATGCAGCCGGCACGCAGCAGGATCAATGCGGCCTCAAGTGCTCCGCGTGCAATAAGCACGGTCGCCTGCAGCCAGTACCCGAGTGCCAGATCCGGACGCAGCAGCAGGGCCCTTTTCGCGGCCTTGATCCGTTCCTCGCCCCAGCTCACACGCGAGAGCAGCAGATGGTTGCGCCAATTGCCCTCGTCGAACATCACCCCTTTGTAGGCGGCCAGGCGTGCACTCTCCGGGTGGCCGGCGAGGTAGAGCACGAACCCGCGCGTGCTCCACGCCTCTCCCGATTCGGGCTCGAGGAGTGTCGCCTGGCGGGCGCTGTCGATGGCACAGGTCAGCGCCTCCAGGTCGTAGGCGGTCTCGATGAACGACGCCTCGCACAGCAGGGCGCAGGCGGCGGCCAGTTCCACGTATGCCGGTGCGTGATGCGGCTGGTGACGGATCATCTGCTCGATATCCGAGCGCGCCGCGCTGATCTCGAGACGATTGAGGGTGGTGACCGCCTGGCGCCCGCGGAGAAATCGCCGAAGCGGCTCGTCGACGCCCGCCGCGGTCAGGTCGCGGTCGTGTACCTCGAGACGGTGGACCTCGACCATCAGCCGATAGCCCTGGCCCCACACTGTCTCGATGAGCTTCGTGGCCCCGTTCACGCCGAGCGACTTTCGCAGGTGCGACACCGCCTGTTCGATGCTGTTTTCATTGACGTCGCTGCCCCAGCCCGCGATCGACAGCGCCCGCCGCGACACGACGTCAGGTGCACGCGAGACCAGCTCCAGGAGTACGCCGAAGTACGAGTCGGCGAGCTGCACGCGGGTGCCTTCCCACGTGAGCCACCGTTTGTGTGGATCGAGCTCGAAAGGGCCGAAACCGTAGAGGAAGGTGCCGCGCGCCATCGGATCAGCGACAGACCACGTGGCGAGTCAGACAAACCACGCGGCGAACGAAATAAACCGTGCAACAAGCAATCGGATCGCTCAGGCCTGGCACGAGACCAGCCTGCCGATCACCTGGACCACTTCCGCACCTCAACGAACCACTCAGCGCATAAGTTTGACGACCAGTTTCATAAATGGACCAAATCCCGACCCACCCGATCACGCTTGAACAGGTGTCTGAACGCCGAGAGACGCATGCAGATGCGCAGACACGGTGAGCAGCGCCGCTGCTGGCGTTGGGAAGAGGCCGAGCGGCCACCGCAGGAACGGTCGGGCGGGGAGGATCGGGAGCGAACAGATGGTCCGCCACGGCCGCATCGTAAGGTCGAATGCTGCGGCCGTTTGCGGTTCAGCAAAATTTCCTGTGCAAGGGGGCTCAGGTCGGCCCCCACATCGGAACTCAGTGGGTCATCGCGTAGAGCAGGACGTTGATGCCGGTCGCGTAGGCGTGAGGCGAGAAGCGGTAGAAGTATTCCGGATCCTCGCCTTCGCGCTCCCAGCCATCAGGAATATCCGAGTTGTGGATCATCACGACCATCAGGCGGCCGCGTTCGTCGGCGATCGCCCGGGGGTCCACCGGATCGGTCACACCGCGATCGGTAGCGCCGCCAGTACGGCGCCACGCCTGGATCGACGGCATCTGCGGAACCTCGTCCATCTGGAACTGGGTGCGCCAGATCGGATGGCTGAGAGGAAGGTCGACGATCGGATAGGTGGCCGGCGGCAGCACGCGGCCGATCTCTTCATCGAATTGTTCCCGCGCGTACTCACCCCAGGTATCGGAGACGAACACGAATCCACCCTTGAGCAGGTAGTCGCGAAAGCTGGCAATCTCCCGATCGTTGAGCGCCATCGTTCCGGCGTCTTCCATCAGCAGGTACGGGCACTTGAACAGCTCCTTGTCGGTCAGCCTGACGACGACGTATTCCGGGTCGGTGCTGGCGGGCTGCCTGATGGTGCGCGTCTTGGTGAGCTCCGACAGGCGGATGCTGAAGTTGATGTCGGCGCCAGGAAAGTCGGTCGACCATCCGCGCTTCTCGCGCCGGTCGCTCGTAAACATCGCCCGGCAGAAGGTGAAGGCGCCCTGAAAGCTGTTGGCGGTGGGGAAGCGCGGAGGGGTGCTGCCGTAGAACCCGGCGAAGATGCGCTGCGCCGAGCCCGCGCCGACGCCGACGGCCAGGAGCCCGACCAGGGAGAGCGCGCCGACGGAGAACCAGCGCATTTGACGCTATGTTAGCGCTACTTCGCCGGAGCCGGCGTGTCTCGCCTCCCCTCAGCCGGGCTCCGATTCGGTGGCGCCATCGGTTCTTCCGTGAAAGCGTTCGCGCATGCGTTGACGGAATCGCTCCTGATCCTCGGGCGACGCGCACTTGCGCCGCTTGTGATGGCCGCCGCCGCCCCCGCCTCCACCGAAGCCACCGAACAGAATCCGGCAGAGCACGAGCATCGCGAATCCCTGCAGAAGCGTGATCTGGGGCCAGTCGAACAGCGGCGGCAGCAGCCAGTTCCACAGCAGCATGACGATCCCGCCGCCGACCAGAACGAAGAGCGCCATGATGATCGGGGCGCCGACGATCGCCAATGGAACGATGTAATACCACTTCAAAAACCGCTTGATGCTCATAGAGAAATCCTCACGCCTTCGTCCTGTCGTCGTATGTCTGTCGCAGCCGTTCGCGCAGCCGGAGCACCGCATACCGTTTCCGCGACAGCAGCGTATTGATACTCACGCCGGTCGCCGCGGCCATCTGCTTGAAGCTGCGCCCCTCAAGTTCATGGCCGATGAACACCTCGCGCTGGTCCGGCGGGAGCTCGGCGATCGCCTGCTCGAGCGTCTCCATCAGTGCCGCGCGGGCGTATTCCTCGTCGGGCCCGGCGAGTCCCGACGGCAGCAGATCCTCGAGCTCCAGCGGCTCCATCGTCCGTGACCGGAACAGATCGATGATGCGGTTGCGCGCCACGCGGTAGAGCCATCCGGTGATGTGGTCGATCGGCATCAGTAGCCGGTTCGCCTCCACCAGCGTGGAGAAGACGTCCTGCAGGATGTCCTCGGCGTCGCGCGGGTCCGCCACACGCCGGCGGATGAAGCTCCGCAGCCGCGACCGCTCCCGGTTCACGATGTCGGTCAGTTGCTCGTCGTCTCGCGTCGGCACCCGCTACCTATGTAGACGGATACGAGAGGGGGATATTGTGCGGATCAGGACCGCAGCGGCCTTGGTCCTTTCGTGCCTGGTCTAAAAGCCACGATGATCAGCGGCGGACGATCCCGCTCGCCGCCGCGGAAAAAACGCG
>Ga0070670_100005303_pt1 | contig 10871 bp, 8 predicted proteins | sample KBSS63metaG_FD_64665 | JGI IMG/M metagenome (GOLD analysis project Ga0070670, IMG submission 64665) | Switchgrass rhizosphere microbial communities from Kellogg Biological Station, Michigan, USA - KBS S6-3 metaG | ecosystem: Host-associated > Plants > Roots > Rhizosphere > Soil ... | reverse complement strand
GCTGCCGGTGATGTACTCGTACAAGCGCGCCGGCTTCTTCACCATCTCGGGCAACCTCGCGACCCAGTACATCCAGGCGGTCGGCTGGGCGATGGCGTCGGCGATCAAGGGCGACACGCGCATCGCCTCGGCCTGGATCGGCGACGGCGCGACCGCGGAGTCCGACTTCCACACCGCGCTCACCTTCGCCCATGTCTACCGCGCGCCGGTGATTCTCAACGTCGTCAACAACCAGTGGGCGATCTCGACCTTCCAGTCGATCGCCGGCGGCGAGGCGACCACCTTCGCGGCGCGCGGCGTCGGCTGCGGCATCGCCTCGCTGCGCGTCGACGGCAACGACTTTCTCGCCGTCTACGCGGCGAGCGCCTGGGCCGCCGAGCGCGCGCGCTCGAACCTCGGGCCGACGCTGATCGAGTGGGTCACCTACCGTGCCGGCGCCCACTCGACCTCGGACGACCCGTCGAAGTACCGCCCCGGCGACGACGCGCAGCACTACCCGCTCGGCGACCCGATCGCGCGCCTGAAGAAGCATCTGATCGGCCTCGGCATCTGGTCGGACGAGGAGCACGAACAGACGGCCAAGGCGCTCGACGCCGAGGTCAGCGCCGCGCTCAAGGAGGCGACCCAGTACGGCTCGCTGCTCGACGGCCATGCGCCGCCGCTGGCGACGATGTTCGAGGACGTCTACCAGGACATGCCGGCGCACCTGCGCGAGCAGATGCGCCAGGCCGCGGAAGGCTGACACCGTGGCCGCGATGACCATGATCCAGGCGCTGCGCTCGGCGATGGACGTGATGCTCGGGCGCGACGACAACGTCGTCGTGTACGGCCAGGACGTCGGCTACTTCGGCGGCGTGTTCCGCTGCACCGACGGCCTGCAGGCCAAGTACGGCAAGACGCGGGTCTTCGATGCACCGATCTCCGAGGGCGGCATCGTCGGCTCGGCGATCGGCATGGCGGCGTACGGCCTGAGGCCGGTGGTCGAGGTCCAGTTCGCGGATTACTTCTATCCGGCATCGGACCAGATCGTCTCGGAGGCGGCGCGGCTGCGCTATCGCTCGGCGGGCGACTTCACCGCGCCGATCACGATCCGGATGCCGTGCGGCGGCGGCATCTACGGTGGCCAGACGCACAGCCAGAGCCCGGAGTCGCTGTTTACCCACGTGTGCGGCATCCGCACCGTGATGCCGAGCAATCCGTACGACGCCAAGGGCCTGCTGATCGCCTCGATCGAGAACGACGATCCGGTCATCTTCCTCGAGCCGAAGCGGCTCTACAACGGCCCGTTCGACGGCCACCACGGCAAGCCGGTCGTGCCGTGGGCGGCGCACCCGATGGGCGAGGTGCCCGAGGGCCACTACAGCGTGCCGCTGGAATCGGCGACGGTCTTTCGCGCCGGCACCGACGTCACCGTGCTGACCTACGGCACGATGGTCTTCGTGTGCGAGGCGGCGGCCAAAGCGAGCGGCGTCGACGCCGAGATCGTCGACCTGAGGAGTCTCTGGCCGCTCGACCTGCCGACGCTCGTCGCCTCGGTGAAGAAGACCGGCCGCTGCGTCGTCGTCCACGAGGCGACGCGTACCAGCGGCTTCGGCGCCGAGCTGGTCGCGCTGATGCAGGAGCACTGCTTCTATCACCTCGAAGCGCCGATCGAGCGCGTCACCGGCTGGGACACGCCGTATCCGCACGCGCTGGAGTGGGCGTACTTCCCTGGCCCCGACCGGGTCGCGGCGGCGTTGAAGCGCGTGATGGAACCCTGAGCACCGACATGGCCGCGCACGTGATCCGTGTCCCCGACCTCGGCGAGGGCATCGCCGAGGTCGAGCTGGTCGTCTGGCACGTCGCGCCGGGCGACCCCGTCGTCGAGGACCAGGCACTCGCCGACGTCATGACCGACAAGGCCTCGGTCGAGATTCCTTCTCCCGTCGCCGGCCGGGTGCTGGCGCTGGGCGGAGAGGTCGGGCAGATGCTGGCGGTGGGATCCGAGCTGATCTCGATCGAGGTCGCGGACGAGCCGGCACGGGCGATGCAGCCGCGACCGGATGCCTCGGCGAATCCACCCGCGTCCTCGGCGGCTGCGCCGTCGACACCGGCTGCGCCAGCCGCGCCATCACCGCCATCACCGCCAGCATCGCCAGCATCGCCAGCATCGCCAGCATCGCCAGCGGCGGCACCGGCGCGATCGCCGACGCCATCGCCAGCGCCGGCAGCGACGACGGCAGCGCGCCCCGCGCCCGGACAGCGACCGATCGCCTCGCCGGCGGTCCGCGCGCGTGCCTGGGAGCTCGGCATCGACCTGGGAGACGTCGCCGCCACCGGTGGCGCGGGCCGCATCGTGCAGGCCGACCTCGATGCTCATCTCGCTCGCGGCGGCGCTCGCTCGAACCGGCCCACGCCAGTGCGCGCAGCGCCGGCAAGCGATGCCACGCACGAGATCAAGATCGTCGGCCTGCGCCGCAAGATCGCGCAGAAGATGCAGGAGTCGAAGCGCCGCATTCCCCACTACAGCTACGTCGAGGAAGTCGACGTCAGCGAGGTCGAGGCCTTGCGCGCCGAGCTCAACGCGAAGTGGGGCGGCGAGCGCGGCCGTCTCACCCTGCTCGCGTTCATCGTCCGCGCCGTCGTCCTCGCGGTGCGCGAGTTTCCGATGGTCAACGCGCGCTTCGACGACGAGACCGGCGTGCTCACGCGCCACGACGCCGTCCACGTCGGCATCGCCACGCAGACACCCGCCGGCCTGCTCGTCCCGGTGGTGCGCAACGCGCAGGCGAACGACCTCTGGGCCAACGGCGCCGAGATCGCTCGCCTGGCCGATGCGGCGCGCAGCGGCAAGGCGGTGCGCGACGAGCTCACCGGTTCGACCATCACCATCACGAGCCTCGGACGGCTCGGCGGAATCGTCACGACGCCGGTGATCAACCATCCCGAGGTCGCGATCGTCGGCGTCAACAAGATTGCCCTCAGGCCGGTGATCCGAGACGGCGCGGTGGTCGCGCGCCAGCTGATGAACCTGTCGTCGTCGTTCGATCACCGCGTCGTCGACGGCGCCGACGCGGCGGCGTTCATCCAGAGCGTGCGGCGCTACCTCGAGCTGCCGGCGATGCTCTTCGTCGAGTAGCGAAGCGGCTCGGTCGGCACGCGAGCCGATGCGGCGCGCGGCGCAGGCGCGGCGGACTCAGGCGAGCAGACCGGCGCGCAGCTCGGTGGTCGCGCGCAAGGCGCCGACCTCGATTGCGTTCCAGTTGCGCAGGCGAACGTCGCTCAGCCCGGCGAGCAGATCGGCCTCCTCGTCGTCGAGGTCGACGAACGCCTCGAGCGTCGCCGCCATCGCGACTTCGGCGGCGCGCGCGGTGTTGCCGTCGTCGATCTTGATCGCGACGCCGAGGCCGCGCTCGGGCAGGGCGGCGCAGAACACGCCTTCGGCGCCGACCTTGCAGAAGACGCGCTCGCCGAAGGTCGCCATCACCGTGGTGTCGAAGCGATCCGTTCCGCCGACCATGAAAGGATGGCGGGCGACCGCCTGGCGCAGCCGCGCCGCCGCGCGCGCGTGGCCAGGGCGAAGGCCGGTGCCGGTGCCGATGCGGGCGAAGGCGAGGGCCAGGCGATGGAGCGGGATCGCGAAGGTCGGGATCGAGCAGCCGTCGATGCCGCGCGGCGCCTGCGCCAGGTCGTGCCCGGTCGTCGCCTGCAGCGTCTCGGTGACGGCGCGCATCACCGGATGGCGCGGCATGACGTAGCCCTTGGCGTACTGGCGCAGGCCGACACCGTCGCACAGCATGCAGGCGAGGCACAGGAAGCCGGCGTGCTTGCCCGAGCAGTTGTTGTGCAGCGCCGTCGCCTCGCGCCCCGCGGCAGCGATCGCACGCGCGACCGGCTCGACCCGAGGCCAGTGGCTGCCGCACTCGAGTGCGCTCTGGTCGAGGCCGGCCTTGGCCAGCATGCGCGTGACCACGGCGACGTGCTCGGGTTCGCCGCTGTGCGAAGCGCAGGCGATCGCGAGCTCCTCGTCGTCGAGTTCGAGGCGCGCCGCGGCGCCGCTCTCGACCAGCGGGATCGCCTGCAGCACCTTGACCGCCGAGCGCGGAAAGACCGGCCGCTCGACGTCGCCGAGCGCCACGACGCGATGACCGTCGGCGTCGACGACGACGATCGCGCCGCAATGCGCAGATTCACGCACGTCGCCGCGCGTCGCCTCGACCAGGATGGGGTTCACTTGCGACCTCCGCTTTGCAGCACCGAAATGTAGCGCCCGCTTCGCGGCGCGGCTTCGTCGCGCTGTCGCATCAGTCGGCGCGAAACCCCGACGCCTTGACGATCGGCGCCCAGCGCGCCGTGTCCTGCGCCATGCGCGCCGTGAGATCGGCCGGCGTTCCGCCGGTCGGCTCGAGGCCGAGCTTCGTGAAGCGCTCGCGCAGCTCGGGCGCGGCGAGCGCCTTGTTGATCGCGGCGTTGAGCTGGCGCACCGTTGCCTCCGGTGTCTTCGCCGGCGCGTAGACGGCGAACCAGGCAGTTCCCTCGACGCCGCTCAGCCCGGCTTCGCCGAACGTCGGCACCTCGGGCAGGAGCGGGCTGCGGGCTGTTCCGGTGCTGGCGAGGATGCGAACGCGCCCGGTGCGATGGAGCTCGACCTGCTCGGCCAGCGTGTCGATCGCCGCCGTGAGCTGATCGCCCATCAGTGCATTCATCATCGGCCCGCCGCCGTTGTAGGGAACGTGTGTCAGCTCGAGGCCGGCGCTGTTCGAGATCATGACGCCGAAGAAGTGCGGCAGGCTGCCCGGCGCCGGGCTGCCGAAGTTGGCCTGGGTCGGGTTGGCCTTGTACCAGGCGATCAGCTCCTTCATGTTCTTCGCCGGATGACTGGCGTTGACCGATAGCGCGAACTGGAAATTGCCGACCTGCGCCACCGGCGCGAAGTCTGCGACCGGGTCGTAGTTCAGCTTCGAGAACACCATCGGCGCGAGCACCGGCACGACGATCGGCGTCAGCATCAGCACGCTGCCGTCGGCGGGCGAGTTCTTCACCGCCTCGGCGACGATCCTGCCGCCCGCACCGGGCCGGTTCTCGACCACCACCGGCTGTTTCAGCTCGTCCTTCATCCGATCGGCGATCAGGCGCGCGGCGATGTCGGCCGAGCCGCCAGGGGCGAAACCGACGAGCAGCTTCACCGGCTTGTCGACCTGGGCGAAGACCGGCAGCGCCGCGCCGGCAAGCAGGGCCGAGCAGGCGAGGGCGAGCAGTCGCAAGGCGCGCATGGCATCTCCTTCGTGGGCGAAGGTCTCACTGTACGGGCGCGTGCGTGGCCCTCTGCTAAGGTGTTTCGCTGTCTCTCGGAATCCGCAATCGATGGAAATCGCTGCCTGGGCCGCCGTCGCGGGGCTGCTCCTCATCGTCATGGCGCTCAGCGACTCGCTGCTTGCGCGCCTGCCGCTCAGTACGTCGATGCTCTATCTCGCGTTCGGCGCCGCGATCAGCCCGATCTGGCTCGACTGGACCCAGATCGCGATCGTCTCGCACACCAAGGCGATCGAGCGCATCGCCGAAGTCGTGGTCCTGCTGTCGCTGTTCGGCTCGGGGCTGAAGATGAGCCTCGGCCTGAGCGACGGCCGCTGGCTGTTGCCGCTGCGCCTGGCGTCGCTCTCGATGCTGGTCACGGTCGCGCTCGTCGCTGCCGCCGGCGTGGCGTGGCTCGGGCTTTCGCTCGGCGCGGCGATCCTCCTCGGCGGCATCCTCGCGCCGACCGACCCGGTGCTGGCATCCGATGTCCAGGTGGCCGAGGCGGGCGATCGCGACCGGCTGCGCTTCTCGCTCACCGGCGAGGCCGGCCTCAACGACGGCACTGCTTTTCCGTTCGTGCTGCTCGGCCTCGGCTTGCTTGGCCTGCACGACCTCGGCGGCTCGCTCTGGCGCTGGCTCGCCGTCGACGTGCTGTGGGCCGTCGGCGCCGGGATCGGCATCGGCGCGGCGTTGGGCACCTTGGTCGGCCAACTCGTCCTGTACCTGCGCCGCACGCACAAGGAGGCGGTCGGCCTCGACAACTTCCTCGCCCTCGGCTTGATCGGCATCTCGTACGGCGTCGCCAGCCTGGCCGCCGGCTACGGCTTTCTCGCCGTCTTCGCCGCCGGCGTCGCGCTGCGCCGCCTCGAGCAGAAGGCGAGCTCGGGCGCGGCGACAAGCACGAAGCCGGCCGCGCCGAAGCAGGAAGCGGCGCGGCGCAAGCGCTCGGCGGAGATCGCCGCCGAGGCGCACGCCGATCCAGACCTCACGCATGCCGAGCAGGCGGCGACCGACCCCAAGCACGCGCCGGCCTTCATGGCACACGCGGTGCTGAGCTTCAACGACCAGATCGAGCGCATCGGCGAGGTCGCCGCGGTCGTCGCCGTCGGCATGCTGCTCTGGGCGGTCGAGTGGCGACATGCGTCGTGGTCGTTCGTCGCGGCGCTGCTGCTCGTCGTCCGGCCGATCTCGGTGGCGATCGGCCTCGTCGGCTCGCGGACGTCGACCTCGCAGCGCGCTCTGATCGGCTGGTTCGGCATCCGCGGCATCGGCTCGCTCTACTACCTGGCCTACGCGATCAGCCACGGCCTCGCGCCGGAGGTCGCGACGACGATGGCTGCGCTCGTGCTCTCCACAGTGGTCGTCTCGATCGTCGTCCACGGCATCTCGGTCACGCCGCTGATGAGCTTCTACGAACGGCGCAAGGTCGGCGCGGGCAAGAAGACGTGACCCCGAGCACCTGGTTCGACGCACGCGGCTGGCGCCCGTTCGAGTTCCAGCGCGAAGTCTGGTCGGCGATGGCCGCCGGCGAGAGCGGCCTGCTGCACGCGACCACCGGCTCGGGCAAGACCTACGCGGTCTGGTTCGGCGCGCTCGCTCGCGCTGCCGCGCTCGGCGTGCCGCTCGCGGCGACGCAGGGGGCGCGAACAGCGCTATTGCCGCAGTCCCTTGGAGCGTCGGCTCCGCCGCCGCTGGGCGTGCTCTGGCTGACGCCGATGCGTGCGCTCGCCGCCGATTCGGCGCGAGCGATGCAGGCGCCGCTCGACGATCTCGGACTGTCGTGGTCGATCGGCATCCGCACCGGCGACACCGCGCCGACCGAGCGCGCCAAGCAGGACCGGCGCTTCCCGACCGCGCTGGTGACGACGCCCGAGTCGCTGAGCCTGATGCTGACGCGCGAGGGCGCACACGACGAATTGGGCCACGTGCACACCGTGATCGTCGACGAGTGGCATGAGCTGATGGGAACGAAGCGCGGCGTGCAGGTGCAGCTGGCGCTGGCGCGCCTGAAGCGCTGGCATCCCGGCCTCGTTGTCTGGGGCCTCTCGGCGACGCTCGGCAACCTCGGCGAGGCGATGCAGGTCCTGCTCGGCCACGACGGTGGACACAGCGTTCGCGGCCGGATCGAGAAGAACCTGGTCATCGACACGCTGCTGCCGTCGAACCCGGGCCGCTTCTCGTGGGGCGGCCATCTCGGCAAGCAGATGCAGTTGCCGGTGGTCGAGGAGATCGCGCGCTCGGCAACGACGCTCGTCTTCGTCAACATGCGCTCTCAGGCCGAAGCCTGGTACCAGTTCATCCTCGACGCCCGCCCCGACTGGGCCGGCGTCGTCGCGCTCCATCACGGGTCTCTCGACAAGGAGGTGCGCGACTGGGTCGAGCTCGGGCTCAAGGAAGGACGGCTGAAGGCGGTCGTCGCGACCTCGTCGCTCGACCTCGGCGTCGACTTCCTGCCGGTCGAGCGCGTGCTGCAGATTGGCTCGGCCAAGGGCGTCGCCCGGCTGCTGCAGCGTGCCGGCCGGAGCGGCCACGCCCCGGGACGCGCCAGCCGCATCACGCTGGTGCCGACCAACACGCTCGAGCTGGTCGAGGCGGTCGCGGCACGGCGCGCGGCGCTCGCCGGCCGGATCGAGAAGCGCGCGACCCACGACAAGCCGTTCGACGTCCTGGTCCAGCATCTGGTGACGATCGCCCTCGGCGGCGGCTTCACGGCCGAGGCGATGTACGAGGAGGTGAAGGGCGCCTGGGCCTATCGCCGGCTGACCCGGGCGGAGTTCCAGTGGGCGCTCGACTTCGTCGTCAAGGGCGGCGACAGCCTCACCGCGTATCCCGAGTACCACCGCGTCGTCGCCGACGCCGAGGGCGTGTACCGAGTGCCGAATCGGGCCATCGCGCGGCGCCACAAGCTCAATGTCGGCACCATCGTCAGCGACTCGTCGATGCAGGTGAAGTACCTTTCGGGCGGCCGCATCGGCGTGGTCGAGGAGGGCTTCGTCGCCCGGCTCAAGAAAGGCGACTGCTTCGTCTTCGCCGGGCGCACGCTCGAGTTCGTTCGTGCCGAGGAGATGACCGCGTACGTGCGCCGCGCCGACGGCAAGAAGGCGTTCATGATCGCCTGGGCCGGGGCCAAGATGCCGCTCTCGAGCGAGCTCGCCGACTCGGTGCTCGAGGTGCTTGCCGATGCCGCCCAGGGCGACTTCTTCGATCCCGAGATGGAAGCGGCGCGGCCGATGCTCGAGACGCAGATGCATCTGTCGCGGATCCCGACGCCGAAGACGCTCCTGATCGAGCGGCTCGAGTCGCGCGAGGGGCAGCACCTCTTCCTGTATCCGTTCGCCGGCAGGAACGCCCACATCGGGCTCGGCAGCCTGCTCGCCTGGCGGCTCTCACGAGACCTGCCGAATACGTTCTCGATCGTCATCAACGACTACGGCCTGGAGCTGCTCTCAGCGCGGCCTGTCGATCCGACGCCGCTCGTCGACCAGAGCCTGTTCGAGGAAGGCGATCTGCTCCACGACGTCCTCGCCAGCCTCAACTCAAGCGAGCTGGCGCGACGGCGCTTCCGCGAGATCGCCCGCGTCTCGGGGCTGATCAGCCAGGGCTTCCCAGGACAGCCGAAATCGACTCGCCAGCTGCAGGCGTCGAGCTCACTCTTCTACGAGGTCTTTCGCAAGTACGACGGCGCCAACATGCTGCTCGGCCAGGCCGAGAGCGAGGTGCTGAGCCAGGAGCTCGACATCAAGCGGCTGCGCGAGGTGTTGCAGCGGATGCGCGAGCAGCGGGTCGTCTTCTGCGAGCTCTCGGTGCCGAGCCCGTTTGCGCTGCCGCTGATGGTCGAGCGCTTCCGCGAGAAGCTCTCGACCGAAAAGCTCAAGGACCGGCTCGACCGGATGCTGAAGGAGATGGAGAAGGAAGCCGACTCCGCCGATGAAGCGACGTCGCGGCGCTGAGCTACCAGAGCTGTTGCGCCACCGTGGCGGCGAACGGATGGTCGAGCAGCGGCTCGACGGCAGCGACGAAACGCAGCGTGTGCGGCAGGAGCGCGTGGCGCTCGAACGCCGCCATGTCCTGCCAGCGCGAATGGATGTAGAACTCGTCGCCGTCGCGCAGCGACTGGAACGCGCCGTAGCTCAGGCAGGCCGGCTCGGCGCGGGTCGGTCGCGAGACATCGAACATTGCCTGCTGGACAGCGCCGCGCTGGCCCGGCCTGGCGTGAAGGCGCGCGAAGATGAATACCTCCACGATCGTCTCCAGGCGGTTGCCGGCGATCGCCCGGGCAGCTACTTCACCTTGTCCTGCGCGACGTCAATGATCATCCGCGTCGCCAGGTAGAGCCGCGGCACGATGGTGCCGATCTCGACGTACTCGGCATCGTTCGAGTGGGCGCCGAAGCCGCTCAGGCCGAAGCCCTCGATCACCGCGGCGCGCGTCTGCAGGGCAGCGAAGGCGGCGTCGGTGCCGCCGCCGCTGGCGACGTCGTAGACCTTCATCGGCATGCCGAGTTCGTCGTAGATCGCCTGACCCTGTGCCGCCAGCCGGCGCGATGCAGCGGTGGCTTCGAGCGGCGGCCGGCGCACCTCGAACTTCAGTTGCACCTTGGCGTCGGCGACGAGCTGGCGCTTGACGCGCTCCTGCAGCGCGACCTGGAGCTGGTCGAAATCGGCGACGCGCAGGGCGCGGGCATCGGCCTGGGCGGTCGCGCGCGCCGGGATGACGTTGCGGTTGCTCCCGGCCTGGGCCACGGTCCAGTTGAGCTTCAGGCCCTTGTCGTTCTGCGACAGGTCCTTCATCTGCAGGAGCTGGTGCGCGAGCTCGTAGAGCGCGTTGATGCCGCCCTCGGGCCGCGCTCCGGCGTGCGACGACTTGCCCTCGACGCTGAGATACGCCGAGCCGATTCCGCTGGTCGCGAGGCGCAGGCCGCCGTCGCTGCCGCCGCCCTCGAACGAGAACACCGCGTCCTGGCTCGACGCCGTCCGGGTGATGGTGCTGCGCGAGCCGGGCGAGCTGATCTCCTCGTCGCCGTTGATCAGGACCGTGAGCGTGCCGTAGTCCTTGAAGCCGAGCTTGTTGAGCAACGCGACGACATGGAGGATCAGCGCCACGCCCTGCTTGTCGTCGGCGATGCCGAGGCCGTAGGCGCGATCGCCGGCGATCCGGAACGGTTGCTCCTTGAGCATGCCGCGCAAGTAGACCGTGTCCATGTGGGCGATCAGCAGCACCTTCTTGCTGCCCGTGCCCTGCCACTCAGCGCGCACCATCGCGCCCGTCTTGGCCGGCGTGTCGTCCATCCGGAAGACGTCGCTCGGCGGCACGACTTCGACCTTGCCGCCGAGCTGGCGCAGCCGCTCGGCGATCAGCCCGGCGATCTGCGCCAGTCCTTCGCTGTCGCCGCTGCCGGACTCGATCGAGACCAGGTCGCGCAAGGTATCGAGCAGCGGCTGCTGCTCCTGGCGCGCGAGCGCCGCGACTGCGGCGACCGGTGCCGCGCTCGCCGCATTGGCGGCGACGAGGGCGAGGGCGGCAGCGGCGAGCGCGAACTGTCGGCGCAGGGGAGGGAGGCGGGATGTCTTCATGGTGCTCATTCGCGGATGTTGGCG
>Ga0070670_100005299_pt1 | contig 10874 bp, 9 predicted proteins | sample KBSS63metaG_FD_64665 | JGI IMG/M metagenome (GOLD analysis project Ga0070670, IMG submission 64665) | Switchgrass rhizosphere microbial communities from Kellogg Biological Station, Michigan, USA - KBS S6-3 metaG | ecosystem: Host-associated > Plants > Roots > Rhizosphere > Soil ... | reverse complement strand
CACGGCGTCGTGTCGCAGCAAGATCACCTACATCGACGGCGACCAGGGCATCCTCGAGTACCGCGGCTACCCCATCGAGCAGCTGGCCGAGCAGTCCACCTATCTCGAGACCGCGTACCTCATCATCTTCGGCGAGCTGCCGAGCGCGGCGCAGCTGAAAGAGTGGACGACGCAGATCACGTTCCACACGATGCTGCACGAGAACATCAAGAAGCTGATGGAAGGCTTTCAGTACGACGCCCACCCGATGGGCGTCTTCCTGAGCACCGTCGGTGCGTTCTCGACGTTCTACCCGGACGCCAAGAAAATCTTCGACGAGGCCTCGCGCAAGAAGCAGATTCACCGCCTGATTGCCAAAGTCCCCTCCGTCGCCGCCTACGCCTTCCGCCACAGCATCGGCCGCCCCTACATCTACCCGGACAACGACCTCAGCTTCACCGGCAACTTTCTGAACATGCTGTTCCGGATGACCGAGCTGAAGTACAAGGCCGATCCGGCGCTCGAGCGGGCCCTCGACGTGCTGTTCATCCTGCACGCCGACCACGAGCAGAACTGCAGCACGAGTGCCATGCGTGGCATCGGGAGTTCGCACGTCGATCCGTATTCGGCGATGGCCGGCGCGGCGGCGGCACTCTACGGTCCGTTGCACGGCGGCGCCAACGAGGCGGTGCTGCGGATGCTCAACGAGATCGGCAGTGTTCAGAAGATTCCAGACTTCATCAAACGCGTGAAGGCCGGCGAAGGCCGCCTCATGGGCTTCGGCCACCGCGTCTACAAGTCGTACGACCCGCGCGCCAAGATCATCAAGAAGACCGCCGACGAGGTGTTCGAGGTCACGGGCAAGAACCCGCTGCTCGAGATCGCGCTCGAGCTCGAACGGATTGCCCTGCAGGACGAGTACTTCGTCACGCGGAAGCTCTACCCCAACGTCGATTTCTACTCGGGTCTGATCTACCAGGCGATGGGCTTCCCGGTCGAGATGTTCCCGGTGTTGTTCGCGATTCCGCGGACGTCGGGCTGGATTGCGCAGTGGGAGGAGATGATCCTCGACCCCGAGCAGAAGATCGCCCGGCCGAAGCAGGTCTACATCGGCGCCCCCCGGCGCGACTACATCGCTCTCGCGAACCGGGGCTGACGATGCTGCGTCGAGGCGCCTTCGTGGCGGCGTTCGGCGCAGCGCTGGTCATGCCGCTGGGCGCCTGCGCGGAGCCGGCGCCGCAGAGCACGGCCGCCGCACGGCCGGCGATGACTTTCAACGGCGCGCGCGCGTGGACCGACCTGCAGCGTCAGGTCGGGTTCGGGCCGCGGCCATCGGGCACGCCGGCCCTCGTCAAAACCCGCCAGTACATCGTCGATCAGCTCAAGGCCGCCGGCATCCGGACGCAGGAGCAGCCGTTCACGGCGGCGACGCCCGCGGGGCCGGTCACCATGGCCAACGTCATCGCCACCATTCCGGGCCGCCGGCCCGAGCGCATCGTGCTGGCCAGCCACTACGACACCAAGCGGGCGCCGTTCCGGTTCGTGGGCGCCAACGACGGCGCCTCGTCCACTGCAGCGCTGCTGGAGCTTGCGCGCGCGCTCGGCACCAGCCAGCCGGCGTTCACCATCGAGCTGCTGTTCTTCGACGGCGAGGAGGCGGTGAACTGGGACTGGGCGGGCACCGACAACACCTACGGCAGCCGCCACTACGTGGAGGCCGCGCAGAAGGCGGGCACGCTCGGCACCGTCAAGGCGCTCGTGTTGCTCGACATGATCGGCGATCGGGATCTACTGATTCGGCGTGAGGCCTATTCGACGCCGTGGCTGGTGGAGGCCATCTGGGGCGCGGCGGCCCGCCTGGGCCATGGCGCCACCTTCATCAACGAGCCGCTCGCGGTGGAAGACGATCACCTGAACTTCGTGCGGGCCGGCGTGCCGTCCGTGGACGTGATCGACCTGGACAACCCGACGTGGCACACCGCGCAGGACGACGTGGCGCATGTGAGCCAGAAGAGCCTTCAGATCGTCGGCGACGTGATTCTCGCCGCGTTGCCCACCATCGAGCAGCGGCTCACGAAGTAGCGATCTCGTACCTCGACACGTAATAGGGCCCGACCTGCCGATAGCTGTGCAGCCGGAAGCCGCACGATTCGTAGAGCGCGCGCAGCTTGGGGCGATTGGCGTCGCAGTCGAGACGCAGCAGGCCGCGCCCGTGTGCCCGCGCGTGCCCGACGCCCCATTCGAGCAGCGCCCGCGCCACGCCACGGCCTTTGAAGGCGCGCCTGGCGACCAGGCGGTGCACGAACGCGGCTTCGCCCGCCGGTCGATCGGGCCAGAACAGCGGATCCTCCAGCTGAAAGCGAATCGCGCCCGCGACCTCGCCGCCGATGACGGCGAGGAAGAACATCCCGGCGCCCACCTCGTCGCGAATGCGGCCGGTGTCGAGCTCGCCGTCCTCCCACATTACGACGCCCAGCGCATCCACCCACGCGGCGGCTTCCCGGATCATCTGATCGACGATCGCGGCGTCGGCCGCCACCGCCTGCCGTATGGTGATCCGGTCCATGGGCGATTATCGTGTTCCGGGGCGAATCACGCCCGCGCAGCGCCGCGCACCTGCTGCGCGGCAAAGACGACGAGCGCCAGCCACACCGCCACGAACCCCGCCAGACGGAATCCGCCGAAGGGCTCGTGATAGAGCCCCAGCGCCAGCACCAGCTGAATCGTCGGCGAGATGAACTGCAGCAGCCCCATCGTCGAGAGCGGCAGGGTGCGAACGGCGGAGGCAAACAGCAGCAGCGGCACGATGGTCACGAGCCCGCCGCCAATCAGGAACACATCTGTCGCCGAGGGGCCGTGCAGGAACGCGCCGGTGCCGTTTCGCTCGGCGACCACCAGATAGGCCAGCGCCGGCAGCCCGAGCAGCGCCGTCTCGAGCGTCAACCCCTCGAGCGGTGGCAGCGGTGCGGTCTTCTTGACCAGGCCGTAAGTGCCGAAACTGGCGGCCAGCCCGAGGGCGATCTTGGGCGGCGCGCCATAGGCCCAGGTGAGGACCGCCACGCCGCAGGCGGCCAACCCGACGGCAGCCCATGTCGCCGCCCGCAGCCGCTCCCGCAGGATCGCCACGCCGAGCAGCACGTTCACCAGCGGCGTGATGTAGTAGCCGAGGCTGGTCTCGACCACGAAATCGTGACCGACCGCCCACACATAGAGAAACCAGTTGACGCCGATGAGAATCGCGGCCGCGAGATAGAGCAGCACAATCCGCGTGGTCAACGCCGGGCGCGGCGTCCGCGGGCGCGACGGCCACGCCAGGATGATCCCGAGCGCCACGCACGACCACACGATGCGGTGGGCCAGTACCTGCCCCGCCGGCACGGCGGCCACGAGCTTCCAGTAGATCGGAAACAGGCCCCAGATGCTGTAGGCCGCGGCACCGAGCCAGAACCCGCGGGTCACGTCACAGGCTGCCGCGCGCGAACCACGCGAGCGCCAGCAGCAGGAGCAGCAGCACGGCCAGCAGCCACGGCAGCTTCGAACGGCGGCGCTTCACGAAGATGGATTCCCCGGCCGGCGGCTTGATGCGCGGCTCGGCGGTGGCCTGGCCGCAGCGGTAGCAGATCAGCGCCTTGTCGGCGATTTCGGTCCCACAGTGTTTGCAAATCATGGAGGTGGAGGAAGGGATAATGTACCGGCTCAGGGCTCAGGGCTCAAGGCTCACGCGAGATGATTCCTCTTCGAGACGTCATCCCCTCACGCACGACGCCGGTCGTCACCACGACGATCATCGCCCTCAACGTGCTGGTGTTCGTCTACCAGTGGTCTCTCGGCCCGCACGACGCCAACGAGTTCGTCTATACCTGGGGGCTCGTCCCGGCGGATTTCCACCTGGTGACGATGGTGACCTCGATGTTCCTCCACGGCGGGTTCCTGCACGTGGGCGGCAACATGCTGTACATGTGGATCTTCGGCGACAACGTCGAGGACCGGATGGGCCGCGGCCGTTTCGTCGCGTTCTACCTCGCGTGCGGCTTCATCGCGGCGCTGACCCAGATGTTCGTCAATCCGGGATCCGCGGTGCCGATGGTCGGCGCCAGCGGCGCCATCGCCGGGGTCATGGGCGCGTACTTCGTCATGTTTCCGCACTCGCGGATTCTCACGCTCATCCCGTTCATCTTTCTGCAAGTCGTCGAAGTGCCGGCGATGTTCTTCCTGCCGATCTGGTTCCTGATGCAGTTCCTGAACGGCGTCGGCTCCATCACGAGGGTCGAGGCCGCCACCGGCGGCGTGGCGTTCTGGGCCCACATCGGCGGCTTCGTGTTCGGCGTCCTCGGAGGGTTCGCGCTGCAACGGCCCGAACGCCGGGGGCCGGACTGGTGGCACGACGTCGAGGGGCGCTAGCCGCCTGTCAGGCGGACCTGAAGGTCCGCCTCTACCGCGTGCCGCTGCCGATCTTCAGCAGCAGCTCCTGGGCGCGCTCGAACGACGGCGCAATCTCGAGCGCCTCGAGCACCTCGCGCTTGGCCTCGGCGGACTGTCCGCTGTCGAGCAGCGCTTCCGCCAGATCCGTGTGGGCGGCGGCTGCGTCGGGCGGCTTGGTCGCCAGCGCGCTGCGGAACGACCGCAGCGCCAGCGCCGTGTCCTTCCGCTTCAGCGCCAGACGTCCGAGCCCGGTCTGCCCGCGGCTGTCGAACGGATCGGCCGCCACCAGACGGCGGTAGGCGTCCTCGGTGCGCGCCGCGTCGCCCTTCGCTTCGAGCAGGCCGGCGAGCTTGCGCGCCGCTTCGACGTCGGCGTTGTCGATCTGCAGCACCGCCTCGTAGGCGCGGATGGCCCGGTCGGTGTCTTTCTGCTCCTCCGCGATGCGGGCAATGTAGGCGTGCGGGTTGCCGCGGCCGTTGGCCGTCGGCAGCAGCTGCGCAGCGCGCTCGAAGGTCTTGATCGCGCCGGCCTTGTCGCCGGCGGTGTTGAGTGCGTCGGCGAGCGCCATGTGCACGCGGAAGCTCTCGGGGTTGTCGGCCGCCAGCTTCTTCAGATCGTCGAGCGACGGCTTCTCCTTGAGCTCCGGCGCCTTGAGCGCCCGGACGATGGCGCCATAGTTCTTGTCGGTGTAGCCGTCGAACGAGGTCTGCAGCTGCGCGATCGAGACGCCGTAGGCGTCCTTCAGCGCATCCTCGGTTTCGAGGCCGCGGCCGTAGGCCCGCAGCATCTTCCACAGCGCGGGCTCGCCGTAGGTCTGGACCAGGTGATCGACCACGAGCGACGCCTGGTAGTAGGCCAGCGAAATTGTCTTCGGGTCGCTGAACGCCTCGTTGAGGACCTCGAGCTTGATCGCCTTGCCGTCCGCAAGCGCCTGGGCGAAGGAGACGTCGGATTCCTTGCCCCACTCGGGCCGCGCGCGGCGCTCCTCGTACACCGAGATGCCTTCGGTCAGCCACCGGGGGACACGATTGCCGGACATCTGCAGGGTGATCACGTGGGCCAGCTCGTGCCACAGCGTCTCGCCCCAGTTGAACTCGCCCGGCGTCCGGGCGCGCGGCGAGTCGAGCGTTACCACGCGCCCGAAGCAGGCCCCGAGCGCTCCAATCATCCCTGGCAGGCCGATAGTGCGCACGGCAAAGTCGTCGTGCTTGGGAAACATCTCGATGAGCAGCGGCCCCTTGGGCTGGAACTGATAGCGCTTCGATAGCGCCGCCAGCGCTTCCTTGGCCAGCGGAATGGCCTGCTCGCGCATCACCGCCACTTCGTCGGGATGGAAGCGGAAGATCAGGTCGCCGTCGGTGATCGTCTGGAACTTGCCGAGCGTGTCGAGCAGGTCGAGCGAGTTGAACGTGGAGACGTTGTAGGGGTCGTCCTTGAACGCGCGCTCGAGCGTCGTGCGGGCCTCGCCTTCGTCGCCAGTCCGCAGCAGATACATGCCGAGGTCGGCGTAGGCTTGCGCGTTGTTCGGATCGGTGATGAGACCCTTGCGTACCCATGTGGCCGCTTCGTCGAAGAGATACCCGCGCGCGGCGTGTTCGGCGATGATGCGATAGACCTCACCGTAGGTCGGATTGATCTTCAGCGCGGCCTGCGCCAATGTCTCGGCATCGGCCGGCTTGTTCGCGGCAAAGGCGGCTCCGGCCTTGAGCGCAATCGCTTCGAGGCTGTTCGGGTTCACCTCGAGCGCTTTCTTGATCGACGCCTCCGCATCGTCCCGGTTGCGGTCGTCGAGCGCCAGCTCCGCCGAGAGCACGATGGCCGGCAGGTAGTTGGGATTGGTCTTGAGCGCCTTTTCGAGCGCTTCCTTCGCCGCGGGCGGATTGCCCTCGGCGGCCACGAGGGCCAGCCCGACCTGCGCAGCGACGTCGTTCGCATCCGCCTTCAGCGCGTCCTGATACGACTTGAGGGCGTTGACCTTGTCGTACTTCTCCAGGAACAGATCGCCCCAGGCAACGTTGGTGGCGACATCACCGGGCGCGAGACGGTTGGCGCTCTTGAAGTCCTCGTTTGCCGGCTTGAACTGCCCGAGGGCACGTAGCGCCCGTCCCCGCCGTACGAGCTCGGGCACCGTACGCGCCTGGAGGCCCTCGGCCACGCGCGAGAGCGTGCGCCTGGCATCCTGGCGCTTGCCCAGGTACTGCTGCAGAAGACCGAGCTCCAGCGCCGCATCGCTCGACGGCGCCGACGCGGCTGCCGGAGCCAGCAGCTTTTCGGCGTCGGCGTAACGCCCGCGTGCGATGGCGGCCCGCGCGCGCAGGGTCGTCGCGCGCAGATCGGTCGCCCCCTTGAGGAGCGCCTCCACCTCGTCGTAGCGCCCGGTGTTGAGCGCGAGCGCCGCGAGGTCGGCCGGCGTGAGCGGCTGCGCGGCCGGCGGCGTCTGCGCCGATGGCAGCGTCATGTTCGTCACCGCCAGGACGGTCACACCGACGCCGAGCACGAGCGCGCCCACCAACCGCGGCAGGCCGATGCGCCAGGGCGCGATCCGGGTGGACAGAGGTTCCATCGGGCTCAGTATAGTCGTCCCTATAATCGGCCGCATGCCCTCGACAGCGCGCACGGCACCCCTCGCTCTGAAGCCCCCCGGCTCGTCGTTTGCGTGGCTCGGCGCCGCGCTGTTCGCCGCGTCGCTGGGCTGGTTCGTGTTCAGCTATTTCGTCCGGTTTCCGTCGTTGCCGGTTGCGGATGGCGCCGCTCGAGCCGTGGCGTGGAACGTCGTCCTCTTCACCCTGTTCGCGTTCCACCATTCGCTCTTTGCCCGCGACACGGTGCGTGTGCGGGTGGAGCGGCGCTTCCCCGGGCGCGAGCGGTCGGTGTTCGTGTGGGTGGCCAGCCTCGCGCTTGCCGCGGTGTGCGCCGCGTGGCGCGGCGTGCCGGGCGTCGCGTGGGAGGCTGGCGGCGCGGCCGCGTGGGCGCTCTACATCACGCGCGCGGCCGGCATCGTGCTGACCCTGCGGGCCGCCGCCATCCTGGACGTCTGGGAGCTGGCCGGCACGCGGCCGCCGCGTCACGCCCCCGGTGAACATGGCGGCACCGCTACCTTCACGCGCCGAGGGCCCTACGGCTGGGTGCGGCATCCCATCTACTCAGGATGGTTTCTGGTGGTGTTCTCCGTCCCGGCCATGACCGCCACGCAGCTCGTCTTTGCCGTGGTCAGCTGCGCCTATCTCGTAGTGGGTATGGCGTATGAGGAACGTTCGCTGGTGGTTGCCGCGCCGGAGGCGTATCGCCAATACCAGCGGCAGGTCCGGTGGAAGGTGATTCCCGGGCTGTATTGAGCGGCAGGTAGGCAGGTGAGCAGGTAGGCAGGTAAAAGCCTTCAGTGCGCACCTGCCTATTCGTCGTAGTCGTCCTTCGGTAAACCTTCGAGCTCCTCGAGGAACACGATGTTGCGGTGGGACGGAATCTCGAACCGTTTCCGGCACGTCGTGCACGTGACGTGCTCGTCCACGCGCACGAGGTAGTCCTTCACTTTGTTGAACATGGCCCGCGCGCGCTCGTCCGAGCCCTGCGGCGGCTGAGCCTTCTTCGTGCGGCGGATCCAGCGGATCGAGTACTGGTTGGTGCGCCGGCACTGCGGGCACTGATAGCTGGCCGGCCGTTCCTCGGGCTTCTCGGTAAAGAACTGACGTTCGTCCACGTTCGTAGCGTACATCGAACCGCTGATACACTGAGCACCTCTCAGCCGTCTTGGCGGCCCGAGACTCTTCCACAGGATGGCCGAGCCCACCCCGCCGCCGCTCCCAACCGAGCTCTCCGTTCTCCCCCTTCGGAGCACCGTCACGTTTCCGCTGACGCTGCAGCCGCTGGCGGTCACGCGCGGAGTGTCGATTGAAACCGTCAACCGCGCGCTCGGCGCCGACCGCCTGATCCTGCTCGTCCTGCAGGACAACGACAGCGAGGACCCCGGCCCCGAGGACGTGCGCAAGATCGGGACGGTCGGCATCATCCGCCAGATGGCCAAGGCCGGGATGGGCATCAACATCATCCTGGAGGGGCTGGCGCGGGTACGCCTCGATGCGGTGACGCGCACCGGCACCTCGATGCGCGCGCACATCACCCCGATGCCGGAGCCCTTCGAGCAGACCCTCGAAGTGGACGCCCACGTGCGGCGTATCCAGGAGCTGATCGACAAAACGCTGTCGCTGGCGTCCGGCCTGTCCGAGGAGCTGCGCGGGCTGGTCATGACGATCGACAACCCGCTGCGGCTGGTCTACGTCCTGAGCACGCTGCTGGACCTCCGCCCTCCCGACAAGCAGGCCATCCTCGAAGAGAACGACCTCGTCAAGAAGCTGCAGGCGGTCGCCACCGCGCTCACGCGCGAAGTGTCGCTGCTCGAACTGAAGGGCAAGATCGAATCGCAGGCGCAGCAGGAGATGACCGACGCGCAGCGTCAGTACTTCCTGCGGCAGCAGATGAAGGCGATTCAGCAGGAGCTCGGCGAGGGCGAGGGCGCCGAGCTGACCGAGCTGCGCAAACGCATCGACGACGCCAACCTGCCGGAAGCGATCTACACGGTCGCCACGCGCGAGGTGGAGCGGCTGTCGCGCATGACCGGCCAGTCGCCCGAATACCAGATGATCCGCACGTATCTCGACTGGATCCTGGAGCTGCCGTGGTCGATCACGACGGAAGATCGTCTCGACCCGCTGGAAGCGCGGCGCGTGCTCGACGACGACCACTACGACCTGGACAAGGTCAAGGAGCGCATCGTCGAGTACCTCGCGGTCCGCAAGCTCAAAGGGGACATGAAGGGCCCGATCCTCTGCTTCGTCGGGCCGCCCGGCGTGGGCAAGACGTCGCTCGGCCAGTCGATCGCGCGCGCCATGAACCGCAAGTTCGTGCGCATCTCGCTCGGCGGCGTGCGTGACGAAGCCGAGATTCGCGGACACCGCCGCACTTACATCGGCTCGATCCCCGGCCGCATCGTGCAGGCGCTCAAGCAGGCCGGCTCGATGAACCCGGTGTTCATGCTCGACGAGATCGACAAGATGGCCGCCGGGATTCAGGGCGATCCCGCGGCCGCGCTGCTGGAGGTGCTCGACCCGGCGCAGAACAACTCGTTTCGCGACCACTACCTCGAAGCGCCGGTGGACCTGTCGCGAGTGCTCTTCATCGCCACGTCGAACCAGCTCGGGACGGTTCATCCGGCGCTGCTCGACCGCATGGAGATCATCCAGCTGGCCGGCTACACCGAGGAGGAAAAGGCGCACATCGCCCGGCGCTACCTGCTGCCGCGGCAGATGACCGAGCACGGACTGCCGCCCGAGGCGATGGCCGTCACCGACGCCGCCCTGCACACGGTGATCAGCGAATACACCCGCGAAGCCGGGGTGCGGAACCTCGAACGCCAGCTGGGGACCATCGCCCGTAAGCTGGCCGCGCGGATTGCCAGCCGTCCGGCCGACGCCGGCCCCGTCGGTCACACCGCGGTAGACGCCGCCGATGTCGACGATTACCTGGGCCCAGCCCGCTTCAAGAAGGAAGTCGCCTTCCGGACGTCGACACCTGGGGTGGTTACGGGGGTGGCCTGGACCGAAGTGGGCGGTGACGTCCTTTTTATCGAGGTCACCTTGCTTCCGGGCGGAAACCAGAACATCATTCTTACGGGCCAGTTGGGGAACGTGATGCAGGAGTCGGCTCGGGCGGCCCTGAGCCACATCCGGTCGCGCGCCGAGGCACTTGGGATATCCCCCGAATTCCTCGCCAAGCACGACCTCCACATCCACGTCCCGGCGGGCGCCATCCCGAAGGACGGTCCGTCCGCCGGTATCACCATAGCGACGGCGATTCTGTCGGCGGCACGCCACCAGGCGGTGAAGCCGGGCGTGGCGATGACGGGTGAAATTACCCTGAGCGGGCTGGTGCTGCCCGTCGGCGGGATTCGGGAAAAGGCTCTGGCGGCGCGGCGGTTCGGGGTGAAGACCTTCGTGCTGCCGGCGCTGAACGAACCGGACTTGTTGGAACTGCCCGAGGAACTCCGGCGCGACATGACCTTCGTGCCGGTCGAGACCCTCGAGCAGGTGGTGAAGGTCGCATTCGACGAGAAGAGCTCTTAATTTGGCACAAGCGATCGTCTTCTATGTTTCCGGCCACGGATTCGGGCACGCGTCACGCTCGATCGAGGTCATCAACGCTCTCCTCGCCAAGCGTCCCGAAGTCCGGGTAGGGGTTCGCACCTCCGCTCCGCGCTGGCTCTTCGACCTGTCGGTGAAGGGCAAGGTGGCGTACAGCACACTCGAGTGCGACACCGGGGTCGTGCAGGTGGACGGGTTGACGTTGGACGAGGCCGACAGCATCCGCCGCGCGGCCGCCTTCCACAGCGATCTGGTGACGCGGGCGGCCAGCGAGACGCGCGCGCTGCGCGAGCTCGGCGCCGGCCTGATCGTCGGCGACATTCCCCCGCTGGCGTTTGC
>Ga0070670_100005298_pt1 | contig 10875 bp, 7 predicted proteins | sample KBSS63metaG_FD_64665 | JGI IMG/M metagenome (GOLD analysis project Ga0070670, IMG submission 64665) | Switchgrass rhizosphere microbial communities from Kellogg Biological Station, Michigan, USA - KBS S6-3 metaG | ecosystem: Host-associated > Plants > Roots > Rhizosphere > Soil ... | reverse complement strand
GATCGACGACTTCATGAAGGTGGAGCTTCGCGTCGCGAGGGTGCTCGAAGCGGAGGCGGTTCCGAAGTCGAAGAAGTTGATCAAGTTGCGGATCGACGTCGGCACCGAGCAGCGGACGATTGTGGCCGGCATCGCCGAGGCGTATCAGCCCGATCAGCTCGTCGGACGAACGATTGTGATCGTTGCGAACCTCAAGCCGGCGAAGCTGATGGGGATCGAGTCGAACGGGATGGTCCTCGCCGCGAGCGTCGAAGGCGGTCCGCCGACGCTGCTCTCGGTGGATCCGGCCATGCCCCCTGGCACCAGGGTTCGCTAACGGCCGTGGTCGACAGCCACTGTCACATCGCCGGACCGGAGTTTGTGGATGACCTCGACGATGTGATCGGGCGGGCGACGGCAGCGGGTCTCACGCATGCGCTGGTGATCCTGGCCGCTGACGATCCGCCGGAAATCGAACAGGCCGACAGTGTTGCGTCGCGATGGGCCGGCGTGCGGTTTTCGATCGGCGTGCATCCCCATGCCGCGGTCAAGTTCACAGCAGAACCCGAAGCCGCCGCTCGCGCCGTCGCTGCCGCGATGGATGCGCAGCCGCTGACCCGAGGACTGGGCGAGATTGGCCTGGACTACCACTACGACTTCTCGCCGCGGGACGTGCAGCAGGCGGTCTTTCGCAGCCAGGTTGCTGTGGCGCGCACCCGTCGCCTGCCGATCGTGATTCACACACGGGAGGCGGACGACGATACATTCGGGATACTGACGGACGAGCGCGCGTCTGAGGTTCCGGTCGTGTTGCATTGCTTCACCGGCGACCGGGAAACGGCGCGGCGGGCGCTCGACGCGGGGTATTACCTGTCACTGGCCGGCATCGTGACGTTCCCGCGCGCGCTCGAGCTCAAGGAAGTCGCCCGCCTCGTTCCGCTTGATCGGCTGCTGATCGAGACGGACAGTCCGTTTCTGGCGCCTGTGCCTCACCGGGGCAAACGCAACGAGCCGGCGTATGTAGCCCGTGTCGCCGAGGTGATCGGAGAGCTCAAAGGCGTGACACGCGATGAAGTAGCCGCTGCTACCACAGAGAACTTTGTGCGAATCTTCGCGCCGTAACTGCTGCAGCGACGTGGATTAGAGCGGTCGGCGCGTTGACACTTCTTGACGCGATATGTTGTAGTTTCGACACGACCGTGAACCCAGCAGCGCCGAACCCCTCCGCAGCGACGCTTCTTCAGCTGTTCGACCCGATTCGCGACGATCTCCGCGAGGTCGAGCGCGAGTTCGTGCGCCATGTCGAGTCGCAGGTCAGCGTCATTCCGGCGATTGGCACCTACATCAAGGATGGCGGCGGCAAACGGATACGGCCGGCGGTGCTGCTCATGGCGGCGCGCATGGCCGGGGCGACAGGCGAGAAGGCGGTTTCGTATGCGTCGGTGATTGAGTTTATTCACACCGCCACGCTCGTCCACGACGACATCATCGACGAAGCCGATCTTCGGCGTGGCCGGGATGCGGTTCACACCCGGTACGGCAACCACATCACCGTGCTGTTCGGCGACTTCCTGTATCTGAAGTCGATGTCGCTGGCCTTGAGCCACGACGCGCTCGACATCGTCCGGCTGCTGTGCGACGTGACGCTCCGGATCGTGGAGGGCGAGATTTACCAGCTCACCAAGACCGGCGCGGTGGATCTGAGCGAGGAAGAGCACTTCGACATCGTCCGGCGGAAGACGGCGCTGCTCTTTGCCGGCTCTGCGAAGATCGGCGGCATGCTCGGGTCCGCCACGCGCGAGCAGCAGGAAGCATTGTGGGACTACGGCCTCAATATCGGGATGGCCTTCCAGATCGTTGATGACCTGCTCGATTTCACCGGCGAGCAGGAGGCGCTCGGCAAGCCGGTCGGCGGCGATCTGCGGGAAGGCAAGATGACGTTGCCGGTGATTCATCTGTATGCCGGCGGCGATGAGCGCACGCGGGCGCTCTTACAGCGCGTCGTGAAGGCGCGCTCTGTGTCCTCCGACGAATGGCGCGAGATCCGCTCGCTGCTCGCCCAGGCGCGATCCCTGGACTACGCGCAGCGTGCGGCTGTCGGCTTCGTGGAACGCGCGAAGAAGGCACTGAACGCGTTTCCGGCGTCGGAAGCCCGCGAGGCGCTGCTGTACCTGCCTGACTACGTGATCTCACGCGATCGGTGAATTCTGCTGAACGCATCGAAGAACTCCGCCGCCTGATTCGGTACCACGAAGAGCGGTACTACATCCTCGCCTCACCCGAAATTTCCGACGCTGAGTTCGATGCGTACATGCGTGAGCTGCAGCAGCTCGAGGCCGCGGATCCGCAGCTGATCACGCCCGATTCGCCGACGCAGCGAGTGGGCGGGCGCGCGACTGCCGGGTTCGAGCAGGTAGACCACGTCGAGCCGATGCTCAGCCTCGATAACGCGTACTCCGAAGAAGAACTGCGTGCATTCGACGATCGCGTGCGCCGCGCTCTCGAGGCGGCCGGCCAGGCTGTGGACGCGGTTGACTACGTTGCGGAACTGAAGATCGACGGCGTCAGCATCGCGCTGACCTACGTGGACGGCGTTCTCACGCGGGCCGCAACGCGCGGCGATGGGAGCCGCGGCGAGGTCGTGACGTCAAACGTCCGAACGGTCCGCGCAGTTCCGCTGCGACTGAACACGGGCGCACCTTCCGGAGCGATCGAAGTGCGCGGGGAGGTGTATCTGCCCCGAAAGGCGTTCGAACGCATGAACGCCGAGCAGGAGCAGGCTGGTGAGCCGCTGTTCGCCAATGCCCGCAATACGGCCGCCGGTACGCTGCGGAATCTCGATCCGGGGCTGGTCGCGAAGCGCGGGCTCAGCGCTCTGATGTACCAGCTGGTTCAAGGTCAACCAGACCTGTCGCGTCACTCCGAGATTCTCGGACGGCTCCGCGACTGGGGACTGCCGGTCGAGCCTCACTGGCAGCATTGCATCGGTGTCGAGGCGCTGGTTGCATTCGTCACCGAATGGCGAGAGCGGCGTCGATCGCTCGAATTCGACACGGATGGCATCGTCATCAAAGTCGACTCCTACGCGCAGCGGCGCGCGCTTGGAGCGACCAGCAAGTTTCCCCGCTGGGCCACCGCGTTCAAATTTCCTGCTGAACAAAAGACCACGCTGCTGCGCAAGATCGAGGTGAACGTGGGGAGGACCGGAGCGGTGACGCCGTTTGCGATGCTCGAGCCGGTGTTCCTCGCAGGATCGACAATCTCGATGGCGACGCTTCACAACGCCGATGATCTCGCACGCAAGGACATCCGCGAAGGCGACTGGGTGATCATCGAGAAAGCCGGCGACGTCATCCCGCGCGTCGTCGGACCCGTGCTGAGTCGCCGCGCGCCGGAGAGCCAGCCGTGGGTGATGCCCACCGCATGCCCACGATGCGGCAGCACGCTCGTCCGCGAAGAAGGGGAGGCGGTCTGGCGGTGTGAGAACACGTCATGCCCGGCCAAGCTGCAGCGAGGCCTGGAGCACTTCGCATCTCGGGGTGCGATGAACATCGACGGACTGGGTGAGTCGCTCATTGCGCAACTGATCTCACACGGCCTTGTTCGTGACTATGCCGACGTTTACGCACTGACCGTGGCGCAGCTGGCCAGCCTGACCAGCACCTCCATCCGAACCGATGGCCGCGAGATACAACGACGATTCGGGGAGAAGAACGCGGCGAAGGTCGTGGACCAGATCGAACGCAGCAAGACGAACGAGCTGTGGCGTCTGATTTATGGCCTCGGGATTCGGCATATCGGCGAACGCGCCGGGCAAGTCCTGGCGGGGGCCTTCTGGTCAATCGACGCGCTCGCCGGCGCGTCCATCGAGCAGTTGCAGCAGACGCAGGAGATCGGTCCGGTGCTGGCCGAGTCGGTCCGAACGTGGCTGGACGAGCCGCGGAACCGTGAACTGCTCACGCGGCTGCACGCCGCAGGCGTGCGCATGGAAGTTCCCGAATCGGAGCGAAAGTCGGCTGCTGTGGTGGGGACGCTCGCTGGGCGGACGTACGTGATCACCGGGACGCTGGCGGCGATGACGCGCGAGGAGGCAGAGGCTGCCCTCAAGCGTCTGGGTGCGAAAGTGGCGGGCTCCGTCAGCAAGAAGACCACCGCGGTGATCGTTGGTTCGGACGCGGGGAGTAAGGCCGAGAAGGCGCGGGCACTCGGCGTGCCGACGCTGGAGGAAGCGACATTTCTGGACCTCATCCGTCCCGCCGCCGATAAGCCCTGAGAGAAACTCCCAATTCCCAACTCCCAACGGCCAACTGGAAATTCCAGGGATGTGTTGGCAGTCGGAAATTGGGAGTTGGGGGTTGAACACATTTATGATCGTGGGTATGACGCGGCGGTTCATTGCGGTCACCCTCGGCCTGGCGGCCACGGTGTCCTTTCTGATCGGCCTGATCGTCGCCGGCACGATGACCCCTGCGCCGGCGACGTCAGCTCCCGAGCCGCGGCTGGCCAGGGCGCGAATTGCGCACGCCGCGACCGCGACTGCGCCGGGAATCTCGTTTGCCGATATCGCCGAACGCCTGAACCCCGCAGTCGTCAATATCGACGCGACGATGCGGGGGACGCCGACCACGCGACGTCGATACGATTCGTCACTGCCCGGTCCCGGCTCGCCCGAGTTCTTCGATCGCGGCGATCGCACACCGGGTCCGGAGCGGGACGTGCCGCGGCGCGGCGCGGGTACTGGATTCATCGTCGACCCGGCGGGCTACATCCTCACCAACCATCACGTGATCGCCGACTCGACGCGCATTTCCGTCCGCCTGACGGACGGGCGCACGCTGCGCGCCGAGCGTATCGGGTCGGACCCCGACACGGATATCGCCCTCATCAAAGTCGAGTCACCGGTTCCTCTTCCAAATGCGATGCTCGGAGATTCCGACACGCTGCGGGTCGGTGAGTGGGTGCTGGCCATCGGGAATCCGCTGGCCTACGAGCACACCGTCACGGTCGGTGTCGTCAGCTTCATTGGACGCAAGCTGTTCGACTCGTCGCTGGACCGCTACATCCAGACGGACGCGGCCATCAACTTCGGCAACAGCGGCGGCCCGCTGATCAATACACGCGGCGAAGTGATCGGCATCAACGCGGCGATCAGCTCACGGGCATCGAACATCGGCTTCGCCGTCCCTATCAACCAGGCAACGGCGATTCTCCCGCAGCTCCGTCAGAGTGGCCACGTGTCGCGCGGATTTATCGGCGTGGCATTGAAGAGAGTCGATCCGGATCTGCAGCGGTCGCTGGCACTCCGGACTGCTGCTGGTGCGCTCGTGCAGGATGTCACCCCGGGATCTCCGGGTGCCCGTGCGGGTCTCCGCATCTACGACGTCATCGTGGCGGTGGACGGGCGTCCCGTGACTGTCGATGACGAGCTGATTCAGATCATCGCCAGCCGGAAGCCTGGTACCACGGCTGCGCTGCAGATCGTTCGTGATGGCCGTTCGTTGACGGTTCCTGTGAAACTGGCCGAACGGCCACCGCGTCCGCGCGACGACGACGCAATCCCGGCGGATGAACAGCCGTTGCAGCGATATCTGGGACCGCCATCACCGTTAGGCCTGACGGTGCGCGACATCGATGCGGAACTCCTGCAGCACCTCAAGCTGCCTGCCGGAACTGAGGGAGTCGTCGTCTCGCGTGTCGACCCGGCTGGCCCGGCCTTCGAAGCCGACGTTCAGCGCGGCCACGTGCTCCTCGAGATCAATCGGCGGCCGGTGAAGTCCGTCGCCGACTACCGTAAGGTCATGGCCGGCGTACACTCCGGCGACGTGCTGACGTTGTACCTCTACAAGCCGGAACAGTCGGGCCGCGCTCTGCAGACTGTCAAAATCGACTGACGTGAAACCGCGCATTCTGGTGATTGACGACGAGGGCGCGATCCGCGACTCGTTACGAATGATCCTCGAGTACGAGGACTACCAGTTCGTGGGAGCGGCCAGCGGACAGGAAGGGATTGCCGCTGTTCAGCGCGAACGCCCGGATCTGGTGCTGCTCGATATCAAGATGCCCGGCATGGACGGCCTCGAGGTGCTGCGCAAGCTGCACGCGATGGACGAGACGCTGCCGATTGTGATGATCTCCGGTCACGGCACCACGGCGACGGCGGTCGAAGCCATCCGCTCGGGTGCGGTGGACTTCCTCGACAAACCCCTCAGCAGCGAACGCGTCATCGTTACGCTCCAGAACGCGCTGAAGCAGTCGGAGCTGCGCAGCGAAAACCGCGAGCTCAAGCTCGCGATGGAATCGAAATACGAGATCGTCGGGCAGAGCCTGGCGCTGCGAAAGGTGTTGGAGGCCGTCCAGCGGTCGGCGCCGACCAACGCCACCGTCATGCTGCTGGGCGAGAGCGGCGTTGGCAAGGAACTGGTGGCCCGCACGATCCATCGCAACAGTCCGCGCGCCGGCCAGCGCTTCGTTCAAGTGAATTGCGCGGCGATCCCGGAGGAGCTGATCGAGTCGGAGCTGTTCGGCCACGAGAAGGGCTCCTTTACCGGCGCCACGGAAAAGCAGATCGGAAAGTTCGAACAGGCCGATCGCGGGACGATCTTCCTGGACGAAGTGGGAGACATGAGTCCGAAGACTCAGGCCAAGGTGTTGCGCGTTCTGCAGGAGCAGGAAGTCGAGCGCCTGGGATCCGCGAGGACGATCAAGGTCGACGTTCGTGTGATTGCCGCCACCAACAAGGACCTCGAGGAGGCGATTCAGCGCGGCGAGTTTCGCGAGGATCTGTTTTTCCGCCTCAACGTCATCCCGATTGTCGTGCCGCCGTTGCGTGAACGGCGCGAGGACATCCCGCAGCTCGTTCATCACTTTGCGAAGCTGACGAGCGACGAACACAACCTCAAGCCGAAGAAGTTCGAGGCGGCGGCGATGGACGCGATGCAGCGTTACCGCTGGCGCGGCAATATCCGTGAGCTGCGCAACACCGTCGAGCGCGTGATGATCATGAGCCCGGCCGAGATCGTCCGCTACGACGACCTGCCGACGGAGATTCGAAGCGGGGAGTCCAGGACGCCCGCGCTGGCTACCGAGGCACGCCCTCCGGTCCAGAACGGCACGTCGTCCACCGCAGCATCCGGCAGCACGTCGGCGAGCGGGACGCTGCGTGAGTTCAAGGATGCCGCCGAGCGCGCCTACCTCGTACAGAAGCTGCGCGAGAACAACTGGAATATCTCGAAGACCGCCGAGGTCATCGACACGCCGCGGAGCAATCTATACAAGAAGCTCGAGCAATACGGCATCAAGCAGGAGGTTGACGGCTAACGGTACGTAATAATCAGATTGTCGTAGTCGTTCAGGCGATCGCCGGTTTTCGTACCCGGATTACGGTGGGTTTGCTCACCGTAGCCCGAAGGGCGAGGGCGGGAGGAAAGTCCGAGCTCCGAAGGGCAGTGCGCCGGGTAACTCCCGGGCAGGGCAACTTGACGGACCAGTGGCACAGAAAAAATACCGCCCTGAAGCGAGGCGCGTAAGCGTCGAGTCGAGGGGTAAGGGTGAAAAGGTGCGGTAAGAGCGCACCGCGCCGGCGGTAACGTCGGTGGCAGGCAAAACCCCGCACGGAGCAAGACCAAATAGGGTGGCGATACAGGACGGCCCGTCCGAAGCCACCGGGTAGGTCGCTCGAGCCCGTGAGCAATCACGGGCCTAGAGGAATGATCGTTACTGTCGTCGACCTTCGATGCCGAAGCGGCTTGTCCGCCGGAGCCCGAAGGGCGAAGGCGGAACAGAACTCGGCTTATCGAGCGGCTACGACGCTTTAACGTACAATCCCTGCATGTTGAGCAGAGTTGTCGTGCTCGCGCTGGCGATTGCCGCTGCCACAGCGCTGGGCATTGCCCAGGCACCGCAGGGCGCGCAGAGCCGGGGCGCGCTCGGCGCGCGGCCGGGTGCCGAGCGCAAACCGGAATTCCCGCCGCCGTCGATCATCGACTACAAGCCGCGAACGACGCTGGTGGTGCCGCAGCACCCCGTCCCGCGCGCGAAGTATCCCGTCATCGACATTCATAGCCACCAGCCGGCGCCGATTCAGCCACAGCAGCTCGAAACCGTGGTCAAGAGCATGGACCCGCTGAATCTGCAGGTCCTGGTGAACGCTTCGGGCGCGAGCGGAGACCGTCTCGTTCAGAGCATTGCCGCCATCAAGAACAGTCCGTATAAAGACCGGATGGTGATGTTCACGAACATCAGCTTCAACAACGTGGGACCCGGGTACGGGAAGACCGCGGCGGCGCAGCTCGAACAGGACGTGAAGAACGGCGCGCTTGGCGTCGGCGAGATCATGAAGAACTTCGGGCTGCGGTCGCGGAAGGCCGACGGCACGCGTCTGAAGATCGATGATCCGGAGCTCGATCCTATCTGGGAGACCTGCGCGCGGTTGAATATTCCGGTCCTGATCCACACTGCCGATCCGGAAGAGTTCTTCCAGCCGATCGATTACAGCAACGAACGCTGGCTGGAGCTCGCGCTCTATCCGGATCGCCGCTATCCCGCCAGCCAGTTCCCGACGTTCGAGCAGATCAACACAGAACGCGACAACCTGTTCCGCCGCCATCCGAAGACGACGTTCATCATGGCGCACCTCGGGTGGCACGCGAACAATCTCGCCCGGGTTGCGAAGATGTTCGATGCGATGCCGAACGTCTACGGCGAGCTCGGCGCGGTGCTCTATGACCTTGGTCGCCAGCCGCGCACGGCGCGGGAGTTCATGATCAAGTACCAGGATCGTGTGCTGTTCGGGAAGGACAGCTATCAGCCGGACGAATTTCCGTACTACTGGCGGGTCCTCGAGACGGCAGACGAGTATTTCGACTACTACCGCGACTATCACGCGTTCTGGAAGCTGTACGGTCTCGATCTGCCCGATCAGGTGCTGCGGAAGCTCTATTATCAGAACGCGCTGAAGCTCGTCCCGGGGATCCCACGAGCCGGATTCCCGCGGTGATACCAGCCTCCGTAGTGTCCGGCTGTCGCCGGACCCTCCGGGCTGTTTCGGCAACGCTCTTGCTCCGATAGCCGCAACAATGGCCTCTTACCTCGTCACCGGCGGTGCTGGATTCATCGGATCCCATCTGGTTGAAGAGCTGGTTCGCCGCGGTGAACGCGTGCGCGTCGCGGACAGCTTCATCACCGGCAAGCGCGAGAACCTGGCGCACGTTCCGGGCGTCGAGCTGATTGAGGGAGACCTCGCAGACTTCGCGGTGGCCCAGCGCGCGGTGACTGGCGTCGACTACGTGCTGCATCAGGCGGCGATCCCGTCGGTGCCGCGATCGGTTCAGGATCCGATTACGTCCAATCGCGCGAACATCGACGCGTCGCTGAACGTGCTCGTCGCGGCACGCGATGCGAAAGTCCGCCGCCTTGTCTACGCCGGCTCGTCATCAGCGTACGGCAACCAGCCGACATTGCCCAAGGTCGAGACGATGGGGACGGCTCCGTTGTCGCCGTACGCGCTGCAGAAGCTCGTGGCGGAGCAGTACTGCCTGATGTTCACGCAGCTGTACGGACTCGAGACGGTCACGATCCGTTACTTCAACGTCTTCGGCCCACGGCAGGATCCGTCGTCACCCTACTCGGGCGTGATCTCGCTGTTCATTCGCGCATTGATCGAAGGGAAACAGCCCACGATCTATGGCGACGGCGGGCAGACGCGCGACTTCACCTACGTTGCCAACGTCGTCGACGGCGTCCTGCGTGCGTGTACGGCCCCTCAGGCAAGCGGGGAAGTGATCAACGTGGCCATCGGCGGCCGCGTCTCGCTGAACGAGTTGTTCCGGACGCTGAAGGATCTCACCGGCGCGGCGGTGGAGCCGATCTACGCCGAGACGCGCGCCGGCGACGTGCGCGACTCGCAGGCCGACATCGGCAAGGCGCACCGCCTGCTCGGCTACCAGCCCACCGTCACCCTGGAGCAGGGGCTCGAGAAGACAGTCGCCTGGTTCCGCAAGACACAGATGACGACGGCCTAGACCGTCAGTTCTCCGTCGGCGCTTTTTCGATACTGTCCACCACCAGCACGTCCAGCGGCGAGCGCCGCGGCGTAATCACCAGCCCAAGCGATTTCAATCCGTTCTCGACCGAGCCCATCGACGGAAGGTCGAGCGCGGCCATCGCCTGCGGCGGGAGCGTGATGCCGGCGTTCACGGCGGAGCGCACCAGCATCGGCATGTAGTCCTCCTGGGCGACCGCAAACTTGATGTCGTAACGGCCATCCAGATTCGTCAGGTCAACGATTGGCCGATCGACGAACCGGCCCAGCGTCTCGGCGAGAATCCGCATCGTGACTCTGCGTGCCTCGAACTTGTCGTTCTTGAACTCGAGAGACGCACCCTGACCCAGGTCCGCCGTCACCCCGTCCCGGCTGCCCGATCCGGTGATCGTCAGCGGCGCGTCCGTCGGCGCGTCATCCGGAATTCGAGTGGCCCTCAGTCCGCCAGGTGCGACTTCCAGGGCGTAGACGGGCGATTCGCGCTTTTCCAGATGGGCCTGCAGCCTGAAACGGTCCCGCAGCAGGTTCTGCACCAGCAGCGGGAACTGTTCGGGCGTGGCTCCGCCGGGAAATGTTGCCGAGATGTCGAAGCGAGCGGTGGCGATCCAGTCCGGAGCTGTGATGCGTTGCACCGGCACGCCATACGCGATGCTGAGGTAATCGCGCAGCGACAGATACCCGAAGTGCACTCGTTCCTTCGTGATCTGCACGCCGGCCGCACCGGTCGCAGGTGGTGTATCCGCTGACGGCCGGATCGAGGCGACCTCGAAGGACGGAGACTCTTTCGACTGCGCGGTGGCGACAGTGGCGGCGGCAAGCATCGCCAGAAGGACGACGGACGAACGGCGCGAGCGTGA
>Ga0070670_100005293_pt1 | contig 10878 bp, 2 predicted proteins | sample KBSS63metaG_FD_64665 | JGI IMG/M metagenome (GOLD analysis project Ga0070670, IMG submission 64665) | Switchgrass rhizosphere microbial communities from Kellogg Biological Station, Michigan, USA - KBS S6-3 metaG | ecosystem: Host-associated > Plants > Roots > Rhizosphere > Soil ... | reverse complement strand
CGCAGGAATTGAGCGTGGATAATATTGTAATGAATAAGATAAAATAGAAGCGTTTTGAATACATCATCCTGGTTTTAATAACTGATATTTCCCATTGCCTGTTGTACATCAATTTTACTGGACAGCAACTGGTATAAAGCGTTGTATAAATTTATCTGTGCGGTGCGCAGATCTGTTTCTGAATTGATAACCTCAATGTACGACTTGACGCCTGATCGGTACTGAAGTTGTATCACATCATATACCTCCTGTGCAAGTGTAACATTTTCGCGTTGACTAAGGTAATATGTGAGGTTACTTTTATAAGCCGCCAATGCCACCTGGTATTCAGTATTTATCCGGTTCTGAATATCCAGCAAATTGTTATCGAGCTGGGCAACCTGTAACCGTGCCTGTTTGATCAGCTGGACCCTTTTTCCCCCCTGGAAGATCGGGATTGATAAAAGCAATCCGGCGTATGAGTTCGGAAAGCTCCTGTTATATACTTTCGACAGGCTGTTATTTTGAAAATTCAGGTTGTAATTACCATAAGCAGAAACATCGGGTAAAAAACTCCACTGGTTGTATTTTAAATTATACAATTGCAGGTTCTTTTGCGTTTGTAATAATTTATATTCAATACGATTATTATAGTTGATGCTTTGCAAAGTGTCAATATAAATTCCTTTCATCATCTCTGTAGTATCGTATTGCAATTCAAAATCAGAGGTAGCAGGATAACTCATAAGTTGTTTGAGGTAGGCATATTTTGCCTTCAAAGATTCTTCACCATTCTTTTTTTGGGACTTCGCATTATTCAAAGAAATAGTTGCCCTCTTATAATCGGTCTTGTCAGTAACCCCGCTCTTATATTGATAAAAAGCGTCTTTAAGACTAAGATTTATCCTATTAATATCTTCTTCGATTACGCGTAACTGTTGTACCGTAAGAATTACATCATAAAAAGCCTTACTTACCTGGGCGGCAATATTAATTTTTTGCTGGGAAGAATTCTGCCGGGCTAATAATCTTACATCCCCTGAAGTCCTTGACGCCAGTAACACATCCCGGTTGAAAATATTTTGAGTTACCCCTATCTGGGTAGACGAAGTATTTTGCAGCCCGGTTTTAAAATACTGACCATTAAAATTTGCTGTTGGCAACTGAAATGTATGTTGCAGCGAATAATTAAAGTTTACCTGGGGATACCATTCAGCAAGTTTGCTCTTTATGATGGTCTCGGTGATCTCTTCATTCAGGGACGCGTTTTTTATGTCAGGATTACGCTGGATTGCATAATTCACCACATTCTCCAAGGTAGGGTTTTGAAGCACACTATCGTTGCCACCTGGTTGTGCGTTTGATGAGGCCGGAAATAATACCAGGAATACTATTGTGGCTGAAAAAAAACTGCTTGTAACTCTTGAGATCGAAAAATCCATAATTAAAATATCATCCTTGTTTTATTCAACCAATTATTAAAGTGACAAGCAATCGTTAAATAACAAGTTCCAAATTATTCAAACTTCATAGGGTATTTGCCTTCATTTATCTTTATTAGCAGGCAAATTAATAAAGGGAATGTTCAGGCCTTTGGGATAGTAAAGTTAGTTAATACACAAATTCAATGGTAAATTGTCCGATAATATTTAATGTGTGACAGTAAAGAAGGCATTTATGTCTTAACAAATTTCATAACACCTGAGTCCGTCTTGGTCAGGAGACCAGACGACGGATGGAAGCGGCTCAACGAATTTATCGACTATAAAAGAGGGTTATGCCTTCGGCTAATCCACTAACTAACGCCCTAAAAGATACGCTGTTTATCTTTGGATAAGGCCTAGGTTCCTGCTACAGTTGTTGGGGAGAGCGGGCCGATAAACAACTCGATCCGCACTTCATGTGTTTGTCCGTCATCATTTAAAGCAATGGTGCCATTTTCCTGCAATGCATCATCCAGGTATACCTGCATAGGTTTTTCAACGCCTGGTGTTTGAATAAATTGAATGTGATATTTAGTGTAATAAAAATTGTAATAGACCTCCCAGGTTTTCCAACCGACAGGAACACAGGGAGCGAATTTAAGGCTGCCGCTTTCCTTTTTTAACCCGATGAAATTATTCATGATAAGTTGATACATCCAGCCTGCCGACCCTGTATACCACGTCCATCCTCCCCTTCCTTTATGCAACGGCTCAGCATACACGTCCGCTGCTATCACATAAGGTTCTGTTTTATAGATCGCAATTTTTTCTTCAGTATTTCCCCTGTTAACCGGGTTGATCATTTGCAATAATTCCCAGGTTCTTTTCCTGTCGCCAATAGTTGCAAATGCCATCACCAGCCATACTGCGGCGTGTGTATATTGCCCGCCATTTTCTCTTACACCGGGCACATATCCTTTAATATATCCTGGGTTAAGATCAGATTTATCGAATGGAGGGTTGAACAATTGTATCAGCCCGTCCTCTTTACGAACCAAATGTTCATCTGCAGAATGCATAGCCTTTGCAATACGATCCGGGTCACCTGCACCGGAAATTACTGACCAGCTTTGTGCAATCGAATCAATTTTACATTCTTCATTATCTTTTGAACCAAGTGGGGTGCCATCATCGAAATAGGCACGCCGGTACCAGTCTCCATCCCACGCTTTTTCTCTTATATTCACCCGCAACTTCTCAGCTTCAGCTTTACATTTTTTTGCAAAGGCATCATCCCTTTTTAGCATTGCGATCGGTTCAAACCGCTTTAGGATATCATACAGAAAAAATGCAAGCCACACACTTTCACCCTTGCCATGATTTCCTACCTTATCCATTCCATCATTCCAGTCGCCCGAGCCTATAAATGGGAGACCATGTTCTCCAAACTTTAATCCATGTTCAATGGCTTTCACACAATGCTCATATAAGCCTGCTGAGTTATCCGACCTGATCGGCAGATCGTAGTAAGAATCTTCACCCATATTCAACAGCCTTCCTTCCAGGAAATGTATCTGCTCATCCAGTACGCCGGTATCCGAAGTAGCCGAAACATACATTGCTGTTACAAAAGGCAACCACAAATAATCATCTGAACAGGTTGTTCTTACACCACGACCGGATGGAGGGTGCCACCAATGCTGAACATCCCCTTCCCTGAATTGTCTTGATGCACATAATAATATCTGCGACCTTACAAGTTGTGGCTGCGAATGCATCAACGACAATACATCCTGTAACTGGTCCCTGAAACCAAACGCACCACCCGATTGATAGAAACCGCTCCTGGCCCATATGCGGCTCGCTAGTGTCTGGTAATTCAACCATCCATTGGACAGCATATTCAAAGCGGCATCAGGAGTTTTTATCTGAACAGTACCGAGCGTACGTTCCCAGTATTCATGGACTCTCTGTAATGCCTGGTGAACTGAATCCGGACTGTCACTTGACTGGATCACTGAAATTGCATGTTGTATATTCTCACCTGCACCAAGACGGAATATTATTTCCTGTTCCACCTCTTCTTCAAGATTCAAAGAAATCTGTATTACGGCGCACGGGTCAAGTGCGGCCCCGGTTTTTCCTGAAAGCCTTGCGCGGTTCAGTCCATCCGGATTACTTATTGTTCCATTTCGTCCCAGGAATTCGGTTCTGTCTGTAGTAATAGATTTGTTTGTTCCATTCGCATCAAAAAACGCTACCCTGTTCACAAATTCTGTGCTGTATGCATTCTTCGCAAGAATAGCACCACTACCTTCTTCCAGTTCAGTTATGGTATGTTTTAAATTTTTTGCGCGCAGATCTCCCAACACCCATTCAACATATCCTGTAGCAGTTATCTTCCTTTGTCTACCTGAATGATTGCGGAGTTTTAAAATAATATATTTCAATGGCTGATCGATGTCGGTAAAGACCGTTATTTCAGAAAAGATCCCATCTTCACTGTGCTCAAAAACACTGTACCCAAATCCATGTCTGCTTATGTAGGGAGAACTGCTGCGACACGGAAGCGGAGCCGGTGACCAGAATTTTCCACTCTCTTCATCTTTTAAATAAAATGCCTCGCCTGTAAGATCCGTTATTGGATCATTGTTCCACGGTGTTAAACGGATCTCGTGTGCATTTTCAACCCAGGTATAAGATTGACCGCTCTCAGAAACTATACTTCCAAAACCTGGATTTGCGAGCACATTAATCCATGGGGCGGGCGTTTTATTATCTTCCTTCGTGGTAATTACGTATTCCTTACCATCAGCTGTGAATCCTCCCAGACCATTGAAAAACTGGAGATCTTTTCTCGGATCCACTGAAGTATAAACGGAAGGATAAAATTTAGTGGGACTAAAATAAGGTATAGCCGTTTTAATTTTAGTTCGCCTGTTCATTTGTTCTTCAAGTGTTCCAAAACGGTCTGCTATTATGATATGTGCAACTGACTCAAACAAAATCCTATCCTCATTTGATATCTGCTCGGTAGACCTGATAAAAATTCCGCCTGGCTTATCTTTTAGTTCTCCCATTCCAGGAGCAATAAGTGACAATATCTGGTTAAAAAGTTCTTGCCTGTAACCTCCATGATCATCATTCCATATTACCAGGTCAACTATCAAACCCTTCAGTCGCCAATAAAGGTGAGCCTGTAACATTTGTTTTACCAGGTCGATGTTTGATGCATCTTCTATTTGAACTAATACAATCGGAATATCGCCTGAAATTGAAAAGCTCCATAGTCCTGATTGTCCCCGCTTATTTTTAATGATCACTGATGGATCAGCCCTCATCAACTGGTTCGAATAAATAATCGATCCGGCAAGCCGGGAAAATAATTGCGCATCAGATTCTGTAGCGTTGATTTGACGTAGGTTTACCTGGCTGTGCGTCCATGCCAGTTCAAGTACCCTGTTAAACAGGTGACGTTCCTGGTACTTGTCAATTAGATCATCGCATTCCCCGCGTGTTTCTGTCATTCCACATATAATGTCCACCGTTACAGATTCACTGCCCTCTAAAACGATCTGGTATTGAATTGAAACTATCGGATCCAATACTGAACCACTGTGTCCTGACAAAGGACCCGGACGTTTCATGACTTTTGGCTGGTGAATATTATTGCCACGTCCAATAAACTGATCCCTGTCGGTTTCATAAGAAATATTTTTTATCTCAGCATCATGTACTTTCATCAGGTGGAACATCCACGGCGTTTTCTCTTCCACAGAACGCGGCCGCCTTGAACAAATAATTGCATGACGCTGTTCGTTGATCTCTGTCTGTACAAATAAATTACTGAATGCCGGGTGCGCCTCATCGGCTGCAGCTACTGCCAGCACCACTTCTGCGTAACTGGTGATCTCAAGTGTTCTTTTTTTACGCGAACGGTTTGTAATGTGCACTCTTCTTAATTCTATATCATCTTCGGGTGATACAACGATCTCTGTATGGGTTTCAAGTGAAAAATCACGACGCCGAAATTCCGCTCTTCCCTGTGAGAATACTGATTCGTAATTTTCTCCCTGTTGCAGGCTTGGTTGGTAGGCCGATGACCAGAAGAGGTTACTTTCAAGGTCGCGGATGTAACAAAAATTTCCCCAGTCATCACAGGTACTATCCTCACGCCAACGGGTAACCGCCAGATTTTTCCACCTGCTGTATCCACCTCCTGCATTTGTGACCATAACATGGTATCTCCCATTGGATAAGAGTTGCACTTCCGGAACGGGCGTATTTGGAGTCTTCACTACTCTTATCGACAGGTCTGTTGAGGATACAATACTGCTGTCGCCTGCATGTACTGCAGGAGAATAGAAGGTAGTAACTCTTGGTATCCGTTCCTGTAATAATAATAATGCTGATTTCAAATGAACCTCAGATTCGAATCTCTGCTGCATGGGCCTGTTAAGAAGCAGGTAACAAAGTGATAGAAATGACATCCCCTGGTGGTGCGCCATGTATGATTGTATAACAGCACCTTTCTGCTTTCTCACCAGCCGGGATGTAGTATAATCAATCGCTTCGTAGAAGCCATACTTTGATTCATAACCTTCCTTTCTCAATACCTGCAGGTTCTTGTATGCGTCATTTGGCGCAACCATCAGCGCCATTAATGATGAGTACGGTGATATTACAAGATCCTCACCCAGTCCACGCTTAAAGCCAATGCCAGGTACACCAAAAGCACGGTATTGATAATTAAGATGCGCGTCCACCATGTTATAACCGGACTCAGATATTCCCCATGGCACACCACGCTTTCTACCATATTCAATTTGTTTTTGAACTACTGCTTTATTGGTTTGGTCCAATAACGTATTCTCATATGTTGGCATAACCAGTAACGGCATAAGGTACTCGAACATAGATCCGCTCCATGATAATAAAATTGGTGTTGCTCCCTGGCTGGTAAGTTGTCTTCCTAATGCAAACCAACTTTCCTGAGGTAATTTCCCCATTGCGATTCCTACGAAAGTGGTAAGTCTCGCTTCTGACGCCAGCAGGTCATAATAACTGCTGTCCCTGCGTTGTTCCTCTACATTATAACCAATAGATAATAAATTCTGCGATCTGTCAAAAAGGAAATCATATTCCATATCTGAGAGGCTTAAACATTTCGCGGCCAGCTGCTCTGTTGTAAGTATCAACTCTTTTGCACGTCTCGATGCTTCTGTAATAGCAGACCGGAACCTGGTCAGCCATTCATTTTCGGCCTCAGTATTTCCGGAAGAATAGAATCCAATCACCTTAGTTAATAATGCCTGTTCAATCGCTGCAATTTGCTTTAGTGTGGGTACTGCAGGAAGTTCAGGGATCAGCTCCTCAAATTTTTCGGGCACCTTGATAAAAAGTAACCATGGTGCAAGTGCATTGATATTATTTCGTTGTTCTGAGATTTGCTGCAAAAGTTTCTGTGCCCAAATGTCCTCCGGCTCATCAGGTACCAGGTCTACTTCAATAAGAATACTGGTGAAATCAGATTCGATCTTCTGAATATATTCTCTTATTTCTGAAAGCGTGCTTATATGATCTTTGTAATTACTTTCAAATGCTTCCCTGAATTTTAACAGCAATTCATTTTCATGGGCGTAACTGATGAGTATGTTGAGTGTATCTCCTATCGCTTTAAAAAAGTTTTCGGAAACGATCTTATTATCAGGAAGAGAGTTCAGCCCTTGTTTCAATGTGACCAGGTGACCGGCCATATTACCACTGTCAACCGTTGAAATGTATCTCGGGTAAAGAGGAGCCAGTGTGGTGGTATCATACCAATTGTACATATGCCCCCGATACCGTTCCATCCGCTGCATTGTGTTGATCGTATTACTTGTCCGCTCAACAAATTGTAGTGTGGAGAGGTAACCAAAATCATAGGCAGCAAGATTAGACAGTAAGGATAAACCTATATTGGTAGGGGATGTTCGGTGTGCTAATCTTTCAACCGGTTCTTCCTGGTAATTATCAGGAGGCAGCCAGTTATCTTCAGCAGTGATAAATGATTCGAAGAAGAACCAAATTTTTCTTGCCAGCATCCTGAGGTATTCGGTCTGATAATCAGAAACAGCGATCTTATACGGAGGTAATGGACGGCTAACCGCATAGGCAATGAGTGGCGCCACTACCCAGAAACTTATGAATGGTACAACGATGAGTACAATCTCAGGATTGTAGATAGTTAAATAAATATAAAGTGCGATTGCAAAGGCAGGCTCAAACCACATTGTTTTATATGATACAACTATATTGCTCTGGCCGCTGTGAGAATTTGTATATGGATTCCATTCCAATAATTTTTTGTGACTGATGAACATTCTCCAAAGTGTGCGAACTATGGCATCAGTATTTGAATAAACCTCGTATGGTAAAAATATGAGCTCCAGCATTTGCTGGAAAAAATTATTCATTGCCCCACGACCTGTGTAAGCAAGGTGTTGAACAAAAACAACATCAGGTGGTTTTCGTAGCAGCTCCCAAAAGAAATTGACGAATGCAGGTAGTACTATAATAATAGTAACTGCCAGGGTCCAGAACCATGCAGCAGTAGATATCGTCCAGCCAAATAATAACAATAATAATAAGCACATCGGTACCAGGCTGCGGCGGATATTATCGAAGATCTTCCATCTTGCAAATAATGAAAGTGGATTTTTGTGCAATTTTCGGTCAGCAGCAGGAGCGAAAGGCAATATCCATTTTCCAATCTGCCAGTCACCCCGGATCCAACGGTGCCGACGCTGCATATCAGCTTCATATCGTAAGGGATACTCTTCATAAAGTTGAACATCAGTGATGAGACCTGACCTGGCATAATTTCCTTCAAGCAGATCATGACTTAATATCCTGTTTTCCGGGAACCTGTTATTAAGCGCCTTCTCAAAAGCATCGATATGATAAATGCCTTTGCCAATAAAAGAACCTTCTAAAAAAAGATCCTGGTAAACATCTGAAGTAGCTTTGGTATAGGGGTCAGTTCCCGGGTCGTTGCTGTGAAGTCTCGCATACAAAGAACTGTCAGCGGTTGGCAAACTGTTTGAAACCCTGGGCTGGAGGATCGCATAGCCTTCAGTTACCCTTTGTTTCTTTTCATTATAAACAGGCTGATTCAATGGATGTGCCATAGTGCCAATCATCTTCCATGCTGAATCTCTCGGAAGTTGAGTATCTGTATCAAGGGTAATAATATATTTTATGTCCCTGAACACTGAATAATCTCCCACCACCTCAGAAAAATAACCATCTCCTTTTCCGCGTAGAAGGGCATTTAATTCTCCCAGTTTACCCCGCTTTCTTTCATAACCCATCCAGATCTTATCATATTTATTCCACTTACGTGCACGATGAAAGAGAAAGAAGGTATCATTGGTTGGCCGTTGATATTTTTTATTAAGTTCAATGATACGGCTCTTCAATGCTTGCAGTAGTGAATCATCTTCTTCTAAATGTTCTTGCGTGGCATCTTTGAAATCTGTAAGCAACCCAAAGTATAAATTCACATCCCTGTTGGCAAGGAAACGAACTTCCAGTCCTTCGATCAGCAGGTCAATTGAATATATACTCGCGATCAGGGTAGGGATCACCACCATTGTTTTTGATTCTGGTTTAATCCCTTTTGAATAATCCATTCGGGGTAAGAGGCAGGGTCTTGCAAGGATGGTGCTCATCCAATTTACCAACGATACGGCAAGCCTTGTGGTCGACATGAGTGCGATTATACATACCGCTACCATCATCCAGTCACTTAGCAGTTCCTTTGATGCTTCGGCAATCAGCACCCAACAAATAAGTATGCATAAAATAAAAATACCACCGAGGTAAACGAGCAATGGATTTTTATTAGTGACACGTTTGCACTTTTCTGCAATCGTTACCCTGGCACGTGCAGCATCAGCCGTTTGTACATACCCCTTACCGGTAAGATAGTAGCCCACATGCGACCTCTTTGGGTCGAGGTTAACTTCATGATTTTTTTTCGCAGCATTTAATACCATCTCTGCAACTTCCTGTTCAGAAAGTTTGCTATACATTGCAATTTTCTCCACTGCGTGCCTGTACATGTCGCGAGTGTAAAAATCCATTTTGCCATAAACTCCATCAATATCATTTCGTAGAGTAGATTCAACAATACTCGTGTCTTCAACAAAATCTTTCCAGTTAGTAGTACTTAAAAAACGGAGGCTACTGATACTATTGCTTATGGATACCTGCGTAGCAGCCTGGTTCCGGTTGTCAAGTTGTACAAGTTCTGTACTCGTTAATCCCATCTCAGATAGCCTTTGTTCCATCCAGTTAAGCGGGAGAGAAAGGGAGCTTCCCTTTTCCTGTAAACGCCGGGTAAGCTCAGCTACAAAAGTACTTACCATTGGAGGTTCCGACCTGGCCATATCGGCTATAACCAACACGAGATTTTTAGGATCCTTCTCGGCGATCCGGATCATCTCATCCGCCCACCGGTTTGCAAGTGCCTTATTGGTTATCTCTTCTGCAATCAGGATGGATAGTCTTCTTAAATTTTCTATCAAAGCCAGCCTGAGCATAATGGGTATCGCCCAGAGTTCTCCAAGCTTTAAGTAGCTTATAGTTTGATAAGCTTTCACGAAACCGGTAAGACTTCCAATATCAACGTGACCATCACTGTGTGAAATAATTTCAACAGCCATATCATAAACACGTGGAAGATCGGCTGATTCACCCTTGAGTAATCTCGGCAATTCTTTACTATAGCCTTTGGGTAAATGCTTTTTACCCGTATATATCTGCTCTTCTATTAAATAAAAATTATCCAGTAGCCATTCTGCAGCAGGGGCGATAGGGTTGTTATCCTTTATTGTCTGAGACAATAAAGCGTAAACCTCCAGCAGTATATGTTCGTTTTCTGAAAGGCGCTTTAATAATTGTTCAGAAGTTTGTCCATAAACCAGTACATGTTTCCTCGCCAGCGCGATTGCATGTAGCTCCAGTTTTTCTTTTGTAAATATTTCAGATCTCAGTGGCGGGCGTTCATTGGTATATTTTCCATTACCGTTCTCACCAAAAAAAGGATCAATGATATTTTTCTTCAACCGTGTAACTGCCCTTGGAAGTAATTCTAATATTTCGTTATTTTTTCTAGTTACAGCCATTAGGGATATTATTTATATTGAAAAAATAACCAGGGAATAAGAAATAAGAAATAAGGAATAAGGAATAAGAAAGTTGAACAGCATTCAATCTTTTAACTTTTATAGTGCTTTGCAAAAATACTGCCATTAGATTAATTCCAGTCTATAGCTATTTGCAGTAACCTAATAAACTGCTAAATAATAAAGGCAAGTTATGGAGGAAAAAACGTTTGATGCGCACAATATTTTTTAAAACTTGCAGCTAAAACAATGCGTTATGGAAAATAAAAAATTTGATTTAGAAGACAGGCTGGTGAAGTTTGCAT
>Ga0070670_100005288_pt1 | contig 10880 bp, 7 predicted proteins | sample KBSS63metaG_FD_64665 | JGI IMG/M metagenome (GOLD analysis project Ga0070670, IMG submission 64665) | Switchgrass rhizosphere microbial communities from Kellogg Biological Station, Michigan, USA - KBS S6-3 metaG | ecosystem: Host-associated > Plants > Roots > Rhizosphere > Soil ... | reverse complement strand
GCTGAACGCCGCCGCGGCTGCGCCTGACGGCAAGCGCTGAGGCGTTGCCAGGGACCGCGGCTCTGCGGCGGTATTCGCTGCGGCGTCGTATCGGATTCGTGCCTGGAGTGAATGCCCAACCCAACAGCGCAGGCACCCACAATGCTCCGGTTGGCGTAGGCGAAACGGTTGCACCACGACAGGCGACATCGCGACATCCGCAGCGGCACTCGGAGCTGAAGCCCCGACCTCAGCACGCCCCCAGGCATCGCCCGCCCCCTGTAGGAGCGGCTTCAGCCGCAACATAACCCACAACGCGATAGCGAACTCCAGCAGCATTGGGAACTCCTGCCACAACGCACAGGCAGCCCGACCTCATGCACCTGTGGTAACGACTTCAGTCGCGACGAGCGAACCCGCCCACCTCCCCCACTTGCGCATCACCGGGGACGGAATCCTCCTGCAACATCGCACCTACCGCCCCCACTGCCAGCGACACCCACGACCGCTCCAGCGCCATACCATCACCGCGAACACATCACACAAAACCGCCCGCACTCGCTACTCCGCCAGCAACGCCACCATCCGCCGCACCCGCTCCACATCGGTCTGCATGCGATCGCCCCCCAGGCTGCGCACATGCGGATGCGACGTCAGCGCCCGCGATGCCAGCGTCCCGCGCGCCGACCCATGGAACTCGCGCGCACCGGTCAGCGCACGCAGCCGCGCGAGATTGGCATCGGACACCCCGGACCCCGGCATCACGCTCAAACGGGTACCAGCCTGCCGCACCAATTCGGCGATCAGCCCGGCTCCCTCTTCCGCGGTCTCCCGCGCACCCGAGGTCAACACGCGTTCGCAACCGAGCGCGATCGCATCCTCCAACGCACGCCGCGGATCGGCGCTGACGTCGATGGCGCGATGGAAGGTGACGCCGAGCGACCCGGCGGCCGCGATCAGTACGCGCATCGTCGCCATATCGACCTCGCCGGCCGGATCCAGCGCACCCAGCACCACCCCGTCGCAGCCCAGCCGCACGCACTGCTCCACGTCGCGGCGCATCGCCTCCACTTCCGCCGCGTCGAACACGAAATCGCCAACCCGCGGGCGGATGAGCACGTACAGAGGAATCGTCAGACGATCGCGCACCACCGCCAGCGTGCCCAACGACGGCGTCAGGCCGCCACCATCCAGGCCGCCGCACAACTCCACCCGCATCGCCCCGCCAGCCTGCGCCGCCAGCGCCGAGCCGATCGAATCGGCGGCCACTTCCAGGCCCATCGTCATCGCCTTGCTCATGCGGCAGGCTTCGCGAAATGGCTCTGCCCGGGCAGCAGCAGATCCTGCCGCTGCGCATCGCAGACCGCATAGCTGAAACCGGGCTGGATCGCGAACGCGCCGACCTCGCCGCGCCTGTTCATCGCCAGGAACCCGACCTGCAGGTCGCGGGTCAACTCCGGCTTGCGCCGCACGATGCGCATCACCACCTCGCGGCAGGCTTCGGCCGGACTTTTGCCCTGGCGCATCATCTCCACCACCGCGAAGCTGCCGACATTGCGGATCACTTCCTCGCCGACGCCGGTGGAGGTCGCGCCGCCGACCTCGTTATCCACATACAACCCGGCGCCGATGATCGGACTGTCGCCGACCCGGCCGTGCATCTTCCACGCCATGCCGCTGGTGGTGCAGGCCCCGGACAGATTGCCGTGCGTGTCCAGCGCCAGCATGCCGATGGTGTCGTGGTTGTCCTTGCCGCCGGGCAGCGTGCCCTTCTGGTAGGCGCGGTTCTCGATGTTGGCTTCCGGCTTGTACTCGGAAGTCTTCAGCCATTCCTTCCACGCCTTTTCCGACGCGGGCGTGAGCAGGCGGGTGCGATCGAAGCCCTGCGCCAGCGCGAACTGCAGCGCGCCGTCGCCGACCAGCATCACGTGCGGCGTCTTCTCCATCACCCGCCGCGCCACCGAGATCGCATGCACGATGTCCTCCAGCGCCGCCACCGACCCGCAGCCACCGGTGTGATCCATGATGCAGGCATCCAGCGTCACTCGCCCATCGCGATCGGGATAGCCGCCGAGCCCAACGGTAGGATTGTTCGGATCGGCCTCCGGCACCTTCACCCCAGCCTCCACCGCATCCAGCGCCGCGCCGCCACGCGACAGCACCTGCCACGCCGCCTGGTTGGCTGCGATGCCGAAGTCCCAGGTTGAGATCACCCGGGCCGCGCCGCGTGGAAGAGGTGCGACGCCACCGCTGGCGGCCGCCCGAGCGCGCGGCAACGCGGCAGCCAGGCCGGTGGCGATGGCGCCGAAAGCGGCGGTCTTCAGGAAGTGGCGGCGTTGGTGCATGAGTGGCTCCGTCGCTGGGAAGGATGGACGCCGCGCAAGGAAGAGCGCGGTTGGCCTTACATCATGCGGCAGAGCATGTTGGGATGGTAAGAGTGACGGTGAACTACATTACCCGCGTTGCTCTGAGTCGGGCTCGATCATGGCGCCGGCCAAGTGTAGAAGCAGCCTATCGAAGTGAATCCAACAGCGCTTGGGCTGCCTGCCTGACATGAGCAGCCGGATCATCGAGATAAGGCGCTACCAGATAAGAATTATCAACGGATATAAGCCCATCCAGTTCGTCGATTGCGTTTTCTCGAACAATTGAGTCTTCGTCATCTAGACTAGCCAGCAACAGCGAAAGTGCGCCCTTACCAAGAGCACTTTTCGCGTACCTGAGAGCTGCCCCCCTGACATAGGGGGAAGGATGATTGAGCTGTGAGGAAATGATCGGCCATTCCAGTGAACCGATCCATCTCAGCCCATCAATAGCGGCAGCGACAACCAATGCATCATCATGATGAAGAAACTTTTTGATCACCAACCCACTATCAGCAGAGGAAGCCATTCCCAAGCCGCAGATCCCGGCACGCAGACGTTTACTGGAGAGAACATCCAACATCCCCTCCAATGCATGCCGATACCCCTTTGCCAGCTCAACAGCGACCACATCATAGAAATCGTCGTCATCTATTACTTCACAAAAGAACAAGCCCATCAACTCATCAAACGACTTTCCCGCCAAATTAATCGAAGCAGTCATTAACGCACCAATAGGCATGCCGAATTCCATCAATACTTCTACCACGGCCGAAGCTCATACTGTTGATCGCGCCGTAGGTCAGCGAGGTTCCCCTCAACGCGTTCAGAGGATGGCTCGTCGCTACTCCAGCGGTGCTCGCCCCTGAATACCCTCGAACCGAAAAGTGCATTTATTGACCGAATACTTAGCACCAGCGCCCTTTATAGTCCCACCAGGGTAATTGTACGGCAAGAACTTGACCGTATAGTTATCCCGCTCCAAAACCGCGATTAACTGGTAATTCTCTATCTTCCTTAAAAACTCCCTCATCGGCTTACTTTCAGGCTGCGAAGGCACCTTGGACAAGAACGTAGCAAAGTCCTGATAAGACTGATCGATAGCTCGCACTATTCCACCCTCCTGGCACTTTTGAACAGGCGCAAGAGGCTCTCCCTTCGCCATTGTTGCGACGACCGAAATTACCAAAATGCCGACGATAGCGATGAATTTAGCACTCTTTTTCGCAGTCATATTTTCCCTCCGCGAGACGGGCAAAGCCAATCTTTATGTTTCGGCGTCCACATAAAGCACCCCCTAGCCGAGCGCTGAAATGAAATCAACGACCCGACTTTTTAAATCAAGAATTAACCAATGCTCTCCCCCCGGGGGCCGAGGGGCATTTGCTGGATACTTTTTCGCGCTGTGCCGCCGCGCGACAGCAACTTGCCATGCCGCTTGGTTTGCTGCGATGCCGAAGTCCCAGGTTGAAATCACTCGGGCCGCGTCCCGTAGTAGGGGCGCAACGCCACCGCTGGCAGCCTCAGCGCGGGCGGCAATGCGGCCGTCAGATCCATGGCGATGGCGCCGAAAGCGGCGATCTTCAGCGCTTGGCCTTGCACCATGCGGCAGGAGAGAAAGACTAAAGGCATGCCCCTTAATGGAGATTATTGCAGCACCCATGCCATAAGCTCATTTTAGCTGTGTACAACACACGCCCAATCTGAATCAGATTGAGAGCAAAGCTCCATACACTTTCCCTTGTCCTTATTTAGTGAATGCGCGAACGCCTCACAAATCGAGACAGACTCTTTAAGATCTACCTGTCCCAACAAGGCACATCGGTCGTCAGTAGGATTTTCAGGGAGCCTAGCTTTTACAACCGCCTCATCTCCTGCAATGAAAAAAACTTCCTTTCCCGCATTTTTTTTAAAAAATTCCATTGAATCTTGATGGCTACACTTGAATTCAATATCAATCAATCCACTTTTGTGAGGAACAATGCGCAATGGAGCGTCAATTTTTACGCCAGAAGAAACGGGCTGCGCACAAATCTGCCGAGTTCTGGATGATTCAAACAAATGTTCAGAAGTCGACCATCTCTTTGTTTCACCCGAAGTTCCTGCCTGTTCACAGGCAGGGACGATGTACCCAAGCGACCCCGAAGATCCAGCACTAGCGCCGCAAGAAAGAAGCCCCAGAAAAGATGGAATAATAAAATAAAATTTCATACATTACTTCCTCATCATCCGAAGTTCTCGCAACCTAGCTGCGATCTCCAATGCATCCATGAATTCCGCTTGGTCAGGCCCAGTCCTTGGCAACTGATCTCCAAACAGCGCCTTCCTACACTCGCACCCTCGACGCATAACATTTATGAGCGTTTGATAACCACCAATCTGGCCCTCCCTTTCCCATTGATCAGATATATAGAACACTGATCCTCCGACTTCCGACGCATGCACCACACATCAACACAGTACATCGTATAGTCCCATGGAGCCAAACTCATCGCAGCAGACTCCAATAACTTGGAATAGTGTCACGCACTGAAAAGCCTAGTGGAATGTTCACTCCAGGCGGGGTATATAGGATGCCAGATTTTATACCTGAATAGCTCCCTGCATTTTTCCTCCATGTGTGTGAACTTGGAATTCTAACTTGGAGTCCATCTGGATCAGTTGAGGTCGTAGGATCAGCATTTGCATAAGCAAAAATACTGGGTCCGGCTCGCAGCCCTAATGGATCGGCTTGTCCGTATCGCCCGGTGGCGGGGTCATAATCCCTGAAATAGTTCTGATTGAACCCTGTCGCCGCATCATAGCGCTGCCCAGGGAAGCGCATGTCGAACACGAACGCAGTGTCGTCCTTGTCCGGATCTTGGTCCGGCGGGATGTTGCCGAACGCCTCGCCCTTCATATCCCATTTCCAGATCGCCACGTCGCGCACGGATCGATCACCGCACGTGGCGTGCCCAGATGGTCTTACTGCACATAGCAAGGCCGTTCTTGGCCAGCATGCCCGTCGGCAGGCCGTCCATCCAGGTCGCTTACTGCAGCGGGGTGCAGCGAGCACCGTCGTTTAAAATTCGCAGGCGTTGGTGTTCTTTTTGCGTCTCCCGGATCAATAAGTGCCCGTATATTACGATCCTCATTACCACCAGAGTATCGCAACCCTTGAGAACAACTTAAAATTCGAACCAGAACTTTGTATTTCAATTTTAAAACTTAACTCTACTATAAACTAAGTTCAACTCCTTATCGTGCATAACCCATCGCTGAGCGCTGCCTTCAGGACATAAAAAAAAATCTCCAGAGCGACGCGATGAGCGAGCCCATGCGTCCTGAGCGAACTTTGGAAACCGCCGAATCAGACGTTCATTAGATTCATCAAAATTGTGCGCCTGTCTGCAATTTTCTGGCAATTTTAGGTAACCACTATTGGGCCGAAATACTAGCCACGACTCATTTGTATCGACATCGTGCGCCTCTTGAATACCAACAGCATCTTCAGGCAACCAGGCAGGCAACCACTTTGACTCACCAATCGCCCCCCTGTTATTTGCGTCATTACGATCCATGTATTTAGCACTTGTCACCTCCCCGCATCCGGAAAAAGCGAAAGCTAAAGGCGTCAACAGGAATAGATTGCGAACGTTCATAGGATTTAGAGTTATCAGAATTTAGAGTTATCAGAAAGGAAAATTTCCACCGGGGCGGTAGCCCATACATATCTGTGAACAATTCGCAGCAGGACTCATCTGCCCTAATGAACGCCCATGTAGATTTGCCAGCTGATCCGCTGCAGAGTCCGCAGCAGTGTCCCCCTTGATATTTTGATCAAACCACTCGCGACCATCACTTATACACTGAGCAGCGGTGGAACCGCCCATTCCCTTTTGCGCTGCCTGGCAATTTGCCATGCAATGGAAATACTTATCTTGGCCGAACCAGCCGTTATGAGCGCCACCAACCAGATGAGTAGCTGACCATTGATCTACGTATTGCTTACCAAAATCTCCAGCCCCAGCGACAAATGTACCCGGAAATCCCAGCGCCTCTAAAGTTCTGTTCACATAGTAGCGCCATTTGATGGAGTATCCACCTGTTTCAGTTCTGGTCACTGCTGGCGCGGAATCTTGTAATCCAAGCGGATCGACCAATTCAATCGGATTTCCGTTTGCATATGCATAGGTACCTGCCCCACCCCCGAGTCCAATAGGATCACTTTGACCGTAACGTCCAATACTGGCGTCGTAGTCTCGGAAGTAATTCTGGTTGAATCCGGTCACGACATCGTACCGTTGCCCCGGGAAGCGCATGTCGAACACGAACGCGGTACCGTCCTTGTCCGGATCCTGGTCAGGCGGGGTATGGCCGAAAGCTTCGCCCTTCAGGTCCCAGGTCCAGATCGCCACATCGCGGACCGGGTCGATCACCGCGCGCGGAGTGCCAAGATGATCCGGTTGCACGTAGCGCAGGCTGTTTTTGGCCAGCACGCCGACCGGCAGATCGTCCAGCCAGATCGCTTGCTGCAGAGGGGCGGCGTCGTTGTCGTAGTCGCCGATCCAGTGGCCGCTTTCGTCGTACAGCGTGTAGATATCAGTCGTACCGACCCGCCACACCTGCTCGCCTCGGCCGTTGTAGGCGTAGTTCATCACGACGGTGCCGGAACGCTTGACCTGCCCGAGCCGGCCGCTCGCGCCGTACACCAACTGCAGCGCAGTGCCACCGATGGAGGTGGTGTTTCCGCTCGCGTCATAGGTGCGCGCAGTCCCCGCCACCGCATCCAGCCGGTGGCTGGTGGTTTGATAGGTATAGGTTTGCGTGGCGGTATTGACCTTGGCGCTGAGTCGGTTGCCAGTGGCATCGTAGCTATAGCCGTCGATCACCGTGCCGGTCGGGCCGTCCTTGAACGCGGTCAGCCGGCCCAGGGCGTCGTAGTCCAAGCTGACGACGGGCGCGGTGTTGCCGGCCGCGGTCAGGGCGCTGAGATTGCCCGCAGGGTCGAACGCGAAGCCGGTGCTCAGGCCGTCGTTGCGCATGTCGCTGACCGCCAGCGGACGGTAGTCCTGGTCCAGCACGCGATGCATCGGCCGGCCGTTGCCATAGGTCCAGTTCGCCACCGGGCCGAACGGATAGTAGGTGGCATTGCCCAGCAGGACCTGCCTGGCGCCGCCGGCCGGGGTCACCCCCACCTCCGTGGTCTGGCCCTGCGCATTGCGAACGTAATCCACCGCAGCGCCATCGGGATAGGTGAGCCGGCTCAACTGGCCCGCCTTGGTATAGGCGTAGCGCAGCACGAACATCTTGCCGTTGGTAGTCTGCACCTTGCGCACCAGGTCGCCGAAGCGGTCGTAGCAGTAGTCGGTGCTGCCGCTGCCGTCCTGCATCCGGGTCAGGCGGCCGACCGCATAGGTCTCGCCGCTGCCGCAGGTGGCCTGGCTGACGTCGTAGGTGTAGGTGACGTTGAGGCTGCTGGTCGGATAGGTGACCTGCGTCAACCGGTTCAGCGCATCATAGCCGTAGGTGGTCTGGACGTTGCGCGCATCGGTCTGGGTCGCGCGGTTGCCGGCGCTGTCGTAGGTGTAGGTGGTGACACCCGTATCCGGGCTGGTGAGCTTGGTCAGGTCGCCCAGTCCGTTGTAGGCATAGGTGGTGTCCAGGCCCTTGGGGTCGGTGACCTGGGTCAGGTTGTCCAACGCGTCGTAGCCGAACTTGGTCTCCGCCGCGATGCCGCCCACGTCCTGCAGCGTGCGCGCCAGGCGGTTGAGCGGGTCGTAGTCGTTCTGGGTGACGTGGCCGAGCGCGTCGGTCACGGTCTTGGTGTTGCCGTTGGCGTCGTAACCGAAGTCGGTCGGATCGCCCTGGGCGGTGGCCTGCGTGGCCAGCTGGCCGAGCTGGTTGTACACGCGCGAGAGGGTGCGCTTGAGCGTGCCCGATGCGTCCCTGGTGTCTTCCTTGGCGCGATTGCCAGCGTTGTCCAGAGTGTAATGGATCGTGTTGCCGGCGTTGTCGGCGACATCGGTCAGTCGCTGCGCAGCGTCGTAGGTGAAGCGTATGAACGCACCGTCCGGCTGTGCGACCTGCTTGACCAGGCCAGTCGGCCAGTAGTCGATCAGGGTGATGCGGTCGTCACTTTCACTGCTGTCGTCGGCACCGCGGATCTTGCTGGCCGTCAGCCAGCCGCGTGGATGGTAGCTGTAGTCGGTGATCACGCCATTGGCGTCCTTCACCGACAGCACACGGCCGGCGCCGTCGTAGGCCAAGTATTCGGTGACCTGACCCGAGGCGTTGGCGATGCTGTGCAGGTCGCCTTTGCGGAAAGCACAGATCCCGCCCGTGGCACAGCCGGCGTCGTCCGCCGTGTACCAGGCGTACGTAATAGCGTCCGCTACATCCGAGCGCGGTCCGTCAACGCTGCGCAGCAGGCCCACCTGCGGGCAGTCTTGCCCCACAGCTTCGCAGTAGGTCAGCGTGGTGACACGCGTGTCGCCGGTGGCGTTGTCCCCTACGGTGATGCTGCTGGGCTGGAGACGTGCGTTACGTGCGATACGGGTTTCCCGATTACCTACGGTCCTTTGTACCAAGCGATTGCTCTCCACCGCCACATGCCTCTCAGTGACATGCTGCCCAGCCGTGCCGGTTGCCTCGGTGGTGCTGGTTATGCTGATAGCACCTGCGATCGGGTCGTCGGCCTCGGCATAAGCGTAGTTCGTCACAATGCCGCGACGATCAGTCACCGATTGCAGCCGTCGACGGAAGTCGGTGCCTTCAGGAAGATAGGTACGGCTGATACTGCCATTGCTTTCGGCGATATCGTTGACCTTGCGGGGAAGACCGCTTGCACCGCTATCGGTCAGCGCATAGGTACTCTGCTTGCCCAACGCATCGGTCACAATCGTCGTACCAGTTTGAGTGTATTCCAGACGCACGCCATCGACGCCAACATCGGTTTGGGCGCAATCGCCCGAATGGCGACTACAGATCACACGCCCCGCTGCGTCATAACCGAACCAGCTATAGCGGCGATTGTCTTCGGCGGTCACTCCGGTCAGGAAGCCCGGGAACCGGGTGTCCTCATAGTGATAAGTTCTGACGCCACCATCGGCGTAGGTGACGCTAGCAAGTTCTCCGGTCTGCATATAGGCATAGGCCGCTAGTGCCTGGCCGCCCACCAGAACCGCCGATATCAGGGAGTCATCACCAGATGCAAGGTATTGGAAGTCCAGTCGGCGACCGGTTGAATGGGTAATACTGAGCAGACGACCGCGGCTATCGTACGCATAAGCCAACGATGTTCCATCCTCGAAATCGCGGCGCTGCATCAGACCCGATGCGCTGAAGAGAATCCGTTCCTGAGCACGCGACAGCTGCCAACCAGTCTCTTGCTGCACCAACCTGTCGCCACTACCATCATTTGCTTCGTAGTAGCCACCAATTTTTTCGAAGGCAGTCTGGGTGCCATCCGTCCCAATCAGCCCCACCTTCAGCTCTGTTCCCGGCGTAGAGGATGTACTGTCTACGCCAAGACTCAGACGCAGATTATGCGAATGCGTCCAGCCGACCCCCAGAGCACCACCAGCCGTACTGGTCAGAGAATGATAAGTGCGGTCGAATCTGATCCATCCCAGATCGAAGTCGGGCTCGGGCTGCAGCTTGTCACCGGTGGTGGGGTCGCAGGGATTTCCGGCAGCGTCACACTGTTTTGGCAATACGCTACTGAAGTACTGATTCCCACTGGATTCAAAAAAATGCGACATAACACACATACCCATATCATCCTGCCACTCCATGACAATCGGATTCGGGCAGTGCGCCTGACGGCTGCGCTGAGCATATAGATTGCCATCATTTCTAGAATGGCACTGGGATGTAGACGGATCGAAGTAGAAATTGACAACCCCGATAAGAATGTCCTCATCGAGATCGCTCCCATCATCACCAGTTCCCCCGCCAGGGATCCCCGTCCACGGCTGAGTGACCGGAAACTCCGTGGCCGGACAAGGTGGATCCTGCGTGGCTCCAGCCTTCATCGCCGAGAAGAGTGCCTCTTCAGAGTCATAGTACTGACCATCGTATTCGTACTCCCAATCCGTCTTGACAAGCTTGGCGGGCTTTAAGCTGTAGTCATAGATCACCTTATCGGGCAGCACTGTCGTGCTTCGCACCGCCCACTCGAAAGCACCATTCTCCTGATATGTGGAAAGGTTCGACTCAATATGCTCCTGCGCCAAACGTTCGGCGGCGAACTTCTGAGAACTGGAAGCGACGACGGCCCACTCCTTCTTCACCTCCTGCGCTTCCGCAAAGCCAATGCAGCCGAGCGCAAACAGCGCCAGCGCGCCGCACGATAGAATTCTCAGCAACCGCTCGAACATCCCTGCTCTCCTTTCCAGATAAGCACATAACGCCGGAAGCGAATGAAAATACGGAACCCTATTCCTTAGAGCGTGTTATGCACTTGAGGCTGACGCGGCTATCGTAAGCGGATGAAACCGCCACGCCCATATCCCACCGACGTATCCGATGAAGAATGGGCCTTCGCTGCGCCCTACT
>Ga0070670_100005287_pt1 | contig 10880 bp, 10 predicted proteins | sample KBSS63metaG_FD_64665 | JGI IMG/M metagenome (GOLD analysis project Ga0070670, IMG submission 64665) | Switchgrass rhizosphere microbial communities from Kellogg Biological Station, Michigan, USA - KBS S6-3 metaG | ecosystem: Host-associated > Plants > Roots > Rhizosphere > Soil ... | reverse complement strand
CCGAGCGTTCGGCCCTGGCCGCAGCGGTAGCGGGTGGCGTGACGCAGTTCGCCATGCTCGTGATCGCGAGCGAGGCGGACGAGCCGACGCCACCATGCGGAATGTGTCGTCAGGCGCTGGTCGAATTCGCCCCCGCGTTGTCGATCGTGAGTTGCACGCAGCACGGCGGCCAGGCAGAGTGGACGCTCGCGACGTTGCTTCCGCAGCCGTTCACACCCGCCGCGCTGACGCATCACCAATGAAGCTCGGACGCATTGTGGGGACCGTAGTCTCGACGCGGAAGGATCCGTCGCTCGACTCGCTCAAGCTGTTGATCGTGGAGAACCTGACCACCGAGCTGGGTCGTGAGGGTGGGTACGTAGTCGCTGTGGACAGTGTTGGTTCAGGAATAGGTGAAGTGATCCTCTATGCCACCGGAAGCTCGGCACGACTGACCGCGGCCACGAAGGACCGGCCAGTCGACGCCGTCATCATGGCAATCGTTGACAGTTTCGACATTGAAGGACGGAGTGTACGTCTTGCGTAATCGGTTCTGGTTGATGGTGTTGGTTGCCGGCGTGGCGGGAACCGTCGCCGCGTGTTCGGAAGATCTGAACAGTACGGCGGGGTGCCCGTCTCTTTGCCCCGAGCAGAACATCGTTTCGCGCGACACGGTGCTCGAGACGTTCATGGCGGTCGACACCACGGTGCTCGGCTATCCCGTGATCGGTACGGAGACGTTCCTCCTCGTGGCGTCTCGTGGCGACACGCTCGACACGCGAGCGGTGATGCGGTTCGATACGCTCACGCAGCGATTCACGCGCGGTGGGGCTGACAGCGCGATCTACACGGTCGACAGCTCGATGGTGACGCTGAGGCTGGACACCACCGGCACCAAGGCCACCGCGCCCGTGAGCCTCCAGGTGTACGACGTCGACACGACGGCCGCCGATACAGCGACCTCTGTCGCGCTCTCGCTGTTCCGTCCCGATCGGTTGATTGGCGGCAGGACGTACGCCGTTACCGAGTTGAAGGACACGCTGCGCGTCCCGCTCTTCAACGACAAGGTGCTGGGCAAGCTCACCGGGACAGCGCCTCGGCGGCTCCGGCTTGGGTTCCGCGTGCAGAGCGCGGCATCAGCGCAGATCCGGATCGTCTCCCGCGATGGCGGTGGCGCGCCGACACTGAGCTACGACGCATCACCCGACACGACCGTAAAAGCCATCATCAACAGTCCGTCGTCGTCGACGCCCACGGACAACCCAACGTTGCGGAGCGATCTCACCGACTATCAGCTCGTCGCCTTCAGTCCTTCGACCGTTGCCGGCAACTTGCTTGGTGTCGGAGGCTTGCCGTCGCAGCGAACCTATCTGCGGTTCGACGTCCCCTCTCGCCTCGTCGACTCCTCGGCCACGGTGGTGCGGGCGACGTTGTTGTTGACGCAGGTGCCTACGAATTCAGTGGACGCAGGCGATTCGTTGACGATCTATCCGCAGGTGGTGCGCGCGGCGGTTTCGCTCGCCGATGTCGTCAAGTCGGCCGGCATTCTGAATCCACCGGCGCTCGAGATCGACTCCTTGCGGTTCCGGCCTAACGAGAGCGGGCAGCGCGCCATCGAGATCGTCGGTGCGTTGAGCGAGTGGAAAGCGATCGGCGCGTCGTCGCTACAGCGCGCGATCGTGTTGCGTGCGGCGACCGAAGGTGCGTCGGCGCCCGTGGTGCTGTTCTATTCGAGCAAGGCTGCGCCAGCGCAGCGGCCACGGCTCCGAATCACGTACGTGAACAAGGTTGAGCTCGGAATTCCGTGATGCGTCAGACCGCAGTGACTCGCTACGCCATCGGTTGTGCGTTGGCCCTCGTCGCATCGCGCGCGGCCGCGCAGGCGACGCTTGGCGCGCAAGGGTTCGGGTATCCGCCGGGCCAGTTGAGCGCGTATTCGCGTTCCCTTGGTGGGGCGACCGGGGAGACAGATCCGCTCTCGCCGATCAACCCGGCCGCGCTCATCACGTTGCGTCGCGGCGGCATGTATCTGCAGAGCGAGCAGGAGAGTCGCTCGATCGAAGCGGAAGGTAGCTCTGGCTCGACACGGTCCAATCGATTCCCTCTTTTTTCCGCCGCCGTGCCCATCACGGAGCGGGGCGTTCTCAGCATATCGTTCTCCACGATGCTCGATCGCACATGGGGAACAGAAACGCGCGCCAAGCAGGTGTTCGACGGCGACTCCGTGGCCTTCACGGAGCGGTTCCGCTCCGAGGGAGCGATCAATGATGTGCGCGTCGGGGGCGCGTGGGCGTTCCGCGAGAACATCATTTTCGGCCTGGGGATTCACGTGTTCCCGGGCGAGAACCGGCTGTCACTGTCACGCGAATACGACGATTCGCTCAGCTTCGCGCCGTTCCGTGACTCGATCAACGTCAACTATTCGGGAGCTGGCGTGTCGGCGGGAATAATGTGGCGACCGGTCAAAACCATCACGCTCGGTGCCTCTGGCCGCTATGGCGGCACGCTCAAGCTGCGAGAGTCCGATACTGTACGGACCACTGCGGATGCTCCGTCGCGCCTGGGTGCCGGCGTCCGGTACGAGAATTCTGGTCTCGTGGTCGCATTCCGCAGCGATCGCACGATTTGGTCGCGCATGGCAGGGCTGGGCTCGGAACGTGCGACCCCTCAGGACACGTGGGATTTCGGTCTTGGGGTCGACGCGGTCGGACCTAACCTCATCGGGGCGCAGCTCGCGCTCCGCGCGGGCGCGCGTTATCGCGAGTTGCCGTTTCTCGCTGGCACGCAGAGCGTGGAGGAGGCCGCGTTCACGTTCGGCACCGGCGCGCCACTCGCACGCGGGCGCGCATCGATCGACCTCTACGTCGAACGGGCGTATCGCACCGCGGGGAGCATTGACGCCAAGGAACGTTCGTGGACGTTCGGTCTGGGGTTGATCGTCCGGCCCTGAGCCCATGACGCAGCCAGTCCGCCCCGACGCGCCGCTCATTCTCATAGCCGACGACGTTCCGGCGAACGTCGAGTTGTTGATCGATCAGCTGCACACGCTCGGGTACCGGACCGTGACGGCGCAGGACGGTCCGTCCGCCCTCGCTGCCTGTTTCGAGCATCGCCCGGAGCTCGCGATTCTCGACGTGTCCATGCCTGCCGGTGATCTGGGCGTCGATGATCGAGCGACGGGGTTCGAGGTCTGCCGCCGAATCAAGCGAGATGCCCGGTCGGCGCGTATCCCCGTCATCTTTGTCACCGCCCTCAACGACACGACGGATCGCGTGAAGGCGATCGAGGCCGGCGGCGACGACTTCCTCACGAAGCCGCACAACCGCATGGTGCTCGGCGCGCGCGTGCGGAGCCTGCTCAAGCTCAAGGCGGCGACCGACGCGCTCGAGGACAGTTACCGCAAGCTGCGGGAGTTGGAGAAGGTGCGCGACGATCTCATGAAGATGATCGTCCACGACCTCAAGACGCCGCTCACGTCCATCATCGCCACGCTCGAGATGCTGGCCGACGGCGATCTCGGGCCCGTCGGCGTGTCGCAGCACGGCGCGCTTCGCGATACGGAGAACAAGGCGCAGGAACTGCTGCACCTCATCGAGGATCTGCTCGAGGTCGCGCGCATCGAGGAGACATCGATCGCGCTCGATCTCGAGCCGTTGGCGCCCGCCACACTCGTGACCGAGATCATGCAGGATTGGGCGCTTCGCCTGCAGCAGGAGCGCGCCGTCACCAAGATCGAAGTTACGGCCGACGCTCCGACGTTCATGGCGGATCGCGCGCTCCTCAAGCGTGTGTTCGGCAATCTGATTCAGAACTCGCTCGTGCACTCGTCGACCGCCGTCGAGTTGCGGATGTTCGCGCGCATCGATCCGCGCGGCGTGCTGTTCACCGTCGCGGACAATGGACCGGGAATCCCGCCGCAGTATCACGAGGTCATCTTCCACAAGTTCGAGAGTGTGAAGACGCCTAACGTCCCGCGTGTTCGCAGCTCAGGGCTCGGCCTCGCGTTCTGCCGCCTCGTGGTCGAAGCGCACGGCGGACGCATCTGGGTGCAGAGCACCGAAGGCGCGGGCAGCGCGTTCCACATCCTCCTCCCGGTTCGGCCGCCCTCCGCGCCAGTGGCACGGGCAAGCGCGGGAGCGGGCGTTGCGTCGTGACCGCGCCGCCTGACGAGCCGCACGCGGCCAGCGCCTGCCCTGACCAGCGTTCGCGACGAAGGGTGTACCTCCGAACTTTCGGGTGCCGAGCGAATCAGTACGATACGGAGGCGGTGCGGGCGATGATCGAGGCGTCCGGCGGAGAGATCGTCGCGACACCGGATCTCGCCGACGCTGCCGTGTTCAATAGCTGCGCCGTTACTGCGGCCGCGGAGGCAGACCTGCGGCAGAGCGTTCGCCGCGCGGCCCGCGTGCGCCCGGATCTACAGACGGTCGTCATGGGCTGCGCGGCTGCTCGCGATGACGGGGCGATTGCATCGCTACCGTCCGTCGATCGCGTCGTTCCTGGTGCGGACGTCGTCGCCGTTGCGGCGGCGCTTGGGTTCCGGGCTCCGGAGCGTGCGCCTAACGTGCAGACGGGCACGCGCGCGCTCCTGCGCATCCAGGACGGTTGCGACGAGCATTGTACGTTCTGCGCTACGACGCTCGCGCGCGGCGCTGCGCGGTCGCGTGACGTCGACGCACTGGTGGACGAAGCGTCGCGCCTCGCCGATCGGCATCCGGAGATCGTGCTGACCGGCATCCACATTGGCCACTTCGGCGTCGACACTGGCGAGTCTCTCTCCGCGCTCGTCGAGCGACTCGTGCTCGCCGTGCCGCGGGTGCGCTTCCGTCTGAGCTCACTCGAGGCGACGGAGGTCGATGATCGGCTCTTCGATCTGTTCGCCGACCGCACGCGACTCGTGCCTCACCTGCATGCGCCGCTGCAGTCGGGGTCGGACCTGCTCCTCAAGCGCATGGGTCGCCACTGGTACACGGCGGCGACCTACGCCGGTGCGGTGGAACGGATGGTCTCGCGTTATGCACCATTCGCGCTCGGCGCGGACGTGATCGTGGGCTTTCCAGGCGAGACGGATGCCGATCACGCAGCGACTGTCGCGCTGATCGAGTCTCTGCCGTTCACGTACCTGCATGTGTTTCCGTTCTCGCTTCGTCCGGGAACGTCCGCGGAACGTCTGCCATCGCGCGTGGATGGGGTGGTGGCTGATCGACGTGCCAGAGAACTACGCGCAATCGGCGACGCGTGTGTGGAGCGGCATCGCGCCGAGAGGGCAGGGCAGGAGTGCGACGTGGTCGCGATCGGGAGCGGGGCGCAGCGCGAGGGGCTGACGGAGGACTATCTGACGGTCTCCGTGGATCCGACCATTCCACGTGGTGCGCGGTTCCCGGCACGACTGGAAGGCGGCGCGGAGGCGCTCCGCGCCTGCGTCGTCCCGAGCCCCCGCGATTAGTATTCTTGGCTTGCCCGTAAGACCCCGCCGTACCGGGTCCTCGCACGCCTCAGCTCACCACGTGTACGCGATGTCCCGTCCAACCGTCTACATCGAGACCTACGGCTGCCAGATGAACGTGAGCGATTCCGAGCTGATGCTCGGACGGCTCACCGCCAACGGCTACGAGTCCGTGGAATCGCCGGACGGTGCGGACGTGATCCTGCTCAACACGTGCGCCATTCGCGATCACGCTGAACAGCGCGTGATCGGGCGGCTCGGTGAGCTCAAGCGAAACATGAAGCCCGATTCCATCATGGGCGTCACCGGCTGCATGGCGCAGCGCCTCGGCCCGCAGCTCATCGCCAAGGCGAAGCACGTCAGCCTCGTGGTGGGACCGGACGGCTACCGCGCCCTGCCCGCGCTCGTCGACGGGGCCCGCCGCGGTGAGCGCGCCATCTCGACGACGTTCGACCTCGAGGAACACTACGAGGACTTCACGCCGCGCCGCTTCGACAAGGTCAAAGCCTGGATCCCCGTGCAGCGCGGATGCGACTATCGCTGCACGTACTGCATCGTTCCGACGACGCGCGGCTCCGAGCGCAGCCGGCGACTGGCGGACGTCGTGCGCGAGGTGGAGCAGGTCGTCGTCGACGGGATGACCGAGGTCGTGTTGCTCGGCCAGACCGTGAACTCCTACCACGACGGAGAGAACGGCTTCGCCGAACTGCTCCGGGCGGTCGGCGCGGTGTCGGGGATTCGGCGCGTTCGCTTCACGAGCCCGCACCCTAACGACTTCTCGCCTGCCGTCATCGAGGCGATGGCCGACGTGAATGCAGTGTGCGAGCATGTGCACCTGCCTATGCAGTCCGGCTCCAACTCCGTGCTCAAACGGATGCTCCGGCGTTACACGCGGGAGGGGTATCTGGAGTGTGTCGAGAGGCTGCGCGCCGCCATTCCGGGTCTGGCGCTGACCACCGATGTGATCGTTGGATTCCCGGGGGAAACGGACGCCGACTTCGAGGACACGCTCGAGGTGGTGCGCGCCGTTGGCTTCGACGATGCCTACACCTTCAAGTTCTCCCCCCGGGACGGAACCCCCGCCACACGCATGCCGGTCGAAATGACCGTCCCCGATACGGTGGCGACAGAGCGTCTCGCGCGTCTCATCGATACAGTCCGGCGCGGTGCCCGGGAGCGCAACATGACGCTCCTTGGCGCGAAACGCGAAGTGCTGGTCGAGAAGGGTGCGCGGCGGGGTGATCTCCTGCAGGCCCGAACGCGCGACTTCAAGACCGTGCTCATGCCGGGCGACGACTCGATGATCGGTCGTTACTTCACCGTCGAGCTCACTGGCACCACGGGCTCGACCTTTACCGGTGCGGTATGTCACAGTCGCGAGCGCGCGCCGTTGCCGATGGCCGTATGAAAAACGCGCTGGAAGAGATGGTGGGCGAGGTCTACGTGCAGCTCAAGCAGCGCCACGCGGAGTATTGCTCCTGTGAGCGCTGTCACGATGACGTGATCGCGCAGGCGTTGAACAAAGCTAGACCGCGGTACATCGGCGGCTCTCCGATTGGAGCGGCTGTCACGCGCGTCTCGCTTGCGGGCGATCAGGCACGAGCCGAGATCGCGGTGCTGGTGTTCGACGCCATGCGCCGCGTCAACCAGAATCCGCGCCACGGCCCCGAGGACTACATCCCACTCGGAGAGGGCGGATAGCAGGAGACTCTCTTGCCGCTCATCACCGCCGCGTTCATCGCTCACGCCGCCGGACTCCTTCTCGGGTTCGGCGGCGCTTCGTTAGCCGGGCTGCTCGCGTCAGCCGCGATGGGGATGGCAGCCGTCGCTCGCCGCGACGCGAGGCTTGGAGCTCTGGGCCTGCTCGCGGTCGCGGGCGTCCTCCGGGCGAAGGTCGCCGCGGATGCGGACGCGCGCTGCGAGCGGGCGGCGATCCCCGCGACGGCGGAGGCGGACGCCCATGTCGTTTACACGGCCGTCGTCGAGACCGATGCGCGACCCGGGGCTCGCGTCCCCGCCACCGTGGACGATCATGGCTGCGCTATGCGCGCCAGTTTCCTCGTCCAACATGGTGTTGCGGTCGCGGGCTCCCGCGTCACGGTCGGCGGAGACGCGGCCCACGCCGGTACTGTCATCATCGTGCAGCACGCGACGCTTGCGGTCCGCGCGGGTCCGGACCTGGCACGGCGGTGGCGTGAGCGCGCCGGTCGCGCGATAGACGCGACGTTCGGATCCGACGCATCTCTCGCGAGGGCACTCCTGATTGCCGACACGCGCACCCTCGATGCCGGGATCCGGTCGCGTTATGCGGATGCCGGCATCGTGCATCTGTTGTCGGTGTCCGGGCTGCACGTCGCGATCATTGCGGGAGCCGTTGAACTGCTGCTGTCCGCCGCCCGCGCGTCGCGCGCCGCATCGACGTGGCTCGCACTCATCGTCACTGCACTCTACGTCGTCGTCATTGGCGCTCCCGCACCGGCCGTGCGCTCGGCCGTCATGCTAGGCGCCAGCGCCCTCTCCCGCCTAACGCAACGACCAACGTCTCCGTGGGCGGCGTTGGCGCTCGGGGCTTGGGCCCCGCTCGTGAATCCGCGCATCATGGTGGATCTCGGCTACCAGTTGAGCGTTGCCGGTTTGGCGGCGCTCATCGCGTCCGGCGCCCTCGCGAGACACGTGCTCGCTGGGCGCGTGACCGGTTGGCGACGGGTGATTGCCCGAGACCTCATCGTATCGACACTTGCCTCGATCGTGTCGCTACCGCTCATCGCCTGGACGTTCGGTCGCGTGAGCATTGTCGCGCCGCTCGCGAACCTCGCGGCCGGGCCGATCTTCACGGTACTGCAGCCAACGCTGTTCCTCGCACTCGTACTGTCACCTGTCCCCGCGGCCGCCGCGTTTCCGGCGAATGCGGCGCACGTGCTGCTTCAGGCAGTCGATGTCGTCGCCAACGTTTCGACGCGAATCCCGTTCGCCGCGGTGCCGGTCGCGCCCACGTTATGGACGGCGGGGTTGCTTGGCGTCGTTTCGGCTTCGCTCGTCGTCGCGTGTGCCAGCGCTCCCGGAAGCGCGTGGCGCGCGCGGAGTCTCATCCTCGGCGGCCTCGCGTGCGCCGCCACCGCTCTCGGTGTTCAGATATCAGGTGGCGGCGGCGTCATGGAGATGCACATGATCGATGTGGGGCAGGGTGACGCGCTTGCACTCCGCACCCCGAGAGGCCGATGGATTCTGTTCGATGCTGGCCGAAGCTGGATTGGCGGGGACGCTGGTCGCTCGACTGTGATCCCTTACATCCGCCGGCGCGGCGGTGAGGTGTACGCGTTCGTGCTCTCTCATCCGCACAGTGACCACGTCGGAGGCGGAGCATCGGTGGTCAGCGCGCTCGAGCCGGCCGAGTACTGGGATGCGGCGTACATCGCTGGTAGTACGCCATATCGTGAGTCGCTCGAGGCCGCCGCTCAGCACCATGTTGCGTGGCGCCGCGTGCATCCTGACGACTCGCTCGACATCGACGGCGTGCGCATCCGGTTCCTGGCGCCAGACTCGTCGTGGACGGCGTCGCTCAGCGATGCGAACGAGGCGAGCGCGGTGGCGCTGGTGCAGTACGGGCAGGTACGATTCCTCATGACCGGGGACGCCGAGGCGGGCGAGGAGGAATGGATGCTGGCGCATAACGCGGAGGGCCTGAGAGCCGACGTCCTTAAGGTCGGGCACCATGGCAGCCGGACCAGCACGACCGCGGCGTTTCTCGCCGCCGTGCAGCCGCGTGTGGGGCTCGTGTCCGTCGGCGCCGCGAACACATATGGGCACCCAAGCATCGACGTGGTGCGGGCTTTAGGCGAGGCAGGCGCCCAGGTGCTTCGGACCGATCAACTCGGAACCGTCGTCGTGCGCACTGATGGTCGCGCTGTCAGTGTCGAGGCGGGGGGCGGGCGGTGGGTCCGTTGAGCCGAGCAATCGAGGCGCTGCTTGGCCGCGCTGTTGAACTGCCGCCACACCTGGCCGAGCGCTACCCGGAACTTCGCGACGCTCAGTATCGTGTGGGCGGACTCCCTCTGCGGGTTGGCGGCTGGAGTCTCGGGGCGACGACGGTGTCGGGCATAACGTTATGGCGCACGATCTGGCTCGACCCGCGCCTGAAATGGGAAGCGGAACTGCTCTTGCACGAAATCCGCCACGTTCAGCAGTTTCAGGCCAGCGTGTCGTTCCCGTTGCGTTATATCTGGGAGTCGTTGCGGCGAGGCTACCAGGCCAACCGCTTCGAAGTCGATGCGCGGCGGTATGCATCGGCGCGACTCGCGGGGAGCGGCGCCACTCCATCAACGCAGGACGTGTAACCGTGGTCAAGCACACCGCCACATCGGTCGTCACCATCGAGCGCTTCATCATCGAGCAGGAGCGCCTCCACCCCGAAGCGACCGGCGAGCTGTCGGGTGTTCTCTATGACCTCGCGTTGGCGGCGAAGATGATCGCCAACAAGGTCAGGAGCGCCGGTCTCGCCGACATTCTCGGCTCCGCGGAGCAGGAGAACGTTCAGGGTGAGATGCAGCAGAAGCTCGATGTCTTCGCCAACGAGACGATCATCAAGGCGCTCGACCACGGTGGGCGGCTGTGCGCGATGGCGTCGGAGGAGGAGCCCGACATCATCCCCATTCCCGAGAACTTCAAATGCGGGAAGTACGTGCTGCTGTTCGACCCACTCGACGGCTCATCGAACATCGACGTCAACGTGCCCGTCGGAACGATCTTCTCCGTCGTGCGGAAGATCACGCGTGGCGCGCGCGGCGAGATGGAGGATCTTCTCCAGCCGGGCCGGCGCCAGGTCGCGGCCGGCTATGTGATCTACGGCTCGAGTACGATGCTCGTGTACACGACGGGCCAGGGCGCGCATGGCTTCACGCTCGATCCGTCCATCGGCGAGTTCCTGCTCTCTCATCCCGACATCAGAATTCCGGAGCGCGGGCGCTACCTGTCCGTGAACGATTCGTACGAGGAGGACTGGGCGGATCCGGTGAGGCAGCTCATGCGCAGCTATCGCGGTATCGGCGGCTCGCGAAAGCCGCTCAGCGTGCGCTATGTCGGGTCGCTTGTGGCCGACTTCCACCGCAACCTTCTGGGTGGCGGCGTGTTCTGCTATCCGGCCAATCGCCGGAACAAGCAAGGCAAGCTCCGCCTGCTCTATGAGGCGAATCCACTCGCGTTCGTCGTCGAACAGGCGGGTGGCCTCGCCTGCGACGGCCAGCAGCGGATCCTCGACGTCAATCCGACGGAGCTCCACCAGCGAACGCCGCTATTTATCGGCAGCAAGAGCGAGGTCGAGGCGGCGTCGCAGATGCTCACGGGTGAGTCTGCGCTGTCGACGACGCCCGCGTAGGCGGTCGGAGCGGCGGCGCGAAACACGTGTCATTCCGAGCGGAGCGCCGAAGGCCCGGAGTCGAGGAAGACTGTCATTCCGAGC
>Ga0070670_100005283_pt1 | contig 10884 bp, 8 predicted proteins | sample KBSS63metaG_FD_64665 | JGI IMG/M metagenome (GOLD analysis project Ga0070670, IMG submission 64665) | Switchgrass rhizosphere microbial communities from Kellogg Biological Station, Michigan, USA - KBS S6-3 metaG | ecosystem: Host-associated > Plants > Roots > Rhizosphere > Soil ... | reverse complement strand
TCGAGGGAGGAGGTCCTTCGCCAGGCGGCGTGGGACTTCTACGTCCATCCGGAGGACCGCGAGGCGGCGCTCGCGAAGCTGCTCGAGCGGCAGACCCTCTCGAACTACGAGCTCTGCCTGAAGCGCAAGGACGGAAGCACCGTGTGGGTCCTCGAGAGCGAGAGCCTGATCGAGGGCCCGGACGGCCGCCTCTCCGTGATCGAGGGAACGGCCATCGACATCACCGAGCGCAAGCGCGCGGAGGAGCAGGTCAAGCACCTGGCCTTCCACGACCCGCTCACGAATCTCCCCAACCGGCTCCTCTTCAACGACCGTCTGACGCTCGCCGTCGCGCAGGCGCACCGCCACAGCCAGCGCCTGGCCGTCCTCTTCCTCGACCTCGACCGTTTCAAGGTCATCAACGACTCCCTCGGCCACTCGGTCGGCGACGAGCTGCTGCGCCAGGTCGCCGAGCGGATCCAGGAGTCCGTCCGCGAGGGCGACACGGTCGCGCGGCTCGGCGGCGACGAGTTCACGCTGCTCGTGCCGGGAATCACGGCCGAGGAGGACGCCGCCAAGATCGCGCGCAAGATCTGCGACGCCATCCACGCGCCCTTCTGGATCGACGGCCGCGAGCTCTTCGTGACGACGAGCGTCGGCGTCTCCGTCTATCCCTCGGACGGGCACGACGCCGAGACGCTCGTCCGCAATGCGGACTCCGCCATGTACCGCGCGAAGGAGCAGGGACGGGACAACTACCAGCTCTACACGCCGGCGATGAACGCCAAGGCGATCGAGCGACTGTCGCTCGAGAGCCGGCTCCGGCAGGCCGTCGCGAACGACGAGCTGGAGCTGCACTTCCAGCCGTTCATCGACCTGAAGACGGCCGAGCTGCTGGGAGCCGAGGCGCTCCTGCGCTGGAAGCACCCGGAGCTGGGGCTGATCCCGCCCGGCGAGTTCATCCCGATCGCGGAGATCTCGGGCCTGATCGTGCCGATCGGCGAGTGGGTCCTCAAGACGGCGTGCGCCCAGGCGCGGCAGTGGCACGAGAGAGGGTTTCCGAGCCTCTCCGTGTCGGTGAACCTTTCGACGCGGCAGTTCCAGCAGGGGTCCGACCTCGTCAGCCAGGTGAATCAGGCGCTCGACGAGACGGGGCTCGAGCCCGGCAAGCTCGACCTGGAGATCACCGAGTCGAACGCGATGCAGAACGCGGAGCACTCGATCAACACGCTCATGGGTCTGAAGAAGCGGGGCGTGCGCATCTCGATGGACGACTTCGGAACCGGCTACTCGTCGCTCAACTACCTGAAGCGGTTCCCGATCGACCGGATCAAGCTGGACCAGTCGTTCGTGCGCGACCTGCCGGGCGACAAGGACGACGCCGCGATCGCGATGGCCGTCATCGCGATGGGCCGCAGCCTCGAGCTGGCCGTCATCGCGGAGGGCGTCGAGACCGAGGAGCAGCTCGCGTTCCTGCAGGGCCACGACTGCGACCAGCTCCAGGGCTATCTCCTGTCCCGGCCGCTGCCCGCGGAGGCGTTCGAGACGTTCCTGCGCCACAGCCGGGGCCGGGACCACGAGTCCCAGCGCGTCCGCTTCGCCAAGGTGTCTTGAGAAGGCGCGCTCGACGCGCGCACATGGGAGGGGACGTCGGCGATCGCGGCATCAAGAGCTAGAAAAGCCGCAGTGAGCCCTCCAGGAATCCCCGGATCTCCTCGGCAACCCGGTTTGTTAGGATTCCTCCCCATGAGTGCCGAGCCCGTTCCTTCGTCCAAGCGTTATCGCTCCATCTTCACGCCCGGCTCCCGCGAGCAGCGGCGGGAGAACTTCGAGTCTTACTGGAATTTCACGCGCAACCGCGACGGGGAGATTTACGAGGCCGACAAGGACCTCGAGCACAAGCGCCGGGTTCTCGCCGCATTCCAGGCGAACCCGGTTCGCTCGCGCAAGCCGCTGCCCGACCCGGAGCGCTTCTATCGGAACTACGTCAAGCTGAAGGACGATCCGGCCACGCTCGACCGCAAGACGCTGCTGCTGACGTTCCTCTACAAGTTCGCCCGGCACGAGTGGGTCGGGATCTCCGCGGCCTGGGACCTGATCCCCACCATGGCGGACTCGAAGAAGACGACGGAGAAGATCAGCCGGTATCACCTGTGCGAGGAGTTCAGCCACGTCCGCCTGTTCCACGAGATGTTCCGCACCTTCCACCTCGACCGGGTCGAATGGGTCCCGCTCGGGAAGTGGATGGGCCGCGTCTACCGCCTGTTCCCCCGCTTTCCCGAGTCGGTGATGTCGCCGCCGGCGTTCGTCAGCGAGCTGATGGGTCTGACCCTCTACCTCGCGATCGACGACGTTCTCGACGACGTGTTCTCCGACGAGCCCGAGGCGCGCGACCGGGTCCGCGCCCTCCTGCGGGAGATCATGACCGACGAGATGGGCCACGTCGGCCAGCGGCGAAACTTCATCGGGCCGGTGGGCCTTCGGGTGTCGCGCTGGATGGTCGAGCCGATGTTCCGCGCCTTCTACAAGGACATCCCGGAGTCGCGCCTGCTGTTCGACATCGAAAAGATGATCGAAGAGGGCAAGAAGTTCGACTACGGCATCATGCCCGCGGACGTCATCGCGAAGAGCTGGATTCCGAGCTACTGCAAGGGGTAGGGACGGGGGACGCGCGTCCCTCCTCGGTGCACGACGGCTTGCGCTATCCGCGCTTCCGGGTCGACACCGCTTCCGGCTGACCGTTACTCCAGGTCACAGCTCCCGCACCATCCTGATCCCGTCTCTCCCGTAGCCGTAGTAGTCCGGCAGCTTCCGCGTCTCCTCGAAACCCATCCGTTCGTAGAAGCGGCGCGCCGGGGCATTGCTCAGGTCCACCTCGAGCCGCACGGTTCTCGCTCCGGCCGCCGTGAATCTCGAGAGGAGCGACTCGAAGAGGATCTTTCCGAGCCCGGCGCGCCGGGCCGACGCCGCGACGTCGATCGTGATCACGTGCGCCCGCGAGCCGGAGACCTGGCCGATCGCGAGCGCCGTCAGCTCGCCCTCATCGCCGGGACGCTCGGCGACGAGCGCGATCGCGCCCGGACGACGGATGAAGTCGCGGATCTGTCCGCGCGTGTAGGAAATACCCGGCTCGAAGCAGGACTGGTCGAGGCGCCAGGCCTCCTCCAGGTCGGCGGGCACGAAGTCGCGAATGGTCAAAGGCGCGGACATCGGCGGAAGGATGAGCGGCAGTCCGGTTCTTACCGCCGGCCGCTCACTGCTTACTCTCTTCTTCTCCGCATCTCCCGGTCCGCCTCTCTCTTGCTCTCGCGGTCGCGGATGGCGTCGCGCTTGTCGTGCAACTTCTTGCCCTTGACGAGCGCGATCTCGGCCTTGGCGCGGGAGCCCTTGAAGTAGAGCGACAGGGGCACGCAGGAGACGCCCCTGGTGGCGACGGCGCCCGACCACTTGTCGAGCTCCCGGCGGTGCAGGAGCAGCTTGCGGTCCCGCTCCGGGAGGTGGTTCGTCCAGGAGCCCGATCCGTAGGGAGAGATGTGAGCCCCGATCAGGTAGGCCTCCCCGTCCCGGAACTGGACGTAGGAGTCCTTGAGCTGGGCCCTTCCCTGCCGCAGCGACTTGACCTCCGTCCCGGTCAGGACGATCCCCACCTCGATCCGATCGTCCACGAAGTACTCGTGGAAGGCCTTCCGATTGGAGGCAATGGGCTTGATCGAGGGGTTTTCTTTGCGGGGTCGCTCCTGCTTCATGGGTCGGATCGAGCAGTCTAACCTGCGGAAAGAGCAGCGTTCGAAGGCCTCGACCGCTCCGGCTCGTAACCCCCGGTGGACGGCCGCAAAATTCGTGAAATATTCGTCCGTGTGCTAAGCTTCTCAAGCGAAACGACATACGGACAGCGCCGCTCTTTCTGACAACTTGGCATTGTTACTGCGAGACACCGGGGAACGTAGAGGAGGCATGAGGCAGCAAGCAACACTTCGAACGACGGTCTCCATCGATGGCGTCGGCCTCCACTCCGGACACCCCGTTCGGGCCACTTTCCGGCCGGCCCCTGCCGACCATGGCCTCGTTTTCATCCGGCGGGACCATCCCGAGCAGCCGATCCCGGCCCGGCTCCAGTCGGCCGCGACGTTCGACTACGCCACGACCCTCCAGCGAGGGAGGGTCTCGATCGGGACCGTCGAGCACGTCCTCGCCGCGGCCGCCGGCTGCGGGCTGGACAACTGCGTCATCGAGATCGAGGGCGCCGAAGTCCCGATCCTGGACGGCTCCGCCCTGCCGTTCGTCCGCCTCTTCCACGCCGCCGGGTTCGAGCGCCAGGACGCGGCGGTCCGGCCGGTCACGCCTCCGGGGCCCGTCGAGGTGTCCCGGGACGACCGGCGGGTCTCGTACACGCCCGACGGACCGGCCCTGACCATCACCTACGAGATCGACTTCCCCCACCCGATCGTCGGCGAGCAGTCTCTGACCTTCTCACTGCGCCCGGAGGAGTTCGCCGCTCGGATCGCTCCGGCGCGGACCTTCGGCTTCACGCGCGAGGTCGAGGCGCTCCGGCGGAGAGGACTCGCGCGGGGGGGCAGCCTGCAGAACGCCGTGGTCCTCGACGACACGGGGATCGTGTCGGGCCCGCTTCGGTTCCGCGACGAGTTCGTCCGGCACAAGATCCTCGACCTGATCGGCGACCTGGCCCTGCTCGGCGCGCCGCTGCACGGCCGGATCCACGCCCGCAAGGCCGGGCACGCGCTCCACATAGACTTCGCCCGCGCGATCCACGCGGCGATGTCGGCTCCGTCCGAGAAGACCGAGACGGCGGAGTCGGATCGGGCCGCGGCCACCGGCAGCCGCGGGTAGGCGGGTCAGGAAACCGTCGGCGCCGTCGACGGCCCGCGCCGACCCGGGCCCTCCGTCACTCTTCGCCTTCCAGCAGCTTCGTCTCGATCACCATCTCCGGCGTGAAGCGCTCGAGCCGGAGGTAGTGCTCGGCCGCGGCATACAGGGCGTCCGCGGGAGTCATCCCGACGATCTCCGACCCGACCACGGCGACGCCGTGGCGCTCCGCCTCCGAGCGGACGCACTCGAAGACCCGATGCAGGGGGGTCTTGCGGAAGTTGGTCATGTTGATCGATACCTGGACGATTCCGCGGTCGGCGAGCGCGACGCCCATCGCCTTGCAGTAGCGGAAACCGCCCGACACGTGCCGGATCGCACGGGCGATGCGCTCCGCGATCGCCAGGTCCGAGGTGCCGAGGTTGACGTTGTAGGCGATCAGGAACGCCCGGGCGCCGATCGCCACGACGCCCGCGGACGAGTGCGGCTGAGCGGGGCCGAAGTCCGGCTTCCAGGCGGGATCCTGCATCTTGGCGGCGAAGCCCTCGAACTGGCCCTTTCGGATCTCGGCGAGGTTCCGGCGGTTTTCGGACGCCGCCGAGTCCTCGTAGAGGTAGACCGGAACGCCGTAGCGGCCGGCGACCTCCGCGCCCACTTCCCGGGAGAGAGCGACGCACTCCTCCACCGAGGCGCCCCGAAGCGGGATGAAGGGAACCACGTCGACCGCTCCCATGCGGGGGTGCTCGCCGCTGTGTTTTCTCAGGTCGATGCGAGGCAGGGTGGCCTCGAACAGGGCGAGCACGCCGCCTCGGACGGCGGCGGCATCGCCGACGAAGGTGAGGACGCTCCGGTTGTGCGATGTGTCGGAGGACACGTCCAGGAGGCGAACTCCGGGCGCGCCGCGGACCGCGTCGGAGATTTCGCGGATCCGGGCGGCGTCGCGGCCCTCGGAAACATTGGGAACGCATTCGATGATCGTGCGCATGGGACTCAAGTTCTTCGTCCGGCAGTTTATAATCGCAGCAACGTGAGCACGAAAACGCCGAGCCCGTGGCCTGCCCGGCGGCATCGCGCATGAGCGCCGCCGCCCCGGAGGGATACCCCGGGAATCCCTCCCTTCCCCGCGAGGTCCGGGACAAGATCCTGTCGACCTTCCGGCACACGCTGAACCTCTTCAAGGAGGGGAAGCGGGACGACTGCCTGATCGGGTGCGACTTCATCCTCAAGATGGATCCGCGCTTCACTCCCGCGCGCCAGCTGCTCGAGAAGACGAAGAACCCGGCTTCCGACGTGGACGTCGGCGTCCTCGAGTCCGTCGTGGCCGCGACCCCGACGCGCCAGGAGCGTGTCGCCTCGGTGGAGACGGACCGGCTCCTCGTGCGCGCGGCCGAGAGCTACAACGCCCGCGACTTCGATGCCGCGGTCTCGGCGGCGGAGCAGGTGCTCCAGGTCCTCCCCGGCAATCAGAACGCGGTGGAGATCCGGGACAACGCCCTGCGCAAGAAGAACGCGCAGCCGCAGATCGAGGCGGCCAGGCAACGCGCGATGGCGGCTCTCGAAGCGCGCCGCCCCGGTGACGCGCGGACCGCGCTCCAGAGCATCCGCGCCCTGGATCCGGAGCATCCGTCGGTCGCGCTGCTCGAGCGCCGGCTCGAGGCGCCGCCGCCGTCCGAGATCGGCGAGTCCACGAATCCGGGCCTCAGTCTCGACGCGCCTCCGGCGGCCGCCGAGCCGGCGCCCGCGTCCTTCGAGGGCGGGCTCGGAGATCTGAGCCTCGACTCGTTGACCCTCGACGAGCCGGCCGGCACCGTGGTGCTCCCCCCGCCCGGCATGGGCGACCCCGTCACCGGTCCGCTCCGGATCGGGGGCGAGGCGCTCGACGCGAGCGAGAGCTTCTCCCTCGACATGGGAACCAACGAGACGTTCGACCACGGCGGCAGCTCCGGGGCCCCGCCCGATCTGTGGAGCGAACCGGCGGAGCCGGTTCCGGGCAGCGGCGACGGGATGTCCGACACGGCGTCGTCGATGTTCTCGACCCCCGCCGGGACATCGAGCTATTCCGAGCCGGCGCACGCGTCCGGTCCGGCCGGCCCGTCTCCCGACGACGAGATCGCGACGCTCCTGCAGCAGGGCGACGACGCCTCGCGTACGGGCAACCGTCAGCAGGCGATCGAGATCTGGTCGCGGATCTTCCTCATCGACATCAACAACTCCGACGCGGTCGGGCGCATCGAGAAGGCCCGGCAGGACATGGCGGAGGGCAACCGCCGCATCGCGGAAAGCCTCAAGGAGGGCCGCGAGAAATTCGAGGCGGGCGACTTCACCGCCGCGCGCGAGGCGTTCCTCCAGGTTCTCGCGCTGGACGAGACGGACCAGACCGCGCGGAGCTACCTGGATCGCATCGAGCAGCAGCTCGCCCGCCCGTCCGCCGGGCTCGACCTCTCGAACCGTGCCCCCGCGGGGGACATCCTCGAGGAGGAGTTCGCGGACGCCGGAACGCCGGCGGAGCCCGCCGTCGCCGCCCGCGAGGAGGCGCCCGCGCCGCGGCCGCCGCGCGCCCCGATGGACAAGCGGTTCCTCGCGGCTCTGGGCGTCGCCGTCCTCCTGGCCGTCGTCGTGGGCGCCTGGCTGTGGCTGCGGCCGGCGGGTGCGTCGTCGCCCTCCGCGGCGCCGCAGGCGTCGTCCGGACCCGGAGGCCCGACCCTCGAGCACGCCACTTCCCTCTTCCGCGACGGCAAGGTCGCCGAGACCGTCGCGGAGCTCAAGAAAATCCCGCCGAGCAGCCCCGACTACGCCCGCGCGCAGAAGCTCCTCGCCTCGCTGAGCAAGTCGGCGGCGGGAGAAACGGCCGGCGGCGACGGCACCGCGCCCGCGGACAAGCCCTCCGGCGCGCCGGCGCCGTCCGAGGAGGCCACGCGCTATCGCCAGGATGGCGAGAAGGCCCTGTCGGAAAAGCGATACATCGACGCGCTGAAGAGCCTGAGCCTCGCGAGCGCGTCGTTCGACGGAGACCCGACGTTCTCGCAGGAGGTCGGCGCGGCGTCGGAGAAGGTCAACGAGCTGACGCCCGCGGTGAAGCTCTACAACGAGGGCGAGTACGAGACGGCCATTCCGATCCTCTGGCGGATCTTCCAGGCCGACCGCTCCAACCAGGACGCGCGCTCGTTTCTCCTGCGCTCCTACTACAACGAAGGAATCGGCCAGCTCCAGAACGGGCTCTATCCGAAGGCCATCGAGAGCTTCGGCGAGGTGCTGGCGATCGATCCGCAGGACGTGGATTCGATCCGGCACAAGAAGTTCGCGGAGCGGTATCTGAAGGGAGACCTCGACCTGCTCGGACGCATCTACGTCCGTCACATCCAGCAGCGTCCGTAGGAAGACGCGTTGAAGCAAGTCCCTTGAGGAGCCAGGAACCCCGCATCCGCCCCGAGTCCGATGCCGCCGAGGAGGCGACCGCCCTGCGGGACTTTCCCCTCCACCCCGGCGTCCGCGAGCTCCCGTTCGGCGCGCCGACGCCGGCGAGCGAGCCCGAGGAGGCGCACGGACCGGGAGCGTCGAGCGGGGCCGCCCCGCTCTCCCCGCGGTGGTCCGCGGCAGCCGCGGATACCGCGCTCGTGCTCCTTCTGACGGCCATCGCGATTCTCGCCGCGCGGTGGGTCACGGGGCGGACGCCGGCTCCGGCCGGAATCGTGTGGGCGGGGGCGTTTCTCGTCCTCCTGTCGTTCTTCGCGGTCGTGCCGGCCCTCGTCCTGTTCGGGAAGACGGTGGGCATGGCGCTGGCGGACCTCTCGGTGCGCTCCGAGGCGGGCGCGGCGGGCATCGACGCCCGCGAGGCCGCGCACCGCTGGCTCGGCACTCTCGCGACCGGTCTCGCCGCCGGGCTGCCCCTGATCTGGACCGCCCGGGACGCGCACGCACCCACCCCGGCCGACCGCCTCTCGGGCCGGGCGCTGTCCGTTGACTGAACGACGCCCGCTGCGCATCGCGGTCGCGCAGATCGACACGACCGTCGCCGACTTCGAGGGGAACGCCGGGAAGATCGTCTCGTACGGACGGCGGGGTGAGCGCGAAGGCGCCGACGTCGTCCTGTTCCCGGAGCTGGCCGTCTGCGGCTACCCTCCCCGCGACCTCGTCGAGCGTCCGGACTTCATCGCCAGAACGGAGAAGGCGGCGCGTTCGATCGCCCGCGAGTCCGGCTCCGCCGTCTGGATCTTCGGAACGCTCCTTCCGAACCCGAGCGCGCGCGGGAGGCGGGTCTTCAACGTGGCCCTGGCCGCGCGCGAGGGCCGCGTCCTCGCCACGTACCGCAAGCGCCTCCTCCCCACGTACGATGTCTTCGACGAGGGCCGCTTCTTCGAGCCCGGGCTGAAGCCGGCCTCTCTGCGGATCCGGGGGCGGCGCGTCGCGATCACCATCTGCGAGGACATCTGGAACGACAAGACGTTCTGGAAGCGGCCGCTCTATCCGACCGATCCCGTGGCGGAGATCTCCGCGGCCACCCTGGACGCGCACGTGAACATCTCGGCTTCGCCGTACACGCTGGGTAAGAACCGGCTGCGCCGGCGGATGATGGAGCGCATCGCGCGCCGCACGGGCGTCCCGCTCGTGCACTGCAATCTCGTCGGCGGCAACGACGGCCTCGTCTTCGACGGCGGGTCCACGGCGTTCGACGCGCGGGGCCGCCTCATCGGCGCCTCGAGGAGGTTCGAGGAGGATTTCTGGACGGTGGACCTGCCGGGCGGACGCGGTCCGTCGCCGGCCGTCGAGACGTCGATCGCCGGGCTGCGGCGCGCGCTCGTCCTCGCGCTCTCCGACTATGCCCGCAAGTGCGGCTTCACGAGCGTCGTGCTCGGTCTGTCGGGCGGCATCGACTCCGCGGTCACCGCCGCGCTCGCCGCCGAGGCGGTCGGGCCGGACCGCGTCCACGGCGTGGCGATGCCCGGACCTTACTCGTCGGAGGGGAGTCTGCGGGACGCCGAGGACCTCGCTCGCCGGCTCGGCATCTCCCTCGAGGTGATCCCGATCGCCCGCGTCCTCGAGGCGTATCGAGCGACGCTCCCGAAGGTGCTCGGCGACGGCCCCTCGCCGGCCGAGGAGAATCTCCAGGCGCGGATCCGCGGCGCGATCCTGATGGCGATCTCCAACCGCCAGGGACACCTCGTGCTGTCGACGGGGAACAAGTCGGAGATCGCGGTCGGCTACTGCACGCTGTACGGCGACATGGCCGGCGGCTACGCCCTGATCTCGGACGTGCCGAAGACGATGGTTTACGAGCTGGCCGAGGAAATCAACCGCGACGGCGAGCGGATCCCGCGCGCCACGATCGACAAGGCCCCGTCGGCGGAGCTGCGCCCGAACCAGAAGGACACGGACTCGCTGCCTCCCTACGAGAAGCTCGACCCGCTCATCGAGGCGCTCGTCGACCGGGCGCTGCCCGTCCGGCGCGCGGCGCGGGCGGCGGGCGTGTCCGAGAAGCTCGCGCGCGACATCGCGCGCCGCATCGACGGCGCGGAGTACAAGCGCCGCCAGATGCCGCCCGGACCCAAGGTCACGGCGCGCGCGTTCGGAGAGGGCCGCCGGTACCCCATTGCGCAGAAGATCGACCCGTAGCTCTCGATCCCGGTAAGCTAGCCGTCTTACTGCTCACGGCTCGCCGTTTTCGTCGTACGTCACACGTCTTACGTCTCACGCCATGGCCGAACGCTACGTCTGGAAGGAAATCCCCGGCTCGTCTCACGACCTTCTCCGGAAGTGGATCCGGGAGGGCTCGCCGGGCCTGCGCCTTCTGGATCTCGGCGCCGCCGGGGGACACCTCGGGCGCGCCGTGCGCGACCGCTGCGCGTTTCTGGCCGGGGTCGAGCCGGATCCGGCGCTTCCCGCGTCGGCGCGCGAGGGCTACGACGAGTGGCGAACGTCCGACGCGGGGGCCTCGGGCCCGTGGGAGGCGCCGTTCGACGCCGTCGTGTGCGGGGACGTCCTGGAGCATCTCGCGCGTCCGGAGGATCTGCTCGCCCGGATCCGCGACTGGCTGCGGCCCGGCGGGCGCCTCTACGTCTCGGTGCCGAACGTCGCGAACGTCAC
>Ga0070670_100005282_pt1 | contig 10885 bp, 11 predicted proteins | sample KBSS63metaG_FD_64665 | JGI IMG/M metagenome (GOLD analysis project Ga0070670, IMG submission 64665) | Switchgrass rhizosphere microbial communities from Kellogg Biological Station, Michigan, USA - KBS S6-3 metaG | ecosystem: Host-associated > Plants > Roots > Rhizosphere > Soil ... | reverse complement strand
CTCGGTGGGGATCGAGCACCCCGACGACCTGATTGGCGATCTCGAGCAAGCACTCGGCTGAGCTTCATCCACCTCCCAGGCCCACCCCTTCGTTCCAGGTGACGGACATCACCAAGGCCGTGTGATGCGGGAACTCGGCTCGAACGTCCGGGCGAGGAAGGATAGATTCAGGCTTACGGCTCGACGATGAGCCTGGAGGCAGGCTCGGGACCGGGAGACCGCGATGAATCCGACGCAGATCGTCACAGAGGCGCTCTTGGTCGTGTCGATCCTCGACGGGTCGATGAAGTACGCGTCCGTTCGCCGATGCCTGCGAGCGGCGCTATCGGCCATGGACGAGGCGCAGGCGAAGGGGACGCTCCGCCTGGACGGCACGAGGAGGATCGAGATCGCATCCGAGACCGCCGAGAGGATCGTGCGGAACGACCTCGAGATGCCCGTGGCCAGACTCCCCGAACGGATCGCCGACTGGCACGCGAGCGCGTGCGGGACGCTCGTGATCTCGAGCGACGGCTCGACGCTCGTCGTCGATGGGACGGGGGCCAGCTCGGCCCTGCTGCTCATCGAGCGGCCCTCCTGCGAGGGCATGTTGACCCCGCGCGAGCGCGACGTGATGCGATGGGTCGAGGACGGACTGTCCAACGCGGAGATCGCCCGCAAGCTGTGGATCCAGCCGACGACCGTCCGCAAGCACCTCGAGAACATCTTCGCCAAGCTGGGGGTTCGCAGCCGAACGGCGGCGTTGTCGAAGCTGCAGGTCTCGAGGGCCAAGGCAAGCTGAGCCGGACCGCGTCGCTTCGAAGATACGACGAATGTCGAATGGATTCCCCTCCCCCAGGAGACGAGGCTGTTCTCGCGCACCTGCGAACGGTTCGACCTGAGCGGGGTCGAGAGGGAGGAAGACATGACGCGTAGACGATCTGTCTGGTTCATCGCTGTGGCAGTCGGTTCGGTCCTGGGGATGCTCGGCATCGTCGGCGCATCGGCCGCACCACCCGCCACGGCAGACGCAACCGCAGTGATGCAGTGGAACCGCATCGCGGTCAGCACGCTCACCGGCTTTCCCGGGCCGGGGATTCCAGGCCCAGCAGGCGGAGCACCACCAGCATCTGCAATCCACATGGGGATGGTTCAGGGGGCTGTCTATGACGCGGTCAACGCGATCACGCCGAAGCCTCACCGGCCGTACCTTCTGACCAGACGGTTCGCCAACACCGCGTCCGATGAAGCGGCCGTTGCAACGGCCGCGTATCTGGTTCTGAAGAACATCGTCGAGACCGTCCCTCAGACCATCACGTTCCCCAACAGGGCGACCCTGCTCGCGACGCTCGCGTCGCAGTACGAAGCCGCGGTGAACGCGATACCCGACTCGCTGTTCAAGGATCAGGGGATCGCCGCCGGCACCGCGGCAGCGCAGGCGATGATCGATGCGAGGAAGAACGATGGACGGTTCGGGCCGTCCCAGTTCGTGCCGAACCCGAACCCGGGGTTCTTCGATCCGGTGGCGCCGAACGGAACGACGGTGCTCGACCCCACTCCGTGGGTCGGCGGCGTCAAGCCGTTCCTGATGAAGAGCTCGTCGCAATTCCGTTCCGCCGGTCCACTTGCGCTCAACAGCGCCGCCTATGCGGCGGAGGTCAACGAGGTCAAAGCGCTTGGCGGCGACGGCGTGGTGACGCCCTCGGCCCGAACGGCAACCCAGACGTATATCGCCAAGTGGTGGCAGAGCAACCCCGTCGCGAGCTGGAACGACGTGGCCCGCCAACTCATCGCACGAAACCATCTCGACGCTGCTGACAGCGCACGTGTCCTCGCGATGCAGAACCTGGCAACGGCCGACGCGGCGATCAACACCTGGAACGACAAGTACCACTTCAGCTTCTGGCGGCCGTTCCAGGCGATCCGCAGGGCGGCGGACGACGGCAACCCCGCGACCTCGCCCGATCCAACGTGGACGCCGCTGCTCGCGGCGCCCTACCCCGATCACGTGTCGGGGCATCTCGGGCAAGACAGTTCGTTCACCACCGTGCTGCGGGCGTTCTTCGGCAACGCACCTGCGGGCGGTTACGAGATCACGAGCTTCGCCGTCAATCCCGGCGGAGATGCTACGCGTTCGTTCAGCAGCTTCTCGCAGGCGGTCGACGAGATCGTCGAAGCCCGCATCTGGGCGGGGCTCCATTTCCGCACCGCGGACGTGCAGGCCGTAAAGCTCGGCACGAACGTCGCCAATTTCGCGATGGAGAACTACCTCCAGTAGCTGGACTGACACCGAGCGGCGGAGGGCCGCACGAGCGGCCCTCCGCCCTCGCTCACCCGATCACCAGCTCGCCGTCGGGGGTCGAGATCGCGACCCGGTGGATGCCCGGCTCGCCGTCGGACACCCGGATCGCCAGCTCGTCGCCACCGAGCCACGTGCGGAGTCGCTCGGCGTCTCCGCCCACCTCGACCCAGGCGAGACCGGTTGCGCGTACGCCGTGCCCGGCTCGAGCGCGCCCGGGGTGCAGCTCGTCGGGGACGTCCCAGGTGAGGAAGAACGGCATCCAGGGCTCGCGCCGTTGGTCGTCGAGCCCGGCCATCCGCCAACGGACGGTCTGGCCGTCCGGGCGCGTCCTCGATCCCGAGTCGACCTCGATCCCGAGCCGGGACGCGACCGCGTCGAGGTCGTCGGCGACCGCGGCCATCGTGAACCAGCCGCCGCCTCTCGCCGCGCGTTCGAGCACGCCCTTGCCGAACGCGGTCTCGGCAGCCACCGGCTCGTCCACCGCGGCAACGAGCTCCAGGTACTGATCACCCAGCGGCACGATCCGGTTCGCCGTTCCCCAGCGCTCGTGCCGCCCTCCCTCGGTCGAATCCAGCCCGTACTCCCCGCGGAACCGGACCGCGGCCTCATCGAGATCGCGGACGGCATACACGACGTGGTCGAGCCGCAGCACGCCGCCACCCTAGTCGTCAGCGGCCTCGACGTTTCGCACCTCGAAGTCCTCGAGACGCTCGTCCGTTCTCGTTCGGGATCGAGCCACCCGGGCGACCTGGTCGCCGACCAGGAGCGGGGCTGGTCTGGTGGTCAGCCCACGAGCTGCAGATCGCTCGGACGAAGCTTGGCGAGCGCCGCCGTCCGGCTCCGAGCGCCCACCTTGTCGAAGATGTTCTCGAGGTGCTTGCGGACGGTTGAGGGCGCGATCCACAGGCGCCGCGCGATCTCGGCGTTGGAGAACCCGTCGGCCACGCAGCGCATGATCTCCCGTTCGCGCGGCGTGAGCTGTTCGGCGACGGCCGGCCGCTCGCTCAGCATCAAGGCCGAGCCATCTTGATCCGCCTCGACGACGAGGACGCGGTCCTCGGCCCTGGAGACGAGCGGCTCGTGCGTACGGTTCGCCAACCAGTCGACGATCAGCCCCGGGAGGCGCACGGTCTCGGCGCCGAAGAACTCGCGCAGAAGCCGCTGGGCCGATGGCGACGCGAACTCGACGGTCGTGCCGTGACCGATGAAGACGAACCCGCTCGACGCGTCGCGATCGAGCAGCGAGTGGGTCGCTCGGAGTCGCCGACGGACCGACGCCTCACGCCAGAGATCGGTCAGGTGTGGCTGCAGCACGCGTGCCAGGAGACGATCTCGTTCGCCGAAGGGCCGACCACCCCGATCCAGGGCAACGCCCGCATACGACATGCCCGGGATGCCGATCCACATCCGATCGACGCATCCCTCCCGACCGAGCTCCTGTTCCCAAACACGGATATCGCCCGCACGCACCCGTCCACGGGACACGAGCTCCGAGAACGAGAACAGACCGCTTCGAGCCCAGCGGGCGGCACGGTTGCATGGTTCCTCGAAGAAGTCCTCCCATTCCTGGTCCGTGATCTCCGCGTCGTCGAACCCGAAGGCTCGCACCTCGGCCGTGCACGGCACGTACGCGATCTCGATCCGTTTGGCGAGATCGATCTCCTTGTACCGCGCCAAATCGCAGCCGGCGATCTCGGTCAACCGGTCGAGGAGCCTCTGGGTGAGCGGGTGGGGCTCGTCCACCGACCGAGCGTCGTGGATGAACCCCAGGACCGCCTCGAGGTCGGAGCTGCGGAGGTGCGCCACGACCCATCGAAGATACGCGCAAAGGCGAATGGACTCAATCGCCCGTCCGCGTGACCCTCGGTGGACGGAGGGAGCGGGGACGACGCCCAGAACCGCGGTCGTACCCGGATCCCACCATCGCCTCCGTGATCAGGAGGTGCGTCGTCGATCAGGGATACCGGTTCCATGGAGGGAGGCACCATGATGAGACCCATGCGGACCGTCGCGGCGGTCGTCGCGCTTGCCGTGCTCGGGCTCGGAACGCCGGCCAGCACGGCGGATCCCGCAGAGAACTCGGTGATCCACTGGACCAGGATCGCCGAGCAGTTCATCCCCATCGGACGGCCGCCGGCCAGCTCAGAGGTGATCATGGGCACCGTCCAGGCGGCGATCTACGACACGGTGGCGGCGACCGAAGGGGGCCTGGAGCCGTTCATGGCTTCGGTCCCGGCACCGCCGGGAGCCTCAACGGATGCAGCGGTCGCCACCGCCGCCCACGACGTGTTGGTCGCTCGCGTGCCCTTGCAGGCGGTGCCGATCACGACGGAATACGACACCTTCATGGGGACGATCGCCGACGGACAGGCCAAGGCCGATGGCGAACAGGTCGGGGCAGCCGTCGCGGCCGAGATCCTGCTCCTTCGCGCCGGCGATGGCCTCGGGAACGTCGTCCCCTACGTGCAGCCGACACCGGGGCCCGGCGTCTTCGAACCCGTTCTTGCGACGACGCCGGTCGACGTCGTGCTCACGCAGGTGCAGCCGTTCACGTTCGACTCGCCCTCGACCTTCCGTCCGAACGGCCCGACCAGACTGCTGAGCGGTGAGTATGCGGCCGACTTCAACGAGGTCAAGGCCTACGGGCGAAGCGACAGCGCGGTCCGGACGCCCGAGCAGACCCAGACCGTGCGGTTCTGGGCCGAGAACTCGTTCGTGCAACTTGGCCGGACGGTGCGTCTGCTCGCCGAGGAGCGCGAGCTCAATGTTCGCGAGTCGGCGCGGCTGCTGGGGTTCGTGCACGTCGCCACGGCCGACGCGATGATCGCCTGTTTCGAGGCCAAGTACTACTTCTCCTTCTGGCGACCGTTCCACGCGATCGATCGCGCGGATACCGACGGGAATCGGGCGACCACGCCCGATCCCACGTGGACCTCGTTCTTGGTCGTGAACCACCCCGAGTACCCATCCGGCCATTCCTGCTTCACGGGCGCCATGACCAAGGCGCTCGAGATCTACTTCGGTACCAACGCGATCCCACTCACGATCTCCAGCACCTTCGCCGGAGCCGGGCCGCCCCGCACCTACGCGCAGCTCAGTGACATCCGCGCCGAGGTTGCGGACGCGAGGGTCTGGGCGGGGCTGCATTTCCGCAACTCGATGCAGGAGGGGTTCAAGCTCGCTCGCAAGGTCGCCGAGAACGCGGCCTCGCAGGCGTTCCTCACCTAGGGATCTCCGAACGCCGCCTTTGAGCCGGCCGATCGTCCCGAAAGGGTCGGCGGCCGGCCCACGTCGATCTCGCACCCTCCCGCGGACTCGTCCGGGTCGCGCACGGCGTCCACGAGGTCGATCCGAAGCACCTCGCACCCTATCCGGACGTTGCCTCCTAGACTCGCTCCGTGGTCCGCAGGCTCGGCCTCGCGCTCGCCGCCCTCGTCGTGCTCTCCGCCTCGACCGCCCGCGCGCAGGAGGGGTTCGAGCGGGAGATCGAGGGGTTCGGCTTCGCCGTGAACCTTGCGTTCGCCCAGGACGGGACGATGTTCGTCGCCGACAAGGACGTTGGCGAGATCCGGATCGTCCGCGACGGCGAGATCCTCGACGAGCCGTTCGTCACGCTGCCCGTCCAGGTGACCGTGAACGAGACGGGACTGCTCGGCGTCGCGATCGACCCCGCGTTCCCCGACGAGCCGTGGGTGTACGCGTACTACACCGGCACGGACGTCATGAACCACCTCGTGCGGATCAGGGCAGACGGCGACCGCGGGACCGAGATCCAACCGCTGCTCGACCTGCTGCCGGCCACCGCCGGATGGCACAACGGCGGCGACCTCGCGTTCGGACCCGACGGGAAGCTCTACGTCTCGGTCGGCGACGGGCACGACGGGAGCCGATCACAGGACCCGAACGGCATCGGCGGTCGGATCCTCCGCCTGAACCCGGACGGCTCGATCCCCGACGACAATCCGCTCGGCCCCGGCAACCCGACGTTCGCGCTCGGGATCCGCAACTCGTTCGGCCTGTGCTTCGACCCCGAGACCGGCGAGCTCTGGGAGACGGAGAACGGACCGACCGAGTGGGACGAGATCAACCTGATCCGCGCCGGCGACAACTACGGCTGGCCCGAGCAACTCGGTCCCGGCGGCGATCCGGAGTTCGTCCCGCCGGTCCTCGCCTTCCAGGACCCGATCGTCATCACCGGATGTGCGGGCTCGGTCGCCGACGGCGGCCTGTTCTTCGGGGAGGGCTATACCGGGAACCTGCGCCGCATGGTGCTCCCGGGCTCGGGGGCCGACGACACCACGCCGGTCGACGAGGTCGTCGGGACGTTCGACGGCGGTGTCACCGACGTCGAGCTGGGCGCCGACGGCTCGCTCTGGGTGGTCACCCCGACCGCGCTCTACCGCCAGACGGGTCGGATCCACAGGGTCTCCCCCTCGCCGTCCGTGAGGCCCGGTGAGGAGGAACCGCCGAGCGCGCCCTTGACGGTCGGCGGGCTCCTGATCGCCGGCGTCCTCATCGGCGGGCTCCTGCTGATGCGGAGCCGGCTGCTGCGGCGCTAGGCCTTCGGGCGTTTCATGTAGGCGACGAGCGACTGGCCGCCCATCGGGTTCTGGATCTGCGCCACCGAGACGAGCTCCCATCCGTCGTCACCGAACGTGTTCAGGATCTCGCCCGGGTTGTGTTCGAGCAGCGGCGCCACGAAGTACTCCCACTTCGGCATCACGGTCCCTCCTTGCTCTCAGGGCTTCGCTCGCCTTCGGCTCGACTACGCCCCGAACCCCCTTCGAGCCTTTGTCGCTGTTTCTTGATGCACACCCCCATGATCACGGTCAGGCCCGCCTCCTCGCCGATCCGGCGCGCGTCGTCGTTCACGATGCCCTCCTGCAGCCAGAGCACCTTCGCCCCGCGCGCGACCGCCTGTTCGGCGACCTCCGGCGTGTGTTCGGCGCGGCGGAACACGTCGACGACGTCGATCGGGATCTCCTCGGGCACCTCGGGCAGCGACGCGTACGCCCGCTCGCCCAGCACCTCGGACTCGTTCGGGTTGACCGGCACGATCCGGTAGCCCCGGGACTGCAGGAACTCGGCGACCTCGTTCGACGGGCGGTCCGGGTTCGACGACAGACCCACGACGGCGATCGTCCGCGCGTCGCCCAGGATCGAGCGGAGCTCCTGGTCGCTCGGCACGTACGCCCCGTCCTCGCCGCTCACGCCCGGCCCCCGAGCCGCTCGATCAGCTGGTGCAGGATCGCGGCCGTCGCGCCCCAGACCGTGTTCCCGTCGCGCATCGGGTAGGCGAACCCGCGGTACACGTGCCCGTCCCGTGGCCACTCCACCGTGGTCTCGGCCGCCGTGAGCTCGTCGAGCGGATAGGTGAGCACCTGCGCGATCTCGGCCTCGTTGGGCGCGAACGCCGGGGCACCCAGGACCACGCCGACGAACGGCACGATCAGGATCGCCGAGACGAACGTGTGCACCGGCACGAGCGCGCCCAGCACCTCGACATCCTCGGGCGGCAGCCCGAGCTCCTCCTGCGTCTCTCGCAGGGCCGTCGCGGCCAGGTCCGCGTCCTCCTCGTGCGCAAGGCCACCCGGGAACGAGATCTCCCCGGGGTGCCGCGAGAGATGTTCGGTCCTCCGGGTGAGGACGAGCCGGTCGTCGTCGACCAGGGGCAGCAGCACCGCGGCGAGCCGGTCGCCCGGACCCGCCACGGGCGAGGGGCGGGGATCGAGGCTGCCCATCAGGCGCGTGCGCACGTCGCTCCGGTACATTCGCCGCCATGGTAGAGGAGGCGGTCGTTTGGGCCGTCGTCGAGCGGGTGGACCCGGACGAGGTCCTGCGGTTCGCGCGCAGGCTCATCACGACCCCGAGCGAGAACCCGGGCGGCACCGAGGACGCCGTCGCCGGGGTCGCGGTGGAGATCCTCGGGGACCTCGGCGGCAGGCCCGAGATCGTCCGCGGCGAGGAGGGGCGCCCGAGCGTGGTCGCTCGGTTCGGGATGGGCGACCGGCCCGCGCTCGCGTGGAACGGCCACCTCGACGTCGTCCCCGCCGGCGACCCCTCGGCGTGGCGGCATCCGCCGTTCGGCGCCGAGGTCGTCGACGGTGCGCTGGTCGGACGGGGGGCGGCCGACATGAAGGGTGCCGTCGCGAGCGCCCTCGCCGCAGTCTCGGCGATCCGACGCTCCGGTGTCGAGCTCGCCGGCCGGCTCGATCTCCACCTCGTGGCCGACGAGGAGCTTGCCGGCCTGCACGGGACCAAGGTCCTGAACGAACGCGGCTACCTCGATCAGGACGCGGCCATCGTCGGCGAGGCGACGGACCTGAACATCGCCCTCGCCCAACGCGGCGGCGCGTGGATCACCGCGACCACTCGCGGCAGGGCCGCACACGGCTCCACCCCGCAGCTCGGCGTGAGCGCGATCACCTCGATGGCGCGGTTCCTCCTCCGGATCGAGGAGGTCCTGCCCGACATCGAACATCCGCTCGTGGGGCGACCGACCGTGAACGCGGCGATGATCCAGGGCGGGAGCGCTCCCAACGTGGTGGCCGACCGCTGCGTCGTCGAGATCGACCGCCGGATCATCCCGGGTGAGACGGAGCCCGGGAAGGTGCTCGAGCCGTTCGACCGGCTCGCCGACGCGATCCGTACCGAGCACACGGAGGTCGACCTGTCGTTCGCGATCGGCCTGTGGACCGACGCGGCCGAGGTCACCGGGGATCCGGCCATCGCCGACCTCTGCCGCGCCGCCGTCCGGGAGGAGACCGGGGGGGCGCCGCTCGACACGGGGTTCACCGGCATCACCGATGCCCGCTTCTACCTCAACGACCGGAGCATCCCGACGATCATCCTCGGTCCCGGCTCCCTGGGCGTGGCCCACACGGCGAACGAGTCGGTCGAGATCGCCCAGCTCGTCGCCGCGGCCCGCGTCTACGCCCGGGTGTTCACGCGGTTCCTCGACGGTTCGTGATGGAACGGTTCGACGTCTTCGTGATCGGGGGCGGCGGCACCGGCTCGGAGGTCGCCTATCGGCTCGCGGAGCGCTCGGAGCTGCGCATCGCGATCGCCGAGCGCGACAAGCTGGGCGGCGAATGCAACCACTACGGGTGCGTGCCGACCAAGGTGATGTTGCGCAGCGCGAAGATCGCCCGGCTCGCGAGGGACGCGTCGAGGTTCGGCGTGCGCGTCCCCTCGGTCGAGGTCGATCTACCCGCGATCCAGCGGCGGGCCCAGGAGGTGATCGACGCCGGATCGGGCGAGGGCGCCCGACCGTTCGAAGATGCGGGCATCGCGGTCTATCTCCAACAGGCCCGCCTGGTCGGAGACCGTCGGATCGAGCTCGAGGACGGGACCCAACTCGAAGCCGATCGCGTCGTGTTCGCCACCGGAACCGAGACCACCGTCCCCTCGATCGCGGGGCTCGCCGACGGCCCCTACTGGACGAACCGGGAAGCGATCTGGGGGCCGGACGCGCCACCGAGCTCCCTCGCGGTGATCGGCACCGGGGCGATCGGCATCGAGTTCGCCCAGATCTACGCTCGGTTCGGCGCGCGGGTCACCGCGATCGAGACCGTCCCGCAGATCCTGCCGACCGAGGACGAGGACGCGGCAGCGGCGCTCGTCCCCGCGTTGGAGGAAGAGGGTATCCGGCTCCTGGCGGGCAGCGCGATCGAGCGCGCCGAGCACGATGGTCGCGATTGGACGATCTCACTCGCCGATGGGACGACCCTGCGAGCCGAGGAGCTCCTCGTCGCGACGGGGCGGCAGCCGGTGTTCGCCGGCCACGGTCTGGATGCCGTCGGCATGGACCTGGACGATGGCGGTCGGCCGGTGCTCTCCGAGACGCTACGCACCACGGCCCCGAACGTGTGGGTGGCGGGCGACGCGACCGGCGAGCTCCTGTTCACCCACGTCGGGTCGTACGAGGCCGAGCTCGTGATCGACGACATCCTCGGCACGCCGCGTGCGCGCGACTACCGCGTGGTCCCGCGCGTGACGTTCTGCGACCCGGAGGTCGCGAGCGTCGGGTTGACCGAGCGGGCCGCCCGGGACGCCGGCCACCAGATCCGCACCGCGATCACCCAGCTCGGCGACAACGAGCGATCGGCCATCGACGGGCACTCCTTCGGGCTGGTGAAGCTGGTGGCCGACGCGCGTTCGGACGAGCTGCTGGGCGGCCACATCGTGGGCGAGGACGCGGGGGCCATGATCCACGAGGTCGTGGCCGCGATGTCCGGCCGGGTCCCGGCATCGGCGATCGGCGACGCGATCCACGCGTACCCCACGCTGTCCGAGAGCGTGAAGGGGGCCTTCCTCGGCCTCGCCGAGCGTCCCTGACGTGGGGCGGGGGTATCCTGGTGGCGTGGAGCAGACCGCAACGGTGATCAAAGTGACGGATCGGGCCGCCGGCAAGATCCGGCAGCTCGCCGCAAGGGAGGGACGGGCCGAGCCGGTGCTCCGCGTCCGGGTGGTCGCCGGCGGGTGCTCCGGCTTCTCCTACGAGCTGTCCTTCGCCGATGCCGCCGAGCGGGACGACCACGTGATCCCCGCGGCGGACGGCGTTCGGGTCCTGGTGGACCGCCGGAGCGCGCCGATCGTCGAGGG